>Ga0209690_1000206_pt1 | contig 30502 bp, 24 predicted proteins | sample GraSoiAngelo_150_FD_186164 | JGI IMG/M metagenome (GOLD analysis project Ga0209690, IMG submission 186164) | Grasslands soil microbial communities from the Angelo Coastal Reserve, California, USA - 14_1009_09_40cm (SPAdes) (version 2) | ecosystem: Environmental > Terrestrial > Soil > Grasslands ... | reverse complement strand
TAACCAGTTGTGGGTCAATTTCCATGGGAAAGAAAAGTTAAAAAGTTGAAGCGTTGAATCGTTAAATGTTCCCTCGTTAGGATGTAACGATTTTCGCGTTCCAACCTTTTATGCCGACACACCCGCCATTTCGACCTGCTCGCGAATCCGAGCTTCGCTGCTTGCCGAAACAATGGCGTCCACGAGCTTTTGCAGAATCACGCGAATAGCGCGAATCGCATCATCGTTTCCAGCGATTGGATAGTCGATCAGCTCAGGATCGGCGTTCGTGTCGACGATGGCGACGACTGGAATCCCGAGACGTCGCGCCTCATTCACCGCGTTTTGCTCACGGGTTGTGTCGATTACCACCAAGGCGTCGGGCAACTGCGACATCTCGAGTATCCCATCGAGATTGCGCCGGAGCTTCGCGGCCTCGCGATTAAGCGCCGCCAACTCCTGTTTGCCCATCTTCTTGTATTCCGGCGATCGCTCGATCTGCTCAATGTATTTCAATCGACCAATGCTCTTGCGAATAGTCGAGAGATTAGTCAGCGTGCCTCCAAGCCACCGCTGATTGACGTAAAATTGGCCGCAAGCGAGCGCCGCTTCCTTTATCGCTCCTTGCGCCTGTCTCTTGCAGCCAACGAACAAGATCTTGCCTCCGCGGCGGGTGACTTCCTGAAGAAACCCCGTGGCACGCTGAAGCTGCTTCACTGTTTCATCAAGATTGATGATATAAATCTGGTTGCGCTGCTCGAAAATGAACGGCTTCATTTTTGGGTTCCACCGCTTTGTCTGGTGCCCAAAATGTACGCCCGCTTCGAGAAGCTCCGGCACTAATTCTGTTGTCTCAGCCATAAAAAAATCACGCCGGCGCAGTGGCACGGCGGGTGACGAATATGCTATTGCACCCCGCGGGTGGCAAATTCAATTTCCATCGATCGTCATTTCGCTCGCGATGTCCGCTCTGCATAGCGCGCCAGAACCCAGCAGAAATCGGAAAGGCGATTCAGGTAGCGCAGAATCTCCGAGCTAAGATCTTTTTCATCGGCCATGAACGTGGCGATGCGCCGTTCGGCGCGACGGCAAGTTGCGCGGGCGAAATCGAGAGCCGCCGAAACCGCCGTTCCCCCGGGGATGACCCAGTCTTTCGGGTAGAGAAACTTGTCTTTCTCAAGATCGACAATTACGGCCGTGATTCGGTCGACCATCGCAGCTGTGGCGACGTGAAAGCCATCTTTGACGTAACGTTCTCGATCTTGCGGCGTCGTTGCCAGCTCACCCATCACAACGATCAAGTCTTTTTGCACGGCGAAGATTTCGCCCGAAAGAAGCTTTTCGTTCGAAATGGATCGGGCGAGACCGAGGGCTGCGGTCAATTCATCGACACACCCGTAGGCATCGACGCGCGGATCAGCCTTCAATACGCGCCGGCCGTACATAAGCGAGGTTTCGCCCTTATCGCCAGTCTTGGTTACGATCGACACTAGACGAACTGTAGGGCGTTTCTGTGAAACGCCAATCCATTCGACAGCGCCAGGCACAGATGCCCTACAGGAATCACCCGACCGCTGGCTGCGGCTCGGCTTCTTCTATCACCGGCGCGCCAATCGGCTCGCCTTTTTCAACAAGCCTGATCTCGCGATGCTGAGGGAACCCAGTACCAGCCGGGATTAAGTGGCCCATGATCACGTTTTCCTTGAAGCCACGCAGTTTATCCACTTTGCCGAGAGTGGCCGCTTCGGTAAGCACGCGGGTCGTATCCTGGAACGACGCGGCCGAAATAAAGCTCTCCGTTTCTAGCGACGCTTTCGTTATACCAAGGAGCACAGGTGTGGCTTCGGCCGGCTTACCGCCTTTCTCAACCACGCGCTGATTCTCCGCTTCAAAGTCAATTCGATCGACTTGATCGCCCCAAAGCAATGAAGTGTCGCCGGGATCGGTAATTTTCACTTTGCGCAACATCTGGCGCACGATGATTTCAATGTGCTTGTCATTGATCTCCACGCCTTGTAGCCGATATACCTCCTGCACTTCATTGACCAAATGTTCCTGCAGATCCTGAGGTCCGCAGACTTCGAGGATTTCGTGAGGAACAACAGGACCTTCGGTAAGTTGCTGACCTTTCTTCACGAAATCGCCCTTGAAGACGATGATGTGTTTGGTGAGCGGAATCAGATGCTCTTCCTCGGCCCCAGTCTCGGGGTCCTTTAAAATCAGGCGTCGTTTTCCGCGAACAGTTCCACCCATCTCGACAGTTCCATCGATCTTGGCAATCTCAGCCGCGTCCTTGGGCCGACGTGCTTCGAACAATTCGGCCACGCGCGGCAAACCACCGGTGATGTCTTTGGTTTTTGCGACTTTACGCGGTGTTTTTGCGAGCAACGCGCCCCCGCGCACTTTCTGCCCTTCTTCGACGATGACGTGCGCGCCAGCCGGGATCGAAAAACTCGCGAGCACTTCCTTCTTGTCGTCCACGATGACAACCTGCGGATGCAAATCCTCTTTGTGTTCAATAATGACCGTGCCCATGAGGCCAGTCGCTTCATCTACGTCACGCTTAATCGTGACACCGGCGATCATGTCTCGGAATTCGACCTTGCCGCCCTTGTCCGTGAGAATCGGCACGTTGTACGGGTCCCATTGTACGAAGGTTTCGCCTTTCTTAACTGTGGCGCCGTCGTCTTTAGAGATCATCGAGCCGATAACAACGTTGTAACTCTCGAGCTCGCGGCCCTCTGCGTTGTGCACGCTGATCGAGCCGTTCTTGTTCAAAACGATCCAGCTACCATCGAGTGCCTGCACCGTTCGCAGGTCGTTAAATCGAGTAGTGCCGTCGTTTTTGGCTTTGATAATCGGCTGCTTAAAAGTCTGGCTGGCCGTTCCGCCAATGTGAAAGGTCCGCATCGTTAATTGTGTTCCAGGCTCACCAATTGACTGGGCCGCAATAATCCCAACCGCTTCGCCAAGTTTGACGAACTGGCCCGTAGCCAGATTGCGCCCGTAGCACATTGCGCAAACGCCTCGGCCGCACTCGCAAGTAAGCACTGAGCGAATTTTCAAACTCTCCACACCGACGCGCTGAAGTTCCGCGGCAATTTTTTCATCAATCAACTGATTCGCTTTGACGATTTTCTTCTTCTTGTCCACGGGGTCAGCAATCGTCTCGCAACTCACGCGACCAATAATGCGCTGACCAAGATCGACAACTTCCTCGTCGCCCTCGTAGATCGAGCGCACCACGATGCCGTTTACGGTGCCGCAATCTTCCTCGTTAATGATCACGTCCTGCGCTGCGTCCACCAGTTTGCGCGTCAGATAACCTGAGTCGGCAGTTTTGAGCGCCGTGTCAGCAAGCCCTTTACGCGCTCCGTGAGTGGAAATGAAATATTCGAGCACGGTGAGCCCCTCGCGGAAGTTCGACGTGATCGGGCGCTCGATGATTTCTCCCGAGGGTTTGGCCATCAAACCACGCATGCCCGCAAGCTGACGCACCTGTTGGCGGTTGCCGCGTGACCCGGAATCGACCATCAAGTAAACAGGATTCAGTTCTTTGCGACCCTCGTTTTCTTTGAGGGTGCGGAACATCACGTTGGAAATTTCGTCTCCGGCATGCGTCCAGATGTCGATGATCTTGTTGTACCGCTCGCCATCGGTAATGATGCCTTTGCGGTATTGCTGCTCAACCTGTCGGATTTGCTTGTAAGCGTTGTCGAGCTCGTCCTTTTTCTCTTTCGGGATGATCATATCCGAAATTCCAATTGAGATACCGGCCTTGGTTGCTTCGGCAAAACCGAGCTCTTTCAATTTGTCCAGCGTCGCGACCGTTTCTGCCGGTCCCGCGATTTGGTAACAGCGCCAAATGATGTCGCTCAGTTGTTTCTTGCCCGCGGCCTTGTTAAAAAATCCCAGTTGCTTGGGCCAAATCTCATTGAAAACGACACGGCCCGCTGTGGTCTCGATAGTTTTACCCTCAGCATTTCCATAGATCGTTTGCCGGCCGAAATCAGGGTTCTTAATCCGGATGCGGTCGTGCGTGCGGATGCTTCCTTCCGCCATTGCAAATTCCACTTCGGCGGCATCGGACAACAGCGAGAGACGCTGGCCATCCTTGCCAGCGCCACGCGGGTTTTGAGTGAGGTAATAACAGCCGAGTGTGATGTCCTGGGAGGGCGTTGTGATCGGCTTGCCACTGGATGGCGAGAAAATGTTATTCGGGGCGAGCATAAGCATGCGCGCTTCCATTTGGGCCTCCACCGAGAGCGGCACGTGCACGGCCATCTGATCGCCGTCGAAGTCCGCATTGTAAGCGGTGCAGACCAGCGGATGGATGCGAATCGCTTCGCCCTCGATCAACTGCGGCTCAAAAGCCTGAATTGACAACCGATGCAAGGTCGGCGCGCGATTGAGCAACACCGGATGACCCTTGGTCACTTCATCGAGAATGTCCCAGACCTCGGGCGTCTGGCGCTCGATCATCTTTTTCGCACTGCGGACGGTGTGCACATAGCCGAGGTCTTTCAGCCGGCGGATAATGAACGGCTCGAAAAGAACCAGCGCCATCTTCTTCGGCAGACCGCATTGATGAAGTTTCAGTTCGGGACCGATAACAATAACGGAGCGGCCCGAGTAATCGACACGCTTGCCGAGCAAGTTTTGCCGGAAACGTCCGCCCTTGCCCTTGAGCATGTCACTCAGGGACTTGAGAGGCCGATTGCCGGCGCCGGTGACAGCGCGACCGTGGCGGCCATTGTCGAACAAAGCGTCAACCGCTTCCTGCAACATCCGTTTCTCATTGCGAATAATGACGTCCGGGGTTTTGAGCAGGAGCAGGTTTTTGAGCCGGTTATTGCGATTGATCACCCGACGATAAAGATCGTTTAGGTCCGAGGTCGCGAAGCGCCCCCCTTCGAGCGGAACCAGCGGACGCAAATCCGGCGGAATGACCGGTAGCACATCGAGAATCATCCATTCGGGACGTGCGTGTGAATTCTGGAAGCCTTGAACGAGCTTGAGACGTTTTGCGAGTTTCTTGCGAATCTGTTTGCTCTTCGTGGCGCCCATCGCCTTCTCGAGCTCTTTGTTGAGCTTGTTGAGATCGATCTCGGCGAGAAGTTTCCTGACTCCTTCCGCGCCCATGCCGGCAACGAAATCTTCGCCATACTGCTCCTGCGCTTCACGGTATTCGACTTCGTTGAGCAGTTGTGCTTTCTGCAATGGCGTCTTGCCCGGATCAATGACGATGTAATCCTCGTAATAAATGACACGCTCGAGCTGACGCGCGCTCATATCGAGCATGAGCCCGATGCGTGATGGCATGCATTTGTAGAACCAGATGTGCGAAACGGGCACTGCCAATTCGATGTGGCCCATCCGTTCGCGGCGGACGCGCGCGAGCGTCACTTCGACGCCGCAGCGGTCGCAGATCACCCCTTTATGCTTGATGCGCTTGTATTTTCCGCATGAACATTCCCAATCGCGCGTTGGACCAAAAATGCGCTCGCAGAAAAGGCCGCCCTTCTCCGGTTTAAAGGTGCGGTAATTGATTGTCTCAGGATTTTTGACTTCGCCTTTGCTCCACGAGCGCATCGTGTCGCTCGACGCAACACCAATCGCGACTTGATCAAAACCCACGGGGCGCTCTTCGCCCACTAACTCACGCCAGGAATGTTCGTTCATGATTTATCCAGGTAATTTGTCGATTTAAATTTTATGCGACGTTCTCCAGAAAACTGCTGGGTGCCTGGCCACCGACCTTCACGTCGAGACCGAGGCTCTGCATTTCTTTGATGAGCACGTTGAAAGATTCAGGTGTTCCGGCTTCGAGTGAATTGTCACCCTTGACGATCGATTCATAGATGCGGGTCCGTCCCTGCACGTCGTCGGACTTTACCGTGAGCAACTCCTGCAAGGTGTAGGCGGCTCCGTACGCTTCCAACGCCCAGACCTCCATTTCGCCAAAGCGTTGTCCGCCGTATTGCGCCTTACCCCCGAGCGGCTGCTGCGTGACGAGCGAGTACGGCCCCACCGCGCGAGCGTGAATTTTGTCCGCCACCAAATGGCCCAGTTTCATCATATAGATGTAGCCAACCACCACTTCTTGATCGAAAGGATCCCCGGTGCGTCCATCGAAAAGCTGCGCTTTACCGTTTTCCTGCACCCAGGTGAAACCTTCCTCCTTTTTGGCATCATGGAGATATTCGCGAATTTTTTTCTCCTTGATTCCGTCGAAGACTGGAGTCGCGACTTTGAATCCGAGTGCCTTCGCAGCAACTCCCAGATGGGTTTCCAGGACCTGCCCGACGTTCATTCGGCTCGGCACGCCTAGCGGATTAAGGACAATTTCAACCGGTGTTCCGTCCGCCAGAAAAGGCATGTCTTCTTCAGGCACGATGCGGGCAACGACGCCTTTGTTGCCGTGGCGACCAGCCATCTTGTCGCCGACACTTAACTTGCGCTTGCTCGCGATATAAACCTTAACCTGCTTGATGATCCCTGGATCGACATCATCGCCGCTCTCCACGCGGTCCGTGGCGCGTTCGCGTTCGAGTTCCAACTCTGCGAACTTGTGCTCATAAGAACCAATGATTTCGCGTATCTTATTGCGGATCGGGCTCGGATCGATCTCGATGTGATCGTGCACGTTTGCAAGCTTTCGCAACAATGTTTTGGTGATCTTACGATTGGCTGGAATAATGATTTCGCCAGTTTCGGCGTTTACAACATCGAGAGGGATTTTTTCTCCCAGCAGGATATTCGAAAGCGAATCGGTCAGTTGTTCCGTCAGATCCTCTTTCTTGCGCTTATGCTCTTCGCCGATCGTTTTGAGTTGTCGTTTGGTTTCCGCCGGGGTGAGTTTTTCTCGCGAAACTTCGCGGCGCGAAGAAACCTTTACGTCCATCACGATTCCGTAAGTGCCAGATGGAACGGTAAGCGAGGTGTCTTTCACGTCCGCAGCTTTCTCGCCAAAAATCGCGCGGAGCAGGCGTTCTTCCGGCGCCAATTCGGTCTCGCTCTTCGGCGTAATCTTGCCAACGAGAATGTCGCCTGGCTTGACTTCCGCACCGACACGCACTACGCCATCCGGACCCAGATTGCGTAAAGCTTCTTCGCTGACATTGGGAATGTCGCGGGTGATCTCTTCTGGTCCAAGTTTGGTATCGCGCGCTCCGATCTCGAATTCATCGATGTGGATGGAAGTATAAATGTCTTCCTTCACCACTTTCTCCGAGATCATGATGGCATCTTCAAAGTTGTACCCGTTCCATGGCATGAACGCGACGAGCACATTGCGGCCCAAGGCAAGTTCGCCATCCTTGGTATTCGGACCATCGGCGATGACTTGACCGCGTTTCACATGCTGGCCTTTGCGCACGATCGGCTTTTGATTCACGCACGTCCCAGCGTTTGAGCGCATGAACTTGCGCAATTCGTAAACGTGAAGTCCCGCCTCCGGGTCCGTTTTTAGCTTTTTTTTGCCCTCGGGCAGATGCCCGTCCTTAGTGACAACGATCTGGTCCGCTGTCACCCAAGCGACCTTGCCGCTCTCGGTCGCGAGAACAACGGCATGCGAATCGCGCGCCACTTTTTCCTCCAATCCGGTGCCCACGAGCGGCGCCTCGGAAACAATGAGCGGCACGCCCTGGCGTTGCATGTTGGAACCCATAAGCGCTCGGTTCGCGTCGTCGTGTTCGAGGAACGGAATGAGGCCCGCTGCCACCGAAACAAGCTGCTTCGGCGACACGTCCATGTAATGCACTTTCGACGGATCGACTTCGAGGAAGTCACCGCGATACCGCACCGAAACTTTTTCCCCCGTGAAATGTCCTCGCCCGTCAATGGGAGCATTCGCTTGCGCAACGAGAAAATTCTCTTCACGGTCGCCCGTGAGATAGTCAATCTGATCCGTCACGCGGCCGTTTTCCACTTTGCGATATGGCGTTTCGATAAAACCGAATTCATTGATGCGCGCGAAAGTGCTCATCGAACTGATCAGGCCGATGTTTGGACCTTCTGGCGTCTCGATCGGACAAATGCGGCCGTAATGCGATGGATGAACGTCGCGCACTTCGAACCCAGCGCGTTCACGACTCAGGCCTCCAGGGCCAAGAGCTGACAAGCGACGTTTGTGCGTCAACTCCGCGAGCGGATTGGTTTGATCCATGAACTGCGAAAGCTGCGACCGGCCAAAGAAATCGCGGATAACTGCACTGAGCGCCTTCGGATTAATCAGCTTTTGCGGCGTCATCCCATCCACATTGATGTCGAACAGCGTCATACGCTCTTTGACCAGACGTTCGGTCCGAGCAAGACCAATGCGGCACTGATTCGCCAGCAATTCGCCAACCGTGCGCACCCGACGACTGCCCAAATGATCGATATCGTCGAGCGTACCCTCACCCCGGCGCAAATTGATCAAATACTTGATCGCCGCGATAAAATCTTTGTCGGTCAAGATCCGCTCAGTGGGATCGACGTTGATCCCGAGTTTCTGGTTGATTTTGTACCGCCCGACGCGTCCAAGATCATATTTTTTAGGATCAAAGAAGAGTCGCTTAAGCAAGGCGCGGGCATTCGCTACCGTCGGTGGATCACCCGGCCGAAGACGCCGGTAAATATCCTTGAGCGCTTCCTCCTGGTCATGGGCCGGATCTTTCCTAAGCGCCTTCACGACCGTGTCATCGTGCGAAATGTCGATCACTTTCACCTCGTGAATCTTGAGCGCCATGATCTGGCGGACGGTCGCCAGAGTCAGCGGCTCGAACGCGCGCGCTACCGTCACCTCGCCGTCACGAATCTCGGCAGTGAGCACTTTGGTGGCCAGCTTTTCTTCGTCGAGTCTCTCGCTCAGCTTCAGATTTTCGATGTTGTAAAAGAGTTTGATAACTTCTTCGTCGGATCCGTAGCCAAGCGCGCGGAGGAACGTAGTGGCGAGAAACTTGCGGCGACGCTTGCGTCGATCGAGATAAATGTAAAGAAGATCAGCCGTATCAAATTGCACCTCAATCCACGAACCCCGATCCGGAATGATGCGAAAGCTGTAGAGCACTTTTCCGTTCATGTGAACGGTCGATTCAAAAGCGATGCCGGGGGAGCGGTGCAGCTGGCTCACCACCACACGCTCAGCGCCATTAATGACGAACGTGCCTTGCGGCGTCATGAGCGGGATTTCGCCCATGTAAACCTTCTCTTGCTTGGTGCCTTTTTCCTCCCGCAACTGGAACGTGACGTGCAATGGCGCGCTGTATGTTTGTCCTTCGCGCTGCGCCTCGAGCGCCCTCAATTTCGGCTCGCCAATTTCATAGTGACTGAAATCAAGCACCGCCTTTTCATCGTAGCTCTCGATCGGGAAGACCTCCTTGAAAACAGCCTGGAGACCCTGATTTTTCCGCTTTGAAAACCAAACGTCCTTCTGGAGAAAATCGACATACGAATTGAGCTGAACCTCAATCAGATTCGGCGGTTCGATGCCTTCTTTGATGCTTCCGAAGTAAATGCGTTCCGACATAATCACTAGACCAAGAGTTAGCCCTCGCAGCGGCCACACCAAATCGCGGCCGACGCGGGCAAGATTTTACGGGATCAGCGACGAGCGAGGGGCATAATAATCGCGCCAAAACAGCGACCTGTCAAATTCCCCACCGTTTTGCTGCCAGTTCTGTGTTCCGCCCTCGAGTGCCGGGTTAAAAATATACTCTACCTGACTTTAACCAAATCTGACCGTACTCCAAATCCGCCGCTGCGCAAGTAATTCCTTCCGGGGCGCGCGGCCACTTAAAATCGAATTACTTATTTGATTTCGACTTTTGCGCCCGCAGCCTCGATTTTTTTCTTGATCTCGTCCGCCTCCTGCTTGGTCACGCCTTCCTTGATTGTTTTGGGCGCTCCTTCGACCAGCGCCTTTGCTTCCGCCAGGCCAAGTCCCGGGACTGCGCCGCGGACCTCCTTGATCACAGCAATTTTGTTTGGGCCCATTTCTTTGAGGATTACGTCAAACGAAGTTTTTTCCTCAGCCGCTGGAGCTGCGGTTCCACCAGGGGCGCCCGCTGCAGCGGGACCCGCCGCGACTGCTACCGGCGCGGCGGCGCTCACACCCCATTTTTCCTCAAGTTGCTTGACCAATCCAGCAATCTCCAGCACCGACAAGTTACTGAGTTGCTCCACCAATTTTTCTGTATCTGCCATTTTTTTTCTCCGATTGCCGCCTCCGAAAGCCTTCGAAGAATTAAAGCCGATAGCCATCAGCTCGGACAGTTTGTATTTTATTACTATGTTTTTTGTAGCCATTCGGCAGGCGATGCGCCTGCCCTACAAAATCTATGTTGCTGGCGCACCCTCCTTTTCTGCCTTTGCCTTCAGCAATCGCGCGAATGCTGCGCCCGGTTCATTCAGCAGCCGAACCAGACGGGTTGCCGGCGACAAAAGCAGTCCCAGCAATTGCGCCTGCAACGTTTCGCGCGGGGGCAATTCTGCCAATGTGTCCAAATCGGCGGCGGAAAGAACGGCGCGGTCAACAAAGCCAACCTTGAGGGCCGCGATTTTAAATTCGGTCGCAAACATCTTAAAAATTTTGGCGACTGGCGCTACATCTTTTTCCCCGGTGACAACTGCCGTTTGTCCCACCAACTGGTCGCCTACGTGTGGGAAACCGGAATCCGCCATGGCCCGCTTAAGGAAATTGTTTTTCACCACGTGCACTTCCGCGCCTATCGGCACCAGCCGGTTCCGCAATTCGCTGAAATCAGCGACCTTCATGCGCTGATAATCGGTCACGAGCACGAACGGCGAGCGTTTCAATTTCTCCGACAGATCTAAGACGATGCTGGCTTTTTCTGCTCTCATTTACTGTGAAATTGAACGTTGGGCCTCCGACGGCCGTCGAGGATTTTTTTGATCATTTCTTACACGCTCAAATACGGCGCTGGATCGACGCGGACTCTTGGAGACATCGTCGCACTAATTGTCACGCCTTCAAGGTAACGCCCTTTCGCCGTCGCAGGCCGCGCCCGCACAACCGCTTCGATCACTGCATTTCCATTCTCCACCAGCGCTTGTTCTTCAAAGGAAAATTTTCCAACCGGCACCGCGACATTGCCGTTCTTGTCGAGCTTGAATTCCACGCGACCTGCCTTCACCTCCTGCACCGCTTTTGCAGTATCGTCAGTTACGGTCCCGGTTCTGGGATTAGGCATGAGTCCGCGCGGTCCAAGCACCTTCCCGAGCTTTCGCACCTCCGCCATTGCTGCCGGCGTGGCGATCGCAATATCAAAATCTTGAAAACCTTCTTGGCATTTCTGAATCAGGTCTTTCATCCCGACAAATTCTGCGCCGGCCTCCCTGGCCGCTTTGGCTGCCTCACCCTCCGCGAAAACGAGTACGCGCACCTTTTTCCCGCTGCCGTGCGGAAGCGGGCAGGTCCCCCGCACCATTTGATCTGATTGCTTGGGATCAACACCAAGCCGGAACGAAACCGTCACGGTCTGATCGAACTTCGTCGGCGAAAACTTCTTCAACGTCATAACCGCATCGGCGAGATTGTAAGCCGTAGTGCGATTCACTTGCTGCGCGGCAGCGCGATAACGTTTGCTTCGATTCTTTTGCATGTTCTGTGCAGTTCAACCGCCCCGCTCGTCTAATAGAGGCTACAAGGCTCCTGCGTAATGGTTAGGCTGCTCAACCCAACTGCAGGACGGGGAACCTAGCGGCGATCTTTACCTTGTCAAAATCAACTTCGATCCATAGACCGCAGTCGCGCATCTTAATCGACCGGAAACGCGATGTGCGGGTTTTCCGTCGATTCGGCAGCCGCTTGCACGATCGGTGGTCCCCTCCTGACGATTTTGCCCTCTTTCATCACGAACGAGACGCGCTCGGTCGCGGTGATGTCGGAAGTCGGATCGCTCGGCATTGCGATGACATCGGCCAGTTTCCCTTTTTCCAACGTGCCCACTTCCTGCGCAATACCGAGAAGCTCGGCATCACTTGCCGTGGCAGATTTCAACGCATCGATCGGCGCCATCCCGAGATCGACCATTAACTTAAACTCTTTCGCGTTTTGGCCGTGCGGAAAAACAGCCGCGTCAGTCCCAAATGAAATTTTCACCCCCATCTTTACCGCGCTGCGAAACATGTCCGATCGGGCGACGCCGGCCGCTTTGGCTTTGGCTTGCAACGCTGGCGGATAATTGTCGAGCTTGCTCATAATCCATTCGGTCGCCATAAGTGTCGGCGTGAGGAACGTGCCTTTGTTTTTCATCCGAGTGAGCGTTTCCGGTTTCATAAAGGACCCGTGCTCGATCGAATCAACACCGGCCTCGATCGCTTCGCGGGCGGCTTGATCACCATGACAATGCACAGCCACTTTTTTGCGCAACCGATGCGACTCGTCTACTAGAGCCGCCATTTCGGATGGAGTTAGCTGAGGAGTATCTACTTCGTCGGCCAACGAGAGAACGCCGCCAGAGACGGCAGCCTTGATCACATCCGCGCCGTTCTTTACTTCAAAGCGCACAGCCTTTCGGATTTCCTCAGGTCCATCCGCGATTCCATCAATGTAATCGGGCTCGCGTCCAAAAAGAAAATCGCGAAATCCACTGGTCGGATCGAAGTGTCCGCCGGTTGCGCCGATTCCTTTAGTCGCCACGAGCATGCGCGGACCGACGACTAGCCCTTTGTTAATCGAATTGCGCAGCGCCACATCGACAAACTCGCGGCTGCCGACAAACCGACTGCCCAAGTCCCGCACGGTGGTAAAACCGGCTTCGATTGTCGCGCGAGCGAAGGTTGTCGCGCGGATTGCTTGCTCGGAGACATTGAGATCTAGCTCGTGCAGCCGGCGCAGATTGTAATCGCCCGAGTAATCCAGCGTGAGATGGGTGTGCGCGTCGATAAAGCCCGGGGAAAGCGTCGCATCGCCAAGATCGATCACCTTCGCGCCGCCTGGGACCGCCAGATTGCTGCCAACATCGACAATCTTATCGCCTTGGACGATGATAACGCCGTGTTGCACGAGCGTTTTCGATTTCCCATCGAACATGCGCTCGGCTTTGAGCGCGATCATCTGATCGGCTGCGGAAGCCCTAACTCCAAGACACAAGAAAATTACAACAACGCGAGACGTAATTCTCATCGTGCCGGTTTAGGCGCAATTCGCCAGGCTTGCAAGAAAGGAATGCCCGAATGTGAGTGAACCTGTTCCCAAAGCTACGCCGACACACCCGCTATGGGTTCCGCAGCTTAGCCGTACTTTCCGCAAGTCCTTGTTGCGCCGCGGCGAGACCCGGATCGAGCACCAGCGCCTGCCTGAAGGCAGCACTGGCGCGGTCGTGCTGGTTGAATAACGCGAGATAGCGCCCCCGATTGATCAGCATGCTCGTATAGACCGGTATTACCTTGAGGTTTACTACGTCGTCTTTCTCAAACCGCAGGGTCCCGTCAGCCAGACCGCGGGTCTGGATGTGCAGGTCACGCGGATCGTGAAAACTTTGATCGCCCGCGAGGTTAAAGACCAGTCCTTGCGGGACAAGTTGATAGGTTTGAGTGAGCCACCTCGTCAGCTCACCGTTGGTTGTATCAGCGAACAACACGTCTCTCGTAATGTAAACCGGCGCGACTTTACTCTCGTTGGTCACAATTGATTGGATCATCTCCTCAAACGCTGCGCTGATCCTTTGAGTGAGCGCCTGGTTCCTGGTAAAAGCTCCAGGATCACGTTCCCATTCCTTAAGATTCTCAACAAACGCGTCAATCTTGTCCCGAGAACGCTCAATCAGACCAGGGTAAGCGTGCCGCAGATAATCGAAATACCACGAGCGACGCAGGAGATTGATGTCCACAATTTTTACGTCGCGCCGACGCTGTTCTACCTCCTGCGCATAAAACATCGGAGACTCGACCTGCCAGTCGAGTGTAAGTAAGAGGCCATTGGGCTCGATCGCGCTGAACAGATTTTCGACGTAATCGTGCGCGATAAAGTAATGTCTGCGATTATTGAAAGGCCAATTGCCCATGAAAGCTATCGCGGGCGCGAGAAGAACAATAATTGTAGCCACCAGATACCGTTTCCCAAGCGGCATGGACTTGGAGACAGCGCGTTGGATCAACCAACGCAGGCCGAACCCGGCGGCAATCGCGATCGAAATAAACACGGGCAGATAGTACGCATCTTTGTCCTCCGCAATTTCGTAGCTGAGGTCGTAAGCCAAATTGGCAATGACGATAAACAGGAGAAACCAGAAGGTTGTGCGGTCCTTTTTGAAAGCGTTGACGAGGCCGGCGAAGGCCAGGGCTTGCGGCAAGGGCAACCAGGACAGGCCGAATTCACGGAGGGCCATTCTGCAGAATTCAACAAACTGCTCCCCCATTATCTTCGGCGTAAAGGAGAGGAACACCCGATACTGCCGGCCAGTGACGTGCCACCATATCTCTTGCAGCGAACGCGGATTGCCCCAGTTGATGACAGGCGCGCGCAACGCCGCAAGCGGCAGGTAGGTATAAACAGCGACTAGAGCGCCAGTCGAAATTAGGGCAGCATACATCAGCCGGCGGCTCGTGAAAAACCTCAGGCCCTCCGTTCTATAAACGATGACGCCCAGCGCCGGAAGTACCAGTGCCACAGTAACGTGATGAACTCCGAGCGCGAGCCCAAAGACGAGGGCAGCGGCATAAAGAAAAGTGTCGTGACCGGTGATTGCCGACGTGGCGTGACCGGCATCCATCGCCGCACCGATATCTCTCCGGTCTGCAATGATGCGCCGCCGCCACCGAAGCATCAGAAAGAGGATAACGAGGATGAGCAGCGTGTTGAGAGCATAAACTTCGGTGATCGTCGCATAAAACCAGAGCGTGCGGGAGAACGCCATGAGCAAGCCGGCGCCCAGCGCAGGCGCAAACACCAAAAGGTGGCCGACCCCTGAATCATGAGCCTTTTTACTCTGCTGCGCGCTCTTCTTTCTTCGCTTCGACGCGGCGAGACATGAAGCAGTAATCATTAACTCTGCCACAACAAACGTGAGCATCGCGGAAGCGAGCGCGGCAAAAAGGGCGGAAGAAAAATTGACGCGCATCGCAACGTTTCCTACGGGCACGAGCGATGCGAGATGGGCAAGAAGAACCCAAAGAGGAAAGCCGGGTGGGTGCGCCACTCCCAAGCCGTGAGCGACCACAATCAGCTCCCCGCTATCGACCAAAGTAACCGTCGGAGCGAGCGTCCAGCTATAAAGCAGAAGCGCCGCAAGAAACACCATACTGGCGCAGAGGAACTCTGCACGGGACGAAGGAATTGTTCCAGCATTCATCTCCCGGTCCAATTTTGACTCCGGCACGGATCCCGTCGCCCTCTCCCAAGTCTGTTCCTTATGAGATTGTTTGTTCTTCGAAAGCCCGCGGGGCATGGCCTATCGTCCCGCAAACTCGCTTTCCTGCAAACCATGGATCAAGGAACGTTGGACGCTGCCCGCAATTCAACTTTCTTGTCTATCCCGATCCTCTTCGCTTGAATCGAGCGAAATGAAACTCCGAAATTTTTCGCGAGCCCCGATTATTTCGGGATTGTCGATCTTAATTGCGGCGCTCGCCCTATGAACGCATGCAGAGTGATTGGCCTTAGCGTCTTGTTCGCGGCGCTGCCTAGCGTCTTCGCGCAAAGCCAGCCGCAGACCTCGGATGTGTTGCAGAAACTCAGCGATGATTTCTGGAGCTGGCGCGCGAAATTCGCGCCATTTACTGGCGATGACGTGAACCGAATCGAGCGTCCAGGCGGGACGCGCGATTGGTCGCCAGTTGAGATCGACAAGCAACGAAAGGCCCTCGAACAATTTGAAGCGGGCTGGAAAAAGATCGACACCAATGGGTGGCCGATTGCGGAGCAGGTTGATTATCAGCTGATCGGTTCAGCTCTGGCGCGGGTGCGATGGGAACTGGAAATAAATCCGCGCTGGAAACGCGATCCCAATTTCTACATCGACCAAACGCTCACGCCAGTGGTCGAAGCACTCACGGTTTCGGGGCCTTACGACGCGACGCAATCCCACGAGATTCTGACCCGCATCGAAAATATTCCTTCGATCTTGCAGCAAGGCGCCGCGAATCTGGATAAGCCGGCAGCGCCATTTGCATCGGTGGCGATTCAAGCGCTGGAGAATATTCGTCCCCGTTTGCGCAAAATGGGGGCGGCATTGTTAAGATCGACAACCCTAGAACAAGAAGAATTGAATGGTGTGACTGATCGCGCAGCAGATGCGCTGGAAAAATTTCGAAAGTTGCTTCAGGAAAAATTGCCGTCGCTTCCGCAAGAGACCGCGCTTGGTCGCGATGCTTACGTCTTTTTCCTGAAAAACGTCGCGCTGCTGCCCTACTCACCCGAAGAGCTCCTGGCCATGGCCCGTCAGGAGTGGAACCGCGCAGTAGCTTTCGAAACGTTTGAAAAGCAGCGGAATAAGGACGTGCCGCCGCTGTCTTTGGTGAAAGACATCCCAGCTTGGATCAAAGACACAGCGGCAAAGGAATTGTCGATCCGCGAGTTCCTCGACAAGCGCGGCATCCTAACGGTGCCGAATTGGCTCCAGCATTACACCCTGCGACCGATGCCGGAATATTTGCGCGCGCTGCAAGGCTTCGGTGAAATTGATGACTTCACTTCGCCATCGCGATTGAAGGACAATTGCATTCGCTATGTGACCGAGCCTTCAGGAAAACTCGGTTACTTCTGGCGTGCGACTGCCGAAGATCCGCGCCCAATCACCGTCCACGAAGGAATTCCGGGCCATTATTTTCAGCTCTGTCTTTCCTGGAAGCACGAAGATCCAATTCGCCGTCATTACTACGCTTCAACTGCGAACGAGGGTATTGGGTTCTACGCGGAAGAAATGATGTTGCAGGCTGGCTTGTTCGATGACAGTCCGCACACGCGCGAGATCATTTACAATTTTATGCGGCTGCGCGCGCTGCGCGTGGAAGTCGACGTGAAACTTGCGCTCGGCGAGTTCACGCTCGAGCAGGCCGCGAAATATCTAGAGGAAAAAGTTCCCATGGATCCAGAAACCGCCCGCCAGGAAGCGATCGCGTTTGCGACCAGCCCGGGCGGGGCGATCTCGTATCAAATCGGCAAACTGCAAATTGTAAAATTTCTCGCCGACGCGCGTTTGCAGCAGGGCGACAAATTCAATCTCCGCGCCTTCCACGATTTCGTCTGGAAAAACGGCAACGTCCCGATCGCGTTGCAACGCTGGGAGTATCTGAATCTAAATGACGAAGTGCCGCAGATGACCAAGTAGTCGGAATCAGGGCGGCAGCGTCACCTTTTCGTCTGCATAGTCAACAAGGATGCCATTCGCATCGCGACTAATGACAGTCAAAGTTGTCCCCGGAGGAATCGTAGCCATCCCGTACTTCACCTTCACCGCAACAGGTTTGTCCAAAGTGATCGTATTGGCTGTTGCGGCCGCGTCGGCGGCTGCTGCAGTTACGTGACCTTCAATCTCGCGCTCGCGAGTGTACAATTGCTCGATCTGCTGACGCAGCTGTGCCGCTCGCTGTTTCCACTCCGTAATCTGCGCGTTTGCAAAGAAGGCGTTGTTTTGTGCGGCCTCGCGAGCTGCTTGGTGTTTTAGACCCGGCCATCCGGAGAAGCGTTGAGATCCCTGCAGGTTTGCGACCGCTCGCTGGCGCTCATCAACGGCTTGCGATAACACGTTGCAAACAGCGAGCGCGGCTTGAAAAGGAGGCTGCTTAGCGACAGGAGCTTTCTTCATGGCATCGACGATAGACGAGCGAAGATCGGCCACGGCTTCGGGATGCTTGAGTCCAGGCGCGTCAAGTGGCGCTAGAATTATGTTGAGCCGTCGATCCAAGAACGGCTGGAGCACGCTCGACGGAAGTGCGTTCGGAGTGATGGGCTGATTCGCAGGAGGAGGCGGCGATTGCTGCTGCGGTGCAGGATGATGCTTGGCCGACGCGGTTCCTCAGCACAAGCATAAGACAATGCAGGCCGCGGTCAGCGTGGTTTTCATTCCCTACGTTTTACGCCAAGGCCTCTTTCGCTGACAAGGCAAAAGCAAGCCAAGAAGCCGCAGAGGAAAACCGGGACAAGATTCTTTCAGTGAGGCGCCGAAGTCAGCAAGCGAGACGCGGGTGCTAACCGATCTGTTCAATCCGTGTAATCCGCGGTTCAATTCATTTCGGCGGTCATAGACCGCCGCTACAGATGATTGTCGATCTTAATCGACGATTTCGAGGCCCATTTGGCGGGCGGTGCCGGCGATGATGCGGAAGCCGGCTTCGTCATTGCGCGCGTTCAGGTCTTTGCGCTTGGTGTTCACGATGTCCATGACCTGTTTGCGCGTGACTTTGCCGACTTTGGTTTTGTTCGGCTCTTTTGAACCGGCTGCGATGATGGCGGCTTTCTTCAGGAGAACGGCTGCCGGCGGACTCTTGGTGATGAAGGTGAACGACTTGTCTTTGAAGACAGTGATGACGACTGGAAGAATGTCGCCGGCTTGCTTCTGGGTCGCGGCGTTAAATTCTTTGCAGAACGCCATGATGTTGACTCCACGCGGGCCGAGCGCGGTACCTACGGGCGGCGCGGGGTTCGCCTGACCGGCGGGAATCTGCAATTTGATGTGAGCTACGATTTCTTTAGCCATGGGATTTAGACAGAATGAACAGAATTTACAAAATAGGTTAGAAGCAACATCCCGGAAAACATTTTGATCATTTGTTTATTCTGTCAGAAAAATCTTAACCACGTTCGACCTGCCAGTATTCGAGTTCTACGGGCGTGGCACGACCGAAAATGGTGACGGAGACGCGCAGTTTACCACGATCGGGATCGATTTCTTCGACGATGCCAGTTTGGTTCTGGAACGGGCCGTCGGCAACTTTCACCGATTCGCCTACTTCAAAGCTGACCTTCGGTTTCACCTTTTCTTCGCGCTCTTTCATTTGCGCAAGCATGCTGTCGACTTCGGATTGTCGCATCGGGATCGGCTTGTCTTTGGTTCCGGCAAAACCGATCACGCCGGGGGTATCGCGAATGAAATACCAGGTGCGTCCGACGAGCTGATTGTTTTCGTCGAGCAAATGCATGTTGACGATCAGGTAGCCTGGGAAGAATTTCCGTGTCGTCTCGCTTTTCTTGCCCTTCTTGATTTCCGAGACGCGTTCGGTCGGAACGAGCACCTCGTAAATCAAGTCGCCCATCTCCTCGGTTTTGATACGCTTGAGGATGTTCTCGCGCACCTTATTTTCCTGTCCGGAAAGAACGTGCACGACGTACCATTGATCTTTGCCTGCGAGTGTTTGCGCCATAAATCAGTGCAATCGGGTGAAAAAATGGACGAAGTTCACGAGGACGAAATCGAAGAGTGCGACGTAACCGCCGAGCAATAACATTGCGATGACAACCACGAGTGTCGAGTCCGTGAGCTCCTTGTAACGACGAAATCCCTTTTCTTTCGGGTCCCACGGCCAGGAAGCTTTTTGCAGCTCGACCTTCACTTCGCCGAGAAAATTTTTTACCTTCGCAATCATCTCAAATCCAAATCGTGATTCGTTGAAGTGTTGAAGCGGACAACGCAACCGGAGTCCCGATCTTACGTTTTAACGCTTTAACCATTTTAACGCTTTAACGCGCTTTCGGCCAACACGCCAGGAGGGACTCGAACCCCCAACCGACGGTTTTGGAGACCGCTACTCTACCAATTGAGCTACTGGCGTAATGCGATGCGTCCCTAGTTTAATCCAGAATCTCGCTGACGCGACCCGCGCCGACGGTTTTTCCGCCTTCGCGGATAGCAAAGCGAATCGTCTTCTCCATCGCGATCGGCGTGATCAACTCGACTTCAATCGAGATGTTGTCGCCGGGCATGACCATTTCCACGCCTTCGGGCAGTTTGACCGTGCCAGTAACGTCCGTGGTGCGGAAATAAAACTGTGGCCGATAATTCGAGAAGAACGGCGTGTGACGTCCACCTTCCTCCTTGCTCAACACGTAAACTTCCGCCTTAAACTTCTTGTGCGGCGTAATCGATCCCGGCTTGGCGATAACCTGGCCGCGTTCGACATCCTCCTTCTTCAATCCACGCAGCAAAACGCCCACGTTATCACCCGCGCGCGCTTCATCGAGAAGTTTGCGAAACATTTCGATATCAGTCGCAACCGTCTTGGCCGTAGGACGAATTCCGACCAGTTCGACTTCTCCCATTTTCTTGAGAACCCCGCGCTCAACACGGCCGGTGGCGACGGTGCCGCGGCCTTCAATGTTAAACACGTCTTCGATCGGCATCAGGAATGGCTGATCAACCGGCCGCTCGGGAACCGGAATGTAATCGTCGATCGCCTCCACGAGGGCGATTACCTGCTTTTGCGCCTCCGCATCGCCATTGAGCGCTTTCAGCGCACTACCCTTAACAATCGGGATTTTGTCTCCGGGAAATTCATACTGTGTGAGGAGATCGCGCACTTCCATCTCGACCAGATCGAGAAGCTCGGGGTCATCAACCATGTCGACCTTATTCAGGAAAACGACAATCGAGGGCACACCCACTTGTCGCGCAAGGAGGATGTGTTCGCGGGTCTGTGGCATCGGTCCATCCGCGGCGGAGACAACCAGGATCGCGCCATCCATTTGTGCTGCACCGGTGATCATGTTCTTGACGTAGTCGGCGTGACCGGGGCAATCGACGTGGGCATAGTGGCGTTTGTCGCTCGAATACTCCACGTGCGCAGTGTTGATGGTGATGCCGCGCTCTTTTTCTTCTGGCGCGTTGTCGATTGATTCGTAGGCCCGCACTTCGGCCATGCCCTTCTTCGCCAGCACCATCGTAATCGCCGCCGTCAGGGTGGTTTTGCCATGGTCCACGTGACCGATCGTGCCGACGTTCACGTGCGGCTTATCGCGTTTAAATGCTTCCTTAGCCATTTCAATTCTCCTGTTTAATTAAACTGTCTGCTTTTCTCTCAATTATCCGCTACCGGTCCCGGGCCCGTTCTGGAGCCCATGACCGGGATTGAACCGGTGACCTCGTCCTTACCAAGGACGTGCTCTACCAACTGAGCTACATGGGCGGTTCTTCGTTATCTCACTCCACGTCGCGTTGTCTGCGGCGTAGCCAAGCAACGACCCGATTTCACCTTCCGCCAGAGAGTCAAAAGTCCCACAGCCGTGTCAAATTTGCAATTTGAACGACCAAGGGACCGTTTCGTTCCAGCAAAAAGCGTCCCCAAGCTAACCGCGCGGGTTTGTGTGTCAAAGAAATTTCTTGTGTAACAGCCTCGCTCTGTCGAGGGACTTCTTCGGGTTGAAAACACGGCAACGGAGCGTCGTCGCTGTATTACCGAATTCTTCCGCTTGTGGGCTCCTCCTTGCCCCGCGTCACCAGGCGCACGATCACCGCGATGACAATCAACACTGCGATCGCGATCCCGATATTGAGCGGTGTAATTAACCCGGCCTTGGTGGGAGTCGGTGTGGGCGTCGCTGTAGGAGGCGGTGCATTCTTCGCCGCAAGCATCGCCTGTACATACTGCAAGCGCTGCACGGTGTCGTAGTCGTCGGGCTTTAGCTTTAGGGCGACTTGGTAATCGGCGATCGCCTTCTCATACTGCTGCAGGGAAGTGTACGTCGCGCCTCGTTTCACCAGGTGCTCGGCATCGGCCGGGTTTTTGTCGATCAACACCGTGTAATCCGCGACGGCCGCGTCGTAGTTTTTTAGATTTCGGTTCGCCCAAGCGCGGCGATCGTAATTTTGAGGATCATCCGGTTGCTTCTCGATCGCGGTTGTGAAATCCGCGGCCGCCTTGTCCCACTGGTTAAGTCCAATCTCGGCAAAACCGCGAAATTTATAGGCGTAGGCATCGTCAGGCTTGAGCTCAATCGCCTTGTCGAGATCCGGCAACGCTGCATCAAACTGGCTTTGCATTACCTGTGTATTGCCGCGCTCGCGATACGCGACTTCATCCTTGGGCGCGACCTCAATCGCCTTTGAGAAATCAGCGACCGCATCGGGCAGGCGGCCACTGGCGCGATAGGCCGTGCCCCGATTCGTGTAACCCCGCGGATCTTTCGGATTCTCTTTGATCGCCTTCGTAAATTCGGCAATGGCGGCGTCGTACTGCTTCTGCTGGGCCAACTCGATTCCATGCTGCATGGCGCCTGCGGCGCCCGGTGGTGGTTTCGAGAATCCTACTCCCAAGGCCGCGAACCAAAAAAGTGACACTGTCGCAATGGTGATTGTTTGCCTGTTCAAGATATTCATTTCTCCTCCGAGCTTACTTTTTGAGCGATTTATTGCTTGTAAGCGAGCAAATTAACGCACGAAAAGAAGCAAAGCGATGAAGCGACCGGATTCCACACGAGAGATTGTCGATCTACCGGGTCGTACAAACCTCTCGGAAGGCTATGCTGCGGTCTTTGCCACGATCGTTATCTGGTCGACGCCGTCGCTGTTTCAGTACTACCTGAACCGTTATTACGATCCGTGGACACAGAATTTCTATCGATATCTTGTTGCTTGTCTTGCCATTGCGCCGCTGCTGATCTACCGGAGCCAACGTAGTGCCCCGTGGCTCAATTGGCGCGCGGTGATGATATGTTTCGCTCCCTGTCTGCCTAACGTGGTCCACCAAATTACCCAGGTAATCGCCCTTTTTTACATGGGCCCGGGTGTGTACACGATCTTTACGCGCGCCTCGGTGATTTTCACTGCGCTGCTCGCGCTCGCGTTTTTTCCCGAAGAACGCCACGTGATTCGTCAATGGCAGTTTCAGGCCGGCACACTCCTTGGATTAATCGGCGCTTTTGGCGTGGTCTGGTTTCAACCGGGATGGCAGTCAGGTCACATTGCGCTGCCCGGACTATTTATCGCGTTCACCGCTACGTTTTGTTGGGCGCTTTACGGCATCCTCGTGAAACGCCCTTCCGCACAGCTCGGATCGATTCGCAGTTTCGGGTTGATCAGTTTGATCACTTCAGCCCTGTTGCTGCCGCTCACCCTCGCGTTCGGGGAAATTGGCATTCCGCTTCACGTCGGAGCGCAAGTCAACCTGATTCTGATCATCTCCGCCGTGAGTTGCATTACGCTGGCGCACGTCTTGTACTACGTAGCGATCCGGGAGATCGGCGTGGCACTCGCCCAAACGCTTCAACTTCTCTGCCCGGCCGGCGCGCTGGCACTATCCGCCTGGATTTATGGTGAACGTCTCACTCATGCTCAGCTTTGGAGCGCAGCCATTCTGCTTCTCGGCGCATTCCTGGCCATGCGCGTGAAACCGGTCGCCACGACCGAAACGGCCGAAAATATTTAATGCGTTTGGTCCACGCTAAATCGTTAAAAAGGTTATAACACTAAGCAGGAAGAGCCGGTTCATGCGTTACACCCTCATGGGTTACAGCGCGCTCGATGAATTCGCTCTTATGCTAAACCACGTCTCCGGCCCGTTCCCGATCGCCGGGGATGCCTGTCGCGAATTGCCGAAGCGGAACTTCGAACCACCGCAGAAGCTTTTGCGCCCGTTCCGAATCCGCGTTTACGCCTGTGTCGGGCATATTGTTTAAGCGGTTAACCGCGAACCGGAGAAAGATTAAGAACTTTTATGTCGAAAAATAATGCGAGGCTCATAGAGCGTCGCTACAATCGACATCCAGTATCGGAATGAATCTGAAAGCGTATCTCAGGTCCCGCCAAAAGCAGATTGACCGTGCGCTCGACCGCTATTTGCCGAGGACGAAAGTCAAACCGCCGACGCTCCACAAGGCGATGCGCTACAGCCTCTTCGCCGGAGGCAAACGATTGCGACCGATTCTTTGCCTAGCGGCCGCTGAAGCTTGCCGGGGCAAGATCAGCAATGCGCTTCCCCTCGCCTGCGCGCTCGAATGCATCCACACTTATTCGCTCGTGCACGATGATCTCCCGAGCATGGATAACGATGATTACCGGCGCGGGCGAGCTACTTGCCACAAAGTCTTTGGCGACGGCATCGCCGTGCTCGCCGGAGACGCGCTGTTAACGATCGCCTTTGAAATTGTTTCGATGGCGAAGCCGGCGCGTCGCTACGACATGTCAACCTTATTGCGCGAGATCGCAGTTGCGGCCGGAAGTCAGAGATTGATCGCCGGCCAGGTGGCCGATCTCGAAGCCGAAGGCAGGGATGTCAAACATGACCAGTTGCGCTTTATCCACGAAAACAAAACGGCGGCGATATTGAAAAGTTCGGTGCGGCTCGGCGCCATGAGCGCCAACGCAGACGCCAAAAAACTCCGAGCCATTACTCAGTTTGGGCGCGCGCTCGGGCTGGCTTTTCAGGTCGTCGACGACATCCTCGATGTAACGCAGACCTCCGAGATATTGGGAAAAAGCGCCGGCAAAGATATCGCGGCGAGGAAAGCGACCTATCCCGCAGTAATTGGCCTGGAGAAATCACAGGCCGAAGCGAGGCGGCTCACACGCCAGGCACACGATGCCTTGTCGGTGTTTCGCGGCGGCGATGCCGAACCGCTGCATGCGCTAGCGAATTACCTCCTCGAACGCGAATACTGATTTCGCAGCCGTCGCAGCGATGCCCGCCTCAGGAGGTCCGCACGGTTCCCTTCCCGCGGAAGCGCTCCGGCAAAAGCAGAGAAAAAATCAAAACGGCGGCAGTAGCGCAAAAAATAACGATCTGAGAAGCGCGGGGACCGCCGGCAATCTCGACAAGAATGATCGACCACACGCCAATAATTACGTTGGCCCCAAATGGCCCAATTTTGCCTGAGCCATACGGCGACGGCCTTGGCCCCCGCACAAGCCGACGTTACCACCGTGACGTAATATATAGCTCCGACGGCGCCACGAAACACGCTGTTAAACCGGGCTCTATCGGTAAGTGCGACCCAAACGATTCGTATCTCAGAGAGAATCACAGCCGCTAGGACGACGTAAAGACCCACTCTGATTATGCGCTTCATCGCTTGGCAAGACGAGATCTGTTTTTAACGATTGAGTTGCACCAACGCAAGATTCGGATCGATCTCTTCTGTCAGCTTCGATTCGAATCCGGCTTGCAATCGCAACAACGCAACAAATGCGATCATCGCCGCATTATCGGTGCACAGCCACGGCTCTGCATTTTTGAATTCAAATCCTTCGCCTGCACATGCGTCATCCAATTGTCGCCGCAGTTCAGCGTTGCAGCTCACTCCTCCGCTCATCGTCACAAGATCGCCATCGTATTTCTGCGCTGCCGCAATCGTTTTGCGCACCAGAACTTCAACAACAGCCTGTTGAAATGAGGCGCAGAGATCTGCGAGAAAGTCTCCGTGCAATTTCGGCAAGAGATATCGCACCGCTGTTTTTAATCCGCTGAAACTAAAATTCTCCGAGTCCACCATGCTCCGGGGCAGATCAAATCGACCTGGATCCCCGGCGCGCGCACGTTTTTCGATTTCGGGACCGCCGGGATAACCGAGCCCGAGCATCTTGGCGACCTTATCGAATGCTTCGCCGGCAGCATCATCGACCGTTCGCCCGATCAACTGGTAATTGCCAAGGCCATGCACTCGAATCGACATCGTATGGCCGCCGCTCACAATGAGGGAAACATTCGGCTTCAGTTCGCCGTCGCCAAAAAACGGCGACAGGAGATGGCCTTCGAGATGATTGATCGCGAGATACGGTTTGCCAAAGCCAATTGCCAAACCTTTGGCGACCGACGCGCCAATCATGAGGGAACTTGCCAGACCTGGTCCGCTGGTTGCCGCAAATGCGTCAACCTCCGGCATGTCGATCTTAGCATCACGTACCGCCCGCTCCAGAAGTTGCGGCGCATACACGAGATGATTCCGCGAAGCAATCTCGGGCACAATTCCACCATATTTTGCATGCGCAGCGATTTGCGACGCGACTTCGCTCGCGAGCAACTCCGAGCTCGCCGCAGGACGAGTCCGTCCAATTGGCGGGCCGGAGTGGCGGTCGCGCCCGCGCAAGATCGCTACGGCGGTCTCGTCGCACGAGGTTTCCAATGCCAATACTGTCATGTCAAGCGGAGCCGAGACATCTCTCACTGCTGAATTCCGAGCCAGACAAAGTAGAGTTCCTCGACCTTGCTCGCGGAATGACCAAAGCGGAAGTCGCGGGTCTATTTCTTTACTGCTTCCGCCTTCGGTGCGTTCTGCTGCGCGTAAATCATGACTCCCTTCAGGGCATCGATGGCACGCAACATCTGTGGATCTTTCGCCTTGATAATGTTTCTCTCGTCCTCAGGTTTCACATTTTCCGCATTACGCAACGCGAAGAGCGCACGCTCCTGCTCGGGGGTCATGGCGACACGAATATTCGTGGCTACACCATTTCCCTGAATGACCTGTTTGCCGGGTGTGTAGTATTTTGCCGTGGTAAAACGCACTGCGGACCCGTCCGGCAATTGCATAACATTCTGCACGGAACCTTTCCCAAAGGTGGTCTCGCCAACGAGGATGGCGCGATGCAGATCCTTGAGCGCTCCAGAAACGATCTCCGCACCGCTCGCACTGCCTTCGTTAATCAGGAGAGCGATCGGAAAATTTGAACGCTCTTTTTTCGCCCCGGAAGTCGCGTAATCATGTTGCTGAGAAGCAACCCGGCCTTGCGTTGAAACTACCTTTGTGTTGGGCGGCAAAAATTGAGCGCACACATCCACAGCGCTATTCAATAACCCGCCCGGATTGTTCCGCAGATCGAGAATCAGCGCCTGCATACCTTGCTTCTGCAATTCGTCGAGCGCCTTCGCTAATTCTTCTGCCGTCGGCTCATTGAACTGAATCAGCCGGATATAGCCGATCCTGAATGGGCCGGTTAGCTCCGCGTCCAGCAACCTCGCTCCCTTGACGCTTTGCACTTTGATCTCCGCGCGCTCCAAAGAGTAGTCTTTGATTTCCTTGGTCGAGGGGCGCAGCAGCGTCAGAGTTACTTTGCGCCCAGCTGGCCCGCGCAAAACATTGATGGCATCCTGTAGGTCCATTCTTTCCGTTGAAACGCCGTTTATTCTCAAGATCTGATCTCCCGACAAAATGCCTGCCTTAGCCGCGGGCGTGTCCTCCATCGCCGTAACGACCGTAGGCAAACCGTTTTTCATCGAGACCTCGATTCCGAGCCCATTAAACCGGCTGCGGGTGTCATCTTGCATGTCGCGAAAATCATTCGGGTCCATAAACTGGCTATGTGGATCAAGTGACGAAAGCATGCCTTTCATCGCCGCCGTGACGAGGTCGTGATAGCTCGTTTTGTTGCCATCCACGTAATCCTGCCGGATCAATTCGATGGCTTTTGCGAAGATGGAAATTTGCGAGTAACCGTTATCCTCTTCGTTCTTTCCCGGTTCCGCTTCTTGCGCGCGGACGCCAGAAAGAACGCCGAGCAGCAGCAGACAAGCCAACAATGGCATGGTAATGAAGCGTCTCATATTTCGAGCCAAGATTGCAAACAGTTCGACCATCGCTCATTCCGGAATTTTGGCAACGTGCGACGCGTTCTCTTAACTTTGCGCCCTGAATGAAACCCGCTCTCACAATGAAAGCTTTCCCGTTCGTCCTTGCGCTGGTCGCGCTATGTCTCTCTTGTGGGGGCAGCTTCGCCACGCAGACCGCCGATGTTGAGTACGAAGCAGTAGCCGAAGAATACATCAAAACCTATCTCGCCGCCCATCCTCTGGAAGGCACCGCTCTTGGGCTTCACGAATATGACGGCAAAATCACCGATTACAGCCGCCTGGCGCTCGATGCCGAGCTCTCCCGGTTGCGGCGGTTCGACGATCGATTGACCAAGTTCGATCCGGGCACATTGAGTCCTCGGCAATCAATCGATCTGCGCATTCTCCAGGCGGCCGTTAAGAAGGATCTCTTTGAAATGCAGGACATGTCGGTCTTCGAGCGAAATCCCATGGTCTACGCGCGCGCAGTCGACGTGAACCGCTTGAGGACCGTGTTCGCAGCCTGGTCGCGATCGAATCACAAATCCCAAATATTCTCATCGCAGCGAGAACAAACCTGCAAGAGGTGCTTCCCAAACCGTATGTGGAGCTCGCCATTCAGATCGCAAAGGGTTCCGCCGATTTTCTGAAAAAAGATCTCGTTGCCGCCGTTGCCGGCTTGAAGGACGAGCAGATTCGCGTCGCATTTCAGGAAGCCAATCGCAAGGCAGCAAATGCGCTCAACGATTATGCAGCGTGGTTGGAACGGGAGAAACTTCCGAAAGCCTCGCTCGATTTCGCGCTGGGCGAAGAAAAATTCAAGCGCTTCCTTACTCAAACCGAACTAGTCGATCTTCCGCCGCAAAAAATTCTTGAGATCGGCATGAAGCAATTAAAGGCGGAACAGGAAGCTTTTGCCGACGCGGCAAAAAAAATCGATCCAAACAAGCCGCCGATTGAAGTTTTCAAGCAAATCCAGAGCGAGCATCCAACTCCGCAGAATCTCATTCCCGATGTAGGAAAGGATCTCGACAAAATTCGAAAATACGTCATGAGCCATCATTTGGTCGGCGTCCCCTCGGACGTTCGCGCGAAGGTGAAAGAGACGCCGCAATATCTGAGGGTCACCTCCTTCGCCTCAATGGACACGCCAGGTCCATTCGAGAAGCGAGCAACGGAGGCGTATTATTACGTCACTCCCACGGAGAACGACTGGCCGGAGAAACAAAAACAGGAATGGCTCACCGCCTTTAATTATTACACTTCGGACGTCGTTTCCATTCACGAAGCTTATCCTGGCCATTATGTGCAATTCCAGCACCTGAACGCATCGCCCGCAACCAAAGTGGAGAAAATCTTTGGTAGCTATGCGTTCATTGAAGGCTGGGCGCATTACTGCGAGAAAATGATGATCGACGAAGGCTACGGTAGCCCCACCAGCGCGAGTCCCAGCGAGGAGGATGTCAAACGCGCGGCCAAATATCGCATGGCGCAAGCCGACGAGGCGCTACTCCGTGTATGCCGCTTGTGTGTGTCGATCAAGATGCACACCCAGAACATGTCGCTCGAGGAGGCAACCAAGTTTTTCCAGGAGAACTGCTACGAAGAAAAACCCGCGCGTCAGGAAGCAATGCGAGGCACTTTCGATCCCGGCTATCTCAACTATACCCTGGGCAAATTGCAGATCCTGAAATTGCGCGACGATTACAAGGCACAACAAGGCGACGAATTTTCATTGCAAAAGTTTCATAATGAACTGCTCAACCACGGCATGCCGCCCATTCGTCTCCTACGCGAAATCATGCTCAAAGACCAAAGCAAATGGAACGAAGTGCTCTGAGTAAAAGTTAAAAGGGTTACAACTTTACAAAGTCAAAGGCCACACAATGGCCTCCGTTGTAACTCTTTTAACATTGCAACTTTTGTAACTCTTTTACCAGGGTATTTCCTTCCGATCACGCAGAAATTTCCCAGTGACCTTTTGCGGCGCGTCGGTGGCGAGCCAGACAATTGTATCCGCTCCTTCTTCGACTGTCCGCGTCGCGCCTCGCCCGCCCATATCCGTCCGCACCCAGCCGGGGCAAACCGAATTCACCGCAAATTTCGGAAGCGCCGTGGCGAGCTGCGACGTCACGCCGTTGAGCGCAGTCTTCGAGATGCAGTAAGCCGGCGCCCAGCCATCCGCGCCACCAGTCAATTGGCCGCCGCCGCTGGAGACATTGACCACGCGGGGTGCTTTGCTTTTGGCAAGCAGTGGCGCGAATGCGCGGGTCACCCGCAGCGCACCGAGTGTATTCGTCTCCAGCGTCTTTCTAAAAAGCTCGTCGCTGATCTCCAGGATCGCATTATCACCATCGACTATGATGCCCGCATTGTTCACGAGTACATCAAGACGATCAGCGATCTTCGAGAACTCACGCGCAGCCGCGGTGACACTCGCACTATCCGAAACATCGATTTCGAGAAAGGTCGCCTTCCGGCCCTGCTTCGCGATTTCATCCGCCGCTTTGCGACCCGCATCGCGGTCCCGCGCACCAATGAACACGTGAAATGCTTTGACCGCCAACTGACGCGCGACTTCGTAGCCAATGCCTTTGTTAGCTCCAGTGATTAAAGCCGTCCTATCTTCCATCACTCCAACTGACGATTTTGTAAGTGTTCAGGTTTGATTTCCCGGGACGTAATCGACGGCGCCAAACGTAGCGTGGAGTCGAGCGGCCTGACATCCGCCAATTCCTTTTCGCCGACAGCCGCACGCAGTTTTTGAATTTTTTCTCCGGCCGGCCGCACCATGCGCTCGTAGCTACCCACGGACTTGTTGAAAGCCTCACCGGCTCTCTCCAGTCCGTCGCGAATGTTCTCGAAATGTTCGGTGAACGTCGTCACGCGTGCATAGAGGTCTTGCGCTGCCTCGGCGATGGCCAGCGTGTTTTCGGTCTGCGCGTGTTGCTGCCAGAATAAGCTGACCGATCGAAGGAGTGCAATAAGGGATGCCGGTGTGGCCAGCATTATCTTTTTACTGGTCGCCCAGACAATCAAATCGTGGTCGCCTTCCAGTGCTGCGCTAAACAGCGATTCGGCCGGGACGAATAGCACCACGTGA
>Ga0209690_1000205_pt1 | contig 30536 bp, 25 predicted proteins | sample GraSoiAngelo_150_FD_186164 | JGI IMG/M metagenome (GOLD analysis project Ga0209690, IMG submission 186164) | Grasslands soil microbial communities from the Angelo Coastal Reserve, California, USA - 14_1009_09_40cm (SPAdes) (version 2) | ecosystem: Environmental > Terrestrial > Soil > Grasslands ... | reverse complement strand
ACGAATTTTGACGACAAAACTAAACCGCGCATCGAGTTCGGCCGGGGGCAGGTCTTTCGAGACTACAACCGAGTCTATACGTTCTGCGATCATCTTAACCGCAGTCGCATCCACCCATTCCAGAGCCGTGAAACCCTCATAGACAAGCTTCCGAGGAGTGCTCTCCGGCAAACCGAGCGCTTTCAATTGCGCCGCCTGCTCCTCCTCGATCCGTTTGCGAATGGCATCCCGCGGCCATGAGACCTCGGCAAACTCCTTTCCATCCCATTCGTAGAGCATCGCTGTCCACGTCCGCGGCCCTGTTTGAAAACTCAGGGCAATATGCTTCGAGTCATTTGACCAAGCCTGGGGTTTGGCGAGTTTTCATAAATTTGATCATCCGGATCGGCGGCATTCGCGAGGGCCCTAACTGCGCACACCATCAAGAATGTTGCCAGACCAATAGTTGTTAGGCAGATAAATAGTCTTTTCATTTGCTTCTCAATTCCCGGTCCTCATTCTCGATCCTGTTAATTTCTTTGCGCTCCTCCGCGTTCAATCCGTCGACTCCTTTTGGCGGCACTTCACGAGTCCTGACAATTTCCCACTTACCCGCAGCATCGAATTTGAGCGTGAAGAAAAAAGATGCGCGTACGCTTTCCGTTTGGTTTTTGATTTCGAAGTTTTTTTGCGCGTGCGCATATAACAGCGCGGTGCTTGGGTCGATCCATTTGAAAACCTGCCAGCTTGTCATGATTGGCCAGCCTTGGTCCTCCGGCGGCGGTTTCAGCTTTTTCTTCAGGGTTTTCTTCTGTCTTGCCATCGAACGATCAAGCGGCGCAAACGTGGCGTCGTTGGATTCTAGCGAATCGAGCTTGCGCCACGTGTCTCCGTCGAGTTGATAAAATTGCACCGTTTGATAGGCCTTGCCCGGCTGAAGATTAAATGCAAAGCGTTTTGAGTCCGGCGCCCAAACGATGTTTGCGTAACCGGGCGCTCGACCCAGCGCTTCTGCAAGTCCATCCGCGTACTCTTCTTCAGAGAGCACGAGGGAAGTCTCGACGCTGCCGGCTTTTGCGATAACAAAATCGCCCTGTTCACCGGCCGCGCCAGCGCGAAATTCCCACTTGCCATCCGGCGAAACAGATCTCGCTGGCGGTGTTTCCTGCTCCTGTGCGAAGGCGGATGTGGCGAAAAGCAAAAATACCGCCGCGCCGTAACCTGCGCGAAGTCGAGTGAATGTAACTGAGGGGATCAGTGACATAAAAGGGAAAGCCGCGACGGGTAACGGCCAGCGAGCGCGTAAGCGAAGCACGAGTAAGAAGAGGCGACTGATTGTCTGCCACATGATGAGACTCTGAACTGGTTTGATGATTGTAACTTTCAAAGCGTCTTTGCAGCCATAGCGAAGCGATCTAACGAACATCTACTTCACTTTCTTCAGACGTTTTTCTAACTCGGCCGCCCGAGCCAGAGTCATTTCTGTCACTTCGCGATCGGCGACTTCGGTTGGGATCTCCTGGGCATTTGCCTTGGCGGCTTGCGCCGCGGCGTTCCGCCGATCAATCCAGGCGAGCTGTTCTTTCTTTAACCGATCGCGCTCTGATGGGGACAGGCGGGCGCGCAGCGAGTTATAAACTTCATTAAGGCGACGATCCGCGTCGCGAAAACTCGCATCCGCGCGGAGCTCCTCCTGTTCAGTTGTTTGTGTCGGGCCGGAAATATCCTTCCGAGCGTCTTCCTCGCCTATCTCTTCCTCATCTGACACCCGTTGCGTTTTGACGATCTTCCACTTGCCAGCGTCGTCGAACTTCAGAGTAAAAAGAAAATTGACGGTGAAATCTGGATCCAGAGTTTCGCGAACCATCTCTTCTAACCAGGCATAGAGAATAGCCGTGTTAGAATCCACCCAATGAGTCACTTCGAACCTCTCCCCAATGAACCGCAGGTCTGTTTTCTTCGGCAATCCACTTTTCTTTACTTGCGCGGCTATGGCCTTGTTTAAAATCTCATGCACGTCGTCATCCGGTGACTTCAGCGTTTTCCATTTGTTGCCACGCAGTTGGTACAGCTCAGTGTTATGCGAGCGTCCCCGTCCCCAATTAAGAGCGAACCGCTTAGAATCCGGCGCCCAAATCACTCCTCCAAGAACGTGATCCGACAAATCCAGGGCCATTTCGTTTGTCCCACTCTTAACAAGTTTTTGCTCATCCCCGCCGACGTATTCCCATTTCTTGTCTGGAGAGGTGTGCTCTGAGACGACGGCGAAGGTGCTGCGGGCTCCATCAGGAGTGAATTTCAAGATCGAGCCGCTTTCCAAAACATAAAGGTTGCCCGCTTTATCAAAGATAGGCCTTATGAAGTCGCCGGTAGCGAACGTGCTCTTCGTTCCATCGGACGCGAATTTGAAGATCGATTTGCTGCCACTATCCACAACAAAGAGATTGTTGGCTGTGTCGAAGACGAGGTCGTACCCGCGGTCACTGGCACCAAGATGCGAGGCGAAGGTGCTCTTGTTTCCATCGGGCGTGAATTTTAAAATCGAGCGGTTAGCATCGTCTGCCACAAAGAGATTGCCCGAATGATCGAAGACCAGCTCAATAGGCGTGACTCCCGGGGCAAACGTGCTCTTCGTTCCATCGGGCGTGAACTTGAGGATCGATTTGCTGCGGCCGTCCGACACAAAAAGATTGCCCGCTGAGTCAAGGGCCACGGCATGAGGGACGAGCTGGCTAGCGAAGGTACTCTTCTTTCCGTCGGGTGTGAATTTGAAGATTGCGCCGTCGCCACGATCCAGCCCAAAGAGATTGCCTGAATGATCGAAAATCAGCTCGTCAGGCGTGACTCCCGAGGCGAACGTGCTCTTCTTTCCATCGGGCGTGAACTTGAGGATCGATTTGCTGCGGCCGTCCGACACAAAAAGATTGCCCGCTCGATCAAAGACTACGTCATATACGCCTTCAGGCATAAGCCCATATGTGAACGTGCTCTTCGTTCCATCGGGCGTGTATTTGGAGATCGTGCCGCTGTAGTCTGCTACGAACAGATTACCTTTGCCGTCAAAGGCCTGGTGCCTGGCGTGAGTGTTGATGGAAACCAATATTGTTGTCAGAGCGGCCACTGTCAGGGCGACAAATAGTTTATTCATTTTTCTTCTCATTGTTCATTCTTCCAGGTGCACTGACTCCATGATGCGGTCGATCTCTTTCTTCAACTCGGGGCTAGTGTTCAGGTTTGAGGTGAAGGTGATCTCTAAAAGTTGGCCTTTGTAAGAAGTCGTTAGGTTTCGCGTGTAGACCGGGTTATGCGAATAATCCTTCTTGCCCTTCGACATTGGCACGAAGCTCCAGTCAGCCCATTTGTGTCCGTCGATCGTCACGATCTCCTTCTTGAGCCATTGCAGGTGTGAATCCTTCGGTAGCCACTTAAAGCCTTTGCTATATTCGGCCACACGCATCTTGAGATAACCCTCAAGTTTGTCTGGCATGAGTCCGTGAGTGCCGCGCAACACTTCTCCCCACGCCCCATCCGGACCCGAGAACTTGGCTAAGCTCTTCGGATTTTTGGGATCGGCAGAGTCGCGGGAGAAATTAGAGGGAATGTCCAGCTTGAGCTTGCCATCCAGGAGACTGACTGTTGTCGCTCCCGAAGGATGATTGTCTTTTGAATCCGCCGCGGACTCTTCGCTGGCCAATTCGGGATCGAGTTTCTCGGCCGTCTTGAAGTCAGCTTCAGCACCGGTCTTGTCGCCTTTGGCCTCCTTAGTGACAGCGCGATTGTAGTAGGCGCGTGCATAGCCGGGTTTGAGTTCGATCGCACGTGTGTAATCGGCAATTGCGCCATCCCGATCGTTCTTCTCCGCTCTGGCGTTGCCGCGGTTGTTGTAAGCAGCGGGATTTGTGGAGCCGAGTTCAATGGCTCGCGTGTAGTCGGCAATGGCGCCGGGTGTGTCCTTCTTCAGCCGTCTGGCTTGAGCCCGGTTATAGTACGGCGCATCATCTTTTGGATTGAGTTTGATGGCGCGATCGAAATCGGCGATCGCACCGTCCAAGTCACCGTTTTTCCCTTTTTCGATCCCGCGGTTAACGAGGTCTTCATCAGATTCTTCAGCCGCTGAAGCAGCCGATGATGGCTTCGCTGCAGCGGTGGCGGACTGTCCCGACGTCTCGGGACTTGAACCGGCCGCTGGCGATGGTGGAGGTGGCGATTTCTCAGTTACATCCTGAATGTTAACCGCCACCAGATGGCTGAAACTGATCTTTACCTGGGCTTCGTGTCCGCCGAGACGCATCGGACCGGAAAATTCCGAGAGCAACACTGGTCCTTCCTTGTCGCTCTTGTATCTACCGAAGCTGACGTGCGGATAGGACTTTGATTTCCGTTTTTCTTTGGACTCTTCGAAGACGAATTCTTCCCGCTCTCCTTGATCTTCCTTCCCGATGAATTTCATCACCGTCGCCCCTTCGCTCGGATCGTTAGAAGCCGGCGCCTCATTCAATCGCGCTTGGATCAAACCGACCCAGTTATTCAGTCGCTTGGATGTTTGCGCATCGACGGGCTTGCCGGTCTCGCCCCAATCGTTTGATTTCAGCCAGGTCTTTCCATTCTTCCGCGCGAACTCACCGTCGCCGCACTGGATTCGTTCCGGTCCGCCATTCGGGTAACGGTCGTACTTGAATTCCACCGTTCCTGCCGAGCCCAAAGACAAGTTCGCTATCGCGACGAGATGAACCTTCGAATAAAAGTCGCGGCTATATTTCAAATTATCGGCAGCGAATTTCGCATCCGGCGAAGCCGATGGTGCGCTGTGTTCTTCTGGCAAAGCGGCCGCGCTGGCCGGCGGTTGAATTGTTTTGTCGTTCGTGGGCTGATAGGTCGCCACGCAATGCAACGGTTCCTTCTCATGGCCTGGTTCCGTGACCGGGCCTTCGTAGCGCCGGACGCCATTGCGCTTGGCATCCTGGCTGATCGCAATCCAATATTCAGTCTGCTGAAGCTCGGCCTTTTTTTTATCAGATTTTTTCGGGCGAAGCTGCATCCAGGTGTCGCCATCGTGCGTTTCCTGCTTAACGACTTGTAGCGCGGGCGACGCGGCCTCGGAACGAAGAGGGTTGTGCACGAAACCATAAAACCGTTGAGCAACCGCGTCGCCTTTCGCGTCTTCCAATTTCCAAGTTTTGCTTCCGTCAAAGCTTGTCCACAGTTGGCCTTTGATCGCGATTAGCCGGAAAGCGTTTCGGTTCTCAGGCTCGACTGTGAGATCAAAATCTTGACCGGCTAGGAGCCCATGGACGCGGAACTTGAACGCTCGGCTGATCGTAGCGTCCACTTCCCAAGTACCGGTTTCCATTAGCTTCAATGCTAGGGCGAGAAGTCGTGGAGCGTTCTCCGGGCTAATGTTGATCGACAATGACACTGGCCAGTTGGCGTGCGGCGGAGGGGGAAGCTGGAGATCGCGGAATTTATCGCCCACACATTTCGCGGCTGGCTGCTCCTTAGGCCCCCCTAATACCTGTTCCAGTTGACCGTTGGCCGCAAAAACAAAAACAACCTGAAATTTAACTGTCGGGCCAAGATTCTTTGTGCATTCGCCGATGATGTCACCCAGGCGCGGCGCAACTATTTTTCCGAACTCACCTTGATATGCTTTTCCCGCTTCGGTATCGGCAAGACGTCTCGCTTCGGCCAATGCCTCTGTGAACGCGCGGCTCTGTTGCGAGTTCTTTGCCGTAGACTTTGCATCCAGCGGTCGCAAACCCACCAACGTCAGGAGCAAAACTGCAGTAATACTCAGCCGCAAATCCTTGTCTCGGAATCGGTGCATAGTTGCTGTCTTGCCTCGAAAAGTACGTCAACTCCTGGCATAAAATTGCTTCTCATTATTTGCCGCGGATGAGGAGCGTGGGTCGTCCCGCCACCGTTTCGCACCATGCAGTTGCGTGGTGATCGCTTCTTTCCCACTTGAGCTTGCGCGGATCTTTTTTCCATTCCTTGCCGGCAGAATTTCCCTGGAGAAAGATCGATAATTCTTTTTCCGAAAACTTCCGGCTATCCACGCGAGCATACGATTCGGTAACGCTGTGACCTTTTAAAAACTGGACCACAGCAAGGTATTCGCCTGTTGGGTTCTTATACATGTTTGTTGTTATGCCGTCGCTATCTGGTTTACCCGGGTCAGTCGGCTTTCCGAAAAGCGCGTTGACTTGATCTTCGGTCTGGCCGAGGCGCGCGAAAGCCTGGTCGCTCAAAGCGATAACCAGCGCGGCTGCTAATATTACGATGTGTTTCATGATTGATCCTTTCGAATTTGCTCCACCTTAAACCTGGTAGCTGGTTTTGTTCTCATAGGGAACGGAATGTGGGTGAGTTATTTTTTCTCCTCTTCCTCTTTAACAGGCCGCGTGTTGACGACCCGGGATTTGTCTCCGGGTAAAAGTTCGCATTCCCCTTCGGCGCTGAACCAGAGATAGTAGCTCTCGAAGGGCTCATCTCCTCCTCCTTTTGCTTTTCTGCAGATCTTGGCTCCTCCATTCGAGGTGCTCCGGGGATATTCACCGTGCCTCCGTGTTAGTAGTTAGCAGCGCTTTGATTTTCTCCGTATCGGGATGAGTAATGCCCACCTCCTGAAACTCTTTGAAGTCATCCAGCACGGATTGGCTAAAGGGCCGTCCATCCTGGAGCTTGGCATCTTTGTTTTCCAGATAGATCGCTTTCGCCTTCTCGAATTGGTTATCGAAGAGATAACCGTGGGCGAGATTGCCCTTGATCATCACTGCATTGTCCGGCGACAACTCCAGAGCTTTGAGAGACGCCGCAATCGACTCACGAGGCTTGCGATTGAAGAGCTCATACCAACCGAGAGATGAGTAGTAGTCTCCGTTTTTCGGATCCAGTTGAATAGCTTTCTGTATATCGTCGATCGCGGCACTATACTGCTTCTTTTCAAGCCAAACGTCGCCGCGCTCCTTATAGAAATCGGCATCTTTCCCATCGAGTTCGATTGCACGCGTGTAATCGGCAATCGCGCCGGCTGCGTCCTTCTTTTGCTGTTTGGCGTAGGCACGGCTATAATACGCGACTGCATTCTTTGAGTCGAGCTTGATGGCACGGTTAAGATCGGCCATCGCGCCATCTAAGTCGCCCTTGGATCGCCTGGCGTTGCCGCGGTTGGTGTAGGCAGCAGCATATTCCGGAGCTAGCTCGATCGCATGATTGAAATCCGCGATCGCCCCATTGAAGTCATCCTTCCGCTGTCTCGCAACGCCGCGGTCGTTGTAAGCGACGGGATCTTTCGGGTTCAGTTCGATGGCGCGAGTATAGTCGGCGACGGCCCCGTCGATGTCGCCTTTGGTCTGCTTCGTGTAGGCGCGGTTGTAGTAGGCGTCGGTATATTTCGGATTGAGCTGGATGGCGCGAGTGTAATCGGCGATAGCCCCATCCGAGTCGCCCTTCTCATCCTTAGCGTTGCCGCGGTTGAAGTAGGCGATGGCATACTTAGGATCTAGCTCGATGGTGCGGTTGTAATCACTAATTGCTCCATCTAGATCGCCCTTTCTTCGCTTGGCGACGCCGCGGTCGCAGTAGGCTTTTGCGAATCTAGGGTCGAGTTCGATCACGCGATTGTAGTCGGCGATCGCTCCGTCTAGATCGCTCTTCTGCTTTTTGGCTAGGCCGCGGTCGTAGTAAGCGTACGCGTATTTCGGATCGAGTCGGATGGCGCGATTGTAATCGGCGATAGCTCCATCCAAGTCACCCTTGTCACGCTTTGTGTTGCCGCGGTTGCTACAGGCGACGGCATCTTTCAGGTTGAGTTGGATGGCACGATTGAAATCGACGATGGCGGCGTCGAGATCGCCCTTTTCTTGCTTGGCGAGGCCGCGGTTATTGTAAATCGCAGCATCCTTCGGAGCGAGTTGAATGGCCCGATCGTAGTCGGCGATAGCCCCATCTAAGTCGCCCGCGGCCTTTTTGGCTCCGGCGCGGTTGAAAAAATCTTCTACCGATGCTGCCGATTCCTTCTTCTTGCCTTTAGCGATACCGCGATCGACGTGGTCCGCAGCGGACCCTTCGCTTGCGAGTTTCGGATCCAGTTCTTTCGCGCGCTTGAAGTCTGCGGCAGCGCCGGCCTTGTCACCCTTGGCCTTCTTCGTGACAGCGCGATTGTAGTAGGCGCGCGCGTAATCAGGTTTCAATTCGATAGCCCGTGTATAGTCAGCTATCGCGCCATCTCGGTCGTTATTCTGGGCTCTGGCGTTGCCGCGGTTGTTATAGGCAGCGGGGTTAGTGGAGCCGAGCTCGATGGCTTGCGTGTAGTCGGCTATGGCGCCCGCACTGTCTTTCTTCAGCCATTTGGCTTGGGCGCGGTTGTAATAAGGGGCGTCATCTTTTGGATCGAGTTCGCTCGCGCGGGTGAAATCAGCGATAGCGCCATCCAAGTCACCGTCCTTACCTTTTTCTATGCCCCGATTAACAAGATCTGCGACCGACTCATCATCCGGTGGGGGGGCTTGTGTCGCAGGCGATGATGACTTCTCAGCGGCAGCGCGCGACTCTTGGCTCATTAACTCCGGGTCTAACTCCCCCGCGCGTTTCAAATCCTCGTTCGCGCCTGAGGCGTCGCCTTTTGCTTGTTTCGCGTCACCGCGATTCTTGTACGCGATCGCGAGCTTTTCATTGAGTCCGATGGCGCTGGTGAAATCGGCGATGGCTCCATCAAGATCGCCTTTGGCTTTCTTGATATTGCCGCGGTTGTTGAAAGCGTTGGCATTTTTCGGGTCCAGCTCAATCGCGCGATTGTAATCGCCGAGCGCGCCGTCAGCGTCTTTCTTGATGTTCTTAGCCAGAGCGCGGTTTCGGTACGCGATCGCATTTTTGGGGTCGAGCTCGATGGCGCGCGTAAAATCGACAATCGCGCCGTCATTGTCGCGCTTGCGCAGTTTCGCCAGGCCGCGATCACTGTAATAATCGGCAGTGTTGGGACTGAGCTCGATTGCGCGAGTCAAATCCGCGATCGCGCCATTGTTGTCTCCCTTTTGCAACTTGAGTGCGCCGCGCCTATAAACCGCCGGCTCAGATTTCGGGTCGAGATCAATCGCGCGAGTGCAGTCCGCAATCGCGCCGTTCATATCACCGTTAAAACCGCGTGCGCTGGCACGCTGAACGAAGCCTTCCGCGTCTTTCGGCTTCGGGCCCATGTCGAACTTGGATAGATCGATCGGTTTGTTCTCCAGCTCTTTCGGCGTTTCCAAGTTTTCCCACGCAGCCTCAGAAAGCTCGAAACCGCTCTGGGCAATCAAATATCCAAAACTGAACTTCACACGTTCGCTACGGACAGCCTTACCACCGGCTATGGGTAACGAGCCTTCGAAGCCGTGCAATAGCACATTCGAATTTTTGTCGTACAGCGGCTTATCAAATTCCAGCCGAACAGGAGCGCCCGTTTCGTTTGCCCCCCGCGCTTCGAAGAGCCACTGCACCCGGTGGCCTGCTTCCGATTTGTTGATGAGCTTTACCTCGCTCGGGGCAAAAGCCAACGCCGCGTCGACGAGTTTGACCCGGCCGTCGAGCTTTCGCGCCATTTGCTGATCAACAGGTCGTCCGGATTGACCCCAGTCTTCCGATCTTAGCCACGGCTTTCCATGCTGGCGCGCAAACGTGCCCGCGTTGCACTGGATGCGCTCTGGCCCGTCATCCGGATAACGCTGGTAGCCAAACGAGGGCTCGGATTCTGCAATCGCCGAGAAGTGAACGCCGGAGTAAAACTCGCGGCTGTATTCGAGATTATCAGCAACGATCTTCGCGTCCTGCGCCCGCAATGTTGACAGAACGAGCAGCGAACAACCCATCGACAGCAGAAAAACAACGGTGTTTTTTCTCATCAAAGTCATGGCCTACTCCTTCGATGGTACTTTCTTCTTTGAGATGATTTGGAACTTGCCGGTCTTCTCGTCGAACTTGGCGGTGAATCTGTAAGTAGCGTTCTTGCCGTTGGTGACGTGTTGTTCAAGCAACAGAACGCCCGGTTTTATCCAGCGAATCGGCGTTACCCACACAAAACGCACGTCGCCTTTGACATCGACTCCCAGCTCCTCCTCTCCGCCCATCTCGACAAATTTATCGCCACGCAGATGGTAAACCGTGGTCTCACTGGTTCGAGACATGTTGGCGTAAAACGCACACCACTTGGAATCCGGAGACCAAGTGAGGCTCATATCTACCGCGCTCCCATCCCATGGGAGGTCGGCGACCACCGCTTTCTCTGGCAACGAAACTAGCCCGATGGCTTTGATCGCTTGAGGAAAAATTTTCTCCGCATCTGCATTCTGGCCTTTCATAAGTTCCTGATTCGTCTTCGCATCGTACGAAATGCGCAGGGCAAACTTCTTGTCCGGCGAAGTATCGCGAATCTTTTCCGCCAGTGCTGGGTTCTGCGTCTCTGGCTGCTGGGCCGACTTGGTAGGCTCCTGGGCATCGCTCGGCTGCGGCAAAATCAGCAGGCAAGCAAGCAGACCCGATAATCGGAGCGTTTTCACGCCGCGAGATTAAGAACTTTGAGCGTGCATTGTCAATGCGTTGGTAGTTAGCATTGCGGCATGAACCGCTGCCGAATCGCAACAATGATGATGTGGCCGGACCCGCCTTCGGCGGGCAGCTCCTTCAGTGCAAGGCGAGACGCTCTGAATAAGAGATGCATGAGAAGAAGCTGGGCGATCCAGCTAGTTCGTAGAACCGGATGCCGCTACGCGGCGCTTTGCGGATCGATCTTGCTGGCCGTTTCTGCTTACGGGGCAAATCCATTTCTCGATGCGCCGGATGATAAGCCCGTCTCCGCTAATTTTCGCGGCACCGAGTGGGGCGAAGAAATTCAGGAGGAGGAAATTCCGCTCACCGCACGAGTGGTCACAACGCGCGTTGCAAAGATGCCGTGGGGCGCAATTTTCAAAATCGAGTTCGCGAATATCAAATTGCGCGTCAAAAAGCGCCGCAAAATTCCGCTCGACTACTTTATCGTCACAGATGATCGCATCGTTCTGTTGAACGAAGAGGACAATGACGCGGCCGTTAAGAAAATCTCAGCGCTGGATAAACCGCCAGAATTCGAGCCGGGCGACGTTTACGGAATTACGACTGGTAAATTTAACCACGAAGATGGTCCGTGGACCACGACGATCGAGGTCAAAGGGGACGAATGCACTTATCTTGCCAGCCATAATTCAGGTCATTTCAAAAAGGTTGTCTGGAAAAAAGGAGTTGGATTAGTTGAGTACGCGAGCGGCTACGGTGCGCACGCTGACGGCTATCGGCTCAAACGGACAACAACAACTCAAAACCGGTAAATTGACGCGAACTTTTCAGAAGCTTTAACGAATTTATGCGCTTCTTGCTTCAGTTACCGCCGCCGGTTTCATTTCTTATTGTCTCGGCGATTACCACCTTCTTCGCTCTGGTTGGACTTCACCTAGTGCGAAGGAAGTATTCCGCGGAAGTACTAAAGGAAAACCACGAAGTCGCGGCCATTATTTTCAATGCCTTCGGGCTCTTCTACGGCGTAATGGTGGCATTTGTTGTGTTTGTTACGTGGAGCGGATACGACGAGGCAACGAAAAATCTGCAAATGGAAGCCAGCGAGGCCCTCGATATTTTTCACAGCTCGGACGGATTTCCTGCCCCGGTCAATAAAACAATACGGGACGGATTAAGAGATTATCTCACTTCCGTTTATAAGGATGAGGTGCAAAGAATGTCACAAGGTGACATAAGCCTCTATTCCGGGGAAGCCCATACCCAGCTCACAGCGTTGTTTTATCAGATGGATGAGAAATCGATTCCCAACAGAGAGCTCTACGCCGAGTCGTTAAGGTGCCTAAATAAACTGGCGGAGTATCGCAGGCTGCGAATATTTGCAGGGAACAATACGGTGCCGCCCGTTATTTGGTTGGTCCTACTTGTTGGCGGTGTGTTCGCGGTGTCCTACACCTTTTTCTTCGGAATGAAGAACATCAAGGCGCAATATCTGATTACTACCACGCTCACGGTAACGATCACGCTGATTTTATTTTTGATCTATGTTCTTGACCATCCCTTTACCGGAACAAGCAAGGTAAGCACGGAACCTTTGAGACAGGTGATCGAAGAGATCATACAAAAAGGATAAACAAAGGTCTTGTCCGCTCTTTGAGCTTTGGCTGATCTCAACGCCGCTTTTTCTTTGTCGGTTTTCCTTCACTTTGCTCATCGATTTGTACATCCCTCGCGAAGCGCCTTTCAGCGATGACGGGGAACGTTCTCGGCGTTTGGCCGCGAGCGCTGCGCCAGCAGCCATTTGTTGTTTCTTCGATACTGCAGGCATACAAAAGGAATTCGCGTCTCAAATGCGAAATGGATTTGCTTGCCACGCCGTAGCTGCGCAAAGGCGGGTTTAAGCCGCCGCGATTTTGCGCCAGAGAAAGTAAACTGGGACTCCGCTTAGCACGATCAAAATCCCAATGCCAGACGTTGCTGGAGCAAGCCAGGCAAGATCGATGATCAATAATCCGGCAAGCAAGATCGAGATAATCGGCACGATCGGATAGCCCCAGGTTCGATACGGCCGCTCAGCTTCCGGCTTTTTGCGCCGCAAAATGATTAGCGCCGCCACCATCAAAAGATAAAAAAGCAGATCAGCTGAAACGATGTACTCGAGCAGTTGCGTATAAACGTTTCCGTACGTCACCTCGTGTGTCACGGCATTGATCGTTACCGTTCGCGGCAGTGTTAAAAGTGCCGTCCAAATTCCCTGCGCGACGAGTGCGGCCGCAGGCACGTGGTAGCGATTTGTTGTTCCCACCCTTTTGAAGAACAGCCGGTCGCGGGCCATGGCATAATAAACACGCGCGCCCGACAAAATGAGCCCGTTATTACAGCCAAAAGTTGAGATCATGATCGCCGTCGCCATCCCTATCGCGCCGGGATAACGGAACACGGCATTCATTGCCGCCACCGCGACACGATCTTGCGGTGCGTGTTGAATCTCGGAAAATGGCAGCACTACCAGATAGGCGACATTCGCCAGCAGGTAAAGCACCACCACAATCCCGCAGCCAAAAAGCAGCGCGCGAACGAGATTTTTTCCCGGATCTCGCACTTCACTGCCGATGAAGGTTACATTCGTCCAAGCTGTTTGCGCAAAGAGCGGCCCGACCATGGATTTTCCAAAAAGCAAGACTAGTGCGATTCCACCCGCGAACGTGAAACCGGGTTGGGCAATTTGCGGGCTCCAGCCGTTGGCCCACGAGTCCCACCACGCAGCCGAACGCGCTGCACTCGACTGATTCCAGCCAAAGAAAAGGCCGATGACGACTACTCCAGCAAGAGCAGCGGTTTTTGCAAACGTGAAAACGTTTTGCACGAGCGTGCCAACCTCGATTCCGCGCGTGTTTGTCCAAGTCAACAACGCAACCAACGCAATTGCGACCAACTGTTGGGTCGAAAGACTGATAGCGTATCCGCCGCCTAACGATAGCGGCTGATTTATGATCAGGTACTTGTCCGGAGAAACCATTGCAACGAACACACCAAGAAATTTGGGAAAGGCGATTGCAACTGCGGCAATTGTGCCGGTTTGAATCACGAGGAACAACGTCCAGCCATACAAAAATCCAATGGACGGCCCGTAAGCTTCGCGCAGAAAGACGTAAACGCCGCCTGCGCGTGGCATCATGGTCGCAAGCTCTGAGCAACAAAGCGCGCCGGTGATTGTTAACAGACCGGCAACTGCCCACGCGAGCAGAAGCCAGCCCGGCGCACCACTCAATCGCGACGATTCAGCTGAAGTAATAAAAATGCCCGAGCCGATCATCGAGCCCATGACGATCATGGTCGCGTCAACTGGTCCGACTGCGCGGACGAGTCCGGATTGCTGGCAACTGCCGACCTTGTTGTTCACAACGAGCACTGCGGCGCGCTGATCCTGACACCGTGAGATTCGAGTTGCATTCGTAATTCACGCGCGAACGCCACTGCGCCGGGTGTATCGCCATGAACGCAAATCGTATCGGCGCGCACATCGACATCGCGGCCTTCGACGGAGCGCACTTTTCCTTCGCGTAACATCCGCAGGACGCGCTCAGCGGCTTCTTTTGGATCGCGGAGCAATGCATTTGATTGCGTGCGCGGAACCAGCCATCCGTCATTCATGTAATTACGATCGGCGAAAACTTCGCGCGCGATTTGCAAGCCATGCGCCTCGCCGGCGCGGCCAAGCTCGGTATTGTCCGGCGCAAACAGAATTAACTTGGGATCGACCGATTCGATGGCCCGCGCGATCGCATCGGCCAGTTTTTCGTCGCGCACCGCCATATTATAGAGGGCGCCGTGCGGTTTGACGTGATTCGGTCGCACGCCCACAGCCCAAGCGATCGCCTGAAAAATGCCAAGCTGATACGCCATGGCATCGAAGACTTCTTCTGCGCTTACCTTCAGTTCCTTGCGTCCGAAATTTTCGCGATCAAAAAGACTTGGATGCGCTCCAACCGCGACTCCATGCTCCTTCGCCGCAGAAACTGCGGCGTGCATCGTATCGGAATCGCCGGCGTGAAAACCAGTTGCGATATTCGCCGAGCTGATGAGCTCGAACAGCTCGGCATCGTGACCAGACCCTTCGCCCAGATCGGCGTTAAGATCGACAATCAAATTCATGATACATGCAAGCTCAGTCCGATGCGAAAACGTTCCAGTTCACGCTCGCGTTCGAGCAAGAGCTGATGCGCATCGGCGAGGGACACTTCGGAAAAACGAACATGATCGCCGGCACGAAGTTGGGCCGCCATGCTAAGATCAAGGGTGATCACGTAAGCGATTTTCGGATAACCGCCGATGGTTTGGCAATCTCCCAAAAGTAGAATCGGCTTTCCGCTCGGTGGCACCTGGATCGTGCCGGGCGCGACCGCTTCAGAGACGAGATCGACATTGCTCTTCCGTTTCAGCTCCGGACCTTCGAAACGCGCGCCCATTCGGTCCGAATCAGGTGAAACGGCGAATGGCTCGCTCGTGAAACGTTCGATCGTCAGATCGTCAAATTGGCTCCAATCTACGCCACGAACGAAGCGCAATGTCGGGCCGCGTTTTGCTGGACTTACCCAATCGTACGGCGCGGTCCACGAAGAAATTCCTTCTATAGCGGCGGTTTGCGACCGCCGAAATTCGCCCAAGGCTAACTCATCGCCGTCACGGAGGGCGCGACCATGAAACCCACCGAAATTTGCTCGAAGGTCCGTGGAACGGCTCCCCAGAACAACTGGCACATCGACTCCGCTGGAAATCGCCAGCCAGCATCGGCAACCGATTTGAGGTCGGCCGAATTTCAATTCTTCACCGGCTTGCAGACGCGCTGCGTGCCCGGCTGGCAATGGCATGGATTCGATCTGAACATCAAATTCGCCGCCGCACCACGCGACAGCGCGTTCGTCGGCGAAATGCAACTGCAGCCCGCCAAAGGTGATTTCAAGTCCCGCTGCGCCCTCGTCGTTGTCGACCAGCAGATTTGCTACGCGTAATGCAAACGGATCTAATGCACCGCCCAACGAAACCCCGAATTCGCGGAACCCGGTCCGGCCAAGATCTTGAACGCTGGTAAGAAATCCCCCGCGCGTAACAATCATCTTCATGGCTCACTGCTCTAGCGCTTCAACGCTTCAAATTCCTGCCGCGTGATCGCGCGGAAACGCACGCGATCGCCGGCTTGCAAAAGCGCAGGCGGATTTTTGGTCGGATCGAACAATCGCAACGGCGTGCGGCCAATCAGGTTCCAGCCGCCGGGCGACCGCAGCGGATAAATTCCGGTTTGCGCGCCGCCGACTCCTACCGACCCCGCCGGAATTTCTTTTCGCGGCACGTCGCGACGCGGTGTGGCCAGCTTCTTCGGCAGACCGGCCAGAAATGGAAACCCAGGAACGAACCCGATGCAGGCGACACGATACTCGGTCGTACTATGAAGATCGACAACTTCCTTTGTCGAGATCTGCGCATGTCGAGCGACTTCATCGAGATCCGGAGCGAACTCCGGATCGTAGCAAACTGGAATTTCGACTAGGCGTACATCGCTTCTTGTAGTTCTAACGCGTCTGCCGCGATCAGCGCCCGCAGCTACAACTGCGCGAATTCGCTCTGCCAGCCAATCGAATGCGTCGCCGCCTTTTGCGCTCTCCTTCGTCACGGCGACTGGATCAAAGAAAACTGCGACGCTTGTATAGGCCGGCGCGAGCTCGATTACACCTGGAATTGCAGCGTTTCGAAGGTGCCGAAATGTGCGGACAACCCCGTCCAGCGTTTCCTCAGGCGCATCTTCAAATTGCTCGCGCACACGCACGATCACCGCGGAATCTCCGAGGGGAACGATTTCCATCGGCGCTAGTCAGCTCGCTCCGCGCGCTTCGCTTCGATCTCGATGTTGATCGCAACCGTTTGACTGATGCCGGACACTGCCTCGGCCGCTGAGGCAAACATCAAATTGAAGTCGCGCCGCCTGATGGGCTCGGTCATCACCGCCCAGCGCGTCCTGGCCGTTTCGCTGATCGGGGTCAGCAGTTTCACATGCAGCGTGATTGGTCTGGTCACGCCGTGCATCGTGAGGTCGCCAAGAATGTCACCGCTTTGCGGCCCAGTCCGCTTCACGCTCCGGCTCTTAAAAGTGATCTGGGGAAATTTTTCCACGTTAAAGAATTCCGTGCTGCGCAGATGATCGTCCCGCTTTTTGATGCGCGTGTCGATGCTGCGCACGTCGATCTGTGTCGTGACCGAGGAATTCTCCGGATGCTCGCGGTCGACCTCGATCTTGCCGCTGAACTTCGTGAATTTTCCATGGGTGGTGCCGAGGAATTGGTGCACGGAGAATCCGATCGTCGATCCGGACGGATCGAACTTGTACGCCTCGTTCGCCCATGCGGCGGGACTCAAGCCGGCGATTACGGCTGCAGCGATAAAATTGCTTAATCTCATTTAGAACTGTTTTTCGCCTCCCCCGCGAGCGTTTTCAAGAGCGGCGTACGAGAAAGCGGCAACCGCCCGAATAAGTTTCCCAGCGCAAAGGCCGGGTCGGCTTTCAGTTTTCTGATGTCGTGCACGCCGGCGATGCGCGCCAACTCGGTCTCGAAATGCGAGACTGCGCGTGGCGTCGGATCGTTTACATCAAGATAACCGAACGCCCGACGCAACAGCGCAAACAATTCCGGCTCGCGGTGATCTCGCTCGGTGCAAATCTCAATCAGCTCGACAAAATAGGCTGCAGTCTGTGTGCGCAGATAATTACTGCGAATTCCGGCGAACGGATTTCTTACCACGACCTCCGTAAGTGTGTGCAGATCCGATCTCCGGCTCCGCGCGATTTGAATTTCGGCTTCGAAGAATAAATCCAGCTTCCCGGCAAATGGGCTTTTCGCGCGGCGCGCGCCTTTGGCAATGGTTTGAATACAGCCGAAAGATTCCGTGCACCACGAGACGATCAGGCTCGTATCGCTGAATTTTCGTTTGCGCAGGAGGATGGCGCTCGTGCTTTCCACGTTTCATTGTTAGCCTGGATTTTCTCGCGCGCGAGCGACGCAGACAATCGTATCAACGGTTCACGATATGCAGTGCGCGTTTCTCGACGTTGAGTGCCGCTTCCCTGACTGCTTCGGTCAAGGTCGGATGGGAGTGACAGGTGCGGCCGATATCCTCCGAGCTGCCACCAAATTCAATCACTGAAACGGCTTCGGCAATTAACTCCGAAGCGCCGTGGTGCAAAATGTGCGCGCCGAGAATGCGATCAGTTTTCGGGTCGGCGACGAACTTGACCATTCCCTCCACGTCATCACTGCAAAGCGCGCGGCTGTTGGCGCGGAATGGGAATTTGCCAATGCTCACATCGATCCCTTTTTCTTTCGCTTGATCTTCGGTGAGACCGACGCCGGCGAGTTCGGGATTTGTGTAAATGATACCGGCAATGGCTTCGTAGTTTACGTGACCGGCCTTGCCCGCGATGATCTCTATGCAGGCAATCCCTTCGTCCTCGGCTTTGTGCGCAAGCATTGGCCCGGCAATCACATCCCCGATCGCGTAAATGCCTTCGACGTTGGTCCGGAAATGTTCGTTCACTTTGATGCGCTTCTTTTCGTCCAACTCGACACCCACTTTTTCTGCACAGAGACCTTCCGAGAACGGCCGCCGTCCAACTGAAACCAGAACCTTGTCCGCTTCGAATTTGATTTCTTCGCCGTCTTTGCTTGCAGTAACGGTCGCGCGGCCATTGCTGACCTTCGCGCCGCTCACTTTTGTATCGACGTGAAACGTCATGCCTTGAGCGGTGAGTAAACGCTGAAGCAAGTTTGAGAGCTCAAGATCGAATCCGAGTGCGATGCGCGGGAGAAATTCCAGCATCGTTACTTCCGAACCGAGCCGGTTCCAAACGGAGCCCAGCTCCAGCCCGACCGCGCCCGCGCCGATCACGACGAGCTTCTTTGGAGCTTCGGTGAATTCCAGCGCTTCGGTACTGCTGACGATTGTTTTGCCGTCAAATTTCGCGAATGGCAGTTCCACCGCCGTGCTGCCGGTAGCGATGACGATATTCCTTGTTTCAATCTCCTGCGTCTCGCCATTCGAGGATCTAATTGAAACTTTTCCAGGCGCGATGATCGTGCCCGTACCTTCGAACGTTGTGACTTTGTTCGTTTTCATCAGCGTGCGCACACCGCTGTTGAATGTCTTTACAACCTTGTCCTTGCGCTGTTGCATCTTTGCGAGATCAACCCGCGCGCCGTCGATAGCGATGCCATGCTTGGCCGCCTCTTTTTTGACGAACATGAAATGATCGCTCGAGGTCAGGAGCGCTTTGCTCGGGATGCAGCCCACATTCAGGCAAGTGCCACCCAGTTCCTTGTCCTTTTCGACGAGCGCGGTTTTCAGACCGAGTTGGCCCGCTCGGATCGCAGCAATGTAACCGCCCGGCCCCGACCCGATAATAACGACATCAAATTTTTCCATATCGCCTCAATCAAGTGAGCAATCGTCGAAAAAAATCGCAGGCGCAACCGCTGCACCAACATTAACGGCGCGCCCTCGGCCGCCCAACCGGACCACATCGTTAGGATGCGGAGGGCTTGACTCTCCTCGGCAAAACGGTTTGTTCAACCCGCTCGATGAAGAAGCCCACAGAATTTGATTTCGCCAGCGCGGCAACTGACGCGAACACGCCAGCGGTACGAAAAGCTGCAAAACCAGCGCGAAAGCGCAGGAAGCTTGCGTCAGCCGCCAGGCGAAAGCGACGACCGCGGGCCTCAAGGAAGTTGCGTCGAGCTTCTGGCATCAGAGAAACGGAAGAAGCACGGGCTCTCCTGGAAAAGCAATTGCACAGTCTCTATTGGTGGGTTTTCAACGCTTGTAAAATGAGGGGGTTCATTCGAGCAAAGGCGCTCGAGAAGTTGGAGCGAGTCGGTGAAACCGACAGCGAGACACATACTGAGCAAGACGGTTCCGGCCGGGCTCACATTTCAACGAAAAAGCAAGCACCTTAAAAAAGTGGCCGCTTCCCCCGTGGGCAATTCCACCAAAGATACAACTCCGGGCTACGAGCGCTCGCAACACCGGGCTGAGGCACAGCCGCGGTGCGTGCTCAGTCATAGGTAAACCAAGCGATTTTGCGTCATCTCAACTTGCGCTCAAATGCACTGAAAAAAACTTCAGCAGCGGAATAAAACATACGAGATTCGACCTCGCAGCGATAAACGCGGTGTTGATCTAATCTCCGATGCACTGCCCTTCGGTCGCCTGTGGTAAGCCGAGCCGAACGCAATCGACAATGCAATCAGACACGCCAAGTTTTTCAGCCGCTCGCATGATGCTGTGATTCGCATTCGATGAAGTGGGCAACGTGATCGCTGATGAGCTCACTCCGTTGATCGGCGAATGCACCATTGTCCTGCGGGGCCGGCCACGACGAGCTCAAATTTTTCCCTCTTGATAAACTGATTAACGGCCTGAAACACGCCATGGTGGGGGTGCTTTTTGTCAGGCGTCCAATCATCGCCCATTATCACGCCGTCGGGCTTCGATAGTTTCGAAGCCGCGTACAAATGGCGCAGAACATGCTCGTAGCGGTGATTCGCATCCAGGTACAACCAGTCCAGAGGTTCGACGATGGCAGGCGCACACTCCGGGAAATCTCCTTCGATCAGAACAACGTCTGTATCCGGATGCTTCGAAACCCGGAGCTCTACTTCCTCGCGCGCGAATGCAGTCGGCAAAGTATTGTTACTTGTGTATGAATCACCCCAATCAAAATAACTTCCCTCAAGTGTCCAGTGATCGACCAAATATAATTTCGACGGCCTTAGGTTCTCAAGCAGAATCTCTGAGAAATGCCCCCGGAACACACCAATCTCGGCGCCAATTCCGCCCTTTTTTGCCCAATTTGTAATCCAACCCCGTCGACGGATTCGCTGTAATTCCTCCTCGGGAAATGGGAATTCCGCCTGCATCGCAGCAAGTTTTGACTCAATATTCTGCATCGGATTGTCCCAACCTGAGTTGTCAGCGTACTGTAATCCAAGCAGGCGTGCAAGCGAGGCAAGACAATCGATCATCGAGTCGGGACGCGAAGTGACACGTCAAGCCGGACAAGCCGCTCCACCTCCACAAGGCCCGCTGAGAATCGTATCGCATTACTTTACGCAGTGATCACACCTTCATCTAACCCCTGTTCCGGATGTCAGGCAGGCGAGTGTCGTCAGTGGTTAATCAGGTCATAAACTGATTCCTTAGGAGTTAAGGCTTGAATCGTCGGTCTTTGAAGTGGATATACCAGCCACAAGGGGATCACCTTAGACCGTTCAAGTACACACCTCATGATAGTTCCATTAACAATCGCTAGTTCGCGGCGGGTAATGGCGAAAGGAAAAGCTGCGAATTTCTTGGCCGACTGGGATCACACCGATGCTTGTGCGACATGTCCCAAGGGGCATGGACAACATTTTGTTGTCCAAAAGGTCAGGAAAGAGCGCCGCAGTCCAGCATCCAGACCTTGTCTACTCCAGGCCGAAATTTCTCTGGGAAGGCAGACTTGCTCAACCCGGCGATCTATTTCCACCATCATTTTTCAAATCACAAGTCAGCGGACTGCCGATTGCGGGATCGGCGGAGCCCGCAAGGAACAGATGAACGACCGGCACTTGTTCGATTGTTGGCGGAATCGGAAAACGATCGCCGCCTGGCTCATCGAGGAAGCTCGGAGACGCGGCTATCCGATCGCCGAAAACAGCGCCCTCGATCCCGTCAAAGCCGCTTTCAACGAGGTCCGCAAAAACCGATCCGTAACCGCCGGTCGGCGGCCCCCCGGTAAGCCTTCTGCAACGCCTTTGCAAACGCCATGGAATAGGTTCACCTTTCAGGCTCGATTCCGCCCAAAGTTTCTCAAAGCTCCGCAAAAAGTCCTCAAACTCACGCCCCGCTACAGCGTACCGGGCGGAAGTTCCGCTCGCCAGTCCCGCTTGGATTGAAGCCGGCATGACATATGAAATATGAATTTACTCTCTACGGCGGAGCGGAATGCTCAAAATTGCTGGTCCAAATTTTGGTGCGCGGTGTTCCGGATTCGGTTCCGACGACAAGCGTTGAATCGATGCAGCAACAGCCGGCGCACAAAACGGGGGTTTGCTAATGGCGAATCCAAACCCAGTGGCTGCTGGCGAAGGGCCCGGCGCCACCAATATTAGGTGGAGCGCCGGGGACGGCTCGCAAGTCCGGGTGCATGTGGTATCAGGCATGGTGCGTACGCGGGCAGCGACCCGTTCAATAGCGATGAAGCTTGGAGTTGCCTCGGGGCTGCGCAAGCGCAAGGCGCCCAATATCTAATAATCCCGGCGAAATCGTTTTGGTGGCTGGATCGATATCACAAATTTCGTGAACATGTTGAGGCCCGCTACCCGACCATCGTGCGCGATGAGAGTGCATGCATCGTCTTCGAGCTGCACGAATCATTAGCCGTATCTCCCCCCATTCCCGAGGCTACTCTTGGGCCAAGTGAATTATAATCAGAAATCTATTCCCCTCGACTATTCGACTGAATGGAGAAGCGATTTCATAGGAATCGGGCATCGCTGCAGCGCACGGTTATATTGCGTCGAACCGAATCCTCGAACACAAAAATTACTTGCCGATGCAGGTCGTTATCCCTATCGCGATGTTTGCGCGCTGGATTTAGCGCTCACTTGCCATAATCTTTTCTTAAGAGTCCTCCGATGCAGCACCGTCGCCAGCTAGCACCAGGATACCTCAGTAGCGCCTATGCCGAGTCACTGGCGGAATTTGGGCGGCCACGTGAACTCGCAAAATGCGGCGGCTGGATTTTAGAGCGAAAGATTCCGGGCACCGACTTACACGATGCTATGGGCTGTTATCCGCTGTTTGCGTGCCGCGAGTGGAAAAACCTTCAGGAGGATTGCGAAGCGTTATCGCGTGAAGTTGTTGCGCTATCAGTTGTCACCGATCCTTTCGGGAATTACGACCAGTCCGTGTTAGGGAATGTGTTCAAAGATGTAGTGCGCCCGTTTAAGTCGCATTTCGTTGCCGACTTACGGCAGTCTCGCGATTCATTGGTCTCCAAACATCATCGTTACTACGCGCGGCGAGCGTTGAACAACGTTGTGGTCGAAATTTGTAAGCGCCCCGATGAGATCTTCGAGGATTGGATGGCACTTTACAGTTGCCTTGCGCAACGTCATCATCTGAAAGGAATGAAGGCATTTTCTAGAGCTTCATTTGCCAAGCAGTTACGCGTTCCTGGGATCACGATACTCCGAGCGCTCGAAAACCGAACAACGATTGGAGCGCATCTTTGGTTCACGCATGGCGATGCGGCCTTGTCCCACCTTGCAGCCACGAATGCACGTGGGTATGAGTTGATGGCGTCGTACGCGCTATACTGGTCAGCCTTAGCGTATTTTGCTGAGCGAGTTCGCTGGATTGATTGGGGCGCTGGCGCGGGTTTGGATGGCAACGAGGCGGACGGTTTGACAGAGTTTAAACGCGGTTGGGCAAATGAAACGCGTATGACATTTTTCTGCGGCCGCATCTTCGATGTCTCGGCCTATCAAAGGCTTTGCCAGAATAATCCAGCAACAAGGTCCGGCTATTTTCCAGCATACCGAGCGGGAGAGTTCGATTAATGCCTCAGAAGTAGATAATGGAAGATGCCAGATACACCCAGCTCGCGAGATCGCTGATTCACTATTCGTGCGATCTAACCGTGGGCGAAACCGTGCTTATCGAGTCAATTGGTGCGCCGATAGAATTTGTCGTTGCGTTAATTAGAGAAGCTAAGGCAAGCGGCGCCACCCCACTCGTTAGTCTAAAGGACGATTTAATCATGCGTGAACTGGCCCGGCAATACAGCGATTGCGATATCAAGATGATGGCAGACTGCGAGCTACACGTGATGAAAAAGGCCGATGCTTTCATCACTATCCGAGCAACGCAAAATGCGGCCGAGTATGTCGATGTTGGTGATAAGCAAATGAGCAATATCTTACGGCACTACATCGAGCCGGTACATTATCGATACAGGAACGACAACGTGAAATGGGTTGCGCTGCGATGGCCGACGCCCGCAATGGCTGAGCGCGCGGGCATGAGTACGGAGGCTTTCGAACAGTTCTTTTTCCAAGCTTGCGATATCGATTACAAACGAATGGCAGATGCAATGCGACCACTCGCTGATCGCATGGCTAATGCAAAAGAAGTCAGAGTAGTGGGTCCGGGCGAAACTGATCTGGCGTTTTCGATCAAGGGAATTGGCCACTACAAATCCGTTGGCCGCCATAACTTACCGGATGGCGAAATATTTACCGCTCCGATAAAGAATAGTGTGAACGGACAGATTCATTTCAACGTCTCCTCAACTTACTATGGTGCAACATTTGACGATATTCGCCTCAAGATGCGAGATGGTAAAATCGTCGACGCCACAGCAAGTAATCTGCACAAACTCGCCCAGATTCTCGATCAGGACGATGGCTCCCGATTTCTTGGCGAATTCGCGTTCGGTGTACATCCGCAAATCAGAAGACCCATCAGAGACATTTTGTTTGATGAAAAATTGGCTGGCTCGTTACACTTCGCTATCGGCAACTCTTACAGTAGTGCCGACAACGGGAACCGTTCCTCAGTGCACTGGGATCTGGTTCTCCTTCAAACTCTCGATGCTGGCGGCGGCGAGGTTTATTTTGATGATGCCTTGATACGTAAAGATGGTCGTTTTGTCCCCACCGACCTCGCAGTGTTGAATCCTGAAAATCTTGGCTGATGCTTTACGCTCTATGTCGAAAATAATTATCTTCGGTGTCAGCCAGTGGGCTGAACTGGCGCACTTTTACCTGGCGCACGATTCACCGCACGATGTTGTCGCGTTCACTTTGGATCGTGACTACATGGAGACAGACACTTACAAGAAGCTACCGGTTGTTTCATTCGAATCCGTAGACAAGGAGTTTCCTCCGAAGGAATACCAGATGTTTATTCCTATGAGTTTTAAAAAAATGAACCACCTGCGCGCGGCGAAATATTTCAGTGCGAAACAGCGCGGCTATCAGCTCATCAGCTACGTCAGCTCAAAGGCTACGGTTTGGCCCGGATTCACCTGTGGCGATAATTGCTTCATCTTCGAGGACAACACAATTCAGCCCTTCGTCAAAATCGGCAACAATGTTGTCATGTGGAGTGGCAACCACATAGGCCACCACACGGTAATTAAGGATCACGTCATGATTACTTCGCACGTGGTGATCTCCGGCTGCTGCACCATTGAACCGTTCTGCTTCTTCGGAGTTAACGCGACCGTGCGCGACGAGACCGTCATTGCGCGCGAAACGTTGGTTGGGATGGGTGTCACAATTTTGAAGGACACCAAAGAGTTTCAAGTCTACAAAGCTGCTGCCACAGAACCCACCGGATTCCGCAGCGACCAAATCCGCAGCCTTTCACATAAATCCAAGGGCTAGCCCCGGCCGTGTTGACAAGGACCAACGATGGCCCGTGGCTGTTTGCTTGGTTTGTGGAGACGGTAGACTGACGAAAGCTCCGAGCTATATCAGCCAATCATGCGTTGGGAAAAAAAAGGACTGATCTTCAAGGTCGACAAACAGTATGAATGGATGTCGCATCACGCGGGCGTCCCCGTGGTCGATCGAGTTAACGATGAGGTGCTGCGGATTTACTTTGCACCACGTGACACCAGCGGTCGCTCGCACGTCGCGTTCATCGAAGTCGAAGCTGATAACCCAGCGAAGGTGCTTTACGTTCACGATCACCCATTACTCTCGCCTGGGCAATTGGGCACGTTTGATGACGGCGGCACGACACCCTGCAGCATCGTGAACCGCGGCGGTAAGAAATATCTCTACTATGTCGGCTGGAATGCCAGTGTGACCGTGCCGTATCGCAATGCCATTGGCGTAGCCATCAGTGAAGATGATGGAATTACCTTCCGCCGCTTGTTCGAAGGCCCAGTTGTCGATCGTAACAAGAGAGAGCCGTACTTTTGCGCTTCGCCGTTTGTCATGGTCGATGATGACGCGCGGTGGAGGATATGGTACGTCTCAAGCACAGGTTGGACGATTGTTCGTGGCCGGCCCGAACCGCTGTATCAGGTCAAATATGGTGAATCGATGGACGGCATTAATTGGGTGCGAAACAATATAACCTGCCTCGAGTATCGGTTCGAAGGGGAAGCGAATGCCCGGCCGTGCGTGATCAAGGAAAACGGCTGCTACCGCATGTGGTACTGCTTCCGCGGCAGTGTCCATTACCGGACCAACCGAGAGCAAAGCTATCGCATTGGCTACGCAGAATCCTCAGATGGTATCAAGTGGCTGCGCAAAGACAACGAGGTAGGCATCGAGCGTTCTGACTCGGGGTGGGATTCCGTCATGATGGCTTACCCATACGTTTATGAGCACAAGGGGCGCAAATACATGGTCTACAATGGAAACGGATTCGGCGAGGCTGGATTCGGCTACGCAGTTCTGGAGGAAGATGGCTGAAAGCTTCCGCTCACCTCGCAAGATAGCGCGTCGGCTGAAGTACATTCCTCTGGCCATCCGTAAGATCCTGGAATCAAATCATCTTGATTACGTGGACGTTCTGAAGAATCGATTGCGAAGGCGCGGGGTATGAAATTCTTTATTCGACATCGTTATCGTGCTTAGAGAGAATCGGCAAGATCCGGATGGAATATCACAATCTAGATTCCGGCGAGCGTAATGCCGGCGGGCTCAAGCGGTCTTTTGCGCAAAGCGGCTTCACCGTTACGCACCAACACTCTATCTCCGAAACCAACGGCACTCTCTGGGCAGAGCGAAAATAGTCATATGATTGATGTGAACGACTACCGAGAGAACGGATTTGTTCTCGCGAAAGGATTTTTCCCGCCGGAAGAAGTCGAGCAAATTTATGCCGACGCGAGGGAGGTCTTCACACTTCAGATGCGCAGACTCGGGATCGTGGCATCGAGAGCACCCAGCGAGAGCGAATTCGAAGCAGGCATGTTCAAACTCTTCGAAGCGGACCTGCAAACGTTCGCCAATTGCGGCAAGCAGGCGCAGCATCTGATCTCCTTGCATCGGCTTTCGCTCGACAAACGCATCGTTTCTGCGCTGAAAGGTTTGGGCCTCGAATTCCCAAACATTAGCACGCGACCTCTTCTCTACTTCAATGCCGAACGACTCGCGAAAAAGGAGGTTTATTGGCGCCTTGATGTTCACCAGGACTGGCGCAGCATGCAGGGCTCGCTCGATTCGGTTGTTGTCTGGCTCCCGCTGATAGATATCGACAAAACTCTAGGCGCGCTTCAAGTCTATCCGGGCAGTCATAAATGGGGACTGCTGGAGGCGGAGATTGTCGACGGCTACGGGCATCTGCGGTTGCGGAAGATTTTTGATTCGGGCGAATCCTAACGAGGCATTGGATGGATGCCTCTGTTAAACGCGGGCATGACGCTGCGGAATCCGGAGCGAAGGACCGGACGATCCTCGCCGTTTTGGGGGCGACTCCGGTCTTCTCGGAAGCAATTCACGTTGGTCGTCCCAACATTGGAAACCGGCAGCGATTCCTTGAGCGCATCGAGACGATGCTCGACCGGCGTTACCTCACGAACAGCGGCCCTTTTGAGCGGGAACTTGAGCAGCGTCTCTCTGGGATGCTTGGCGTTCGCTATTGCGTCGCGATGTGCAACGCGACGGTTGCGCTCGAAATTGCGATTCGTGCACTCAACCTCAGCGGCGAGGTCATTGTCCCTTCTTTTACATTCGTTGCGACGGCCCACGCCTTGCAATGGCAGCAGATAACACCCGTTTTTTGCGACATCGATCCGCTAACCCACAACATCAATCCGCGAAAAATCGAGCATCTCATCACGCCGCGCACCAGCGGCATCCTTGCCGTACACCTATGGGGACGGCCGTGTGCAATCGAGGAATTGCAAGCAATCGCGGATGCCAACGGCTTGGCCTTGCTTTTCGACGCCGCGCACGCCTTCGGTTGCACGTATGGCACACGCAAGATTGGCGGTTTCGGCAGAGCCGAAGTTCTGAGCTTTCACGCCACTAAATTTATCAGCGCTGGCGAGGGTGGCGCGGTGATGACCAACGATGCCGCGCTCGCTGAGCGCATGCAGTTAATGAAGAACTTCGGCTTCGCCGGCTACGACAACGTGATTTCGATCGGCACTAACGGCAAAATGAATGAGCTTTCCGCCGCCATGGGCCTCACCCACCTCGAGAGCCTGGAAGAGTTTGCTCGCACGAATCGAACGAACTTTGAAACCTACGAACATAATCTGGGCGGCATACGTGGACTTTCGCTCCTTCGTTATGATGAAGAAAACTCTCCGAACTACCATTACGTCGTGGTAGAAGTGGACGCTCGCGAGTTTGGCCTTACGCGCGATCAACTAGTCCGCGTACTCCACGCCGAAAACGTTTTGGCACGCCGATATTTTTATCCCGGCGTTCACCGCATGGAACCATATCGCTCGCTCTTTCCAGACGCGCGACACGCTCTACCTGAAACAGAAGCGGTTGCCGAACGCGTGCTTGTTCTGCCGACCGGCAGGGGTGTTACAACAGTTGACATCGAGACGATCTGCAGAATTATTCGCTACGCTGCTGAAAATCGCGGCAGCGTCGCAAGAGCCTTAAAAGAGACACAGCAGAAATGACAGTGCCTGACTCAAGTCCAGCGACTAGGCCGCACCCACGTGTTAGCGTCGTGACAAACACGTACAATCATGAACACTATATCGCTCAAGCCGTTGAATCAGCGTTGATGCAAAAAGCTCAGTTTGATTATGAGATTCTGATTGGTGAAGACTGTTCGTCTGATTCAACACGGAAAATCGTATGCGAATACGCCGCGCGTAACCCATCAAGAATTCGCCTCCTCCTCCACCCATCCAATGTCGGTGGTCCGGCAAGTTTTAAGCAGTTGCTGGCAGAGTCTCGCGGAGAATTTGTCAGCATACTGGAGGGGGATGATTATTGGACCTGCCCGGATAAATTGCAGAAACAGGTAAGCTTTCTGGATCAGCATCCTGAGTGCGCGCTCTGCTTTCACAACGCGCTAAGGATCTACGAGGATGGAAGCCGGGTCCCGGTTGTCTACACGGGCGCGGGCCAGACGCGGATCTCCGCTCTTGAGGACCTTTGGCAGCACAATTTTATCGCGACCTGCACGGCAATGTTTCGGAAAGATGTGCTAGGTGACTTTCCAGAATGGTACTACGACCTACCCTTGGGCGATTGGGCCCTGTGGATTTTGTGCGCGCAATACGGCAAGATTGGATACATCGATGAGATCCTTGGCGTACATAGGATTCATAGCCGCGGTTTATGGTCGGGACTTGACAGTATTCAAAAATTGGAAGGGCTGATTGCGTTTTACGAAACGATGAATGCCAATCTGGACTTTCGATTCAACGACATTGTTGAGCATTGGGTATCTGCTCGGCGAAAACAGCTCGCTGGCGAGTGCGCGCTCGTAGAAGCAGCACAAAGAACTCTTCCGCCGGCGAGCGTCGTGATCGTAATGAGCAGAGCTTACGACGATCCGCCACCGCTTAAGGGACACCAAGTCTGGGCCTTTCCGGACCCGTTGGGCAAACAAACGCAGCGACACTTCGCATCGGGCTCCGTCGGGTCTGCCGAGGCCCCCTGGATCGGAGCGGATGCTACATACGACTTCCGCTTGTTCGGAGGTGTGGCGCGGGACAAGCTGCTCGCGTCAGTCACAGTCAGGCAAAATGCAACTCCGCTTTGTTCGCCGGTCTCCGACAAGGAACCGCGCAAAAGTGGCGCTTTTATCGAGGCATCCCCCAACCCGGTCCCGCCGGGAACAAAGTACGGGAAGACAACAATCAACTGGAGTACCGGCGATGGTTCACCAGGCATAATCTATGTCGCTCTCGAGGATCAGCGAGTACACTATCCTGCCAACAGTAGTGAAGCGATCGAGCAACTCGAGACGTTGAGAGCAAAGGGAGGCGAGTTCCTTCTGGTACCGCGCAAACTCTTCTCCTGGCTTGAGGAGTACGTCGGATTGAAAGAACATCTTGATGGTCATTATCGCCTTGCCCAAGACGATGAGACCTGTCTGATTTATGACCTTCGCGAAATGCCGTCGGGAGGCCGCTTAGGGATGGCAGCGAGATAAAGAGCGGATCTAAACCGATGAAGATACTTCGAAGCGCAAGTAAATGTCTCCGGCCTTAACTACTCAAGAGACAACGTGGAACTAGCTCACCGCTTATCCGCGTCCTAATTGCGACGTTTAATTTGCGCGGCGATGCTGGCCGCAACGCTGGAGAGCCTCGCTGACCAAGGTATGCCGAAGCATCGATGCGAAGTCGTTGTGAAGGACGATGGATCGAGAGATGCCACGCCGGAAATATGCCGTGATTTTCCCTCGTGGAGCCTAATAATTCCTCGTGCATGCACCCCCTCCGAAATGGCTTAACGTTATGCAGATTTCAATCAACATTTGTGCGTACGCTACCGGGGTATCTAAAGCGATGATTGCTTTATTATTCACAACTTATCCGACAGCGCGAAGGCAAAATGCTTCACATAGCGCGAAACTGTGTAAAATATCACTGAAAGTGAAAAGAGGTGTACGCGTACATGGCAACAGTCGAAATAATTGATGTCTCCTTGACTGAGGTGGTTCCTGCGCGGCTGCGAGGACGCTACTTCCAAGTAATACCCGTAACCGGCACGTCGAGCGCAGGGCATTCAATCGAAATTGCGGGTTGGGTGCTGGGTCGGGAGTGCCCTGTGGTAGCCGTTGAATTATTGAACGAGCGTAATGTTTGCAGGCGAGCCCCCGTTAATAACTATCGTCCCGATGCCGCAAAAATTTATCCAAACGTACCAGAGGCCGCTTACAGCGGTTTTAAGATTAATATGACCGTCCTGGGATTAACCCCAGAGATCGAGTTTTTAGTACAAGCTGTTCTGAAAGATCAGAATCGCGTTCCTCTTGGGGTGATACGAGCACGGCGATCA
>Ga0209690_1000202_pt1 | contig 30633 bp, 26 predicted proteins | sample GraSoiAngelo_150_FD_186164 | JGI IMG/M metagenome (GOLD analysis project Ga0209690, IMG submission 186164) | Grasslands soil microbial communities from the Angelo Coastal Reserve, California, USA - 14_1009_09_40cm (SPAdes) (version 2) | ecosystem: Environmental > Terrestrial > Soil > Grasslands ... | reverse complement strand
CTTCCAGTACCAGCTGACGACATCGCGCCGGGTGCAGGCCGAGCAGCGCCGGATCGCCCCTCAGCTGGCGGCGGTCCGCAAGAAGTACAAGAAGGACCCGCAGAAGCTCAACCAGGAGACGATGGCGCTCTACAAGGAGCACAACATCAATCCGCTGGCCCAGATGAGTGGCTGTCTTCCCGCGCTGATCCAATCCCCAATTCTGATCGCGCTCTTTTATGTGATCCGCGATGCGCACCAGACCCTGCCGATTCACGACTTCAAGTTCCTCGGCATTTCGCTCGATCACACGGCGCTGCAAGCGGGGCAGTTCGTGCCTCTGGCCGTCCTGCTGCCCATCCTCGCCGGGTTGACGACGTTCGTACAGACCAAGATGATGACGCCGCCGGGCGGTATGGCGACGCAGGATGCCACGCAGGCGGCCATGACGCAAAACATGACGCTGATCCTGCCGGTGTTCATCGGGTTCATCTCGCTAAATTTCGCCGCCGCCCTGGCGCTGTACTGGGTGGTCAGCAACCTCTTCAGCATCGGCCAGCAGTACTTCATCACCGGCTGGGGGTCACTCTCCCCGCCGCGCCTTGGTAGGGGGAAAGCCGCATGAGTACGAGCAGTAACAGCGTGGAGACAACCGGCACGACCGTCGACGAGGCCGTCGAGAAGGCGCTCGAAGACCTGGAGGAAGCCCGCGAAAATGTCGAGGTCGAGGTGCTCGACGAAAGCCCCCAGGAAGCCCGTGTGCGGGTGACCGTGCGCGAGACGTATGCCGTCCGGGCGCGTCAGGTCGTCGCCGAATTGCTGTACAAGATGGGCATCTCAGCCCAGGTCTTCATCAGGCAGGCAGAAGATCCGGTGATGATCGATGTCGCCGGCGACAACCTCGGACTCTTGATCGGCTGGCGGGGTGAAACCCTGCGGGCGTTTCAGACCGTCGTCAACCTGATCCTCAATGAGGGGCGGGCCGACCGCCGGCGCCTGGTCGTCGACGTCGAGCACTATCGCAACCGGCGAGAGGAAACTGTCAAGGAGATGGCGCTTCGCCTGGCGGAGCGGGTCCGCCGAACGGGGGAACGGGTGATGATGGATCCGATGCAGTCATACGAGCGACGCATCGTGCACATCACTCTCGAGAAAGAGCCGGGCATCCGCACGGAGAGCCAGGGCGAAGAACCGAATCGTCGGGTCGCGATCCTTCCCGACGGGGTCGTCGCCGCTCGGCGGCCCGTCGAGCGCCCAACGCCTGCACCTTCGCCGCCGCTGACCCGGCAGGGGACCGGCTACGGCGACCGGCCGCGTTACGGCGACCGGCCCCGGTTCGGCGACCGGCCGCGTTTTGGTGAGCGGCGTCCAGAAGAGGGCGGCAAAGAGTCCTGAGACGCCCCGGCATCCAGGTCGGCGCGCACCCGGTAGAGGGCAGCAGCCAGAGCCTCGGCCGAGAGGCCATCATCGAGCGCGTCCTGGGCGTGGCGGACCCCAACAGCGAGCGCAGCTGTGGGCGCGATTGAGGCCAGGGACTTCAGCGCCCGCGCCAGTTCCGTCGGATGGCCGGCCCCCGCGTCCGAGTCCGCGTAGCTCCAGGCTTCAACCCGAAGAATAAGCCCCTCCAGGCCTTTCCTGAATTCCGAATGGCCCATTAGGCTGATATTTTATGCAACATGGTTCCGCCCACAAATACCACACGAGCGCTATCGAAATCTGCGGATCCGCCAGCACCCCTACGATATACTCAGGTCGTGCCCCAGTCCCTTCCTGCTTATCGTCTCAACACGCTGGCGACCGGGGCCCGGGTGGTGTCAACGGAGCTGGCCGACCGCCCCTCGATCACCATGGCGATCATGTTCAAGGTCGGTTCTCGCTACGAGACCGACCAGGAAGCCGGCATCAGCCATTTCCTCGAACACATGTTCTTCAAAGGGTCGGCCCGTTATGGCGGCGCCAAAGAGATCGCCGAGGCGATCGAGGGCGTCGGCGGCGTGTTGAACGCCGCGACCGACAAGGAGCTGACCATGTACTGGGCCCGTGTCCCCAAGACCAAGGCCAAGCTAGCCATGGACGTCCTGGGCGACATGCTCTTTGCGCCGCTGCTCGACCCGGCCGAACTGGAGAAGGAGCGCCTCGTCGTGCTCGAGGAGCTGCGCATGTACCAGGATTCGCCCCAGGAATACGTGCATAGTCTTTTCGAACAAATCAGCTGGCCGAACCATCCGCTCGGTCGCGACGTGGGGGGGACAGAAGCCTCCGTTCGGGCATTGACTCGTGACGACCTGTTGCGTTACCTGGAGGAGCACTATCTGCTGCGCAACCTGGTGGTGACGATTGCCGGACCCATCACGCATGACGAGGCGATCGGACTCATCGAGCCCTACCTCAAGCAACGTGGCAACGGCGCCGCGCCGCCGGCATTCCTGCCCTCCATCGGTAATGGACAACGCCCCAACGTCTTGCTGAAGTCGAAGAAGACGGAACAGGCGCACGTCTGTCTGGGAGTGCATGCGCCCTCCTACATGGACAAAGATCGGCATGTCATGGACATCCTGAACTGCGTACTCGGCGAGGGGATGAGCTCCCGGCTCTTCCTCGAGGTGCGTGAGAAACTTGGCCTGGCCTACGACGTGCATTCCTACGTCAACAAGATGTACGACACCGGGGTTCTGGGGGTCTACGCCGGTACCGAGCCGCGCCAGGCGGCACGTGCGGTGGGGGCGATCGTGGGTCAGTTGCGCCGCCTGTGCGACCAGCCGGTCGACGCCGCCGAGCTGACGAAAGCCAAGGAGTTCTACAAGGGGCGCCTGCTGTTGCAGATGGAGAGTACGAACTCGGTGGCGACCTGGTACGGCGGTCAGGAGGCGCTGACCGGAAAGATCCAGGATGTCGACGAGACGGTGGCGCAGATCGATGCCGTAAGCGCCGACGACGTGAGAAGGATTGCCCGGGAGCTATTCAGCCAGGCGTTGCAGCTGGCTGTGATCGGGCCCTTTCGCAGTGAAGCGCCGTTTCTCAAGCAGATCGTCTGAGCGGCGGGGGTCTTCCGACTTCCGGTTTACAATGAATCGCCCCGGATGAAGTTGAACAGCTAAAGGATGGCGCAGTCGCAGATGGCGCAACCGCCGGCGCCGGCGCAATCCCCGCGCCAGAAATCTTTCCTGAGGGACACGCTCGAGATCGTGTTCCTCGCGTTGGTTCTGTATGTCGTCATCCAGTACGCGGTGCAGACCGTCCACGTCCTCGGCTCGAGCATGTACGCAACCCTGCACGACAACGATCTGCTGGTCGCCTCAAAAATCTCCTACAAACTTCATCCGCCGCAGCGCGGCGACATCATCGTGTTCAAGCCACCCGATGAGGCGAGCCGCGACTTCATCAAGCGGGTCATCGCGCTGCCCGGCGAGCGAATCCGGATCGCGAACAGCGTGGTGTACATCAACAGCCAGGTGCTGCACGAGCCATACCTGCCGGAACGATGGACCTACAACAACAACTGGCCATCTGACGGTCAAGACAAGGTGGTGCCTCCGAATGAGTATTTTGTGATGGGTGATAACCGAAACCACTCCAGCGACTCGAGAGTTTTCAATTTCATCAGCGAAGACTCGATTCTGGGAAAAGCTGAAATCCGGATTTGGCCGCTGGGCGACGTCGGTTTCCTCGGCGCCAAGCCCACCTTCGCCGCCGGGCCGTAAGGCGGCATGCAGCGGACGTTGGTGCTGGTCAAACCCGATGGCGTGCAACGCGGGTTGATCGGCCGCATCGTGGCGCGCCTCGAGCAGCGCGGACTCAAGCTCGTCGCCATGAAGATGATGCGACTCTCGCGGGAGCTGGCCGGTCGGCACTACGCCGAGCACCGGAGCAAGCCCTTTTACGACGGACTGATCGCCTTCATTACCTCGGGCCCTGTGGTGGCGATGATCTGGGAAGGCCGCGAAGCCGTGGCGGTGGTGCGCAGCCTCATGGGGAGCACCGACCCCCTCAAGGCCGCGCCGGGAACGATCCGGGGTGACCTGGCGCTTGACCTGGGCATGAACCTGATTCACGGATCGGATTCCGCGGCTCGCGCGGAAACCGAGATGGCACTCTTCTTCAGCGCGGACGAGCTCCACGACTACGAGCGCACCGCGGATCGGTGGATCCGGGAGTAGACCCGAGGCGTTACACGTGCTACCGGCGCGCTAGCGGATCAGCCGACGCCTGAGCGCCTCGAGCTCCTCGTTACTGTAGAACTCGATCGTCAATCGCCCACCGTTCCGCAGCCGGGTGAGCACCACCTTCGTCCCGAGCGCCTGGCGGAACTCATTCTCGAGGGCCCTGGTTTCAGGATCCGACGTCGACCGATCGCGGAGTTTTCTGGTGCCCATCTCGGTCCCGCGCGCCCGCACCCAGGCTTCGGTCTGCCGCACGTTCCAGTGCTCGCGGATCACCCGCTCCAGGCCAAGCAGTTGCTCCGAGACCGATGGGATGCCCAGGAGCGCCACGCCATGCCCCGCCGTGATGGCGCCCGTCTCAATGGCCTTGATGGCCGGCTCCGGAAGTCCCAGCAGTCGCACCCGCTGCGCGATCGTCACCGGGTTCTTCCCCAGCCGCTCGGCGAGGGCCTCCTGGGTCAACCCGAAGTCGCGCAGCAATCGTTGCATGGCGCGCGCCTCTTCCATCGGATTGAGGTCGGTGCGTTGGAGATTCTCGACCAGCGCCAGTTCCAGGCGCTCTTCGAGCCGTCCACCGCTGCCGGGATGGAGGATGACGGGCACCTCGGTCAGGCCTGCGATCTCGGCCGCCCGAAGCCGCCGCTCGCCGGCGATCAACTCGTATCCGGCTAGGCCCTCGCGCACCAGCAGCGGCTGCAGGATGCCGTGCATCCGGATGGAATCGGCCAGTTCCTGAAGGGAGGCCGGCTCGAAGCCACGGCGCGGCTGTTCCGGATTGGGCCGGATGTCTGCGATCGGGATCTGCATCGCGAAGCGGCGCCGCGTACGGTTGTCGGGACTCGGCTCATCGACATACTCCCCCGAAGGGATCAGGGCCTCGAGGCCCCGCCCCAGTCCCCGCCGTTTGTTCATCTGGCGATCAACTCCTTGGTGAGTTCCTGGTAGGCGACGCCGCCGCGCGACGTCGGGTCGTACTGCGTGATCGGCATCCCGTGACTGGGTGCCTCGCTGAGCCGCACGTTGCGCGGGATGACCGTACGAAACGTCTTCTCCGGATACTGGGCGCGGACCTGCTGGGCGACCTGCAGCGCGAGGGTGGTGCGCGGGTCGAAAAGCGTCAGCACGATCCCGCCGATCTTCAGTCGGGGGTTCAGGTCCCGCTGGATCAGCTGCGTGGTGTGGGTGAGTGCGCCGAGTCCTTCCAGGGCGTAGTACTCACACTGGATCGGGATCAGCATGTACTCCGCCGCCACCAGGCAGTTCACGGTGAGCAGGCCCAGCGATGGAGGACAGTCGATGATGATGTAGTCATAGGGAAGGCGCAGCGACTCCAGCGCGTAGAGGAGCCGGCGCTCCCGCCGGGGCAAGCCGATGAGCTCGATCTCGGCGCCGGACAGCGATCGATGGGAGGGCAGAATGTCGAGACCCGGGACGCCCGTCGGACGGATCACCTCGTTGATGTCCTCGGCGTCGATGATGACGTTATAGACGCTATGGCTGAGCTCGCTTCGGACAATGCCCAGACCGCTCGTGGTATTGCCCTGGGGGTCCATGTCCACGATGAGCCCGCTCAAGCCGAGCTCCGGAAGGTTGGCCGCCACGTTGATGGCGGTCGTGGTCTTCCCGACTCCGCCCTTTTGGTTAACGACTGCGTAGACTCTTGGCAATTTGCTGGCTGGGACGCAGGACGGCTTCTGCCCGGATTATACGGTCGCGTCGCGCGAACGCACGTTGGCATAAGGGGATTGGCTGTGCATAACTACTTGAGGACGAAGGGAATCAGCCCGACGGCGATGTCGTAGCCGGCGTGCGTGACCATGCCGGGCAGGGTGCTGCCGGATTGGGCGCGCAGCCATCCCAGGCCGAACCCCAAAACGAGGACCTCCAGCGTAGCGAAGCTGATTGCGTACTGCGTATGCAGCGCCGCGAACAGGATCGAGGTGACGACGATGCCGAGCCGCGGTTGCATGGCGCCGCGGAACAGGGTCTCCTCGACGACCGCCGCCAGTAGCCCGAGGAAGATGATCGCGGCGGGATTGTTGAAGTGGCTGAAGAGCACGTTGCTGACATCCGTGACCTTCTTCTGTTGCTCCGGTGCCACGGCATTGGCGACCAACTCGATGCCAAAGGCGATCGCGATGAAGACCGCGATCCCCAGCAGCGACACCAACCACCACCGCTTTTGGGCCGCTCGGACGAGGCCGAGGCGCTCGATCGTTTGGCGTGGCGACCGCCGGATGAAGATCCCGACTCCGACGAAGGCGAGGATGAAGAAGGGAACGTCCTGGGCCAACAGCTCGCTGTAGGTGAGGGGCAGTTGCTGCTGGAGCTGTGTCCCAAGCTGCTGGGCGATCAGCAACAGGCCGAGCACCACGGTCAAGTACATGACGGTCGACCCCGCGCGCACCGGCAAAAAGCGCACCACCACGCGCTGGACAGCCGGCCACAGGTAGAGGAGCCCTAGAGCGCCGGCCATCGCAAATGGAATCAGCGTCCGTTCTGCCAGTCGAAACTGACTCGCCGGCTCGCCACCCGCTTCGTAGGCCAACAGGTGGAGCAGCGATCCGGCCAGGCCAACCAGCAGGGAAAGGCCAGCCAGGACGCCGCCGATAATCAGGGTGAGGATCCGCGGCGTCGAAAACCGCTCGCCAAAATTTGCCAGCACGTAGAGGGCAATGATGATGCCGACGAAACCAGCGATCAGGGCAGGGGTTTGCCAGTCGCCGGGGACGATCAGCTCCGTCAGGTCTTCGCCGGCGTCGATGACCCGCTGGCCTTCCGCTCGCGGAGGTCAATCAGCTGCTGAACCATGTCGATCGGCATTGGAAAGACGATGACGGTATTGCGCTCGACGCCAATCTCGGTCAGCGTCTGCAAATAGCGCAGCTGCAACGCGCTGGGCTGCTGGGCGATAACGGTGGCGGCCTCGGTCAGCTGCTTGGCAGCCGCGAACTCGCCCTCGGCGTGGATGATCTTCGCCCGCTTCTCCCGCTCCGCCTCGGCCTGCTTGGCCATGGCCCGCTGCATCGTCTGCGGCAACTCGACGTCCTTGATCTCGACGGTCGAGACCTTGATGCCCCACGGCTCGGTCTGTTCGTCGATGATCTGCTGGAGCCTGGTGTTGATCTTCTCGCGGTTGGCCAGGAGCTCATCGAGGGTCGATTGCCCGAGCACGCTCCGTAATGTCGTCTGCGCTATTTGTGAGGTTGCGTTGATGAAGTTCGCCACCTTGGTGACGGCGAAATTCGGGTTGACCACGAGGAAGTAGATGACGGCGTTGACCTTCACGGTGACGTTGTCCAGGGTGATGACTTCCTGGGGTGGAACCTCGAGGGTGACGGTCCGGAGATCGATCTTGACCAGGCGGTCGATGCCAAACGGAATGATGAGGCGCAGCCCGGGTCCCTTCAGCGCCATCAAGCGGCCGAGGCGGAACAGCACGCCGCGCTCGTACTCGTTGATGATGCGGATGGCGGAGCTCAAGCCGATCAGGACAACCAGAACGATGATGCCGAGCACGATCAGCGCGAATATGCCCACGGATCCCTCCTCGCTAATGCAGTGCTGCTCATGTTACGGGTGCCGGCAGCGCCTACGACGGCGCCGCCTGTGGGCCCTGCGCCCTGGTGCCCTGCTGCTGCTCGACCGGCTCCACTAAGAGCCGAAGGCCATCCAGCCCGAGCACCCGAACCTGGGTGCCGGCGGGCACCGGCCCGCCCGTCGTGCTTGCCTGCCAAAGCGCGCCGTCGACGAAGACCATGCCATCGGGGTGGAGCGACTCGCGGACCGACCCGATCCGACCGACCATAGACTCCTCGCCTGCGGCGTAGGGCTGTCGGCGGGAGGCGATGACCTTCTGAAGGATGAAGAAGAAGATGCCGGCGATCGTAAGAACGGTGATCAGCAGCAGCGGAAGGTTGACGGCTTCCGAAAGAAAGCCGGTGTTGATCAGGAGCAAGCCGCCCAGGGTCATCGCGATGATGCCACCGGTCGTCAGGACGCCGTGGGTCACGGCCTTGAGGTCGACGATGAACAGCAGGATCGCGAGCAGGATCAGGAGCAAGCCCGCGATGTTGATGGGTAGATTGAAGAGGGATAGGGCAGCGAGCAAGCCCGCTATGACGCCGACGACGCCCGGCAGGACCAGGCCGGGATGCGTCACCCAGAAACCGATCCCAATGATGGCCAGCAGGAAGAGCAGGTAGACCAGATTCGGGTCCGCCACCGCTTCCAGCAATTGATCGAAGCCGCTGAGGTCGTATCGCTCGATCCCGGCATGGGCGGTTTGCAGCGTGTAGCTGCGGCCCCCTTTGAGGACCTGCCGGCCGTCGAGGTCTCCCAGCAACGTGTCGAGGTCGCGGCTTTCGAAGTCGACGACGCCCAGCTGCACAGCCTCGTCCGCGGGCGCGTTGATGCTCTGCCGGACTGCCTTCTCCACCCAATCGGCGTTGTGGTGGTGAAGGGTGGCCAGCGCACGGCCGTAGGCGGCCGCGTCGTTCTCGATCTTCTGGTCCTCGATGTCGGGCGCCGGCGTTGCGCCCGAGGCGGCCGGGCTTGCGCTGGGTGCCGGGTTACTACCGCCGAGGCTGACCGGGTGCGCCGAGCCGATGTTCGTGCCGGGGGCCATCACGGCGATGTCGGCGGCCTCCGTGATGTACATCCCGGCGGAGGCCGCGCGCGCCCCCGAAGGCGAGACGAAGATCACAACCGGAACCGGGGCGCCGAGCATCTTCTTGATGATGTCGCGCATGGAGGTATCGAGACCGCCGGGTGTGTCCAGCGCGATGATCAGGGTGCTCGCGTGTCCTGCCACCGCCTTGTCCACGGCATTCGAAACATAGTTGTCGGTGATCGGATTGATCACGCCGTTCAGCGTGGCTACCAGCACGTGCGGCTCGGCCGCGCGAGCTGCCATGGCCGGCAAAAGCCCAACTACGGTGACGGCCGCGAGAAAGAGGCGACCGGCCCTCTTCACGATCTGATGATAGCCCGGGCCGAGCGGGCGGGCCTTCGTAGAATGAATGCGTGGCGCAACGCGCAGAACCGCGACCTGCCGATGGCGAAGAGGCCGATTACCGAGCCCAGCTGGCTCGTTACCCACGCTTGTCCAACGACGAAGAGCGACGCCTCCTCAACACCCAGGGCCCGAGCCGCGACGCCGCCAACCGCAGGCTGATCGAGCACAACCTGTATCTCGTCCTGGAGGCCGCCCAGGCTCGCAAGAAACGCGGGGTGGCCTTCGGTGACCTGTTCCAGGAGGGCACGGTGGGGCTCATCTCGGCGGTTGAGCACTACAAGCCTGGTGAGGGCGCCTTCCACGCGCGCCTTGTCCACGCCATCGCCGCCACGATGGATGACGTGCTGGCCCAGACTGAGGAGGCGCAACGCAACGACGAGGCGTTCGTGATCGCCTGCCGGCTGCTGGAATCGGCGCAGCGGCTGCTCTCCGGCCGGCTGGGGCGGCCGGCAACGCCCGCCGAGCTCGCCAAGCTCCTGCAGTGGGAGGAGGCCCGGGTCAACGTCATCCTGGGGATGCTCGGTGAGGCGCGCGACGTCAATGACCAGGAGCTCCTCGACTACATCGACGACCTTGACGACCACGAGGCGTAACGTTTGGTCCTGACCGCGCAGCGGACACCGCTCTACCAGGAACACGTCCGCCTTGGCGCCCAGATGACGAACTTCGGCGGCTGGCTCATGCCGCTGCAGTACAGCAGCATCCGCGAGGAGCATCAGGCCGTCCGCGAGGCCGTCGGCCTTTTCGACCTCTCGCACATGGGCGAGCTCCGGCTCAAGGACGATGTCGTCGCGCAACGGGTCCTGACTCGCGACCTGACACGCCTGCGGCCCGGCCGGGCGCAATACGCCCTGCTGTGCAATGACGACGGCGGAATCGTCGATGATGTCCTCGTCTATGCGCTGGCCGATGGTGGGTATCTGCTGGTCGTCAACGCCGGCAATCAGGACCGTGATTTCGATTGGATCAAGGCACAGGCACCCTCCGCCGCCGGCGAAGGGCACGGTGGGGACACCATCCGCAACGTCGGTCGCGACTGGGCCCTGGTTGGTGTGCAGGGCCCAAAAGCGGTGGACCTGGTGCAACGCCTGACATCGTCCGCGCTCGGTGGCGTCAAGTACTACGCCTTCGTCGAAGGCCAGGTGGCGGACGTGGCGTGCATCATTTCGAGGACCGGCTACACCGGCGAGGACGGCTTCGAGTTATTCTGCGCAAACAATGACGCCGCCCCGCTCTGGCGGGCGCTGCTCGAGGAAGGCCAGGCCGACGGCATCCGTCCGGCGGGGCTGGGGGCCCGCGACACGCTCCGTCTGGAAGCGGGAATGCGGCTTTACGGAAACGACATGGATGACAGGACCAATCCGCTCGAAGCAGGCCTGGAATGGACGCTGAGCCTTGACAAGGACTTCGTCGGCCGGGACGCGATCCTACGGGCGCGCCAGCGGGGCCTCGGCCGGATACTGGTGGGCCTGAAGATGCTCGATCGCAATATTCCGCGTCACGGCTATGGCGTGCTGAAGGAGGGCCAACCGGTCGGGGTCGTGAGCTCGGGAAACGTGTCCTTCACCCTCGGCTACAACATCGCGATGGCCTACGTGCCCCCCGCGCTGGCCGAGCCACAAACGCGGCTGGGCGTCGACGTCCGCGGGAGCGCCGCGCCGGCGGAAGTGGTTTTCCTCCCGTTCTACAAGCGCCCTCATCCCAAGTGACAACAAGGGGGAAGTGATGCCGGACCTGAGCGGGATGCGATTCAGCGAGAGCCATGAGTGGGTCAAGCAAGACGGCGACACGGCAACGGTTGGGATCACCGAGTATGCCCAGTCTCAGCTCGGCGACGTGATTTATCTCGAGCTGCCGACGGTCGGCCAGCAGCTCGATGCTGGAGGCCGGCTGGGCGTCATCGAATCCGTCAAGGCCGCGTCCGATCTCTACAGCCCGGTTGGTGGCGAGGTCTCCGACGTCAACCAGGAATTGACGGACCATCCCGAGTACGTCAACCAGGATCCATACGGCAAGGGCTGGATCATCAAGCTCCGGGCGATCAAGGACAACCTAAAACTGCTGGACCACAAGGCCTACGACGACTTTGTAAAGGGCCAGGGCCACGCGTGACGGATTGACATACCTTCCGAACGCCGAAAAGGACCGCGTCGAGATGCTCAAGGCGCTCGAGCTGGAGAGCGTCGATGGCCTCTTTGCCCATCTCCCCGAACGCCTGCGACTCGAGCGGGTCGATCTGCCGGAGCCGCTCTCGGAAGTGGAGCTGGTTCAGTACTTCCGCGAGTTGGGCCGGTTGAATTCCCGAATCCCGCCGTCGCACAGTTTTCTCGGTGCCGGCGCCTCCCGCCGCTTCAGTCCGGCCATCGTGAACCAGGTGATCTCGCGGCCCGATTTCTACACCACCTACACGCCCTACCAGGCTGAGGCCAGCCAGGGAACGTTGCAGGCGACCTATGAATTTCAGACCATGATCGCCCTGCTGACCGGACTCGATGTCGCCAACGCCTCGCTGTACGACGGGGCGACCTCGCTGGCGGAAGCAACCGCGATGGCGGTGGCGCACACGAACCGGCAGAACGTGGTTGTGGCGGGCGCGCTCCATCCGGAGTACGCGCAGGTCCTGCAGACCTATTCGGAGGCGCAGCAGTACGAGATCCTCCGCGTCGCGCCCGGCGCGGACGGCCGTGTCGATCCGGCAAAGCTGGAGCAGGCGGTCACGGCGACGACCGCCGCCGTCATCGTTCAGCAGCCCAATTTCTATGGCGTGCTCGAAGATGCCCAGTCGGTCAGCGACCTCGCCCATCGCGCGGGCGCCCTGCTGATTGCCTGCGTCGATCCGATCTCGCTTGGCTTGCTGGCAGCCCCAGGGGACTATGGCGCCGACCTCGCGGTCGGTGATGGACAGCCGCTGGGCCTGCCGCTGTCGTTTGGTGGCCCATACGTTGGGTTCATCGCCTGCAAGGAGCCGCTGCTGCGGCGCATGCCGGGTCGGCTGGTCGGCGCCACCGTGGATGGACAGGGTCGACGTGGCTACGTCTTGACCCTCCAGGCGCGCGAACAACATATCCGGCGCGAGCACGCCAGCTCGAACATCACCACGAACCACGCCTTGATGGCGCTGGCGGCCACCGTCTATTTGGCCCACATGGGTGGCGCCGGCTTGAAGCAACTCGCGGAGCTCAGCGCCCAGCGCGCTCATTACCTGGCGGCGCAGCTGGTCGAGCGGAAGGGATATCGGCTGGCGTTCGAGGCTCCGTTCCTCTGGGAGTTCGTGCTGCGCACGCCCTACCCGGCCGAGCAGGCGCAAGGCTTGATGCTCGAGCGGGGCGTGCTCCCGGGTCTTCCGCTTGGCAGATTTTTTCCCGAGCTGTCGGATGCCCTGCTGGTTTCCGTCACCGAGCTCAACCATCCACGCGCGATCGAGCGCTACCTCGAGGCGCTGGCGTGAGCGAGCCCCTGCTCTTCGAGCTTGGGAGTCAGGACCGACCGAGCCCACGACTGCCGGCGCCCGGTGTCAGCGTCAAGCCCATCGATGAGCTGGTTCCGGCGGGTCTGAGGCGGCAGTCATCCCTACCGATTGCCTCATTGAGTGAGCCGGAAGTGGCGCGCCACTTCGGCCGGCTGGGACGGCTCAACTTCAACCTGCACCAGGGTCTCTATCCGCTGGGCTCCTGCACCATGAAGTACAACCCGGCGGTCAACGAGGCGCTCGCCCGCCTCGAGGACTTCGCTGACCTTCACCCCTACCATCCGCCGGCGCGCGCCCAGGGCGCGCTGCGCCTGATGTGGGAGCTGGAGCGGGCGCTGCTGGTGCTCACCGCGATGGATCGCATGAGCCTGCAGCCGGCCGCCGGCGCGCATGGCGAGTGGACGGGTCTGCGCATGATCCAGGCCTACCACCGCAGCCGGGGCGAGAGCCGTGATGAAGTGCTGGTCCCGGACAGCGCGCACGGAACCAACCCGGCCAGCGCCACGCTGTCCCGGCTGAAGACGGTAACGATCAAGTCCGGGCCGGATGGTCTCGTCCAGCTCGAGGATCTCAAAAGCAAATTGTCACCCCGGGTGGCCGCCGTGATGTTGACGAACCCCAACACCGTCGGCCTGTTCGAAAAAGACATCCTGGAGATCGCGCGGCTTTCGCATGAGCAGGGGGTGCAGGTCTACTACGACGGCGCCAACCTCAACGCCCTGGTGGGAGTGGCGCGGCCCGGCGACATGGGCTTCGACGTCGTCCATCTCAACCTGCACAAGACCTTCTCCACCCCGCATGGCGGCGGCGGCCCAGGGGCCGGACCGGTTGGCGTGAAGTCGCACTTGGTGCCCTTCTTGCCCGTCCCCACAGTGGAGCGTACCGATGAAGGTTTCCGTTTCGAGTACGAGCGGCCACAGTCGATCGGAAAAGTGCGCGCCTTTTACGGCAACTTCGGGATGCTGCTTCGCGCTTACGCCTACATTCGCACCTACGGCAATACCATCGACGAGGTCGCGCGCAACGCGGTGCTCAACGCGAGCTATCTTCGGCATCACCTGCGCCGTTCCTTCGAGGATGCCTTCAGCGGCCCGTCCTTGCATGAGTTCGTGCTGACGGCGAGGAAGGCGAAGGCGCAAGGAGTGTCGGCGAAGGACATTGCCAAGCGGCTGATCGACCTCGGTGTTCACCCGCCGACGGTCTACTTTCCCCTGATCGTGCCGGAAGCGCTCATGATCGAGCCCACCGAAACCGAGTCGAAGGCCACGCTCGATGCTTTCATCAAGGCGATGGAACAGATCGTCGAGGAGATCGCCCGGGATCCGGAGATCGTCAAGACCGCGCCGCATGATGCACCGGTGGGACGCCTCGATGAGGTCCGGGCGGCGCGTCAGCTGGACCTGCGCTGGAGGCCCAAAGCCACCGAAACCGCCCCGGTTGCCGCTTCGGCGCTGGCACCGAAAACCGCGCCACATTAGGCGTCGGCAACAGCCGATTTTTGGCCCGAAATTCGATATAATTTGAATACGCGATTTGCTGAATCCTAAGGAAAAAACGACGCCTGCCTATGACGCCAAAGCCATCCAGGTTCTGGAGGGTTTGGAGCCGGTCAGACGCCGTCCCGGGATGTACATCGGGTCCACCGATAACCGGGGTCTTCATCACCTCATCTACGAGATCGTCGACAACTCTATCGATGAGGCCCTCGCCGGATTCTGCACCCGGATCGAGGTAACTCTCCACCAGGACGGTTCCGCCTCGGTCGCCGACAACGGCCGTGGCATCCCGGTCGACATCATGAAGGACCAGGGCAAGCCTGCCCTCGAGGTCGTCATGACCAAGCTCCACGCCGGCGGCAAGTTCGGCGGGGGTGGTTACAAGGTATCTGGTGGTCTGCACGGCGTGGGGTTGTCCGTCGTCAACGCCCTGTCGGAGCGGCTGCTGGTGACGGTGATGCGACACGGCAAGCAGCACGACCAGGAGTACCACCGGGGTGCGCCGGTTGCCCCGCTCAAAGCCAGCGGCAAGGCAGATACCACCGGGACCTACATCCGGTTCTGGCCGGATCCCGAGGTCTTCGAGGAGCTCGGCTTTCACTGGGACATCGTGTCGCATCGGTTGCGCGAGCTCGCCTTTCTCAACAAGGCGCTGACCATCGTGCTGCGTGACCAGCGGATAGACCTCGACTACACCTTCTACTTCGAGGGCGGCATCAGCGCCTTCGTCAAGTATCTGAATCGCGACAAAGGCTGGGTGAATCTTCGGCCGTTGCATGTCGAGCGAGAGACCGACGGAAACACGGTCGAGATTGCGCTCCAGTACAACCAGGGCTTCACCGAGAGCGTACTGGCCTTCGCCAACGACATCAATACGGTGGAGGGCGGCAGCCACGTCACCGGCTTCCGCTCGGCGTTGACCTCGGTGCTGAACAAGTACGCGCGCAAGGCCAACCTGATGCGCGATCAAGATCCCAACCTGACGGGGGATGACGTGCGGGAGGGCCTGACCGCCGTCATCAGCGTCAAGGTGCGCGAGCCCCAGTTCGAAGGTCAGACCAAAACCAAGCTCGGCAACTCGGAGGTGCGCGGCCAGGTCGAGACCGTCTTCTCGGACGCCTTTACCCAGTACCTCGACGAGAACCCGCCGGATGCGCGGCGCATCATCGAGAAATGCCTCGTCGCCGCTCGGGCGCGCGATGCGGCCAAGCGGGCGCGGGAGCTGGTGCAGCGCAAGTCGTTGCTCGAGTCGTCGACGCTCCCGGGTAAGCTGGCCGATTGTTCGGAGCGCGACCCGAGCCTCAGCGAGATCTATCTCGTCGAGGGTGATTCCGCGGGTGGTTCAGCCAAGGGCGCCCGTGATCGTCGCTTCCAGGCGATCCTGCCCCTTCGCGGGAAGATCCTGAACGTCGAGAAGGCTCGCGAGGACAAGATCCTCACGTCCGAACAGATCCGCAACCTGATCACCGCGCTGGGCACGGGCATCGGCGAGAAATTTGATATTGGGAAACTCAGATATCACCACATATTGATAATGACCGACGCTGATGTTGATGGCTCGCACATCCGGACGTTGCTGCTGACCTTTTTCTTCCGCTACATGCCGCAAGTGATCACTGGGAAATATCTCTACATCGCACAGCCGCCCCTCTACAAGATCACGCGCGGCAAAGAGCTCAGCTATGCCTATACCGAAGAACAGAAGAATCGCAAGCTGGCCCAGATGACGGGCAAGCCCGAGGTCGCCCGCTACAAGGGTCTTGGTGAGATGAACCCGGAGCAGCTGTGGGAAACCACCATGAACCCGCAGAACCGCATGCTCCTGCGGGTCGAGATCGACGACGCGGTTGAGGCCGACAAGATCTTCGACGTCCTGATGGGGAACGACGTCGATCCGCGTAAGCGCTTCATCCAGACGCACGCCAAGACCGTGCGGAACCTGGATATCTAGCCCGCCCCTTCGCCGGGTCAGTCCTCAATGAAAATCGCGCTTGATGCGATGGGCGGCGATTTCGCCCCCGAGCAGATCGTCGCGGGCGGCGTCCAGGCGCATCGGGAGCTGGGCGTCGAGGTCATCTTCGTGGGGATCAAGGACCGGGTCGACGCGGCGCTGGCCACCTCCGGCGCCGGCAAATGGGCCCAGATCGAAGAGGCGCCGGAGGTGATCGCCATGGACGAGCACCCGGCCCAGGCGGTGCGCAGCAAGAAAGCCTCATCAATCGTTCGCGGTATCCAGATGGTCGAGGACGGGCGGGTCGGCGGATTCGTCAGCGCCGGCAACAGTGGGGCGGTGATGGCCGGCGCGCTCTTCGGCCTGCGCCGCATAGCCGGCATCGACCGGCCCGCCATCGGCTCCATCATTCCCATGGCGGGCGGAAGGAACTGCTTTCTGCTCGATGTCGGGGCCAATGCCGATGCCAAGCCCGAGCACCTGCTGCAGTACGCCGTGATGGGCAGCATCTATGCGCAGAAGCTGATGGGGATCGCCAGTCCGCGCGTGGCTCTCCTCAGCAACGGCGAAGAAGCCGGCAAAGGCAACCAGTTGGTCCAGGCCACCGCGCCCCGCCTTCGGACGCAGCCGGGCATCACGTTCGTCGGCAATATCGAGGGCAAGGACATCTTCGCGGGAAAAGCCGACGTCGTTGTCACCGACGGCTTCAGCGGCAACGTTCTCATCAAGACGGCGGAGGGCGCCGCCGAGTTCGTGTTCCAGAGTATGCGCGACGCGGTACAGGGCGATCCGCTCGCCACCCTGGGCGGGCTCCTCATCCGCCCGAGGCTGCGGGCCGTTCGGCGCCGGGCCGACTGGCGGGAGTTCGGCGGCGCGCTCCTCCTAGGGGTGAATGGCGTGGTGGTGATCGCCCATGGCCGGTCCGACGCTAAAGCCATCTACAACGCGATCCGGGTGGCGCGTGACGCGGTCGAGCGCCAGATCGTCTCCACGATTGCTACGGCGCCGTCGACCGCGGTCAAGCCGCAAAAAAGCGAGCCATCAACGGCACCTTTCGTAACATGACGGGAATGGAAGGGAATGGGCTTAGGCCGGAGCGTCGCGTCGTGGTCACGGGTATGGGGGTACTGGCCCCGAACGGTAACACCCTGGGGGAGTTCTGGGACAGCCTGATCGAGGGCCGCTCGGGGCTGGGGATCGCGACCTCGTTTGACGTCTCCGACCTGCCGGTCAAGACTGTGGCCGAGCTCAAGAACTTCGACGCCCGCAAATACATGGACTTCAAGGAAGCCAAGCGGATGGCCCGCTTCAGCCAGGTCGGCGTGGCGGCCGCGAAGATGGCGATCGAGCAGTCCGGGCTGGAGCTGGCGAAGGAGAACCGGACCAGGATTGGCTGCGAGCTCGGCACCGGGATTGGTGGTTTCAAGGAAATCTCGGAAGAGATCGAGGCCTTTGCCCTACGCGGGGAGCGGGCGCCGGAGCGGATCTCACCATTCTTCGTCCCTCGGGTGATTCCCAACATGGCCTCCTGCCAGATCGCCATCCAGTTCGGGCTCGAAGGCCCCAACAACACCGACACCACCGCCTGCGCGGCATCCACCCAGGCCCTGGGGAACGCATACCGGGTGCTTCAACGGGGCGATGCCGACGTGATGCTCGCCGGCGGCGCCGAGGCGAATCTCTGTCGCTTCGGGCTGGCCTCATTCGCCGCGATGAAGGTGCTCTCCACCTACACGGAAGACCCAACCAAAGCCAGCCGCCCGTTCGACGCGCAGCGCGACGGGTTCGTCCCCGGTGAGGGGGCGGGCATGCTCGTGCTCGAGACGCTCGAACACGCTGAGGGCCGCGGTGCGGAAGTCTTCGCCGAGATTATCGGCTTTGCCGTGACCGACGATGCCTTCCATATCGTGATGCCAGAAGAGGATGGCGACGGGCCGGCCCGGGCGATGGCGAAGGCGCTGGAGGACGCGCACATCGGTCCCGGCGACGTCGATTACATCAACGCCCACGGAACCTCTACGCAGCTGAACGACAAATCTGAAACCGCGGCGATCAAACGGGTCATGGGCGATCGTGCGAAGCAGATCCCGATCTCGAGCACTAAGTCGATGATCGGGCATCTTCTGGGTGCCGCCGGAGCCGTTGAGGCGATCGCGTCCATCCTTTGCATCAACCACGGGATCGTCCATCCGACCATCAACCTGGAGCACCCCGACCCGGAGTGCGACCTGGACTACGTGCCGAATGAACCGCGCCGCCACGAGATCAAGGTCGCGATGTCCAACTCCTTCGGTTTCGGCGGTCAGAACGCCTGTATCGTTCTCAAACGCTTTGACAACAACTAAGATCCAGTCTTCCTTCTTAAGGTCAGCATGGAACCGCTAAACATCGGCACGGTTTTGCCCTTGCAGCTCGAGAGCGAGATGCGCTCGAGCTACATGGACTACGCGATGAGCGTCATCGTCAGCCGGGCCCTGCCTGACGCTCGGGATGGGCTGAAGCCGGTGCATCGCCGGATCCTCTACGCGATGCAGGAACAGGGGATGACGCCCGGCGCCCGCTACCAGAAGTGCGCGGCCATCATCGGGGAGGTGCTCAAGCACTACCACCCGCACGGCGACACGTCCGTTTACGACAGCCTGGTCCGTCTGGCGCAGGATTTTTCGCTCCGCTACCCGCTGGTCGACGGCCAGGGCAACTTCGGCTCGATTGACGGCGATTCGGCGGCCGCCTATCGGTACACGGAAGCCCGCCTCGCCCAGATCGCCGCCGAATTGCTGGTGGACCTGGAGAAAGACACGGTCGACTTCGGCGACAACTATTCCGCGACCCGGCAGGAGCCGCTTGTGTTACCCGCCCGTCTTCCCAACCTGATGATCAACGGCTCGTCTGGGATCGCGGTCGGCATGACGACGAACATCCCGCCGCACAATCTGGGGGAGGTCTGCGACGCCGAGGTCTACCTCATCGACCAGCCGGACGCCACCACCGAAGACCTGATGAAACTGGTCCGAGGCCCGGATTTCCCGACGGGCGGGATCATCATCGGCCGCGAGGGGATCGCAGCGGCCTACGGCACCGGCCATGGCCGGCTCATCGTTCGCGCTCGTCATACCTTCGAGGAGGCCAAGAACGGCCGCGAACGGATCATCATCACCGAGATTCCCTACATGGTCAACAAGGCCACGCTGGTCGCTCGTATCGCGGAGCTGGTCGGCGAGCGAAGGCTCGAGGGCATCGCGGACCTCAACGACGAGTCCGACCGGCACGGCATGCGCATCGTCATCGAGCTCAAGAAGGATGCGCGAGCCCTGACCGTGCTCAACAATCTGTACAAGCACACCGCCCTGCAGACGACCTTTGGCGTGATTTCGCTGGCCCTGGTCGACGGCCGTCCGCTTGTCCTCAACCTCAAGGCCCTCCTCCAACACCACATCGATCATCGCCGTGAGGTCCTGACCCGTCGCACCCGCTACGAGCTCGACCGTGCTCGGGATCGTGCCCACCTGCTGGAGGGCCTCAAGATCGCGCTCGATAACCTCGATGCCGTCATCAAGACGATCCGCGAATCCCAGGACGAGAAGACGGCCCAGGAGCGGCTGCAGGAGCGCTTCAAGCTTTCCGATCGTCAGTCGAAGGCGATCGTCGACATGCGGCTGGGCCGGCTGACCCGGCTCGAGCGCAACAAGGTGATGGAGGAATACGAGGAAGTCATCAAGCGGATCGCCTACCTCGAGGACCTGCTGCAGCATGAGCCCAAGATCATGATGTTGATCAAAGAGGAGCTCAGCGAGCTCAAGAAGAAGTACGGCGATCCGCGGCGGACCCAGCTGGACTTCCAGGGGTCGGTTGAGCTCAACGAGGAAGACCTCGTCCCGAAGGAGGACGTGGTGGTCACGCTGACCCACCGCGGCTACGTCAAGCGGGTGCCGGCGACGACATATCGCCCGCAGCGCCGCGGCGGCAAGGGCGTGCTCGGCGCCGCCCGGGTGGAGTCAGACTTCGTGGAGCACCTGGCCATCTCCTCGACACACTCCGACATGCTCTTCTTCACCAACCACGGCTCCGTCTTCCGGCTTCGGGTGCACGAGATCCCCGACGTCAACCGGCAGGCCAAGGGTTTGCCGGTGGCAAACCTGATCGATATCGATCCCAAGGACAAGATCACGGCCGTGGTTGGCATCACCGATTGGGCCGAAGACCGATACCTGGTGATGGTCACCAAACAGGGCACCATCAAGAAGACCCCGGCGCGCCTCTACAGCCAGGTGCGGCGCAACGGTCTGATCGCCATCAACCTGACAGACGGCGACGAGCTCAACTGGGTAAAACTGAGCGCAGGATCAGATGAGCTGATCATCGCCACCACCGACGGCAAGGCTGTCCGGTTCAATGAAAAGCAGGTGCGCCCGATGGGTCGCGATACGACCGGGGTGCGTGGCATCACGCTGCGCAAGGACGCACTGGTCGCCGGCTTCGACATCGTCAGGAAGGGCGCTCACCTGCTGGTCGTCTCTGCAAAGGGTTACGGCAAGCTCACCCCGCTCGAGGACTATCCCTCGCATTCCCGCGGCGGGCAGGGTGTCTACACCATGGCGATTACCGAGCGCACCGGCCCCCTGGTAGGGATGCGGGTGGTGGTAAATCCCGAAGAGGAACAACTGATCGTCATCTCCGAGGGTGGCCAGGTGATCCGTACCCCGATCGAGAACATTCGCGTGGCCGGCAGGCAGACCCAGGGCGTGATCATCATGCGTTTGGATGAAGGCGATACGGTAGCGACGATTGCCGGCGTTGGTGGAGCGGAGGAGGCCGAGGAGTAACCCTATTTCCAGTCGTCGGCATCGCGTGCGCCGGTGTCGGCCTGGTTCTCCTGCTCTACGCGATCCAGCGCGCCTGGCGTGCCTACCGAAGAGCCGCCCGGCGGGCGAAGGAGCTGTCAGCGTACGCGGGTAAGGAGGCGATCGCGCTCGAGCGGCTTGCGGCTCAACTCAACGAGCACGGCTTCGCGCTCGACCACTCGGCCTCCGAGCTGTTCCCCAAGTTTGGGCAGGTCCTCGCCTTCCTGGAGCAACCGCTGGTCGCGGTCACCATTCCCTGGTTGCTGCGGCGGGCCATGCGCCGGCCCTACCGGCGTCGCTGATCTACTCGCCGACGACCCGGTCTTTCCCGGTGCGCTTGGCAGTGAGCAGGTTCTCGTCCGCTCGCTTGAAGAACGAGAACGCGTTGTCTTCCTCGGGTCGGTAGGACGTGACACCAGCGCTGACCGTCAGTGATTGCGGCGGCACGCCATGCGCCTCATCCCCATAGGGGCTGTTCCGGATCTCGGTGAGCACCCGCTCGGCCACGGCGCGGGCGGTATCGAGATCCCCTTCCGGGACGATGATGCAGAACTCGTCGCCGCCGTAACGGACAACCACGTTGGCCTTCCGGCTATGACGCTGAATGAGGTCGGCAAGATGGCGGAGCACGCGGTCGCCGACGCCATGGCCGTAGCTATCGTTGATCACTTTGAAGTTGTCGAGGTCGAGCACGATCAGCGAAAGCGGTGCCTTGCTGCGTGAGGCGCGGCTCAGTTCGCGCTGCAGGCTCTCCTGGAAGAACCGATAATTGTAGAGGCCGGTGAGACTGTCGGTGAGGGCCTGCTCCTCGCTGGCCACCAGGCGCTCGAGCATCACGAGACTGTTGACCGCCTGGGCGGCGAGCATGGAGAGCAGGTGGAGGTCCGACTCGGGGTCGCGACTCGCGTCGGCGGCATAAATGCCCAGCGTGCCGCGGATCCGTTCTTGCTGGAGCAGCGGCGTGATCGTGATCGACCCCTTCACATCCTGCCGGTCGAGCAGATACTGCGTCCAGGGGCTCTGCGCGGCGTCGGGAACGGAGAGTGGACGCTTCGACTGCAGCACGAAGTCACTCATCTCAACGAGCAGCCGTCGCAGGTCGCCGGTACCGTTGGGCTCGGGTCCCGAATACGCCTCCTCGCGTTGACCCTGGTCGCTGGCGACGAACAATAGAGACGCCTGGCCCCGAAGCAGTCGGGTCCCGAGGTTGAGGATCATGTCACTCAGCACTTCATAGCTGAGGTTGGTCATGATGCTGTCAAAGGCCCGCAGCACGGTCAACTCGTCCTGATGCTTGTAGTTCTGGGCCACCACATGCTGCACCAGGGTGTGAACGAGGTTGGCCGCCTCCATGATGTTCGTTTGCGAGACCACCGGCACGGATTGAGTCGCTCGCATCAAGTTGTCGGGGTGGACCGGCAGCGCGCGTGCCAGCTCGTAGACGGTGGCGAAGTCGGGTCGGGTAACTGCGAAGGGTTCACTCACCAGCCGGCCCAGCAGATGGCGCCCGTCGCAGATCGGGATGATCAGGTGCCCGATCTGGGCGCCGTCGTAGCGGAGCTGCGGCTCGTCGACCAGGGCCGGCGCCGAAGAGTTCGGCACCATCTCACATCGCCCGAAGTTCTGCATCAGCAGGCAGAAATCGCTCTGGGGCAAGCCCGGCGGAATCTGGTAGCCGTCCGCCGAATCGGCGGCCAGCGAGATGCCGGTTCGGGCCGAGAAATTCTGCATCGCGGCCCTCGTCACATCGTGATTAATGATGTAGGAGAGCCGGACGGTGGCTGTTTCAGCAGTCAATAAAGATCACAGGTCCTGGGGAAGCCGCGACTCGGTCATTATAACTATGGCTCCCGTAACATCTTTGTACACGTAGAAGCGCGCGCCGGACATCCGCCGAACTGCCCTTGACAGGATTTACTTCACGCCTCCAATAATTCGAAGTCGGGTTCGCAGAACACATGCATGACGTTCTTGTCCATTACCTCGAGGTCAATTTTCCGGAAATCGCGGAGCAGCTGGCGCACGCCCGGGCCCGCGATCCGAGCGACGAAGAGCGGGCGGCTGCCGCTGAGCGGCTGCGCGAGCTGATCCGGCGACTGCGTCGCGGCGCAGAGGGGGCGAGCCCAGAGGCGCACGCGCCCCGCGCGACCGCCGCCGAGATGATTGCCGGCGTCAACGGCGAGCTCAGCGCCGACGAGCGCGCCGTCCTCGATCGTTTCTTCGAGCTATTCGCCCGGTCCATGCACCGCACGCAGGCGGCCGTGGGGCCTGAGCTCGAGGCTGGTGCCGCTGAGAGTCCCGTCGCGCCGGCGCCCGTAGCTGAGCCACCGGTCCTGGAGGCGGCAACCGCGGTCCCACCGCCGCCGGTCCCTCAGGCACCGAGCGCTGCAGCCCCACCCCCCGCCACCGAATTGCCAGCGGCGGCAGCCCCGGTGGTCGTCGAGCAGGCTTTCGAAGCACCTCCTACAGAAGGTCCAACCGCGCAGCCCGCCATCCTCGAGCCGACTCCCGAAGCGCCACCCTCAGCGGCGGCGCCGGAGGCGCCCGCCGCACCGCCACCGGCAGCCACGGAGCTTCAGGCCGCCCGGCTGGTTCCCGAACAGATGGCCGGTCCGCTGCAGACCATCCTCCTGGCGGCGGCCCAGCAGGCGCTCGATCTGCTCCAGGTGGATGCCAGCCAGGTCTACACGCTCGCCGAACAGCGGCGCTTCGTCCTGCGGGCCGGGGTCCCCACCGAGTCGTTGGCTGCGCCCGAGGGTGTCACCGCCGTCAGCAGCGGGCTGTTGCGCCGGGCCCTTGAGCACAACGAGGTATTCACGGTCGAGGACCTGGCCGCTGAGGAGCTCACGGCGGATGAGGCGGCCTGGGTCGACGCCGGCTACCGCGGCTTCGCGGCCATCGCGTTGTCGCCACCTCTCGAGCGGCCCGTCGGCGTGCTCGCCTTGCTGCGCCGGACCCCGTGGCGACTCGACCGACGTGATGCCGTCCGGCTCGAAGACCTGGCGGTCGAGGCGGTGGCGGCCTTGCGAGCCCACAGTCTGGCGATCAAGGTCGCAGAGGTGGCCGTGCTCCAGGAACGGCTCAACCTGGCGCGGGAAATCCATGATGGGCTCGCCTCGGATCTGGCGGCCGTGGTGGCGCTGTTCAAGTACTACGAACAGCGGCGCCAGCGAGATCCCGAGGACGCCGGCCAGTTGCTGCCCCAGCTGCGCTCCATGACGGAGGAGATCTTGGCGGGCGCGCGCAACATCCTGCAGTCGCTGCGACCGAAAACCATTCGCTCCCAGGGCTTGCTGGCCTCGGTATTGAAGCTTGTCGACCAGTTCGGCCGGGTCAATCTGGTCGAGACCAACGTCAGCATCCGCGGGGAAGAGAACACCATCTCCGCGGAGCAGAAGGAAGTGATCTTCCAGGTCCTACGTGAGAGCCTCTCGAACGTCCGCAAGCATGCTCAGGCTCGCAACTTGTGGGTGGTAGTGGATCTCTCATCCTCGCCCTGGGTGCTCACCGTCCGCGACGACGGCCGTGGCTTTGACGTTCGCCGGGTTGCCGAGGATCCGAAGAAAGTTGGTTCATACGGCCTGGTCGGAATGCGTGAGCGCGCAGAGCTGATCGGGGGGACGCTGGAAATCGTGAGCCAGTCACTGGAGGGTACCCTGGTCACCCTGATCGGCCCCGCGGACCACGCAGAATGAGCCGGGTGCGGGTGCTCATCGCTGACGACCGTCCGATTTTCCGGGCGGGTGTCCAGGGTATGCTGCGTGACTTTCCGGAGATCGACATCGTCGGAGAGGCGGTAACGGGCCGCCAGGCGGTGGAGCAGTCCCGTCGCCTGAAGCCCGATGTCATCTTGATGGATCTCAACATGCCTGAGATGGGCGGGATCGCCGCGACGCGAGCAATCAAGGAGGAAGACCCGGAGCGGGTGGTCCTCGCGCTCACCGTATCGGAAGCCGAGGAAGACATCGTCGAGATGGTGGCCGCCGGCGCGTCAGGCTATGTGCTAAAGGATGTCGACCCCGTCACGCTCGCCCGCAGCATCCAGGACGCGCACGCCGGCCGCTTCCAGCTGAACGATGCGTTGACCCGGCGGGTCATCATGCGCCTGGGTGCCACCCTCAAACGGCCGCGCCGCCCGCCGGCTGAGCCACTGACCGAAAGGGAGACCGAGATCCTCCAGTCGGTAGTCGAGGGCAAAGGCAACAAAGCGATCGCCACTCGCCTCGGCTTGAGCGAGGGCACTATCAAGTCGCACTTGCGGAACATCTACCGCAAACTCCGAGTGCAGACGCGGGCCGAAGCTGCGGCCCAGGCGGTCCAGCTCGATATCGAGCGAACAGACGTTCGCTATCGGCAGGCCTAGGCGAGCCACCCGTCGATAGATTTACGGGAAGGGCCCAGCCCGCTAGCGTGGAGAATTACCAGGGGAGTCTGCGCGGGTCCCGGGAATCTTTGTGGGGGTGGTCGCGATGAAGAAACTGTTGGTGATTGTCGTCGGCCTGCTCGGGGCGATCTTGGCCGGCGGCGCCAATATCACGATCTAGCAGGTAGCTGACCGCAAAAAACCCGGGTCCAAACCCGGGTTTTTTTGTTGCCGTCGGGGTCGGGGCCGTCGCGAGTTATGTGTTTAGATACGGAGACATTGGATGCCCGGACCTAAACGCGCGTCCGTCTACCTGCTGACCGTTGGCATAGCGGGATTGACCTTGCTGGTCGGCACAGCGTTAATCCAGGCGCCCCACGACTTGAGCTCGAAGAATGCTAGCGACCTCGTCTGGGACCTCGTGGTCCTGCTCGTCCTGACTTTCCTGTCCTCCATTGCGCCCCTTAAGACAAGACACGGCGCCGCACTCACTGTCGGCTTGGCACCCCTTTTCGGCGCCTTGTTGTTGCTCCCGCCCTGGGCCTTGATGTGCGTTGCGGCCTTTGGAACGATCGACGAGCGGATACCTGGGCGATCCGTATCCTGGAGCCGGTTCATTTTCCCTCGGGGTATGTTTGCCTTTGTCTACGGGATCCCGAGCCTCGCCCTGTATGGATTAGGTCTCGAGCAACCGCACGCTGTGTGGGTCATTGCGCTGCCCCTGGCGGTGTTGGTGATTGTTGCCCTCAACGACGCCTTCGTGGCGGGGTTCTTGTCGCTGCTCCAGGATGTGAGCTTCTGGCGGACTGCGAAGAACGCGGTCGCCGGAAGCTGGCTGACGTACGTTGCCCTGCCGATTGTGGGTTACCTCATCTTCACGCTCTTGATGACCCACTCGCCGGTGGGCAAGCTCGTCGTATTCCTTCTGTACGGTCCGCTGCTTGTCTACAGGACAAGCCTCCAAAAGCAGAACCGACTGGATCAGTGGCTTCGCGACTCCTTCATCATGCAGAGTCGCGTCGTCGACAAACGCGACGGCCAAACATTTGGTCACTCGCAGCGCGTCGGTGAAATGTGCGAGGCGGTCGCACGCCTGATGCATATGAGCGACGAGGATTGCAATACCATTCGAGTCGCCGGTATCCTTCACGATCTCGGAAAGATCGCCATCCCGGACTCGATTCTCTTAAAGCCGGGGAAATTGACTCCCGAAGAATACGAGATCATCAAGACGCATCCAACCGAGGGCGCACAGATCCTGGCGGAGCACCCTGAGCAAAAGGACGTCGCGGAAATTGTCATGCACCACCATGAGCGATGGGACGGCGTTGGCTATCCCGACAAACTCAAAAGTGACCAAATTCCGATTGGCTCGCGAATCGTCAACGCCTGCGATGCCTTCGACACCATCACCCAGGCACGGGTATTCCGGCCGACGGTCAAGACGCCCGCCGAGGCCATCACTGAGCTTCGGCAGTTAGCGGGTAGCTGGTACGACCCCGCCGTTATCGAAGCACTCGAAACGATTGTCGCCGAGCGGTGGAACGTCGAGATCGCAGCGCACGAGCCGCAGCCCCGCAAGCAAGGCTACCGAGACGTCTTGGCCATATCGTCATTTCGCCGCTTGTGGATCGGGCAGGCGGTCTCCTACTTCGGCGACATGATGAACACCACCGGGCTGGCGATCATGCTGTTTCTGGTTACCAGATCGCCCTCAATCGTCGCCCTCGGTTTGATCGCGAAAGCCGTTCCAACGATTTTGTTCGGCCTGGTGGCGGGTCCACTGGTTGATCGTCTGAATCGACAGCGCGTCATGGTCCTCGCCGATGTAAGCCGCGCTGTGCTGACCGTCACAATCCCCTTCTGGGCAATCCACTGGCTACCCGGAGTCTTTATCGCCGTCTTTCTGGTGGCGACGGCGGGCACGTTCTTTAATCCGGCCAAGCAGGCGATTATCCCGAACCTGGTCCCGGAAGGCCTCCTGGTTCAGGCCAACAGTTTGGTGCAATCTTCGGAACGGACCATGGAGCTGCTGGGCTATGCGTTTGCGGGCGTCATTGCAGCCGTTATCAGCTGGATCCCGCTCTTCCTCATTGACGCGGCCACCTACATGTTCTCGGCGGCTGCCCTGCTCGGGGTGCCAGATCTGTTGCGGAGGTCAACGCAGAAGCCGCTGATGCTTGCTCGCGATATTAGTGATGGGATGCGATTCATCGTGCGCAGCCCTATCCTGCGCTCGACGATGGCCCTCACGGCGATGACGGGACTCTTCGCCGGTATGACCTTTCCGACACTGGTGGTGCTCGCCTATGAGTCACTGAAGGCCGGCGCCGGCGGATACGGCCTGCTGGAGGCGGTTATCGGCGGAGGGGCCGTCCTGGGAGCATTTTTCGCCCCGCAACTCATGGCGCGGTATCGCGCAGGCGTGCTCATCCTCAGCGGAGTTGCAGGCTTTGGCGTTGCCTATGCCCTGACCGGGCTGCTGCAGAGCTTCGTCTTCGCCTTCGTCTTTCTCTTCGCCTGCGGCATCGCGAGCACCATCTATTACGTACCGCTGATCTCGGTGACGCAGCGGGAGGCTCCGGATTTCATTCGAGGCAGGGTTATGGCGAGCCGATTCCTGCTTGCTCAGGCGGGACTGCTGGGGGGTATGGCCATATCGGGCCCGCTCACTGACAGGCTTGGTGCCCCGTTGGTGTTTTTGACGGCTGGCACGTTGCTGATCAGCGCTGCGGTCGTCGGTTTCGCCTTTCGCGACCTCCGTGGCGCCACCCTTCGGGAGCCATCAGTGGCGCCGGTGCTCAAGACGGCTTCGGGCTAGCCGGTGTTCCTCTTCTTCGCGGTGATCGCCGGGGCGCTGGCCATTGCCGTGCTGATCGGAGGCGACGTTCGCCGCCTGAGCCAGCTGCGCCTCCGCCACCTCGGTGGCGCTCCTGGGGACGACGCATGCGGCGGCCGCGGTCAACGCCGCCCGGCCGCTGAATGTGATCGGGGCGGCCTTGCTTCTGGCGGTGGTCTGGTTCAACCGGCGGATTCCCGGAGCGCTGGTGTTCGGCGCTGGCCTCACGCTGAACCTGATCGTCATCCTCGCGTTTGGTGGACGGATGCCCGTGCTCCTGCCCGGCGATATCGACCCCAACTCGGCGGTGCTGGCGGTGCTCAAGGGGGGTCTCGATCCGCTGCACGTCGCGTTGGCGCACCCACAGGGGCTCTGGTTCCTCGGCGATATCTTGGCCATCCCTGGCATCGGGGGCCATGCCTCCCTGGTCAGCATCGGCGACCTGCTGATGGCGGCCGGCATCGCCTGGCTCATCATCCGGTGCAGCCAGCGTGAGCCGTCTCTCCAGCCGGCCTACGGTCCCAGCCCCTCCCGGTAGCGGCCGGCCCACATTTGGAGTGCATGCCCGGGCTCGAATTCCTCGTTTGAACAGGCGATAATGCCGCGATGATTCAGCGTCGCCGGGTCGAAGAGTTATGGCGAAGCCGCGATTTCCGCGCCCTGATCTTCCTTGGCGTGCTGGCCGCGCTGACGCTGATCCTGGCCGTTGCCATCCGGGGCATCCTCGGCCCGTTCATTCTGGCTGCGATTCTGGCCCTGATCCTCAACCCGGCGGTCAATGCGGCCGAACGCCGCCGCGTTCCCCGGGTGGTGGCGATCCTGGTCCTCTACGGCATCCTGGCGGGGATCCTGGCGGCTGGGGTCTTCTACCTGGTCCCAGTCGTCCGCCAGGAGGTTGACGCGCTCGTGGCCCAGGGACCGGCGATCGCCAGCTACTTCCAGGAGTTGGCCGACAAGCAGCACGTGGTCTCCGTGCTCGGCATCCCGATCGACCTGCGCCAGGCCTACACCGACTCAGTCCGAAATCTGCCGGGGCTGCTGGCCGGCCATCTGTCGTCGGTGGTGGAGAACGTCTTCATGCTGGTCAACTGGATCTTTCAAACGATCCTCATCCTGCTGGTGGCCTTCTTTCTGGTGAAGGATGCCCATGCCATCCGCCGCTTTTTCGAGGGACTCGTGCCCCACGGCTATCGGACCGACGCCCTTGAGCTCGCCGCCGAGATCTACCGCATGCTGGGCGCGTACATGCGCGGCCAGCTGGTCATCTGTGCGCTCGTCGGCTTCGTGACTGGCGTCGCGCTCTGGGTGGTGGGTGTTCCATATTCGCTTGTCCTCGGCATCGTGGCCGGGGTTACGGCCTTCATTCCGTTTATCGGCCCATTTCTCGGTGCCCTGCCCGCGGTCGCCGTGGCAGCCTTCGTCTCTCAATCCTCGGGCAAGGTGCTCGTCGTGCTGATCGTGTACTTCGTGATCTCGAACGTGATTTACAACTTCATCTCACCCAAGGTGTTTGGCGACGCGGTTCACCTCAGCCCCATGCTGATCATCATCGCGTTCGTCGTCGGTGCGTATCTGGGCGGAATTCTGGGCCTCTTTGTCGCGGTACCGGTGGCGGCCGCGTTTCGCATCCTGTTCCTCTACACCCACGAGCGCGTCTACGCCTGACTCGACCCCGGGCCCCTTGCTGGGGCTCCTTTCCGACGTTCACAGCAACCTCGAGGCGCTCGAGGCGGTGCTGCAGGCGATGCCGAAGGTGGACCGCATCCTGGTGCTGGGCGACATCGTCGGCTATGGGCCCGACCCGAACGCCGTGATCGCACGGCTGCAGTCGGTGCGGGTCCGCGCCGTGATGGGCAATCATGACCAGGCGATGCTCGATCCATCGCTGCTCGACTGGTTCAACGAGCATGCCGCCGCCGCCGCCCGCTGGACCCAGTCCGTGCTCAGCGCGCAGAGCCGTCGCTTCCTGACTTCGCTACCGAAGTACGGCAGGATTGGCCGTCACCGATACGTCCACGGCAGCCCGCGAAAGCCCTACATCTGGGAATACATTCTCGACGAGCTGCAGGCGCTCGAGATCCTGATGGCCCTCGGAGGGCGGTTGTGCTTCTTCGGTCATACCCACCTCCCACGGATCTTCACGGAGGCTGGCGAACAGGTTCCAGAGCCCGGCGAGTGGATTTCCCTCCCGCCGGCCGCCCTGGTCAACCCGGGCAGCGTCGGCCAGCCTCGCGACGGCAACCCCGATGCCGCCTATGCGGTCGTTGACCTGGCAACATCGGCGGTGCAGTTCGGCCGCGTCCCCTACGATCTCGTGACGACCCAGGCGAAGATCCTTAAGGCTGGTTTGCCGGAGGTGGAGGCGGTCCGGCTGGCGCTGGGACAGTAGGCGCGCCTGGGCCGCCGTCCGGCGGCGCGGCCTGACTTAGAATTGGGTCTCGATTCAATGAAGCTGGTGATTGTCGGATGCGGCCGCGTCGGCGCAATGGCGGCCGTCGCCCTTTCAAAGGCGGGTCAT
>Ga0209690_1000197_pt1 | contig 30771 bp, 26 predicted proteins | sample GraSoiAngelo_150_FD_186164 | JGI IMG/M metagenome (GOLD analysis project Ga0209690, IMG submission 186164) | Grasslands soil microbial communities from the Angelo Coastal Reserve, California, USA - 14_1009_09_40cm (SPAdes) (version 2) | ecosystem: Environmental > Terrestrial > Soil > Grasslands ... | reverse complement strand
CTGACGCTCATAAAATCTCAGTACTTGTTCTTCGGTCAGCGTCACCTGTTCGAATTTGGGGTCATCTACGCGCGTATCTGCCGCGTGGATGGAGCGGCCCTCGACACCCTCAGGCGTGAGTACTGCGATCAGCGGCGGCCCACCGACTGTACCACTCGCCCGAAGCTCCCCCGCCTCGCGAACAAGCATCCCGGCCATAATCGCCCACTCTTCGAACGACATTGAGATCCCGTGTGTCTGCAGACGCTCCTCACTAAGCCGTAACCGTAATTCTTCTTTCAGTCTACGTCGGAAAAACTCGCACGCGCCCGGCCACCCAAGTGTTACGACATCATGCATCTCGGTTGGTTTGAAGTCGTTGCTGCTATCAAAACGAAACACATGGCAGCCGCCGTGAGCATCGAAGAATGCGAAACAGAACTCCAGGGTGCCTCCGAAATAACGCGAGTCACGCCACACAGCCCGTAAGATCCCCTGTGGGTCAACGGGCCGCCGTTGCTTGCCTGCTTGGCGTTTTGCGATCGCCTCGCGCAAGCGCCCGAAGGCAAGCTGCCCTGCACGAGTGTTACCAGCGTATGCCCCCAAGGCATGGGATCCCAGATGCGCCACTTTGATACCGCCGTCGTCGTAGTCGGCGCCAATCCGATACGTTCATCGGCTGTCCGCTGCCATGATGACAGCGGTCTGGAGTCGGAATCCCGGGATCAGTGGAGTAGCGCGCCGTATGGATTCTGGAAGAGCGGCGAGAAAGCCTGGCCAGGGGAATGGGACAGCGACAACGAGGCTCACTTGCTGGCGCGTTCGAGGTAGCCGCCGGTGCGGGTGTCTATCTTGAGGACGTCGCCGGCGTTGACGAAGAGGGGTACGTTGACGCTGATGCCGGTCTCGAGTTTGGCGGGCTTGGTGCCGCCCTGGGCGGTATCGCCACGCACCCAGGGGTCGGTCTGCGTGACAGCGAGCTCGACGGCGGCGGGCAGCTCGATGCCGACGGGCTCGTCGCCATACATGAGGAGGTTGCAGGTAGCGTTTTCCTTCAGGTAGTTGAGGGCGTCGCCGAGGTGGTCTCCGCCGAGGGGGAACTGGTCGTAGGTGTCGGTGTTCATGAAGTAATGGAGGTTGCCCTCGGCGTAGAGGTACTGGGCCGGCTGTCGCTCCACGCGAGCGCGGGTGAAACGAGAGCCGGCCTGGACGGACTTATCGACGATGTGGCCGGCGCGGAGATCACGCAGCTTCATGCGGACCTGAGCGCTGCCGCGGCCGATCTTCAGGTGCTCAACCTCGATCACCTGGAATAGCGCGCCATCGATTTCGATTGTCGAGCCTTTGCGGAGGTCGCCGGTTTCGATCAAGTGGATGTCCTTTCGTGGAATTCGTTTGGCGGCCGCGCCACCCTGCCCCACCCCATATTAAAGGAAAAATCGGGGGGACACCCCCCGAACCCCCCGTCAAGAGGGGCTCCCCCCCCGTACTCTCGCCGTGCGGGCCAGAGTATGCGCGATGAGCGTGCGGAAGGTCTTCTGTGGGCTGAAGCCAAGCCACGCCAGTGGGTCGTTAGCGTCAGCGCCGCCGTCTAGGCCGACGTAGCGGAGGTTGGTCAGTATGGCCTCATTGAGCTCAAGGAGCATGCTGCAAGCCTGCCGTAGCTCGCCATCGGGTATATACCGTAATGTAGCGTCGTCGATAACGTGAGCTCATAGTTAGGTTGAGGTCGATGGTGCGAGGTAGAAGGAGAACAAGTCAATCTTCTGGCGGGACAACCGCTGTAGCCGCCCTAGAGACCGCCGCACTCCCTGGGAACGGCCCCAACGGTAAGGCTAAGGCCCGTATTCCGCCGCGGCCGCTTAGAGTAGTCATTTAATCGGCGGTTGTGGTGTCTAGTGGTGGCTCGCCGGTCGTGGTGTCTAGTTGCGGCGGGCTTCGCGAGTGAACCGGCTCTGCCCTCGCGGACTCGGACACTTTAGCCCGTGGTTGTCAGGCTTCTTGGTTGCTGGATCCCTGCCCCTAATATTGCGCCCGAGCCCTGCGAGCTGTCCTTCGGACCTACGTTTAGGGTCTTAGTGCGTCTGAACGCCAGGCGTGAAATATTGGCCGTGGTTTACTCGTATAATCAACGCGCGCGAACCCAAATTGCTTGAGCAGTGCACGCATCAACGGCACATTGGGTCCCCACCAGTTGGTCGGGTCCCCCGCCAGTTCGTTTCCCGGATAGAACACCATTGCGGGGCGTTCGATTTCGGCCAGGTCGATGTGGGTGACGACAACCAGAACTTCTCGCGCGAGACTCGCGGCGCGCCGGAGCCCGTCGATCGGGTCGAACAGGTGATAGAAACCACCGAGAAAGAGTACAACATCAAAAGTGCCCACACGCTCAGGACTGAGGTCTGGAACGTCGATGTCCAGCGCTTCCACGTCGACCCCCAGGGCGTCGCGGGCAAGCTCGAATGTTTCGCGTCCATGAAATTGCGGATCGCCGCTCCAAACGAAATGATCCGTAGCAAGGACGCGCGCCGCGCCCCGCCTCTTCGCTTCGAAGCTATAGAATCCGTCCCATGCGCCGATGTCGATGACGTTCGCCCCTGAGATCTTAATCGGTCGGAAGAGCGTTTCGGCGTCCTCCTTCATCATCCCCGGCGACGAGTAACCGGCCGTAACGATGCCGTCCCCGAAATCAATTGAGTGAAACCATTTATAGTCTCGGATGCGCTCGCGAAGTTCGGCTTTGTTCATCTGCCGCTCCATTTCTTCGTGAAGCTCGATGACCGGCGAGGTGGTGGCCTCGCGCCCATCTTCCGATAGGAAAACTGGCGGTGTCCAGTGGATCATTGTGCGGACGCTGATGCAGGCAGCTGAGGGAGGGCGTGCTCTATGCGGACGACAGATCCCTCGGGCTCGCCGCCCCCTCCTTCGACCCTGCTCCCCTCGGGATGACAGAGCTGCGCCGGCGGTTCGAGGAATAGTGGGTGAAGGCGAGTCGATGGCCGCGAAGGCGGGGAGCGTTCGGGATCAGGCGTGAGGGCGGGTTTCGTGTTAGGGCGACGATGTTTCGCCGAGTCGCTGCTCATTCCTCAGAGGGTGGGTATCTCGTTCGCGATTCAAACCCGCCGCTACAATATAACCCTAGGCGCTTGGGTCATCACGCGTGCTTTGCCGTTTTCGAGGACGACCATGTCCTCGATGCGGACGCCGCCCCAGCCGGTGATGTAGATGCCGGGCTCGATGGTGACGACCATGCCGTCTTGCAGTTCGTCGTTCGAAAGGCGGGCGAGACGGGGAGCCTCGTGAATGAGGAGGCCGACACCGTGGCCGAGACCGTGGCCGAAGTCCTCGCCGAAGCCGGACTCTGCGATTACGTTGTGGGCGAGCATGTGGGCCTCCTCGCCGGTCATTCCCGTGCGGATTAGCTCTTCGGCGGTGCGCTGGGCGGTGAGGACGATGTCGTAGATTTCGTAGAACTTCCCGGCGGGCTTGCCGACGGGGATGGTGCGGGTAAGGTCGGAACAATAGCCGTCGACGATGACACCCATGTCGATGACGATCGTATCGCCGTCGTCGATGGGGTGGTCGCGCGGCTGGGCGTGAGGCATGGCGCCGTGGGGACCGGCTGCGACGATCGTGGGGAACGAAAGACTTTCGGCGCCGAGTTTCTTTGCCTCTGTTTCGATCTCGAGGGCGACGCGGCGCTCGGTCCAGCCGGGCTCGATGCGCTCCGTAACGGCGGAGAAGGCGGCATCGCCAACGTCGACGGCGCGCTGGAGGGCTTCGATTTCGGCGGGGTCCTTGACGGCGCGCATCTGAGTGATGATGGGCGGCGCGGAGAGGAGTTTGGGGCGATCAGAGGCGGGCAACGCTTCGGCGGCTTTCTTGATCGACTGGAAACTGGCGACCGTGATGTCGCCGGGCTCGAAGCCTATCCGCTTCGCGCTGAGGTTCGCTTCCCTGACGATGTTGGGGAACCACTTGTCGACGCCGCCTGTCGTGCGGAGGACGGTGAAGTGTGGGGACTCGCGCTCGGCCTGCTCGACATAGCGGAAGTCGACGGCGATGAAGGCTGCATCGCTGGTGACTAGCAGCCAGCCCATCGAGCCGGTGAAGCCGGAGAGGTAGCGGCGGTTGGCGGCGTGGGTGTGGAAGATGTCCTCGACGGGGGCGCCGACGAGGAAGGCGTCGAGGTTGGCTTTCGCCATGCGTTCGCGGAGGGGGGTGAGGCGATCGGGTGTTGCGTGCGTGGTGGCTCCGCTCATCCTTCGAGAGCCTCAGGACGAGCGGGAAGGAGCGCGGTCGTGGGAGCGGAGACGCGCCTGCGGAGCGTCTCTACACGGGACGCGGGTGCTGCGCTTGCTCCTTTGCGAGCCTCAGGACGAGCGAAAGGATATGGCCTGGCGGAAACGGAGGGGTATGCGCTTACAGTCACTGCTTGCGTCGTCGCGTAATGGGGATAGCGAAGAGGGCTTCGAGGGCTATGAGGTAGCCGTGCCAGCCGAGTCCGGCGATTACGGCGTCGGCAGCGTCGCCGGTTATGGTGCGGCGGCGAAACAGTTCGCGTGCGTGGATGTTTGTGATGTGGACCTCGATGGTCGGCTTGTCGATTGCCTCGAGGGCGTCGCGGAGGGTGTAGCTGTAGTGCGTCAGGGCACCAGGGTTAATGATGATGCCGCTGGCTGTCGGGCCCTCCTTCTGGAGGAAATCGACGATCGCGCCCTCGTGGTTGGACTGGAAGCAGCGGACATCGACCTCTAGCTCTCGTGCTCGCTTGGTGACCTTCTCTTCAATGTCCCTAAGGGTGGTCGACCCGTAGATATCGGGCTGCCGCGTACCTAGGAGGTTGAGATTTGGGCCGTTAACGAGGAGCACTTTGAGCTCGGATTCAGCGACGGATTCCGGCCGAGGATCGGTCTGGACGATGCGCTGCATCTCCGCGACGATAGATTCGGCCGATTCGGCTTCTTCGGTACGAGGTCTTGTTGTCTCTTGCATTGCGTGACGTTTCCGGCGCGACGGTGATCCGAGACGCGCCGTCGGGGCGTCTCTACGCGAGTGCGTGCCTTCTGCCGCTACGTTTGCTTCTTGTCGCTGTCCTCGTCCTTGCTGGCGTTTAGCCGAACTTGATTATAGAACGCCTGGGTATAGACACGCCGTGCTTGCTCCTCCGTGACGTGGGTGTAGATCTGGGTTGTGGACGCGCTGGCGTGGCCGAGGAGTTCCTGGACGACGCGAAGCTCGGCGCCGCCATCGAGGAGGTGGGTGGCGAAGGAGTGGCGTAGAAGGTGAGGGTGTACGCGCTCGTCAAGGCCCGCGCGCAGCGCGTGCCTCCGGACGATCTGCTGGACGGAACGCCCGGAGAGACGCTGCCCACCGCGGTTGAGGAACAGCGCGGGGAGATCATCGACCGTCAGCTTCGGCCTCGCTTCCCTCAGGTACCGCCGGAGAGCCCGCTCCGCCGGGGCACCGATGAGGACCATGCGCTCTTTGTTCCCCTTGCCGCGGACGAGCAGAGCACGTTCGCCGAGATCGAGGTTTCGGAGGTCAAGGCCTACGACCTCACTCAGGCGGACCCCGGCCGCGTACATGAGCTCTAGGATGGCCCGGTTGCGCAGCCCCTGCGGAGTCTCCTCGTCGGCGGCCTGAATGAGGGAAGAGAGATGATCCTGCGTGAGAATAGTGGGTAGGCGACGTTCTCGTTTGGGTGCGTTGACGCCGGCGAGTGGGTTCGTCTCGAGGTGGCCTTCGCGCACGAGGAAGCGGAAAAAATTGCGGATGGTGCTTACCTTGCGCGTGAGGCTGGCGGTGACGACGCCGCTGTCACGCGCGGCGGCGAGGTAGCGGCGGAAGGACTGGCGGTCCGCGTCGAGAGGTCCGGCGTCTTCCTGATCCTCGAAGTAGCGAGCGAAGTCGAGGAGGTCAGTGCGGTAGTTGCGGAGGGTGTAGGGCGAGAGATTCTTCTCGGCGATCAGGCAGCGGATGTAGGCATCGAGGAGGGGTTGGATGCGGATATCGGGCTGGTCTGGAGTCACGGTAAGTAGAACGCTGGGACCGTGGGAGGATTAACCAAGTAGCGCTATCGCCCCGTTCGGTCCTTCGAGAGCCTCAGGACGAGCGGGAGGGCGCGCCGTACGGTTTCGAGGTGAATTGCCTGAAGGAGCCGTAAGTAGCGTCATCGCCCCGGTCGGTCCTTCGAGAGCCTCAGGACGAACGGGAAGGTGCGCCGAACGGGTCCGAGGTGTATTGCCTGAAGGAGCCGTTGTCTAAAGGAGCCGTGAGTAGCGTCGTCGGCCCGTTTGGTTCTTCGGGAGCCTCAGGACCGAACGGGAGGGCGGGGCTTATGGTTTCGAGGCGTAGTGCTTGAACGAGCTTGATCGCTCGCTCGTTTTACGCGATGGGTGTTGGTTCTGGTGCCTGCTGGACGACCCCGCCGCGCCAGTTGCAGACGGTGCATTTGGCTTTGTTGTCGCGCTCGGCGGTGACGAGGCCGCCGCAGTTGGGGCAGGGTTGGGGAAGCGGGCGTGTCCAGGTGGTGAAGTCGCATTTCGGGTAGTTGGAGCAGCCGTAGAAGATGCGGCCCCGGCGGGAGCGGCGCTCGAGCAGCTCGCCAGCGTCCCTGGGGCAGCGAACGCCGGTGGTGACGGTGAATGGCTTTCGGCCTTTGCATTCCGGGTAGCGGGAGCAGGCGAGGAAGCGGCCGAAGCGGCCACTCTTGATAACCATAGGCGAACTGCACTCAGGACACTGCTCGTCGGTCTGTTGGGGCGCCTCCTGCTCCTCGCCTTCGAGGGGGAGGGTGCCTTTGCACTCGGGAAAGCCGGAGCAGGCGAGGAAGCGTCCGCGGCGTCCCCAGCGGATGAGCATGGGCTTTCCGCATTCGGGGCACTGAACATCGGTGGTCTCGACCTGCTTGGGTGCCGTCTCCTTGGCCAAGGTGAGAGCCTTCTCCAGGGGGTTGTAGAACTCCTGGACTACCGGCTGCCAGCGCCGGTCGCCGTTTGCGATGTCGTCGAGCTCGTCCTCCATGCCGGCAGTGAAGCCGACGTCGACGAAATCCTGGAAGTGCTCGACCAGCAGGTCGTTCACCACGGAACCCAGGTCAGACGGCCTTAGGTAGCGACCGTCCTTCTCGACGTAGCCGCGGTCCTGGATAGTCGACATTGTGGGTGCGTAGGTGCTGGGGCGGCCGATGCCCTTCTCCTCGAGAGCTTTGATGAGCGTCGCCTCGGTGAAGCGGGGTGGCGGCTCCGTGAAGTGCTGCTCAGGGAAGAACCCGAGCGCACGGAGCACGTCGGCCTCGCTGAGAGCGGGGAGAGGGTTGTTGCCCAGGTCTTCTTCGGTGTCGTCATCCCGGCCCTCGATGTAGACCTGACGGAAGCCGGCGAACTGGAGTTGCGTGTTGGTCGCGCGTAGGAGGAGCGGATTTTGGCCGGCGCTGGGCATGCCCTCGATGTCGACTGTCGTGACGTCGAAGAGGGCATCGGCCATCTGGCTGGCGACCATGCGTTGCCAGATGAGGTTGTAGAGGCGGTTCTGGTCGTTGTTGAGGTATCTCCGCACTGCTTCGGGCTCCCGACGTACATGGGTGGGGCGGATAGCCTCGTGCGCTTCTTGCGCGCCTTTGACCTTCTTGGCGAATACGCGTGCGGACGCCGGGAGGAACTCGCGGCCGAAGCGCTCGGTGATGTAGGCACGCGTCTCTTGCTGGGCTGAGGCCGCAACGTTGGTGGAGTCGGTGCGCATGTACGTGATGAGGCCGACTTCACCCTCGGCGCCGAGCGAGAGCCCCTCGTAAAGCTGCTGGGCGATCTGCATTGTTCGCTTGGTGGTGAAGCCTAGCTTCCTGGAAGCCTCCTGCTGGAGCGTGCTCGTGATGAACGGCGCGGCTGGTCGCCGGGGCTGCGTCTTCGTCTGGACGCTGAGCACGCGATAGGCGGCAGATTGCAGGATGGCGACGAGGCGTTGGGCCTCTGTTTCGTTCGGGATCTCGAGCTTCTGCCTCTTGCCAACGTGGCCCTGAAGGCGAGCGCGGAAGGAGGGCGCCACCTGCGGCTTTTCGAGCTCGGCGTCGATGGTCCAGTACTCCTGCTGGGTGAATGCCTGGATCTCGCGCTCGCGCTCGACGACGAGGCGGACGGCGACGGACTGGACACGGCCAGCGGAGAGCCCGCGCCGGACCTTCGTCCACAGGAAGGGGCTCAGCCGGTAACCGACGAGCCGATCCAGAACGCGCCTAGCCTGTTGCGCGTCTACGAGCTTCATGTCGATATCACGCGGGTGCTCGAACGCCTCCTGAACTGCTTCCGGGGTTATTTCGTGGAAGACGACTCGGTGAAGAGGCAAGGCGCCAAGATCGGCGGCCTCGAGCAGGTGCCATGCAATCGCCTCGCCTTCGCGGTCAGGGTCCGTCGCCAGGTAGACGTTGCCGGCCTTCTGGGCTGCGTCGCGGATTTCTTTAACGGTGCGCGCCTTTTCTTTAGGCACGACGTACTTAGGGAGGAATCCATCCTCAATCTGGATGCCAAGGTCGCGCTTGGGAAGGTCGCGCACGTGGCCAATGGAGGCCTTGACATCATACTTGGAGCCCAGGATGCGGGAAATTGTCCTCGCCTTGGCGGGTGACTCGACGACGACGAGGCTCTTGTTGTTCCTTGTGGCCATCGTCACAAGCCCTCGGCGACGCGCGCACGGGCGGCGGCGGGGGGTTGTGCGCGGACATAGGACATGGGGCCCAACTGCTTTATCAGACCTTTCAGTTCCATCATTGCCAGGACGCTGCTAACGGTTGAAATAGGGAGGGAGCTCAGCCGGCACACCTCATCGATGTGGACCGGTTCCTTCGTTATATGACGCAGCAGGCCGGCTTCGGTATCCGTCGCGGGCATCAGTTCTTGCATCTCGATCTGGTGAGGTACCATCGTCAGGTTGAGTTCCTCCAAGACATCTTCAACCTTTTGAACGAGCTTGGCACCCTGTTGGATCAGGTCGTTCGTGCCTCGGCTCTGCGGTGAGAAGATGCTGCCGGGAATCGCGAAGACTTCACGGTTCTGGTCGAGGGCGAGGCGCGCCGTTATCATGGCGCCGCTCTTGACGTCGCCTTCGACGACGAGGACGCCCAGGCTAACGCCGGACAGAATACGATTGCGACGCGGGAAATAGTCTCCCCTGGGCTGGGTGCCAAGCGGGTAATCGCTGATGAGAGCGCCGTGTTCCATGATTTCCCTGGCGAGTTTCGCGTGCTCCGGCGGGTAAACAATATCAAGGCCGCAAGCGAGGACGGCGACTGTGCGGCCGCCCGCATGGATGGCGGCGCGGTGGGCGATAGCGTCTACACCGCGGGCAAGGCCGCTTACGACGCAGATGCGGTTCGAGGCGAGCTGGTATGTGATCTCTTCCGCGACCTGGCGGCCATAAGGGGTTGGTCTGCGGGTGCCAACGACGGAGACGGCCCACTCATCGATCGAGGAGAGATCGCCACGGACGTAGAGGACGGGCGGTGCGTCATCAATTTCCTTGAGGAGCGCGGGGTAGGCATCGTCGTTCCAAGTGAGAGCGCGGACGCCATGCTTTCCGAGCTGCTCGACTTCCGTATCGGGGTCGATTCTCGGCCGCTCAGTGGTAATCGCACGGACGATGCGATCTTCGAGGCCGGCGGAGCGCAGGTCTGACGGACCGGCGAGCCAGGCATCGGCCAGCGATCCGAAGCGGCCGAGCAGAGCCTGGTAGCGCACACGGCCGATGCCGTGGATGCGGTGGAAGGCCGTCCAGTACTTGAGCTCTTCGGGCGGGGTTGTTGTGTTGATCTTGGTTTCGGTTGTCATTCAGGCGGCAATATTAGCATAGCGCATGGGTCAAGCCTGAAGGGGGGAATGGCACGATTTCAGCGAGGCTCAGGCCTTCAATCAGGCGAATTCGACCTTCAATCCGCGCCCTCAATTCCACTGGAAGCGCAGGCACCTAGTCGGGTTCAAGCGGAGTGGTCGACTGGCTGTCGGGGTGATTTCTCATTGTCAAGCTGATACTCCTCACAGAGTAGCAAGAGTGTCAAGGAGGTCAAAGGAGAAATGGCACATTACAAGGAACATCGAACGAGGAACAAGGGAAAAGGAAGCGCGGGTTGGGCGCCGGCTAGCCCCCCCGAAATTAAAAATACTGGGCGACACCCGCAGACCCCCGGCCTGGCGGCACCTAGTAAAAGCGGCCGCCCGGGCCACCTCTGGGCGCTCCGGAGGGCAGACATGGTTCCGAGCCGACACCGGAGAGCGTGTCGCCGGCGGTTGAGCTCGTGCTCGGTTAGCCTGCTGACACGCAGCCCTCTTTTCATAGGGCACGCTAATGTTTAGCAAGGGCGTCAAGGAGGCCGAAGGAGCGAATGACGCACTCCGAGGGTCGACCTTAACCCGCGCGTGAGGAACTATTGATGAGTTCGTTGCTAGATAGCTGGTGAAAGATTCCTCGCCACCCCACCGCTGCCGCCCTCCCGGCCCCGCGAGCTCGGAATGAGAGATGTGCGTGGCCGAAAACAGCCGCTCAGCGGACGCCGTTTTCGCCGCCGGGTTGGGGCTCGTGTTCGGGGAGTTTGGTGACGCGTACCTTCTTGATGCGGCGGCCGGCGACGCTGAGGACTTTGAGGCTGATGCCGTTCACACGCACGTTGTCGCCGACGCTGGGAATGCGGCCGAGTTCGTTGATGATGAAGCCGCCGATGCTATCGAAGTCGTTCTTCTTGATCGGCACATGGAACATCTCGCTTAGTTCGTCGATGGCAACGCGAGCGTCAACGATGACCTCATCGGCGGCGAGGAGTTGGACGGGCTGGTCCTCAATATCGAACTCATCCCTGATTTCGCCGACGATTTCCTCGAGGAGGTCCTCGATTGTCACAAGCCCGGCGGTTCCACCGTATTCATCGACGACGATGGCTATCGAAATCTGGTTCTCGCGCATCTCCGCCAGCAACTCGTGAACCTTCTTACTTTCGGGCACAAAGTGCGGTGGGCGCATGAGGTCGCGCAGGCCAGGTTGCCGGTCGCCGTTCGCCAGGTGCTTCATGACCTCCTTGCCGTGGACAATTCCGACGATGTTATCGAGGTTCTCCTCGTAGACCGGCAGGCGCGAAAAGCCGTGCTCGACCATGAGGGCGGCCGTGCGCTCGAACGGCGCGCTAACCTCGACCGCGACGATATCCGTGCGCGGCACCATTACCTCGCGGACGTTCGTGAATTCCAGTTCGATCACTCCGCGGATCATCTGGCGCTCATCCTCGTGGAGGGACGCGCTGGCCTGCTCCATCTCGATGAGGAGGATGAGCTCTTCCGCGCCCCCGGCGATGGCCGCCTGCCTGCGCTGCCAGGTGCGCAGGACGGCTCCCATCGGGGCGTCGAGAATGAGGACCGGCAAACGGAAGACCACGCGGATGAACTTGACAATGGGAGCGAGCGCCTTCTGTGAACCGCTTGGGTCCTGCGTAACTAGCGCGCGCGGAAAAGCCTGGAGCAGGAGAAAGGCAGCCGCTACCGCAATCGTAGTGATAGCGAGGGCGAGCCAGCTGTCGCTCCACTCGCGCAGGACGAGGAAGACGACGATGGCCGTAACGCCGACCAATGCGAGATTGCGGGCGAGGGTGAGGGATGAGAGTGTCAGTTGCCGCTCGTGATAGAAGCGCCGGAGCGCTTCGACGCGGGATTCGGCGGGCTCACGCATGGCTTGCTCGCGCATCCCGGCGATGATCCCGGCCTCGGCCGCGACAACGAGGATGAAGACGATGATCCCGGCTATTAGAAAGAGCAGGGCGAGGACCGTATCGCTATCCACGCTTCTTTCGAACCTGCCTTGCCGGAAGTTTTTGGCTCCTACGTACTGAAGTACGCGGCTTTGGGGTTTTGGTGGGGGCGGCGCGCGCTCGGCCACGAGCTTGATTAGGTCCGCTGCGCGATGAGTTGCTCAGCTTGGGCTTGGTGGTTGGTGCGGTGCGGGCTGGTACACCGGCGACTTTGGCACCGTCCGGCACGTCTTTGGTAACGACCGAGCCGGCGCCCGTGGCGGCTTTGCGGCCGACGCGGATGGGAGCGACGAGCATGGTATCGCTGCCGATGAAGGAGCCGTCCCCGATTACGGTCTGGTGCTTGGTCGCGCCGTCGTAGTTGCAGGTTACCGTGCCGGCACCGATGTTCACGTCCTTGCCGACTTTGGCGTCGCCGATGTAGCTGAAGTGGCCGGCGCGACTGGACGCGCCAATGCGCGAGGCCTTCACTTCGACGAAGTTACCGATGTGGACACCCTTCTCGAGATGAGCGCCAGGGCGCAAGTGGCTGAAGGGGCCGACGTCCGCACCGCTTTCGATGACGGCGCCTTCGACCACAGAGGCGAAGACCGTGACTTCGTCGCCGATTTGGCTATCCACGACGATGCTGTTTGGTCCGATGCGGCAGTGAGCGCCGATGCTAGTTTTGCCCGAGATCGTGGTGTTGGGATGAATGATGGTGCCAGGACCGACCGCGACGCCGGGTTCGATGTAGGTGGTCCTCGGGGAGACGATCTGGACGCCTTCATAGTCGGCGCGCTTCACCTTGCGAGCGACGAGCGTTTTCGCTCTGGTTCCTGAGTGCCCGTTGGAGTTCGAGCTGCGTTTGGTCATTCGGAAGGTAAGCGCGTCCAAAGGGTCGGCGATTTCGGTGTGGACATGTCAATCAGTTGGAAGATGGCATAGAGGAAGACGCGAGAAAGGAGCGCGTCGTTAGGGGAAAGCTGCGAAGGTGCCGCAGATGTGGAGGTTCGGAGGTATCTGGAGGTTCTTCAGTGTCCAAAGAGCGGTGGCTCGATTCGGTTAGTCCTTAGAAGATATGGTAGGTGGGGTCAGGAAGGCTGTCAAGGAGAGAAGGAGGCAGGAGCTAGTTGATGATCTGCCTCACGTCAGACGCCAAGATATAATCGATTCGCATGGATACGCACGAATTGAGAGAGGCGTTTCTGCGCTTTTTCGAGGAGCGCGGGCACCGCCGCACGGCCGGCGCGCCGATCGTGCCGCCGGGCGACCCGACGCTGCTGTTCACGAGCGCTGGGATGGTGCAGTTTAAGCCCTACTTCATGGGTCAATCGAAGCCGCCACACACCCGGCTCGCGAGTGTGCAGAAGTGCTTCCGAACCACGGATATCGAGTCGGTTGGGGACACGAAGCACCTCACGTTCTTCGAAATGCTGGGTAACTTCTCGATCGGGGACTACTTCAAGGCTGAGATGATCCCCTGGGCGTGGGAATTTGTCACCGATGTGTTGAAGCTGCCGCCCGAGCGGCTGTGGACTTCGGTCTATCTCGACGACGACGAGGCGTACGCGCTGTGGCGGAAGGTGGGGGTATCCGAGGAGCGGATACGGCGCTACGGCGAAGAAGAGAACTACTGGTTCTCTGGCGACATCGGCCCGTGCGGGCCGTGCTCCGAGATCTACTACGACTTCGGGGAGCAGTTTGGTTGCGGGCCGGCGTGCGAGCCGTCACATGAGTGCGGGCGGTTCCTCGAGATCTGGAACCTGGTGTTCATGTCGTATTACTGCGACGGCGAGAAGCGCAAGCCGCTGCCGTCGAAGAACATCGATACGGGGTCGGGGCTCGAGCGGGTGGCGACGGTGCTGCTATTCGAGAGCGAGGGCTGGGACAAGAGCCGGCTGGCGTCGCCGTACGATACGGACCTTTTCAGACCGATTATCCGCGACATCGAACATCTCTATGGCGTCCGCTACGGCGAGTCGACCTCGAGGGATAGATCAATTCGCATCATTGCGGAGCATGTGCGCGCCGCGTGCTTCTTGATCTCCGATGGCATTACACCTAGCAACGAGGGGCGAGGTTACGTGCTGAGACGGATGTTGAGACGAGCGATATACCACGCCCATTCTCTGATTGGCAACGTCAACTATTTGGATATGCTCGTCCCAACGGTGGTCGAGGTCATGTACCGCTCCTACCCAGAACTGAGGGACAATGCCGGCGCTGTTGCCCGATGGGTAAAGGATGAGGAGTCCCGGTTTACTGAGACTCTGGGTCGCGGACGGATTGCGGTAAAGGCCATTGCCCATCTGAGAGACTACATGAAGGACTTTATGGCGAAAGTACCAATTGGCAGGTGGGCGGCGCAGGAGACTCGGTTAGAGGATCTCTGGCACAGCGCCGAGTTGCCCGAACCTGTAAAGCTTGCCGTGCTTCGGCCACTCAGCGATCTGCTAGGGCCGAAACCTTGGCTCGCTTCAAATGAAGAAATGGCTACTGCCAAAACCATGGAGATCAAAGTTACGGGCGAGGCGGAGTTTGTTCTCTGGGATACCTACGGCTTCCCACGGGAGTTAACGCATGAGATAGCGGCGGGAGAGGGACTAGCGATAGATGATCATGCCGATTCTGACTTCGAGGTGTTGATGGAGCGGCAGCGAGGGTTGGCGCGGGCTGATGCTGTAATTAAGGCCGAGGTGGCAACGGCGACGGTGGACGCTCTCCCGGCAGAGTTTCTCGCGAACCAAAACGCTCAGTTCGTGGGCTATCAGACACTCGCCCATGAAACGAAACTTTTGCGCGTTGTTGTTGGGGGAGCCGCTGTTGATCGCGCGGACGACTCCGCGCCGGTTGTCGTCATCTTGGAACAAACACCCTTCTACCCGGAGGGTGGCGGACAGGTGGGCGACCGGGGCGAGATCGTTGCGCCTGGTGGCCGGGTGCTCGTTGAGGATACACAGCGGGTAGCGGACCGGCTCATAGTGCATAGGGGGCGCGTCGTCGAAGGGCAGGTCGTGGTTGGCGACGAGGTGACGGCGCGGGTGGACGCGCGGCACCGGGCGGACACGATGCGGAACCACACGGCGACGCACCTGCTGCACGCGGCGCTGCGGAAGATGCTGGGCACGCATGTCAAGCAAGCAGGATCGCTTGTGGCGCCGGACCGCCTGCGCTTCGACTTCACGCACACGGAACCAGCGACCGCCGAGCAGCTGGCGGAGGTCGAGCGGCTGGTGAACGAGAAGGTGCGTCAGAACCTGCCGGTGCACACGCGGCTGACGTCGTTCGATGAGGCGGTGTCAGAAGGGGTGCTGCATTTCTTCGGCGAGAAGTACGGCGAAGAAGTGCGAGTGGTTGAAGTAAACACCGTGATACCGCGGTTCAGCGCGGAGCTTTGCGGCGGCACTCACTGCGAACGGACAGGTGACGTCGGGACGGTGATCATCACGGGCGAATCATCGATCGGAGCGGGAATGCGGCGAATCGAGGCGCTTTCGGGGCGCGGGGCCGAGGAGTACGTTCGGCAAAAACTGGCGGAGTTGGATGAGGCGTCGCGCCGGGTGGGAGGCGGGAGGGTGGATCTTATCGCGCGCATAGATGCGTTGGTCGCGGAGAGGGACGCGCTTCAGAAAAGAGCCGAGCGCCTCGAGCGGTCACTCGCGTCTGGTTCTGCAACGGACCAGATCGCAAGTGCCGCGATCGATGTCGATGGTGTCAAAGTGCTTGCTTCGCAGGTCGATTTGCCCAGCCTTGACGCGCTGCGCTACTCGGCGGATGCGGTGCGCAAAACGATGCCGTCGGGCGTCGCTGTGCTGGCCAGCGTCATCGACGGCCGGCCACAGTTCGTGGCGATCGTAAGTCCGGACGTAATTCCGAAAGGCCCCAAGGCGGGCGAGATACTGAAGCGCGTCGCTGCGGTTACGGGCGGTGGTGGCGGCGGACAGCCTGAAATGGCGCAGGGCGGAGGCAAGGACGCCTCGAAGATCGGGGAGGCGCTGGCGATCGTGCCGGAGGCGGTGCGGGAAATGATGTCCAGCAACGGGCCGCACGACGCCTGAGCGCCAGATGCGGATAGTAGGCCTCGATCTGGGCGCGAAGCGCATCGGCGTGGCAGCGGCGGACGACCGGACGCAAGTAGCTGTGCCGATAATAGTGCTGGCGGCAGGACATGATCAGTTGGCGGCGATATCGCGACTACTTGATGAACAGGGGGCCGATGAAGTCGTCATCGGGCTCCCTCTGTCGATGACCGGCGCGGTTGGGCCGCAAGCAGAGCAGGCATTGCAAGTGGTCGATGAGTTGCGGCGGCGGCTGTCGATTCCGGTATATACGTGGGATGAACGGTTGACGACAGTCCAAGCAAGCCGCAACCAGCTTCCCGGACACCGTAGCGGCCGCCGGTCCGAGGGCGACAAGGGGAGACGGGATGCGATCGCAGCGGCAATCATGCTTCAAGCGTTCCTCGATAGCAGGCGCTCAGTCCGGGCATGAGGTTTATAGCCGCCACCGCGCTCGCATTGGCATGCACCGTCGTAGCCGTATGGGTCGTCGTCACCGGCCCGGCGAACGATGTTGACGACGTTGGCGGATACCATGCGGCGGCGAACCCGCCGGGTGATCCGGTGACTGTAACAGTCGATGCTGGGGCCAGCACCAAGGAGATTGCCGACGATTTGGCGTCGAAGGGTGCGATCGCTTCGGCCGCACAGTTCAGGGTGCTTGTGGCGTTCCTTGGGTATGACCGGCTGCTTCAGTCGGGCGAATACGAGTTCGCGCGTGAGACGCCGGAGCTGGACGCAGTCTATCGGATACGCAACGGCGTAGTTTCGAGCAAGTCCGTGACGATCGTGGAAGGATCCAGGCTGGAAGAGATTGCGGATGCGGTAGCGGCGCAAGGGATCGATCGGACCGAGTTCCTGGCGGCAGCGCGTCGGAGCGAGTATCAGTTCTCGTTCCTGGAGGAGCTGCGGGCAAGCCAGCGTCTGGATGGCTACCTCTTTCCGGCGAAGTACCCAATCAGGAAGCGTGACACCGGACGAGATGTCGTGCAGCGTATGCTCCAGGGGTTTGCCGATAACGTGCCGGCTTCAGTGGAAGAGCAGGCTTCGGCGGAGGATCTGACGCTGCACGAGGTGCTGACGCTGGCCTCCATTATCGAGCGAGAAGCGGTGGTTCCGGAGGAGAGGCCGATCATGGCACAGGTCTTCCTGAAACGGTTGAGATTAGGGATCGCGCTGGAGGCGGACCCGACGGTGCAGTATGCGGTCGCCAACAGCCCGGAGAACGTAAGCAAGTACGGGTATTGGAAGAAGGAGCTTACGCAGGAAGACCTCGATGTCGACTCGCCATACAACACGCGGATCGAGAGCGGTCTGCCACCGGGTCCAATTTGCAGCCCGGGGCTCGATTCGATCAAAGCAGTCGTAAACCCGGCCCCGACGAACTATCAGTTCTTTGTAGCGAAACCGGACGGCTCCCATGCTTTCGCAGAGACGTTCCAGGAGCATCTCGAGAACATACAGCGGTACGGCGGCGATCCGGGGACGCCACCTTGAGCATCGGACGGGCGTGACGTGCTGAAGTATTTAGGAGTGATAGGCTACCCTCTCACCCGGTCGTTGTCGCCGGCGTTCCAGCAGGCAGCGCTGGACGCCCTGCGGCTGGACATTCTATACGAAGCGTGGCCAACGCCCGCGGACGGGCTGCAAACGCGAGTTACGACGCTGCGTTCACCGACGGTGCTCGGCGCGAACGTGACGATCCCGCACAAAGAGGCAGTGATGGCGATGCTGGATGAGGTGGATGAGGTTGCGGGCCGGATCCGAGCAGTGAATACGATCGTGAACCGTGAAGGCCGGCTGTTCGGCTACAACACTGACCTGCAAGGACTGATGCGAGCGCTCCGCCAAGACGGCGGCTTCGAGCCGGTCGGCCGGCGGGTGGTAATCGCGGGGGCGGGCGGCGCGGCGAGAGCGGCGGTCGCCGGACTGCTCGATGCGGGTGCCGCATCGGTCACAGTCATCAACCGGACTCTCGCGCGTGCAGTTTCACTCGCTAAAGACTTCCGCGACGGCGGCGCTAAGATACCGGTGGGCGCAATGCCGGATGAGCGCAGGTCTTGGGAATTCGCAATGAGGCATTGTGACCTTTTGATAAACTGTACCCCGGTCGCTTCAGGCGATTCGATTCAGTCGCCGCTTCCGTTGGAGTTGATCGAGAAGCGTCATTTCGTGTTCGACTTGATCTATGACCCCGCTGAAACATCTCTACGGGCTGCCGCCAAGGGGGCGGGTGCGGAGTTCCTTGGGGGCCTGCCGATGCTTGTTTACCAGGGCGCGGCCTCATTCGAGTTATGGACCGGGCGTGAGGCACCCGTCGACGTGATGTTTGCGGCAGCCCGGTCCGGGGTTGAAGCCGGCGTGGGGAAGGAGAGGAAGTAGCGATGGAGTGGGCGGTGCTGGGCCTGTTCATCATGTTTGTGATCGTGACGTACATCGTGGTGCAAGGTACGCGTGCAGCGCTCGCCTGGCGAAAGGCGGCGGCCGAGGGCGATGTGAAGGTCATCCGCGATATCGTCGAGGATTCGCTGGGCGCCTGGCGCTCGATGAAGCGGCCGAAGGAAGTATCCCCAGACGTCTGGCGCGGGATTCAGGGCATGCAGATCGTGGAAGTGGATGCGGAACTCGTGAGGGTCTCGTGCCAGGCGGAGGGCGATTACCGGCTGGTGAATGGCCGGTGGGTCGAGACGGCGAACCCGTTGCACGAGGCGATGGCGGTGACGGCGAAGGCGCTGGACATGCTGCTGTATGAACTCCCTCACCACAAGCCGGGGAGGGTGCAAATCGATGTTTACATGACGATGCGAGAACCCGACCGAGTGACCGAGCGCGTCTGCATCCTCTCCACGACAGCTTCGAGAGAAGATGCGCGGCAGGTCGACTGGGAAGAGTGGACGACGGCCCAGATCGTGGAGGCGCTAGGCGGCCGTTATCGCATGGATGACCTTGGCCAGCCGCTACCAATCGAAGTCGAAGCGCCGAAATCGGTGGAGGCTGAAGACGCGGGGGCACCGCCGGCGCCGTCCAGGAGATGACAGACCTCCGCTTTCTGACCGCCGGCGAGTCCCACGGCAAAGCGCTGGTGGCGGTGCTCGAGGGAGTACCGTCCGGGTTGCCGCTGACCGAAGACTACATTGCGCGGGACCTGCGGCGGCGGCAGGGCGGCTACGGGCGGTCGAAACGGCAGCAGCTCGAACAGGACCACGCCGAGATCGTGGGCGGCGTCCGCCACGGGCTGACGCTTGGCGGGCCGATCGCCATGCTAATCCAGAACAGGGTATGGGAGGATTGGCAAGAAGTAATGCAAGTAGGGCCCTACGCCGGCGAACCCAAGAAGGTGACGCGGCTGCGGCCCGGGCACGCGGACCTGGCGGGGAGTATGAAGTATGGCTTCGATGATGCGCGCAACGTGCTGGAGCGGGCGTCGGCGCGGGAGACAGCGGCGCGCGTGGCGGTGGGGGCGGTCTGCCGCCGCTTCCTCGAGGAGTTCGGCATCGAAGTCCACTCGCATACTGTGTCGATAGGAGATATCCGTGCGCAGGCGGACGCGGGTTACGATTGGACGCCGGTGGAAGACTCGCCGGTCCGCTGCGCCGACCCGGAAGCCGGCGAGCGAATGGTGCGGGCGATCGATGCCGCTCGGGAAGCCGGGGATACGCTGGGAGGCGTCTTCGAGATGGTGGCGACGGGAGTGCCGATCGGGCTTGGTTCGCACGTGATGTGGGACCGCAAGCTGGACGGGCAGCTGGCGCAGGCGGTGATGAGCATCCACGCCGTGAAGGGCGTCGAGATCGGCGGCGGATTTGCCGTGGCGGCGGGCCCCGGATCTGAGGCCCATGATGTGATCCTGCCGCCGCAACAGTGGGAAGGTCGGCCCTGGCGGCGGGCGTCAAATCGCGCAGGTGGCCTCGAAGGCGGGATGACCAATGGCGAGCCGGTGATCGTCCGCGGCGCGCTGAAACCGATATCGACGCTTTCGAACCCTTTGCCTTCGGTGGACCTGCACACGGCTGAAGAGATTCAAGCGCATTACGAGCGGTCGGACGTCTGCACGGTGCCTGCCGCGGGCGTTATCGGCGAGGCGATGGTGGCATTCGTGCTGGCAAGCGCGATGCTCGAGAAGTTCGGCGGGGACTCATTGGGCGAGACGCTCAGGAACTTCGAGGGGTACCAGGCGACAATTGGGCCACGAGGCGGATAATCGCCCCCGATGGTCTACGAGGTGCGGGAGGGCGATATCCTGGTCAGCTGCGACGGACGCAAGCTAGACCTGGACCGCGTCCATGCGTTCCTGACGGCGAGCTACTGGGCGGAAGGGGTATCGCGCAAAACGGTGGAGCGATCGATCGAGAACTCGATCCCGTTCGGTGTCTATTGCGATGGCGAGCAGGCCGGTTTCGCGCGCGTAATCAGCGATCTGGCGTCGTACGCCTACCTCGCGGACGTTTATATCGACGAAGCATTTAGGGGACGAGGACTGGCGAAGCTGCTGATGCGCGCGGTCATGGCGCATCCGGAGCTTCAGGGCCTACGGCGCTGGATTCTCGGCACTCGGGACGCGCATGGCCTCTACCGGCAGTTCGGCTTCACTGAACTACAGCGGCCGGAGCGTTGGATGGAGAAAGCGGAGCCGGGGCTGTACGAGAAAGAGACCGGGCAGTGACCCGTCCTTCTCGTATTGTCCTCACGGGGTTCTCGGGTGCGGGGAAGACGGCCGTCGCCTCGATTGTTAGCGGGACGCTGGGCTGGGAGATCGCCGACACCGACGACATGGTCCAGCGTGCAGCCGGGAAGTCTATTCTCGAGATCTTTCGGGACGGCGGGCAGGAGCTTTTCCGGGATCTGGAGAAAGAGGCGATCCGAACGGCATGCGCTAGAGAGCGCGTCGTTGTTTCAACGGGGGGGGGCGCCGTCCTGCGAGCGGAGAACCGGCGGTCGATAGCGGACGGGGGTTTCGTCGTGTGCCTTGAAGCGAGGCCGGAGACAATATTCCGCAGGCTGAGCAGCGGTGGGCGGGCGTTGGACCGGCCACTCCTGGCAAGCGGTGACCCGCTCTCGCGTATCCGCATGCTAAAGGAAGCGCGGCAACACCTGTACGCCCTGTGCGACTGGACGATACACACGGATGTCCTTACGCCGAAGCAAGTAGCGGCCGAGGTGGCGCGGGCTTACAAGGATATCTCCGCCTCGGTCTCAACCGACCCCGACCGGCTTGGCGCGCTAACTGACCGCAACACCGAAACGCCGCCGGGCACGCTGCACACGGTCCCGGAAGGAGCCGCGGCGATGGTACGCACGGCCAGCGGCGAGTACCCGGTGCTCGCCGGCTGGGGGATGCTCTCGGGGTTGGGGAAGCGACTCCGGGAGGCTGGGATCGCTCGACAGGTGTACGTAATTAGTGACGAGGCTGTGTTCCATCACTATGGGGACGAAGTGGAGAGCGCGCTGCGAAGTGCGGAGGTGCCGTTCGACGCGTATACAGTGCCGCCGGGCGAGGCAAGCAAGTCGCTGGGAACCGCTTCGGAAATCTATGACTGGCTTGTCGAGCGCAGGGCCGAGCGGGGTCATACGATCGTGGCACTTGGGGGAGGGATGGTGACGGACCTTGCGGGGTACGTGGCGGCGACGTTCGCGCGGGGAATTCCCCTTGTGCATGTGCCGACTAGCGTGCTGGGGATGGTAGACGCGGCGATCGGCGGGAAGGTCGGCGTCAATCATGCAAGAGCCAAGAACGTGATCGGCGCGTTTTACCAGCCACGGCTGGTTCTGGCGGACGTCGCGGCATTGCGGACGCTGCCGCCGCGGGAGTACTTCTCCGGCTGGGCGGAGGTCATCAAGCACGCGATGATCGCGGATGGGGACCTGTTGTCTTTCCTGGAAGAGGAATCGGGGCAGATCCAAAAGCTTGAATCCGGGCCGACGACCGAGGCGATCCGGCAGAGCATTGCCATCAAGGCACGGGTTGTGAGCGCAGATGAGCGGGAGGAAACCGGCGAGAGAACGACGCTAAATTATGGTCATACGCTGGCGCACGCCATCGAGTCGGCGACGGGTTACGGCCGCTTCCTGCACGGAGAAGCTGTGGCGATCGGGATGACGGCGGCGGCTCGAATCAGCGAGCGGCTTGGGTTGCTTTCGCCGGACGCCATCGAGCGGCAGCAGCGGCTGCTGGAAGCCTACCGGCTGCCGCTGAAGGCAGAAGGCATCGATCGCGACCGGGTGGAGGCGGCGATGGCACTGGACAAGAAGGTGCGCGGGGAGAATGTGCAGTGGGTGCTGCTCGAGGGGATCGGACAGCCGGTGCTGCGAGAGGATGTGCCGAAAGATGTGGTTGAGGAGGCGCTTCGAGAGGTGCTTCGGTGAGGAGCCAGGAACACGGGGCGAAAAGTGAGGGAAAAAGCGATGACGAGGCGCGCTCGTCGCTTCGGGCTGTCGTTCGCGGGTGGGTTCAGGGCGTGAACTTCCGGCAGTTCGTATACACGCGGGCGCGGTTTTTGCGGCTGACAGGGTACGTGAGCAACCTCGACGACGGGCAGTCGGTCGAGGTCGTTGCTGAGGGGCCGCGCCAGGATCTGGAGCAACTTCTGGAGTACCTGCGCGAGGGGCCAAGGTCTGCCCGCATTGAGCAAGTTGAGGTGAACTGGGGCGAAGCGACGAACAGTTGGACGGATTTCGGGGTGCTCTCGTAGGCGCACGAACGGAACAAACGGATAAACGTAAGAAGAGGGCACGGGGTAGTTGCGCGCGGTCGTGTTAGAGACGCTTCCAGAGGAAGACTTGTTCGTGGCCGAGCGGTGAGTCCTTGAGGCGGCCGAACTCTTCGTACCCGAGCTTCTTGTAGAACTCCGGCGCCTGGAAGGTGTGGCTATCCAGGTGCACGTATCGGCAGCCGTCCGCGCGCGCCTCAGTCTCCGCCGTCTCGATGAGGCTGCGGCCCAGGCCGGCGCCGCGCGCGGACTCCTCGAGCCAGAGGTCGGTGATGTGAAGCCACCCGCCCCAGATATGGCCCAGGAGACCGCCTCGAATCAAGCCGGTGGCGTCGCGCACGAATAGCTTTAGTGGGCGCCAGTGGTCGTAGCCGGTGCGGGCGACGTTGTATAGGGACAGACCGTCGCGCACGAACTGAGCGTCGCTTTCCGGTGCCATCGGTTCGGAGGAGATGTGCAGATCGGCTCCCATTTTTCAACCCAGGAGCGTGTGCATGGGGAAGTCGACCAGCTTGCGGGTGACGTTATCGCAGAGGAAGTGGGGGTGTGTTTCGGCCGTGCCCCCCAAAATGTGGATCGAGACGCCGTTGACGTCAGCGGCGGCGCGGACCCGGTGGAAGCCCTCGTCGGGCGGCAAGAGGTGGGTGATGCTGCCGGGCGGGAAGTGGTAAACGCCGGTCTTTTGGAGGGCGCATTCCTGGCCCGCATTAACGTCAGTCGGACCGCCCGGTCGGGCGTATTTGGTCTCCTCGTCCTCGCCTTCAAGGACGCCGATGACGCCCCAAGCGCCGTGGTAATGGACGCCGCTACTCGTGCCCGGCGGGAAGACCACGGAGATGATGAAGAAGGAGCCGTCTTCGGCGGTATGGAGCAGGTGGCCGCAAGCGCGATTGCCCTCGCAAGGCAGCCGATGGTCGCGAAGCAGACCTTGCTGCCGTTCCATCCAGCGCGCGAGTGACGGTTTGACGGCCTCGATACGCTCCCTCTCGTTCGGATAGCGAGCGATAGCCTCGGCTACGTCCAGAGCCAGAGCCTCGATGCCGTACGGTTCTCCCATCTTGGACCTCCTGAGTGACGGCTTGCAGTTTACGAAATCCAGGGCTGAGTTGCCGATAGCTTGCTCGAGTTGTCCGAAGTAGCCGGGCTAGCTAACCGGCGACGCAACAATAGGCGCCTCTCTGCGTCTTTATAGCTGCATCGATACCGAAAGACCAAAGGGGAGGCATAGATGCGTATATTCTGGCGGCTCGCTGCCGCTCTAGGAGCAGCTCTGGCGCTCTGGCTTGCCACAGGCGGGCTTGCTGTGGCTGAGGACTCGCCCCGGCATCACCCGGTGGCGAGCGGCGATACGCTCTGGAGTATCGCCGCCAAGTACGATACCAGCGTCGACGAGCTGGTGAAGCTCAATGACATCAAGTATCCGGACCTGCTATTGCCGGGGCAGATCATTAAGCTCCCGGATCGAGAAACGCCGTCAAAGCCCGGCACAATCGAGTATGAGGTGCAACCGGGGGATATGTTGAGCCAGATCGCGGTCCGCTTCGACGTTACGACGCAAGCGCTCGCCGAGGCGAACCAGATCGCCGATATTCAGCATATCGTTCCAGGACAACGGCTAACGGTGCCGGGAGCGGCATTGCCGCCGAAGGTACCGTCGGCGCAGGCCGCCCTTCATCCGCCCGACGATCCTGATCTGGAGAGAATGTTTGATGAGTTGGCGGGCGAGCAAGGGTTAGACCCGGGGCTGGTCAAGGCGCTGGCCTGGCTCGAAAGCGGCTGGCAACAGCATGTCGTGAGCCCCGCGGGAGCGATTGGATTTATGCAACTGATGCCAACGACGGCGCAGTGGCTGGAACAGTCTGTAATCGGCACCGACCTGCATGAGGACGTAAGCGTGTACGACAACGTGAAGATGGGGACGCGCTACCTGCGCCTCCTGTTGGATGCCACCGGCGGGGATAAGGACAAGGCTCTCGCCTCGTACTATCAGGGGTACGGCGCGACGATGAGCGGCAAGATGTACGAAGAGACGAAGGCCTACATCGACCTCATAAAAGCGACGGAAGCGCGATACTGGCCGTAGCGGAGACAAACGGACAAAAGCATAAACCTGCAAACTCTGAAGGCCATCGGCTCTTGCAAGTTGTCGAGCTCCGGGATGTGCTCCTCAGCCAGTGTTCGCGCTGCCGGCGATGCCGAGCTGCGAAGCGACGGGTTTGAGCGACTCGATCACGAAGGCGATGTGTTCGTCCAAGTTGACGCCCAGCTGCTCGGCGCCGTTGGTGATATCGTCGCGGTTGACGTTGCGGGCGAATCCTTTGTCCTTCATCTTTTTGCGAACAGCGGCGACATCTACTTCGTCGATGCACTTGCCAGGGCGGACGAGAGCCACGGCGGTGATGAACCCGGTTAGTTCGTCCACGGCGTAGATCGCGCGGTCCATCGGCGCCTTGCGCTCGAGGCCGAGATAGTCAGCATGGCAGAGTACGGCGTATACGATGTCCTCCGGGACGCCGCGCTCACGGAGGATCTCGGCTCCTTTGACAGGATGTTCTTCGGGGTTCGGGTGCATCTCGAAGTCGAAGTCGTGGAGGAGACCGACCATCGCCCAGCGGTCCTCATCCCCGCCGTACTTCCCGGCGTAGGCCCGCATCGCGGCCTCGACGGCCAGGGCGTGCTTGCGGAGCGGTTCGGTCTTGGTGTGCTCGCAGAGGATGTTCCAGGCGTCTTCGCGGTTCATGGGCGCTCCTTGGGATTGGCTTCGATAGGTATCTGAAATTGTACGAGATAAGCGGTCGCGTTTCGCGGCCCTTCGACGGTGGAGTATCATTTAAAGTCCAACCTTAGGCATTTCTGCGGACGCAGAGGCGCGGAGATGCCGAGAAAGGGTACTGAAATGCCTAGGTCCATCTGGAATGGCGTGATCAGCTTCGGGATGGTGAGCATCCCGGTCAAGCTGTACACGGCCACGCAAAGCAAAGACATCTCCTTCCATTTACTGCACAAGGAGTGCAATACGCGGCTGCAGCAACTGCGCTGGTGCCCGACGCACGAGCGAGCCGTGGAATGGAGCGAGGTTGTCCGCGGATATGAGTATGCACGGGACGAGCACGTAATCCTGACCGAGGAAGACTTCGAGAAGCTGCCTCTGCCGAGCAAGCAGACAGTCGAGCTGTCGGCGTTCGTGAAGGCGGAAGAGATCGACCCGGTGTATTACGAAAAGAGCTACTACCTGGAGCCGGACGCCAAGGGGATTAAACCCTTCGCGTTGTTGATGACGGCCCTCCGTGAGAAGGGGCTCACAGGTATCGCGAAGATCGCGGTGCGGAACAAAGAGCAGCTTTGCGCGCTGCGGCCGATGGACGGAACCCTGATCCTGGAGACGCTCTTTTACCCGGATGAGATCCGCGTGGAAAAGACTGAGTTGCCAGACGTAAAGATCTCCGACAAAGAACTGGAGATGGCGTACACGCTGATCGACCTGCTTAGCGAGGAATTCGAACCGGAGAAGCATAAGGACGAGTATCGCGACGCCTTGATGAAGCTTATCGAGGCCAAGCTCGAGGGCGAAGAGCTCCCGGAGGTTGCGGCGTCGGGTCCGGCGAAAGTTACCGACATCATGTCGGCGCTCCGAGCAAGCGTCGAGGCCGCGAAGAAGCGCAAGAAGGGCGATGAGGATGAAGAGGAAGCGCCTGCCCGGAGGCGCAAGGCCGGATAGGCTCTAGCCGCTCCGTCTCCACGGCAGTCGGGTCCGCCGGCGGGGCCGTCCAGTTCCTGACCCATCGTCAGTCTGGATCACGCTGATGGAACCGTCCGTCTCGAGCACTGCAAGCCGGACCTCGTCTATGCTATCGATTCCGTGCTCTCGTATGGCCATCAGAACTTCCTCTTCGTCAAGACCCTCACGGCGGATGTTCTGTCTCAGGAGCTTGCCGTCGCTGACGACGACGGTCGGCGAGCCCTCAACGGCCTCGCGCAGCCATATCACGCGTTCGCGCGCAGTGGCGACGCCGTAGTTGGCGCCGATGAGCACGCCGGCGGCGATCAGGCCGCCGGTAACTGAGACGTCGCTGCCCACCATCGCGTTCTGCACGGCGTTCGAGATGAGCAGGATTACGACGAGGTCAAAAGTCGCCATTTGGCCGATCTCGCGTTTGCCGACGACACGCAGGGCGAGAAGCAAACACGCATAAATGATAAGAGTTCGAGCAACAATTTCGAATCCGTTGACGTTAAGGTTGAACACGACTACCTCCAGCTAATAGTTATGAGCGCGTCAATGATGTGCCGGAAGTGAGGACGCGGGCAATCCTCCTCGCAAGTTGGGTAGCGCCCAAATGCGGGTTCACGGTCTGTCCGCTCACGGCGAGGGTTGCATTGCGGCAGCGCGTGATGAGCGGGGAGCACGCGTGGAGAAGGATTGGCCGGCCGGTTGGTTCGGGTCGCTGTGTCGGTCTCGAGTCGTCAGATGCGGTAATTCGACGATAGTTCGGAGGGACGGCCGAGAAATATTTCCAATCGGATGCGCATGCGTTGCCTTCTACGACGGTGCCGGCGTCACCTACCAGAACGACGCCGTTGCAATCAGTTTGAGCGTTTAGCGCGGTTCGAGCGCCGGCGTGCCCCTGAAGCAGCGCCACGAGCTGCCGTTCTGTTGCTCGCTACCCTTTCGAAGTGAGCCTTCAGCCGGCTGAATTGCTCATCGGTCAGTTCTTCGGCGAGGACGAGCTTGTTGTCGGCGCCCTTGGTGGCGACGATCAACTCGTCGAGTTTCGCCTGGAGGGCGAGGTTATCCCGGTTTTGAGTGTTTTGAATTAGGAAGACCACGAGGAATGTAACGATAGTGGTCGCAGTGTTGATAACGAGTTGCCAAGTATCGGAAAAGCCGAATATTGGGCCCGTCACGACCCATGCGAGAACGACAGCTACCGCAACGATGAATGCCCCAACCGAGCCGACCTTCTCGGAGACAGCGTGAGCAAACTTCCTGAATACTTCGCCCATCACGACTGAATAGTCGCCGGTGCCGAATGCGCGCAACGTAAAGTTCGGCGGTCTCAGTCTTGCATTCCACTATCAGACCGAGAGCCGGCCCAGGCGGTGTGGAGGGGGAAATGAGCCCTTGATGCCATAATAGGCGTGTGCTCGAGAAATATAGGGAAAAGCGCGACTTCGAACGCACGCCAGAGCCGGCTCCCGGCGCCGAGAAAGAAGGGCGCGGGCCGCTCATCTTTGTGATTCAAAAGCACGCCGCTACTCGCCTGCACTATGACCACCGCTTCGAAGTCGATGGCGTGTTGAAGTCGTGGCCGGTGCCGAAAGGGCCCTCGCTGAACCCGCGTGACAAGCGGCTGGCTGTGATGGTGGAGGACCATCCGTTCGATTACGCATCGTTCGAGGGAGTGATCCCGAAAGGCGAGTACGGCGCGGGCCAGGTGATCGTCTGGGATGCGGGCACCTATTCGCCGGATGAGGGAGGCAAGCTGTCGTTCGACGACCGCGACGAGGCCGAAGCCCGGATGCGGCAGGGCATCGCGGTAGGGAAGATCTCGGTGTTCCTTCGCGGACACAAACTGAAGGGCTCCTGGACGCTGGTACGTACCAGGCGCGCGGCGAACGAATGGTTGCTCATAAAGCACAAGGACCGCTTTGCAGACACGGAGCGCGACGTCATAGAGGAACACAGATCGGTGCTTTCTGGACTCACCTTGGAGGACATCAAGGCGGGACGCCTCCCTGAGCGGCGGACGGTTGCCGAGATGTGCCTCCGCCCCGGCGACCTAGGGGGCGCGCGGCCGGCGCCGTTTCCGCGCTGGATCGAGCCGATGAACGCTTCGCTCTCGGAAGGCCCTTTCTCGTCTGCCGACTGGTTCTTCGAGCCCAAGCTGGACGGCGTGCGAGCGCTCTCTTTCATCCAGCGCGGAAACGTCAGTATCTTCTCTCGCCGGGGGCTGGACGCGACCAAGCAGTACCCGGGCATAACCAGCGAGCTACGGGAACAAGTGGAACCAGAGATGGTGCTGGACGGGGAGATCGTCGCTTTCGATGAAAGCGGCGTTCCGTCTTTCCAGCAGATTCAACAGAGGCTCAACTTGATGCGCGAAAGCGATATCAAGCGAGCTGAGTCGCAGGTGCCTGTCTTCTACTACGTGTTCGATATCCTGTACGCGGGCGGGTATGACCTCCGAGGCGCGCCGCTAGAGCAGCGCAAACGGCTGTTACGCCAGCTGCTCATGCCGACGAACCGCGTCCGGCTCGTCGAGCACTTCGAGCAGGACGGCGAGGTGGCTTATCGCGCAGCCGTCGAACACGGCCTCGAGGGGCTGCTAGCGAAGAGGCGGGACAGCGTTTACGAGTCGGGGAGGCGGTCGAAGAACTGGATGAAGATTAAGAGCACCAAGGAGGGCGAGTTCGTCATCGGCGGATATACCGAAGGCGGCGGATGGCGAGCGGGCACGTTCGGCTCGCTACTCCTCGGCTACTACGATGATGCAGGGAAGCTTGTGTATGCGGGCCATGTGGGCACCGGGTTCAACGACAAGACGCTCAAGATGCTCAAGGAGAGGCTGGAGGTGCTGCGGACGGATGAGCGGTCGTTCGCCGAGGAGCCTTCGCGGGCGGGGATGCCGTTCGGCAGGCCGAAAAATATGCCTGTCACCTGGGTGAAGCCGGAACTTGTCGCGCAGGTCAGGTACGCCCAGTGGACAAAAGATGGGGTCCTGCGCGCCCCGAGCTTCCTCGGACTGCGAGAGGACAAGGCGCCTGCCGACGTGAGGCGAGAGGAGCCGGTACCCCCGCCCTTGAGCGCCCGGTCCGATTCCAGACCGGGTGACAACGATGCCGTCGCCGAGGTGCTCGAGCAGCTCGAACAGCCGCATGAAAAGTTCATCCTGAGGGTCGAGGGCCTCAAGATCCCGCTCAACAACCTCGACAAGGAGTTCTGGCCGGCGATCGAACAGCGCAGGGCGCTGACGAAACGAGACCTCTTGGTCTATTTTGCGAAGGTCTCCCCCTATCTGCTTCCACACATGCGGGACCGCCCAATTACGCTGACGCGCTACCCGAACGGCATCTACGGCGGGCACTTTTACCAGAAGCGATTCGAGAGCAAACTGCCCGAATTCGTCCAGACTGTAAAGCTATACTCTCGCGACAACGCCGGCGATGTCGACTATCTGGTGTGCAACAACCTGCCAACATTGCTCTGGTTGGGCCAACTGGCGGATATCGAGTTGCACACGTGGTACTCGCGGATCAGCCCCGAGCCGGATGCTCACCACTTGCCGGTAACGTTTGCTGGATCGGCGAAGAACATCGACGCGTCGTTGTTGAACTACCCCGATTTCATCGTGTTCGACCTCGATCCGTACATTTACTCCGGAAAGGAGAAAAAGGGGGCCGAGCCGGAGCTTAACCGAAGGGCTTTTCTCAAGACGTGCGATGTGGCGCTTTGGCTGAAGGACCTACTAGACTCGCTTTCCCTGTCGTCCTTCGTCAAGACCACGGGCAGAACGGGGCTTCATGTGTATGTGCCCATCCTTCGGCAGTTCGACTACGATATGGTGCGCGCCGCCTGCGAAACGATCGGGAAGTACCTCATTCAGGCGCACCACCGCGACATAACGATGGAGTGGTCCGTCGACAAACGGACCGGGAAGGTATTCTTCGACCACAACCAAAACGTGCGGGGGAAGACGCTCGCCTCGGTATATTCGCCACGACCGAGTCCAGAGGCGGGCGTGTCGATGCCTGTTCGCTGGGAGGAGATCAAGGAAATCTATCCGAGCGACTTCACCATCCTCACCGCCTATGACCGGATCGCGAAAGTTGGGGATCTTTGGGCGGGAATCCTGGACGCAAAGCACGACCTCGCTAGAATGCTCGGTGCACTGTCCGAAGATGGGTCCGATTGAATTCCGCAGCGACGCAACGCGGTGACGGGCGTTAGCGACCGACGATAAGCATGCCGCCGGAGAATAGATTATCCGGAAACCGGCGGCAAAGGCAGCTTGATGGCCGAGACGAAGATTAACCAAAACAACCGGTGGCTCGGTTGGCGTAGAATGAGCAGATGAGCATGCAGACACACAAACAGGCGCGGCCGGCCAGAAATGATGGCCAAGGCGAGACCCTGACGGTCACTGACAACCGCACTGGGAAGATGTACGAACTGCCCATCACAGACGGCACCGTACGGGCCAAGGACTTTCGTCAGGTGAAGGCGTACGAGGGGGACTTCGGTCTCATGGTCTACGACCCCGGG
>Ga0209690_1000195_pt1 | contig 30868 bp, 31 predicted proteins | sample GraSoiAngelo_150_FD_186164 | JGI IMG/M metagenome (GOLD analysis project Ga0209690, IMG submission 186164) | Grasslands soil microbial communities from the Angelo Coastal Reserve, California, USA - 14_1009_09_40cm (SPAdes) (version 2) | ecosystem: Environmental > Terrestrial > Soil > Grasslands ... | reverse complement strand
GCTGGCTTGGACCTTCCATCCAGTAGAGCGGTTCGCGGGGATAGATTCCGTGACGAGCGTAGAGTGAGATTGAAACGGGGTTGTAGGCAAAGGTCACCAGGGCCCGGTTGGTGATAGCGTGACCCTTGTGGTGTTTCATCGCCCTCTCCATGAGGTTCTGCCCGATGTTGAGACCTTGGTGTGCGGGAGAGACGAACAAGTGGGCGAGATACCATAACGATCCTCGAACCCAGCTCAACGTAATTCCCGCCATTTTCCCTCCGACTTCTGCTACCCAGAATCCGTCGCTGTCCTCTCTCAAGGCCATATCGAACCAGGGAAAACCCTGCTGAGGAATCGCTGGCAGTTTAGGAGAGGCGAACGGCGACGAGTCGAAGAATCCATGCTCTCGCAAGACACCGTCAAACGAGTTTCTGATGAGACTGAGGATTCCTGGGAAGTCTTCCATCGTAGCCTTCCGGTATGATACGTCCGACATTGACGGAACGAACGAGCTTGCAATGGAGACATAAAGGTAAAGGCCTGCGGGTTCTCAATTGTGGTCGCTTGTACACGGACCGTTGAAATATTCCAGTCATAGTTTCTATAAACGGCAGCTAGGGGTTGTTTCTGTGGCTCCACGAAAGCGGGCTTGCAAATCCATAGCAGTTCTTCTCTTGGCCACACTCACGACTGCGGCCGCATTCGCGCCATACCGAATAGCAGCAACCAAGCCTCTCACATCGTACAACTCGAGCATATCTTCTGGCTATCCAACGGTGGTAGGCTGGGGTGGAGTGAGACTTGACGAGTCCCAGGCTAACTCAGCCAACCCGGCCAGCCAGGTGTTCCCCGGCGAGGCAGCGAGCAACATGGAACTCCAGGCTCAAAGGCTACAAGCCAGGGGATTCAACGCCATCCGTGTCAGCTTTCAGTCGGCCTGTTCCAGCCCCCAAGGAATGGGCGCGTACGACCCCACCTGGCTGAACAGAGCAATAACAATCGCCCAACAGTATAGTCTCTGGATCATAGTCGACTATCACGGCTACAACGACCTGACGAACTCTACGAGCGTTAGCTGCTGGTTGGGGTATTGGAGTCCTATCGTTCAACAGTTCATGGGCGCTTACGACCAGATCATCTGGGAACCGATCAACGAACCAGTCATGACGAACAGTACTGACGTAGCTTCGTTGTCGGACTCGTACCAGCAATGGATCAATCAGGCTAGAGGCATGGGCGATACGCACTGGATTGTGGTCCAGAACTTGTGTAGCTCTACCTGCGGTTTCAAAAACTTGGCCGATGGATACCCGACGGTCAATGATACACAGGGAAGAGTGTTCATCAGCTTGCACTCATACATGGGCTATCCATATTACAGTTCGAGCTGGAACAACGCGACTGCCGACTCGTTGGCCCAGCAGTTCTATAAAGCGGTCGTCTCTGGGTCCCAGAGAACCGGCTGGCCGGTTTTGAATACGGAGGGGGGCGCGGATCCTCAGGAAACAAACTGTTCCGGTGGAGTCTCTCTGCCCTCAAGCCAATGCGCTCCAGACCAGGTCCAGGTCGGTTCCGCTGGATACAGCAACACAACGTTCCACTTTATCCAAGCACTTACCAGCCTCTATGATTCGAATGCTCCTCAAAGGATCAACTGGTTGTGGTGGCCAATGGGGAGCTGGACGGATACTCCGCTTGCGGAGCCAACGTATGGCGCCTTGTCCAGTGATGGATGGGGAAGCCTCCTCCAATACAGTCCCGTGTCGGATCCATCGATAGCGTTGGACGGCTTGGGAGGGGATACTAGCTGTCAAGCAGCGTCTTGTCGCGCACAATTGCTTACCACTACCCAAGCGAATGATGTGATTCTCCTGGTCGTTCGTACGTCTAGCGATACAATAGTGCTTACGATAGGTGATAGTAGTGGTCTAAGCTTCACGCAACGCCTTTCATACGTCTCTACGACTTTTGGAGGGGCAATCTGGGAATACTACGCTATAGCAAGCTCACCATTGGACATGGACAACATCACGGTAGTTGCGGACCAGTGCTGCTTCACAATTCGAGGAATGCAGGTTCTAGGCATCTCCGGCGCTGACACCTCTACCGTCTACGATGGGGACCCGTCTGTTCCTGCTACCGTGTCATGTCCTAGTGACGCCTGTGGCTATTGTTATGCTGACGCCAACACTAACCCAGGCACGTGTTCCGCTTCTGTGCAAACGTCTAGCGCGGCCTTGGTGATCGCAGCCACACAGATCAATGATGCTCCATCGTGTGGGGGATACTCGTCCTCGCCAGCAGGATATCAGCCCCCACCGGGATTCAATATGATATCAGCTCCGAACGGTAACTTCGAAGTTGACTATGCGATAACCAATGCGCCAAATTACGTTGAGTTCAACTGCAATGGTACTGACGCGACGGCCATAGTAGTTGACGCAATCATAGCGTCTGGTTAAACTGCTCCGGTGTACTTGGATGCCGAGGACAGAAAGGGCTAGGAACCGCCTTAGGGCTTGATGGCACCACGTTTGGCGTTTCGGAGAAGTTTGTAACAGCCAAGTAACGCGAATCCCCAACCCGTGTAGAATATCACATCCAGCGATAGAGCGAGCCAATCGAAATAGTAACCGCACTGACCGTAATTGGGAAGACCCAAGATGAGTAGGCAATTTTCCCAGACAAAGGGAAAGCCCGACCACAGGTGCGCAGAGCCCAACTCATAGAGGATAGTTAGCGCAACGATCGGTACAGCTACTAAGTACACTAGCAAAAGAATGCCCTTCATAGACTTGTTAACGCCCTTTCATCACGGCTGGGACCATACGTGCCGATGAGCCTTCCTTTCCTCCTGGCTCTCGGCCAGCGAACTCACTGAGGAACTGAGGCGATCATCCCGCCGGATTGGAGGTTCTGGATTCTCTCCTGGATGCTAGGTTGCTTGAACATGGAACTCTTCCGATTCAGCTTTTCTACGTCCTTGAAGCCCATGCTGTCAATCTTCCGGAGCGTAGTCAGGAACACGTTTCGTCCTACTAACCCGGCAACTTGCAAGTCCGCTCTCAATGCTTCCTTGTGCGCTTCGGGAGAGTATAATCTACCGAATACCACCAGAGTGAGCAAACCTATCACTAGGGGAAAAATGGGACTGGTCAAGTAGATTCCAGCAGACCCCAGTACGGATGTTCCAAAGGCTAGGAGCAGGACTGGAACATAGTAGGCCAGAGCCACTATGATTCCCACTAGGAGAGATTTGATGATTCTTGGTCTCGCCCAAGACCTGACCAAAAGAGTCGAACCAATCAGGGGCTTCCATTCCTCTGGAGCCAGGACCCCTTGCATACGTCTGGCGAGGATCATTCGCCTTCCCCCGAGAAAGACATAGTCCACTGGAACGCTAATCCTTCCACCTCTACCAAGATAGATGCTGTCCTCCCAGATCAGCTTCTTCGGTGTGAATCTCTTGAGCCCGAGGAGATCGCACATGCTGGGCACCTGTTGCAGGATTGCTTCGTCTGAGCCGGATTGACCTTCACTCATCGAGGACCTTCCAAGCTGATCGCGAAAGGAAGTCAGGCGACAACCGGGCGTCTGGGATACCTAATTGAAAGTATGAAAGCCAACCCGACTATAGTTGAAGCCGACGCCCAGCTGAGAATAGGTCTGTAGATGGAATAAGCAGAGCCAAGAGGGAGAGCCACGACGTTGAGGAAGGCGAGTTCGTTTCCTAGTGTTAGGTATAGGTTGAGACAAATCCAGACAAGTATCAGGGCTGCTACAGCCTTTCTGATAGGGTCCATGTCGCTCCATTTGAGGGTCAATCTCTCCCCTTTCTGCTGGGAAATGTTGAACCTCACGATCCAGACGATGCAACCAACTAGGATTAGAATAGGCACACCATCGAGAGCGATTTCCAAGGAGCCCATACTTCGCCCCTGTTCTATAAAGAACAGCAGGGCCGAGAATTAAGCGTACTGCCGCGAAGTTTCGAAAGTGCCCTAGGGGTCCCCCTTTGACCGAATATTTTCCTCATTCTACTTATATTGGGTTAGACCGGACGTTTTCATTGCAATGAGGCTTCCCCTAGTTGTCGTGGGAATCGCGCTCCTCGTGGTTGGTTCGATACCGATCATCCTGGGCACAAACGAAATCCTCGCTCTGAACGATTGCACAAGCGGTGGTCGAGTTTGCGTCGTCAGATCAGGAAACGGGTTCTGCGGCTCAACCCTCTGCACCATCGACCCATTCTACGGCCAAACCTCGATTGAGGGAATACGTGGTCTTGCCTACTCTCTGATAGAGATAGGAGCGGTCGTGGCCATAGTGGGCGTTGCGGCGACCGTAATTGGGGAAAAAGCAAAGCCTAGTTCCCACAAGTAGAGAGAGTTAGCCGAGTCTCCGAAAGAACAATTAACATGCGAGCATGTCTCTCTCTCGAGTATTCTTGCCGTCTCAAACCGTTCTTAGAAAGGTTGACCGTTGGATTGATGCTCACAAGAAGGATCTAGTGGATCTTACTTGTCGTCTTGTCAGTATTGATACTACTGTTCCTCCGGGTCTGAACTATCCGAAGATCTCGCAGGTTCTTGCTGGCGAGCTCAAAGAGCTGGGTGTTACGCCTTCTGTGACCCATATTCCCGAAGCCACGATCAAGAGGAAGGTTAGCCCTGAGGTCGGGCTGAAGGGTCCAAGACCAAATACTTACGCGATTCTCAAGGGCGAGGGTGACGGTCCGAAGATACTTCTCAACGGGCATGTGGATGTTGTCCCAGCGGACCCGTCAGGATGGACCAACGACCCATTCAAGCCCACGATCAGGAATGGTCAGATTTACGGGCGGGGGGCTGCGGATATGAAGGGGTCGGACGCTTGTACGATCTTTTCGTTGAAGGCGCTGGTGGAGACTGGTGCAAAGTTCGCGGGGTCAATTACGCCGACTTTTACCACGGACGAGGAGGTGGGAGGGTACACCGGCGTCAACCACTTGGTGGATAAACACGTGATCACGAAAGACATCGACTATTGCATCTCGACTGACAGCGGGATAGAGGTGCTTCATGTCGCGAGTCTCGGTGACTCCGAGTTTGTCATCACCGTCAAGGGCGAGGCGGCGCACTCAGGCCGAGGCTGGACGGGGATCAATGCGATTGAGGAGGCTGCTGGTTTGATCGAGAAGTTGAAGGTTCTCGGTGGAGAGATCGGGAAGAGAAGATCGAGGATACCGGCGGAGCCGATGTACGGGACGAAGAAGATGCGGCCAGGCCTCTACGTGAACATGATCAAAGGCGGCCTGAAAGGCAACATCATACCCGACACATGCGAGATCCTAGTCGACAGACGATTCATCCCAGAAGAGAAAGCTGCAGAAGTCGAAAAAGAGATCAATAGGGTCGTGAGAGAATTCGCAAAAGAAAGTCCAGCAAAGATCTCGATGAAGAAAATCCTTGGATATGATCCGATGATCACACCTCCCAACCACAAACTTGTCAAAGTAGTCAGGAAACAAGCGAGAAAAGTTCTCGGACGAGACACACCACCAGCAGGAAGTCAAGGGTCCACTGACATGGCAGTCGTCAGCCAACTAGGCATACCCGTAGCCGTGCTGGGCGCAACAAGACAGGACAGCAATATTCACGGGATCGACGAACACGTACGCATAAACGACCTCGTAAGCGTCACAAAAATCCTAACACACTCATACCTAGAACTACTGCCAATCCGACGCGAATAGCCGTCCAGTTCTCTTTCCTCCACTTTGCTATCGACTTCGAAGACAGTTCCTCATTCTGACAATGGTTATGCCGGGCAATCGTTAAAGCGCAGATAAACGCGGGAACTAGGTACTGGAGACCTGCAAGGAATGGGTACGGAATCCAGTCAAGTCGTGACGAGAGGCATTTTCAAAAGTGTGACCAGTTTTCCGGAAGGCTATCCAGATGTTGTCACTGGAGCCCTCTCACCAACTGACAATGTTCTGGTCACGGGCCACTCAAATGGCATGATTGTGAAATCCGATCTTGTAACTGGTGCGAGAACTGTCCTCCATCAGGGTTCGCCTACAATCAGGTCGATTGCGCTCTCTCCGAAGAAGGAGGTGGTAGTAGGGACAGCATCCGGGCTACTGATGACGTTTCAGCTTGATCATCCGTCGACCAAAGAGACCCTGCGAGATGAGGACTTCACAGTCAATTCACGTGTCTGGAAGACAATATGGCTGGATCCGCCACACAAGCATCAGGCTTGATATTGAAGGCGCCGGCCTCATCTCTCCTCACGAAGGATTTTCTCGGTCATGTGTGTCCTAATTCAACAATCAGCTACTCGTAGCGGTTGGAACGACGGCCGGAGATTTTCTATGGGCCCTTAGCGGCTTCCGGATTGTTGAGAGGGGAGTTGGGCTTGGAACCGGTGGACGGTGGACGCGCCCGATCGCTCGAGGACGAAGAGGACGACGGTAGTGTTGATGGTGATGAGCGGATGGCATGGTTTCTCCTCACCTCTACCGCGTAGAGAGCTACAAGCGTGACTGCCGTTGCTAGGAGCATGACAGTGACGGCGAACCCCCAGGTTTCCCAGATGCTTGAAGGGGCGGCTGGGAAGTAGCCGGCAGCTTGCAATAACTGCCGGGATTTTGTGAGGTCGAAACTGTACGGGGTTAGAGCAGTGTTGAACCCGTCGGTGACCGCGAAGCCCGTCCGGTAGTCGCCGACTACCGGAGTTGTTATCCCAGGATTACCGTATCCGGCAAGGAGCTGTTGTGTTATCAGATCTCTCGGGATCGCGGAGCTGATGGCCTGACGAACATATTTGGCGGCGAGAGAGGCCTGCGAAGGATCACTACGACCTAGCGGAGTATTGACGCCTGTTCCGAATATTGGGTGTTGCATGTTGAAGCCTAGCTCCTGGACCCCGAACGCGTCGTAGGACGTCCACTGGTTCGACGGCCAGCTAGCGAGAAAACTCGTCTGAGTCTCCAGAGCGTACTGCGAATCGAGGACGCTTACCGAGCCTGTCTTGAGAGCGGAAACGGCATTATCGGAACTCGGTATGTGTTTGACGTAATAGTCCTTAACCTCAAAAGCTCCCCTACTCTGAAGGGCTGTCTTCCCGTTCTCCGGGAAATCAAAGTAGTTATCATTCCTAGTCAGATGATTTGTCTCAGTCGTGGAATTATAGTTGACAAACTTGTAGGGTCCCGTTCCAACCGGCCCGCCACCAATCCCTGTGTTGAACGGGTTCGTCCTCCAGTTTGCATAGGAAACAGTCGATAACACGTGGGCGGGAATTATTGGTGTGGTTAGAATGTTCTCGACGAAGTACGCGTAGGGATTCGGGAGAGTGAACCTGACAGTATACGGGTCCACAATTGTTACATCGCTTTTTCCACCGACTATTCCCTTGATGAACGCCTCGTTGTCCGCTTTCAGGGTATCGTCTTGAAGCGCGTCAAATGTGAATTTCACATCTGTCGCATTGAATGGAACCCCGTCATGCCATGTCACCCCCGGACGCAACGATACGGTCCAAGTCTTCTGATCCGACGCGACAGACCAGGCGGTCGCTAGCTGCGGAATCATATTCTTGAAGATCGTATCATTCCTCTGCGCCAACGCACTGAATAGTGCTCCGTACACGGTCTGATCGTAGTAGGAACTGCTCACTGCCGGGTTGAAACCCTCAGACGGAGCCGGCCCTGTCTGGGCAAGGGTGATCGAGCCTGTCGTAGACCCGCCCAGCATCGACAGCTGTTCGATCGGCGGCCAATACGGTGAATGGTAGGTGCTGAACACGTACTGGGCATTCGGCATAGTATAATCAAAGGCAACGATCTCCCTCGTGTAGAGTATCGTGGCGGAGGGCTGCTGGTCATAAGCGAGCGCCTGCCACTGCCTCACCAAATCTAACCGCTGCGTCTTGTCGAGTGTTTGCTTGATCTGTGTGGTCAGCTGATTATTCTGGCTGTTATTCCAGAGATAGTAGTTGGACCCGATCGGCGCAAACTGTGTACTGTGATAGTAAGACCATGGATCAGCATCTATCCCGAGTGCATAGCCAAGAAATAGGGCGTCAAAGCCACCGTTGTTATACGCTTTCCCGAGAACATCAGAGGCAGGCGTAAGCGCCCTATCGTATATCGTGGGCCAGTCAAGAACAACCCTCTGCGCATCGATGCCCAACGCCTGAAGGTTGTTCTGGACGAGCAGCGACCAAGCCTGTCGGGCCTGATTCGGCTGAGGAACCATCAGCGTTATTCTGAATATTCCGGTAGGTGCGGTATCTGCGTGGACCCATACAGGACTGGTCGAGGTGAGAGCAAGCCCGAGAAACAACAGTGCCAGCGCTCTACGTAGGGCGCGAGATCGGTCAGTCATCGCGAGAACACTGGAGCGAGCAGGCGATCGGGCGTAATGGCGACTGTGTTCCTCTCTTCGTCAGACTATGAGTACTAGACCGTTTTTTGTCAGAACCAGAGCCTCCGCGGCCCGACATTAACAGTCACGGTCTTCTACTGTGGCTTCATTACTAACGGACCTTGACTTCGTGCGTTTTGGCCATGAACCCGTTCTTCTTGTGCGTACCATCGCAGAAAGGCATCAGCGTGGACCCGCCACATCGACACCAGCCCTGAACAACCTTCCCGTCCACAATAACCAGGTTTGGACCGTTCTCAGTTGACCTTATCACAACATCAGACATACTCACACTATCACCTTTCTTCCAATCATTGTCGTAGGACCTTAGCCACGCGAGTCAGGACCACGAGCTGCTCTCCATGAACCAGACTGTTCTGATCGTACTTACCGACAACCCGCAAGAGAGCACCCACAACTAGATCATCTGCTCCGCCCATGATCAACTTGCTCGTCGGACCCCATTCAACCTCGAGACGCTGAGATGTTCGAGGGAATGCCTGATTGGTCCCCGTTTCATCAGGCAGTAGGAACACGCCTCCCAAAACCTGTTCCCTCGGCAAATCTGTCACTGAGAAAAACAGGTCCACCAACGTTCCTGGAACAGTTTCCCCTAGTTGTTTCAAAGTGAGCACCGGGACTGCCGGTATCTTCGGAGGCGCCGACGCCGTAGTTTTGGTCCCTTCTGCTACAGCCGGAATTTCGCGTGGCCGCAGAGGCCTATCCTGATCGTATCGTAATCCGAACTGCAATGCAGTCTGCGCCTTAGCCAGTTCCTCACCCAAGTAGCCCGCATGACTCAGCTGTGTGACAAGACCCTCACGCAAGAGACCCAGTAACATTGAGGTTGCTCCGCGTCCCCGCATCTCATGAGCAGGCGTATGATCAGGCAAGTAGTGTCGTAGCAGAATCTCCTTCTGCTCAGGCTCGATCGTGATAACAAAGTATCCCTTCGGATCATACAACAACGGCTCACGCTGCCCACCAGGCCGAATAGACACAAATTCTTCCTGTTTTCTGGGCATTGCAGTTTGCTTTTGTCCCGTCACAAAAACACCGGGATTGCGATCAGAGAGACTCTTCACTCGGTCTTGTAGGACCTGTAGATCTTCTTCGCCCGTCCAGTCAAGAACCTCTACCTGCTTCCTGAATTGGTCAACTTGCTCGGGATCAACTGATGGTAAGACTGGATCATAACCAGCCGCGTCGATGATCCGTCGCTTGTCATCAACGCCTTTCTCAGAGAGAGCGACGAGAGATTGCCCCGGCTTGAATAGCGCAGAGTCTTTGCCGCAGATGAGCAGGAAACGAATCGCAGGATTAGACGTGACGTTGACAATAATCCGGGTAATGCCCAGATTGGCCGTGTAGACCATGCCCGCAATGGCCACTCCAGGAAGAGCCACGAGGGGGCTGATCAAACGTTCCGAGGTAAGGGCACAAACGGCGACGGGACCACTCGGATCGCCAACCTGATAGGTCCCGGGCATGACAGGCCACGCTGCGCCGCTCTTGCTACTCAACGTTCAAGACCGCTTTCCTATCTAATCGAGTTTCTCGACGCATAACGCTGGGCAGAGTATTTCCAATACTCTACTCGCGGCCGCATTTTCTTCATCACACGTGAATTATGGAACTCACGGAAGGCGCTAGTTGGAGTTCCTCCCTGATAGAATCTCATTCGCGCGCTGGCTTTCGGATCATTGGGTATCGGTCGCAATTTGTCCAAGAACTTGGTCCCGCGAGCGTCGAGTCCGCTGGAGGTTACTCCAGCCGTTCCGCAACCTACGTCATGGACGCAGAGTCCCACACAGCTACTGTCCACTTTTTCTCAGTAGCAGTAACGTGCGTCAGACGCTAATAATTCTGAGCGGAAACCCAAGTCCACAGCGGACCCGAATGTTATCTTAGGTACAACAAGAGCTCACCTAGCATCACAAATTGTTTCTGGTTAGTGTCTTGAGACGGAGTTTGGTCACTTGCAAGCTGTCTCGCACCTCCTCAAAGAGCGAGACGGTTCCAGAACGTACTGATCACCGAAACCCCAATGACTGCGGTTCCCAGCCAGAAGAGATAGTCTAGAACAGCCATTACCGGACCAGTCGAAGAAGATCCATTATTCAGAGAATTGGCTATTGCTTTTCTCAGCCATCGCGTCAGTCTTCCCGTGCTCTATACTTATCAGAGCCCTCTAAAGCCAAGAAATAGAGAAGGATACGATTGAAGGACAAACGAGACATGGACAAGGCCCGAGCCGAACTCCAGAGGGTCGATGCGGCATGGGCCGGAGCGGCCGCAGCTGCGCGCGATGTGGAACAAATTGTTTCGTTTTGGGCCGACGATGCGATCGTCATTCCGCCAGGACAGATGCCCATTATCGGCAAGACTGCCATCCGGAACTACGTCTCAGCGAGCTTGAAGATCCCGGGCTTCAGCATCCAATGGAAAACGACCCAGTTCTCTATCGCCCGAGACTGCGACATAGCCTACGGTATTGGGACAAACCAAGTCTCGTTCAACGACGAGAATGGCAATCGCGTCACATTGCGAGGCAAGGCCGTTACGATCTGGCGAATGGAGAACGATGCATGGAAGTGCGTTGTCGACATCTGGAACGATGACCCCGCCCCGAAATGAGCATGCTTGGAGCACCGGCAAGGAGGCAGACGATCAAAGTTGGACCGGACCTGCACTAGAGAAACATCCGTTGAGAAAAATCTTGGAGAGATGTGTCGTGCAACTAACGTCTGTGTCCCTTTGCTGCTTATATCCCAGGCTAACCTTGTTACATTAGATAACTTTGAGTAAGCTAGCATCTAGCTGCCAACCCGACATCTCAAGTATTATTTCAGGAAAAAGCGAACTTTGCAGGAGAGACATCTGCGCGGTAATCAAAGCTGTAAGAAAGCTGGGCTCAGAGTGGAGAATCCTCATCTCATACTACCTCCTCGACAACCCCCTCCGCTTCAACGATCTATTGAGAAAGGGCAAGCCTGACGACCTAAACGCGCGAACCCTTTCCAGAACTCTCAAGTATTTGCAGAATATGGGAATCGTTGAGAGAAGAGTAACCGGCACAGAACCCTTCTCAGTCGTCTACAATCTCACAGAGAAAGGACGAGACCTCGGCGATATCCTGTCCGCATACCGGAGATGGGGAGAGAAGTGGACCCCAAGCATCGTCCATCCCTTACCATATCTGAAGGTAAGCAGACCAGTGATATCTCGCAAGACCTAGCAAATTTTGGGATGGTCGCGCCTCCGTAAATAAGAAAATCTGAAATCCCAACTGCGCAAGCTCTGCACAACCTTGCAGCAGACCCGGCAGACTCGGATAACTGCGAATCTTGTAGGGATAATGCTTTTCGTCCAGGTTATTCTTGGAGGAAGCGCAGTCGTTCTAGGCCTCGATATCAGGTATCATCTGCCTGGGGAACCCTAACCTTCATAGTACTCGTGGTCACGACCGTGCTGGCCCGCAGAGATTTCGGTACTAGTTCCACCCTGTTCAAAGTAGCACTCGCTTCCATCGCCGACTTCGTCGTCCAAGGAATACTAGGTCTGTTCGCTCTAGGATCAGACGTCGCGGTTGTTGTCCATCTTACCAACGCTTTCCTGCTTGCCGTCATCGTGACCTATCTGATCAGCTTTGCCGACAGCGCTGATAGTCCTTCTACCTCCCTTAGCTCCCATCCTAAAATTGCTTCCCCTTCGACCTATCCGTCTCTGAGCCAGAATTATGGAGTAACCGATTGCTAGGTAGAATAGACAATCGATTGCGAAGAAGAACGGATTGAAAATCGTCTCACTCGACGGCAGGCTGCACCAGGGAGGACAGCCTCTCATCAGCTGAACCCTCCAAGCGAGAGGAAAACCGTAGCTGTCCCACCAGATAGCTCCGGGCGTGAAGAACTCCCCCGTCAGAAGCCAGCCTGTAGAAACAGTAACCAAGATGGCACTGAGAATTAGCAGGAGGATTACGCGAAGATTCGGGGCCGAGACCTTGTATTTCTCCGAGCCCTGCAAGACGAGGGGTATGGAGATTCCTAGGAAAGCGATCCCCAGAGCTGGAAGTACGGTCAGAGGATCTCCGTATGCGGAGGACCAGCCGCCGCTGGTTTGTTCTCTAATGTAGTACCATTCGGTAGCCGCGAACGTGAGGCATGCTAGTGCGACACTCACAAATCCTGCGAAGCTGACCCTGTTCAACCACTCTTCCTAGGATTGATGAGGCACGCCGAATAATAGCGGCCTCTAACCCAAAGGCAGAGACCTGTGTGACAGGACTACTGGGATTGACGAGCTTTCATTCGCTTCTCCAGCTCTCCCTGGGACACGTCCTCGACATGCGTGGCGATCCACCACTGGTTGCCGTGAGCATCTTTGACGCCTGCGGTCCGGTCTCCGTAGAACTGGTTAGACGGCTCCCTCAGAGAGGTTGCACCTGCCTTGAGCGCTCGCCTGTAGGCCGCATCGACATCCTCGGTGTAGACGTTAATCATTGCAGGAAGCGCCGGGAATTCCGGGTTCGCGTCGCTAAGCATCAGGATAGAGTCGCCGATCGTCAGTTCGGCATGGATTACTCGGCCATCAGGACCCTTGTACACTTCCTCTTCTTGGGCGTTGAACACTTGTTTGAGGAAGTCTATCAGTTTCACTGCTCCTTCGACAGTCACGATAGGAGTGAGGGAATGATAACCCTCGGGAATGGGCTTCACTTTGCTCGTAACAGATTGCATTGGTGATTGCGAACGAGTGATTGCTTGATAAAAGCGTGCCTAGAGGGATGGTTGATCGTGATCGCCAGGAACCTTGCTGCTCGGAACTACCGTCATAATGCTCGAAGGATGCGTCTTCAATGGAAACCTCCACCATAGGTAGTGCATGAGCCAGATAGCTGATAGAAACGAGATTAGGTCCTGGAACGGAAATGATAGAGTGGGAACAGGAGTCACGTACAGGTAAAGCATAGTCGCGATGAACTGGTACGATCTGTAGCCTAGGAAGCCTAGAGCGAAAACTGTTAGTGTCTTCTCTCCGTGTGAGAAGGCTGTCCAGCTCACCTGTCCCCTTTCTCCCCTCAAATAGCCTCGGTAGATTTTCGGCGCTCTTCGAAAGGACATTGCTAGATAAACAAGCAGAGCTATCGTGAAAAGTGGTGGGCCAGTAGCTAGGGTACTGTTTGCGCCTCCAAACCAGTCCCCAATAGGATTAGACAAGCCGGTTGTAATGATACATCCTTGGCATTTGATCGGGCTTTGTGGCCCGTAGAGGAAGAGATTGAGCGTACTGCAGACTGATCCCCCAAGACACGAACCTCCAAAGCCGACTCCATTTGTCAGAACTAGACTCAGATCATTCGTTCCGGAGACCGTCTGAGGGTGAACAACCGCGTAGAGGTCGAACATCACCCAAGTGCCATTGCCGCAACCTTGAACGCTTATTCGCTGGAATACTCCTCCGGTTGTGGCTGACCAGCAGCCTTTGCTATACACCGTGATGACAAAGGGTGTCGCGAGAGATTCAACAACGAGAACCGTGATTAAGAGCGTGAAGAGGATGATTGTCAGCTTGACCTTTCGCTGATCTTCTTTTGGAGGCTCAAGAGGAGGAAGCGCGGCCAATGAATTCTTTCTCCCGGAATCACTTCCGACGTTCATTCAGATAAAGCCGACTGGTCGTCCCCTTCACTCTGACAACCCGGTCGCCACAGAAGAATATGTTCACTATCGAGAACTAGATGCAGGAGAAACAAAGCGTCGCGGGTTGCTATATCATTGGTGCGGTGCTGATGTCTATTCCGTTCTCGGTCATCTCGTAGTAGTAGCCTCTCGAGGCAGGAGCCGTCTTGCCCATCTTGACAAGCCTCAAGGTTCCACCATGACTGACTCCTTCACTCTTCCGTTTCTCCATGTCCAAGACAATATCGGCGAAGTTGACCATAGCATTCTCTATCGTCTCGTCCAAGACATGCGTGTGAAGAGTCGCGATACCAATTGACTTCGCGAACCTTGTAGCATACTTCAGGACCTGTCCGTACTGGAAGACCTTCTTCGCCTCGACCATGAGGAAGAAGGGCGTCAGCGAGTCCATTATTCCCATCGTCTTCTTGCCCAGATGCTTGAGAGTGAAGCTTCGGCCCTGAGCGATAAGATCGGAGAACTTCATCGTACTGTCGACGATCTGCTCGGGCTGCTCCATCGGATACGATTCTGCAAGCCTCTCAACTCCCAGCGCGAACATGTCGACAAAAGAGAGCTTCCCCTCAGACTCATACCGGCTCACGTCCACCCCCCAAGAAGCAATAGTGTCCTTAACGTCCTCAGCGGACTCGTCAACAGCAAAGTACTGAACCCGAAAGTCACGTTCCAACGCCGCGGCAGCTATCTGCTTCACAAGAGTCGACTTGCCGCTACCCACCGGGCCCGTTATTCCGACGGCCGAGGGTCTGGGAAACCCGCCTCCTAGAAGATCATCGAGAACCTTGATCCCGGTCGGCTCCACGGACCGTCACTATAGAACGCGATTGGCTTCGGCCAGTTAAGCGGAGTGTACCTTGGGTCCTGCTTAGACTGGAGCATACGTCGCCGTGTTCTCAGGTACACTCTTATTCCGGAGACACCATGGCCGGGAGTGTTTCTCATGCCGAGACAACTGGCTCCCTACGGCTCCTGGAAATCACCCATCACCGCAGAACTCCTAGCATCAACGTATGTTGGGCTTGACGAGCTAAGAATTGACGGAGATGACGTGTACTGGAACGAGCTTCGTCCCGCGGACAAAGGCAGGAACGTTATCGTCCAGAGAAAACTGGATGGCATGCTGACTGATGTTACCCCGTTAGGCTTCAGCGCCCGGACAAGAGTTCACGAATACGGGGGCGGATGCTACCTCGTACAGAACGGAACAGTCTACTTTTCCAACTATACCGACCAGCGTCTCTACCGCCAAGACCCGGGCTCAGATCCCAAGCCTCTAACTCCGCCAGTAGACATGAGATATGCGGACGGCATCATCGACCGTGCAAGAAACCGTATCATCTCAGTACGCGAAGACCACACCGTCAAGACAGGGCAAGCTGTCACCACCATAGTCAGCCTTGACTTGGAGAAAGAGGGAGAAGGCAAGATCCTCGTCTCCGGCAACGACTTCTATTCAACCCCGCGGCTGAGCCCCGACGGGTCCAAGCTCGCCTCGCTCACCTGGAACCATCCCAACATGCCCTGGGACGGGACAGAACTCTGGGTTGCCGATGTCAAGCCCGACGGTTCTCTGGGAAAATCCGAGAAGGTGGCAGGAGGATTGGAAGAATCCATCTACCAACCCGAATGGTCACCGGATGGCATGCTATACTTCAGCTCCGACCGGACAGGATGGTGGAACCTCTATCGCCAGCACAACAACCAGATCGAGCCGCTCTACCCGATGGAGGGTGAATTCGGCCTCCCCCAATGGGGGTTCGGATCGCACACCTTCGTTTTCGACTCTTCCAATCATATTATCTGTGCTTACACGAAGGACGGGCTCTGGCATCTGGCCAGCCTCAATCCAACAAAGAAAACACTCAAACCGATAGAGACGCCTATCAACCAGATCATCTGGGGCAATCTAGCCGCGAAAAACGGACAGGTCTTCCTCATCGGAGGATCAGCCACCGAACCCTCGTCCATAGTACAGATAGACCTCGAATCCAAGGAGACGGAGATCCTACACCGATCACGAGAAATCACCGTAGGCAGAGAGTACATCTCGACTCCAAACGCGATCGAGTTCCCTACGGAGAATGGACGAACCGCCTTCGCGTTCTTCTATCCTCCAAAGAACCCTGAATATGAAGCACCCGAAGGTGAAAGGCCACCTCTCCTAGTTGTGAGTCATGGCGGTCCCACCAGCGCCAGCCCATCCATCCTACGATACGAGATACAGTACTGGACAAGTCGTGGAATCGGAGTCGTAGACGTCAACTACGGCGGCAGCACCGGATACGGCAGAGACTATCGGCTGAGACTTAATGACAACTGGGGAATCGTAGACGTCCAAGACTGCGTCAACGCCACCCGATACCTGGCCAGTCGTAGACAAGCGGATGGAGAGAGACTCGGTATCCGGGGAGGAAGTGCTGGAGGCTACACAACCCTCTGCGCCCTCGCCTTCACAGCCACATTCAAGGCGGGAGCAAGCTACTTCGGCGTCAGCGATCTAGAGCTTCTCGCCAAGGACACCCACAAGTTCGAATCCCGATACCTTGACAGGCTCGTTGGACCCTACCCCGAACGCCGGGACATCTATCGCGCGAGATCACCCATAGACCATGTTGACGGCATATCCTCAGCCCTAATCCTGTTCCAGGGGCTGGAGGACAAAGTCGTGCCTCCGGACCAGTCCGAGAAGATCTTTGAAGCGGTCAAGGCGAAGGGTCTCCCCGTCGCCTACCTAGCCTACGAATGGGAACAACACGGCTTCCGACGAGCGGAGAACATCAAAAGATCCTACGAGGCCGAGCTGTACTTCTACTCGAAAATATTCCAGTTCAACCTTGCTGATCAGATAGAACCAGTCACGATAGAGAATCTAGACGTAAAGGAAACGAAGCCCCCAGACCGGGCCTTGGAAATAACAGAGACAATCTAGAAATCTTCCGCAACCTGTGGCTGTAGAGTCAAGAACTTGTTCTGATGTTAGAGACGGTCAGGGGTATCGCTGTTAAGTCCAAATTGTGCATGATTCGTGGTATTTCTCAATGGCGCCCTGCCCAGTCGTCCCTTGGCCCATCCAGCTGGTGAACTCGCCGTCTTTCGCGTAGAGCGATGCAAGTGCTTTCGCGTCGTGTTTGTTCCAGGCGTTCATGCAGTCCTTGACAACTTCTCGAATCGACTCTTCAGGTGGTAGCATGCTGCAAAACGGGGCAAAGACTTGAGATAAATCTGTCCTCCCTTTCCAGCAATCCTAAGATTGTCGCATCTGAGCGAGTCATGTATCTCGTGTCTCCCATCCGCGTTTTCTAGATCATTGCACCAAGATAGGACATGGCAATTGCGAGGACGCCTGCGGCCGGCAGGGTCACCACCCATGGCAATAGCATCGATCTCAGCGAGGATCTGATGACGCTCTTTTGCCCACCAATCCCGGCGCTCGATCCTTCGTGAACCTGGGTCGTGGACATGGGCGCTCCGAGAAACGCTCCAGCAGACACCACTAATGCTGTGGCCGCCCCCGCCTTCGACCTTTGGACCTGGTCCAGCGAAGCATGCTTGCCAATAGCTGTCACTGCTACCCGATGGCCCAATGCCAATGAGCCAAGCAAGACCGCGACCGCCACAATCGAGTAAGGAACCCAGCCCGCCTCAGAGGGATTCGCGAGGAGGAAAAATGCTCCGAGAGCTGCCATCTTTGGGGCATCGTTAATCCCTCTCGCATAAGCGGTCGCCGCTCCGGACCCCCAGTGCGCTATGCTGGCCAGTCGAGGCCGTTCCTTACCAGGTGCACCTGTTCGACGCGTCAGCCGATCCAGAAGATAGACTCCCACGAGCGCCGCTATCGGTCCCCCGGCCAACGGCAACACAACCCTGTACAATAGGAAACCCCATTGCACCACTGATACTCCGAACAGGTAGACCGCCAGCAAGACGAGAGCGCCTATGATCGCATGCGTCGAGGAAACAGGCAATCGCAGAAGAGTCGCGGCAAGAATCCACAAGGTCGCACCAGCAAGCGCCGCCAGAACGAAAGAAGACTCCGGCGTATTACGTAGGAGGCTCTGCGGCGTGAAGACGGTGAAGAGTCTTCCCGAGATCAGGATTGCGGAGACACTTCCAATGCCAGTGAAGATGCCTCCCCAGATCAGCGGCTTGCGTTTCGGAGGTGAGCCTGAGAGTCCCGGCATCATCAGTGACGCCACGCTTTTTCCTGCATCGTTGGCGCCGTTGGCGAAGGCCAGGGCGAACAGTGCTATGAGACCTAATTCCTCAATAGACAATATCAAGGGAGGATCAGTCCGGATCTAGTTGTCTCACGGGACATTACTCGGTGGCGTGCATCGAATTGAGTGAACCAAATTTCGGTTCGTTTTTGTTCCCGAACAACCATGTCGCTCCAGAATTTGAAAGTTCGTTCAAATCTCTCTTCATCGTTTCCCTGCTCTGAACGTGGAAAGCCTCGCGAAGGGACGTGCCCCTAACTTCCGGGCGTTTCCGGCCTGCCAACTTTTCCTAGTTCTTTGAGCCGGTCCAGCCTGTCTTGTTCGTCTGCGAGCCTCGGATCCTTTGAGAGTTCCTCGTAGGCGGCTGCGAACCATGCCTGAGCCTCTTGTTCTTGACCCATTACAGTCAAGCATTCGGCTATCTCCTCGTAGACGTATCCGCTCCTCCTGCCAGCCGCCTGATACTGCTCATACAGGTCGCGCTGCATTTCCAAGGCCTCCTCGGTGTGATCCATCATCCGGAGAGTCTTGGCAACGCACCATTTTGCTATCATGATCTTGTTTGGGTCGCCCTGTTGTTCCTGGAATTCTCGAGCTTTCTCGAACATGAGAAGCGCCTCTTCGAACTGTCGTTGCTCGAAGTATGTCCAGCCGATGTTGTTGTAGAGGCTGCCCTTCCATTTCCTCGCCTTTTCATCCGTCGAGTTCTCAGCAAGGTCCAGCGCCTTCAAGTTCCACTGCAACTGTTTCTCGGTTGGCTCGACGATCGCCATCATGTGAGCCGCGTCTACAGCATTGAAGTCGTCTTTGGTTTTGACAGCGAGATCTAATGCCTGAAGGAACAGGGGCCGAGCCTCGTCCCGCTTTCCCGACGAATTGAAGACCCTTCCACGCTCAAGCAGATACCGAACTCTCGTCTTATCGTCCGCCTCCGCCTTGAGCAAGGCCTTTTCGACCCGGTCCAATGTCTCGTGCGCGTCCTGGAATTTTCGCTGTAAGCCCTCGGCCCTTGCTATCTGGGTCAGAAGCTGCGTCAGATACGGGAAATCCCTAGAATCCAATGCTACGGGTAGAAGCTCACGGAACCTCCTCTCAGAAGCGCCCGGATGGTCATGATCCCAGAGCGTGTCAAAATCTGGAAGCTTGTTTTTTCGCGCGCTTCCATCAGATACTTCGATCCCCGACCACCCTTGTGATACTCAAGGCTCTGCAACTGTAAATATCGCTGTCGAGAACATCAGAGCTACAAAGAAGGGTGGACGCGCGTCATTTGAGTGAATTGCTACACCAAACCGAGCTTAGAGAGACAACGCTTTGCTTTTTAGTCCGGACGATCTTGATTTTCTATAATTGAAAGTCCTAGTAAAGCATGTTTTAGCATCCGCGGTTCTGATTCCGCTCCTTCTCCTAGTTGTGTTGATTTGGCTTTCAGGAAGGGACCCTATGGCTGGATTGTTCGTGCTTTTCCCGCTTCTACTCGTATCGCTTCTCTTCGTCAAGCCGTTGAACAAACCAAGTGTCATGCGGTTTCGAGGCCTGGCAAACCTGCTTGGAGGCATTCTGCCGCTAGCCTCCCGGTTCCTACCGTACTTATTCCTCGGAGATTATCCATGGTATCCCCTCAACTCTTACGCGGTATCTCAGGGGTACCTCAGCTAATCGTAGTCGGCAGCATCCTGACTTTGTTCTCGAGATTCGGGGTGTTGGTTACTGTCGCTGGGTTGTGGGACGGGTCTTCCGTCGTAATCCCCTGTCCTGCCTTTGGATGCCACTTCACTTTGGGTCCCGGTTACTGGTTAGGCTTGACGGGAGCCACCTTGTCCCTCCTAGGTCGTTCATGGATAGTTCTCCCGAAGAGCGTCGAAGGCCGGAAGGTTCTGGGTTCCATAATGTTTCCAGCGGGAGTGATATTGGCAATCTTGGGAGTTCTGCTTCCCTACGATTTGTTCAACGAGTTTGGCCCGTCCGCGGTCCGGGGTCCGGTTTTGGTTCTTACCGGATTCGTGCTGAGCGGGTTAGGCTTGAACCTGCTCTTCAGGCTGGAATCGACAACCATAGGTCGGATTAGGAGAGCCCTTCAGAAACCCCTATGGTGAGCAGTACCCGGCCTTTCAAAAAATAAGCATGCTTTTCTCGACCCCCCGGGGCGGTCGATTTTCCCGCGCCCCACCCTTCGTGAACGTTTTACCTCGTCCAGAATCGCTCATAATCAGCCCTGATCTCGGGTCTGAGACATGCCTAAAATTTTCGTTCGGAAACAGCCGGACAACCAAGCGTCCTGTTCCAAAACGAGATCGAGCCCATATTCTACCCTGATCAACCCGTCTCGCCCGTTATCAGCGCCAGACAGCAAATATTCTCTATCAGAGGGGGGTCTTAGCGATTGCATCTTGTGACGCAAGAGTGGTTTCCAGCTGGTTTCAAGAAAGCCGCCGTGGTTTAATTAAGAAACCGTAGGCCCGACCCTTCGCTAATGATCGTAATCGAGTTCTTTCTGACTCTGTTCGTCGCCTCGATAGCGGCCGGTGCCCTGGGATCAGTTGTTGGAATAGGCGGAGGCCTGATCGTGATCCCAATCCTCACACTCTTCCTCGGCGTAGACATCCACTATGCCATCGGAGCGAGCATCGTCTCGATAATCGCAACCTCCAGCGGCGCCGCAGCCACCTACGTCAAGGACCGGATCACAAACCTGAGAATCGGCATGTTCCTCGAAACAGCCACAACCACAGGCGCCATCATCGGCGCAGCCATCGCCGCATACCTCAGCGCCACGATACTCGAAGCCATCTTCGGAACCATCCTCATCATCTCCCTCATACCCCTCATACGCAAGATCGGCGAAGAATATCCCCCGAAACAACAGCTCAAAGGACTCGCAGAGAAACTCAATCTACGAGGCGACTACGTCGAGCGTGATGGTAGGAAGATCGAGTACGATGCCACAAACCCCGGAAAAGGTCTAGCAGGCATGCTCGCAGCCGGATTGATCTCCGGGCTCCTCGGAATCGGAAGCGGAACTTTCAAGGTTCTCTCCATGGACATTGTGATGAAACTTCCGATGAAAGTCTCTACGACAACCTCGAACTTCATGATCGGAGTCACGGCAGCCGCGAGCGCAGGAATCTACTTCGCGCGGGGAGACGTCAACCCGCTAATAACCGCGCCAGTCGCTCTAGGCATCCTAATCGGCGCATCCCTCGGAACACGCGTCCTGGTAAGCGCAAGGAATACTGCGGTCAGAAAGATCTTCGCACTCGTCCTAGCAGCCTCAGCCATAGAAATGATCATCAGAGCACTAGGATTCTAACTCTGATGCGGGACCAGGAGAAACAGAGGGTTAGACGGTGAACCTGAAAGATCCCAGTTCGATGAACAACATCCTCGGAATAGTACTGAGGGCCGGCGTCGTTCTTTCGGGCATCATAATCGCCATCGGAACAACACTATTCGTGGCTAACCATTCCCTCGACGATACGTCTGCATACCTCGCATACAATCCAAGCTTAGTTCCCCACGGCACCTTCCCGGTCAGCCTCACTGGCATAGCCATAGGACTTGGATCTCTCGACCCTTTTTCGTTGATAGAGCTAGGCTTCCTCGTACTTCTCGCCACTCCCGTTGCGAGAGTCGCACTTTCTCTCTTCCTTTTCGCCGCCGAGAAGGACAGGATGTTTGTCTACTTGACAGCAGCGGTTCTAGCGATTCTTCTCTTCAGCATACTGGCGACGCCCCTGATCCCGCTCTTCAACGGTTGATCCGAACAATCCCTGGTTCAGAGCTTTTCGTTTCTGGGACCGCCGAGGGCCTTTCTGTAGAAGGCTTTCACATACGGCCTCGTAAGATAGATAATCGCGATGATGGATGTCGGAAACTCGATACCGTTCCCTGTGAGCAATCCAGAAAGCAATTCAGGACTTGTACCCAGCGAGGATGCGTCCAAGAAAATCGAAGATATGCTTGTTGCTATTCCAAGACTCCAAGCCCAGCTCTTGCCCGTCCGGAGCACCAGCCCCGCCAGAATCTTGAGAGAGCCCAGACCCAATGCGACGAACGCCAGAAGCGAAAATATTGTTGAGATTAGTCCAATAGTTCCGGACGAGAGACCTGCTCCTGCAAGGTCGGACACATTAACTGGCGGAAAGAGAATGTTTCCAACTCCGGCAAGTATGAGGTTTGCCCCACCGAGAATGGACAACGCCGCGATGACGGTGACGCCTCTAGGCATTCTACCTTCAAGAACAGTGTCATGCTTCACGAATACCTCTCTGAGTATGACGATGATTCCAACGAGAGCGAGGGGCGTTCCGAAGCTCAACGACCCGAACGCAAAGAGGATGAAAGAGAATCCTGTAACGAACACGCCTAGAAGAGCCAGCCCTTCGCGGGTCATCAGATACGACACTTCTCTCTTCAGCACGACACGATACCGGATGACTAAGAGAAGAAGGACACTAGCCGAGATGGCTCCGATGAAAAAATCATAGGTCAGCTCAGACTGGTAGTTGTTGAGAGTAAGTAGGAGTCCGACCTCGTCGCCGATGAACCCGGCTCCGAGACCATACATCACCGCGTATGCCCTGTCAAGCCGCTCACTCTTCCAGGTAATCGCAAGCCACCCTGCAATCCCCATCAAAGCTATCCCATACCAGAAATGGTGGAAGTGAATTCCTTGTTGTTGAATCACGATCGTAGGATTGAGTGTCGCAAAAAGCCGTGACCCGAAGAAGCTGGTAATGAATGACAATAGACCGATGAAGGACAGGGCCGGGCGGAATGCACCTATGCGAAACCTTCGCAGCATTACTAGAGACCGCGAGAACTAGTTTGCGATAATAGAGTTTACGAGATGGACCATTTTCCGCCGGGTTAGTTCAGTGCTGGCGAGGGTCTCTACTTCCAGTTGTGCAGGAGCCTCTCTGCTTCCGACATGAGCTCGTCTATGATCAACGCTGCCGGCTGGACCTTCTCGACACTAGCGACCGATTCTCCGGCCCAGTGAGGCATAGCCTCAAGCGTCCCGGTCGTGTCCCGGGTCATGGTGATCGACTCGAAACGCTTCGCTGGTGCCATCTCACCACTTGACGCGAGCCTTCGCTGTCCAACGATTTCTCCCTTGAACGCCTGAGCGGCCTCGACGCTCGACCGCAGGACACGGTGCGGCGCGTTGGGCCAGTTTTCTGAAAAGACCTCCGTAACAACGGTATCCTCCGGCTCCGCCCCGATCAACGCTTTCTGGTACTGAGGGTGAGCCTCCGCCTCTTCAGCAACTATGAAACGCGTCCCAACCCGGACCCCAGACGCACCCGCGGCTAACGCGGCGGCCATCGCCCTGCCACTGCCAATACCACCCGCCGCCAACACCGGCACAGTAACAGAATCCAATACTTGCTCGAGCAAAGAGAGTAACCCGATCTTCCCCCGGATATGACCGCCAGCCTCGATACCCTGAGCGACAATCAGATCACAACCAGCCTTAGTTGCGGCCACTGCCTCATCGTTCGAGCCTACTTGCCACGAGGCTAACGCTCCGTTCTTGTGCACTAGCTCGACAAGCGACGAATCTGGCTGGCGATAGAAAAACTCGACAACCTTGGCATGTTTCGAAGCGGTCTCTACAACTTCCCGAAGCTCTTCCAGATCAGGATACCACGCTTCTGTGACGATGAAGTTAGCTCCAAACACGTTTCGGGTGCGTTTTCGAACTTCGTCCAGCGACCTTGTCGCTTGCTCCGGCGTGAAACCTGACAGTTGTAGCATGCCCAGACCGCCAGCATTAGAAACGGCGGCAGCCAGCGGCGGTCTTGCAAGTGATCCGATGGCTGCCATTTGTATCGGCACTCTGCAACCCGTTAACTCGGTGAACTTTGTTTTGAGCATGAGACGACAGGGCGTTAGATCTGGAATTGACGACTTAGGTCTTTCTGAGGATTATCAGAATTGGCAAAACCAGTCGGTGGCAAAGATGGGCATGCTCCTAGTTTGACACTGCTGCCTCTGGGCCTTCGTCCAGCTCCGTAGCCAGAGACAATTTCGTCACGTTCTTCGACAGGGGCACGCCGAGATCCTGTTGTTCGCCTAGTTGGAAGTTGTCTAGCTCGTCGAAGTTGAACGGGACCTGACCATGGATGTACATGTTCATTTGTTCGACACACTTCTGCACCTCAGTGTCCGGCGCTCTCGCCATTTCCTTCTTTAGCAAGACCACCATCGCATTCCAGTACACCCTCTCCTTCGCCGTCAACGAAGCATTCGTAAACGGGTTAACCTCACTCGAAATATAGTTCTCTATCGGCTGGATTTTGAACCGTTTCACCAACACCTTCCCCAGCACCCAACCTCCCCCGACGAGAAAGATTCCCGAACTCCCGAGAAATAATGGAAACGAGACCAGATCGCGTAAACCGGGTATCAGGTAGTAGATCGTCACAATCATCGTGAAGGTGCTGAGGAAGTATCCTATGACCCAGCCCCACGCATAATTGTAGTACCATCTTGCCAGTGTTAGACGGTAGATCCATTTGCTGAAGCCCTTGGACAAAACGCAGTTAGACCCCGATAGAGTATGGACCCTTGTTTCTCCGGTGCGCGCTACTTAAGCGAGGCAGAACCGTGATTCCGAAAACGCAGACTCAGCCTCACCCTGACGTGGCTAATTCTGCGAATGCCCTCCGAGAGCAGCCTCACTTTTTTTGTTTCCACTCAAATGCCTGGAGGAGATTGCCGTTGGGGTCGTAGAAATCAACCAGACGGACATGATCGCCCTCCGCTACTCTTCTGCCAACTCTCACCCTTTTCTCCTTCATAGACCGGATAAATTTGTCAAGATCAGGTACTTCGAATGTTGGAACGAAACCCTTCGACCGTGTCATTCCTGTCTTTTTAGTGTCCAGCAGAGCAAGGTAGGTTTTTGACGGGCCCACTTTGAACTGGATGAAATCTTTGCGCTCCTCCTCGAAGTTCAATGACAGATCCAGAATGCCTCTATAGAATTTCTTCATCTCTTCATAGTTCGAGACCCTGGCCTCGACCCACTCCAGGCCCTTAGCCGACGAAGCTCGTCCCGCCATAAGTCAAACGTAACTCTGTGGTCCTTAAGAACTAAGATCATCCCTTCAACTCTTATATCGGATTTCTCCAATATTCACTCTATGAAGACCTCTAACCGAATTATCATTGAACATATCAACCACATTCCACATGGAAGAGACGCTTCTGACAGACTAAACGAAGAATTTGTTGTTCTAGAAAACGAAGGAAACGAAAAAATCTCCCTAGCGGGATGGACCCTGACAGATGAGACTGCTACGGGGGCGAGACGCCACGTCTACACGTTTCCGGATATAGTCTCCCTTTCCTCACGTGAGAAAGCCTACATTCACACTGGGCCAGGGACAGATTCGTTCGAAGAAGGAAAGCCATCAAAGTGGGTCCTACACTGGGGAAGACTTGCTTTCGTCTGGAACAACGAAGGGGATACCGCCACGCTTTTCGACCCTGTAGGGAATAAGATAGACTCGCTCCAAGTGGTCACTCTCAAAACGATCTAGTCCACGTCTAGCGAGTGAGGGCCAGTGTTCTCGTCCTGACGCTCCGGCGTATGAGAGAGAGGGAGACGAGAGCCGTTACAACCCCGTAGACTAGGTGGAAGATGAAGCTGCCTCCGTCGAACATCAGGTTCGAAAGGTCCGCTGGGGCGAGAAGATCGGTAATCGGCACATACACAAGAACCCAGATGGCTATCCCTCCCAGTAGGCCAACCCAGAAGCTCTTCCGGGTTGTATCAAGTGCGAACCGTTTGAACAGAGCGGTTGTTGCGATGAATATTCCCCCGGCGACTATACCCACAGCAAAATGTATTGCCCATCCGGACAGGAAGGGAGAAGGCAATCCTAGTTTCCCGGCAATGGTCACGTAGAACACTTCCTGGTCAAGAACGAACGCGCTGAGACCTGCCAGAACACCCAGAACCAGAGCGCCTACAACACCGCCTACCGCTCCCGCCTTCAAGCCTCGAAACGCGGAATAACTCGGGAACTGCATAGAACCTTAGAAGAGGGCTCTGCCTGATTTCAGGAACTTGCCACTCGTGCTACGATGATCGAGTACTTAGTGCTTGCTCATGCTGAAGATTATCTTACACTTTTGAGACGGCCCCTAGCTGTTAGGCAGTCACTGTGAGGTTTCCCTTCATCCACGAATGGAGCGTGCAATAGTACTTGTAAACGCCCCCTTGAGTGAATGCAGGAAAAAGCGCTTTAGCTGAAGATCGGTTGTTCAGTCCTCATTCTGGGGTTCTTGACGCGTAGAGCGATCAATAGTCCTATTGCGCTGATAATCGTGGAGGCTAAGAATGCGTACTGGAATCCAGTGACGACACCTGTCAAAGATCCTAACTGGCTTGTAGCTCCAACCGGCGGCGGATCCGTAACAGTTGCAATTGTCAGCAGTATCGCGAGTCCCAGTGGGAAGCCAACTCGCTGAGAAGTACCAATTATTCCTGAGGCAAGGCCTTCTTCTCCCGGCTTGGTTCCGGCCAGTGCGGCGATATTCAGTGCGGGAAATCCGATGCTTGCTCCAAGCGACCAGATAAGCATGCCCGGCAGCACGCCGACGTACCCACTATTGACGGTGATCTGAGTAAGTAGAGCAGAACCCAGAGTGATGAGGGTCATTGAGGTTACGAGGACGAGTTTCAACCCGAAACGGTTTACGAGGCGTGATGAGCCAAAGCCTCCCACAAAGAAGAAGATCATTGCAGCAGGGACAAATTCAAGGCCTGCAACCAGAGCAGAGTAGCCCGATACTTGCTGAAGGAAGGTGGTCAGTATGAAGACTACTCCTCCAGCGGATGCAGTTAGTAACAACGCCAGGACGTTCGCCGTAAAGACCGTGCCGCGTCGCAGGAAAGCCAGCGGCATAAGCGGCGACTGGGAACGATATTCTATTGCCACGAATCCGGCCAGGACGACAGCAGAAAGTCCAAGGGGCAGAATCGTTTGAACCGATACGAAGCCGTCGGTTGCAGCATTTGTCAATGCGTATACAAGCAGCACTAGTCCACTCGTTACGGCCAGAGCACCCGGTAGATCCAGGTGCTTGTCCAGTGCTCGCCCGGGGTGGTTTACCAGAAACTTCTGGGAGAGAACGGCAGCGACAATGCCGATCGGGACGTTGACAAAGAGGACGGACCTCCAGCCGAACGCAGCCGTCAGGACCCCTCCGGAGATGGACCCTGCAGCGAAGCCCGCTGATAGTACTGCGACGAATATGCCTAGAGCGCGGTTTCTTTCTCTTCCCTCAGGAAATGTTGTTACGAGAATCGCGAAGGCTGTGGCGGTGGAGATGGCGGCTCCTACGCCTTGAATCGCTCTGGATACAATCAGGGAGAGAAGGGATGGGGCCAATCCTCCTGTAAAAGAGGCGACTGTAAACAGGACGATTCCGAAGACGAACAGTTTCTTTTGCCCATAGATGTCTCCTGCTCTGCCGCTGAGCATCAGGAATCCCGCCAATGTGAGTCCGTATGCTCCTATGATCCACTGGCTCTCCGCGAGCGAGACAACTAGTTCTGTCCGTATTGTTGGAAGTGCAACTTGGACAATGGAGAAGTCGATGACGTCTAGGAACCCGGCGGCGATGATCAATATCAGAATTAGTCGAGTGCGAGGCTTATTGAGAGCGGAGACTCTAGGTTTAGCGCCATCGCTCTTCTGAATTGCTACCTGTTCCAAGCCGTCTCACTCGATAAAGTGTTGAATCCTAGTTGAATCCTGCAGTGTCCGCAGAATGTGGATGCTGTTTGAAGGGTTCTAACTGTTCAGCGAAAAGTTTTCGCAGTGCGGATATGATCGAGCGTTTCTCAGTTAGGTTTTTCTTCTTGTTGAGGAATGATTGGTAATTCTTGGCTGACTCCTGCACGACTGTCAGGTGTAATGATTCGTGAGGCTCTGAATGATCAGACATATCCGCCTATGTGTGTCGTGAACATATAAACGTATTGATGAGCGTCTATGTACGATGCTACTTCATTCTTGGAGCAACTGCTATGGCTTCCAAGCCTAAGCGTCGCTGCAGCTCTGCTACGTAGGCCGACAAGACCTCCGCCTTCACTTGGTAGAAGCAGAATTGGCCCTGTTTTTCCTTGTCCAAAATCCCGGCGATGGCAAGTTCCTTCAGATGGTGGGACACGGTAGGCTGGGAGACATTGAACATGGCATGAACATCGGAGCAGTTCATCCGCCTTGCGACAAGTTTCTGGAGTATCTCGCGTCGCTGGGGATCCGCCAGGGCCTTGCTGATCCGGTCGAACTCTTCAGTTGCGAGCTTCATTACCCGATCTCTAGTGCCAGCGTGCGTATTAACATGTCGATATGTATCTATGGACTTGAGTTACATGTCTCGTTCGATGATCCTGTCTACAAAATCATATAGATGATTATCGATATGTTTATATCAAGAACAGCCAGATTACAAAGGTATGAACAAGCAAGCAATTAGCAACAAGAAAGTCATTCTGGTAAGTGAATCCGACTTCGATTCAACTGTTCTCCAATCAGAGGTTCCGGTGTTTGTCGATTTCTATGCTGACTGGTGCGGACCCTGCAACATGATCGCGCCCACTATCGAAGCCCTGTCGGAAGAGTACAACGGCAAAGTAAAGTTCGTCAAGATTAACGTCGACAACAACCAGCAGCTGGCAATGAAATACGATATCTTGAGCATACCGACGAGCATGTTGTTTGAGAACGGAATCGTCAAGGACAGCCTCATAGGCGCCTATCCTGCTTCGGCCTACAGAGAACGCATCGATCATGCACTTGGTCCTAGAAGCTTCGAAACAAGTACACCAACAGCGAGGCAGTAGAGTATGAGCCATACTTGCCCCATATGCGGAAGCGTAAGCCCCTGCATCTACCCCGGTCCTGAGTCTAACGCTACTTTCAGATACCACGACTGCCGCTATTGCGGGTCCACCTGGAAAGAAGCAATCAACTCGAACTAAACACACAGCTCTAGTCTTAGCGAGCTCCTTGCAGAAAAATCGCCCTTTTTCCCACAGTTCTGTGGCATTAATCGGTAAGGGAACACAGGGGGTAAGTGATGGACTCCCTAAGGGGGTGAGTGTGAGTGACTGATGAACCCCCAGGACAAGCCGGCAACTGACACCGATCAGTTTTGGCGATGGGAACTTGCTTTAGGCATTTCGTCGATCTGAGGATTTGCTGATCAGCAATAGCTCCCGGTTGGTGCTGAAGCTGTGTCAGTGTCGGTCTGGGCGTTACAAGAGTTCCCTAAACGGCGTAGGTCCCGTTTGTCGCGCTGTCGAAGCCCTGTTGAGCGAGAGTTGTCTGAGAAGGCCTATGAGACTATGACTTCGGCTGTCATCTTCGGGTGTAACGTGCAGTAGTATTGAAATGTCCCTGCCTGTGTGAAATTGAACTCGTACCTCGCGCCGATGTTCATTATTCCAGAGTCAAACAGATTATCCTTGCTCGTGACAGTGTGGGCTGTCGTATCTCTATTCACCCATGTCACTGTCTGTCCTACATGGGCCTGGAATGTGGCTGGGCTGTATGGCTGAGCAGTGCTGGGCAAGGCGGCATCTTTTACAATTGTGATGTCTGCTGGGGAAGAATTGGCCAGCAGCCGGGATTGCGTGGCTCCTGCCATCAGGCCAACCGCGATGCCTCCCATAACAAATCCGAGTATGAGCAGGCTTGCAACGGTGTATCGGGGAATAGTCTGGGCGGGCTTGCCGGTGTCTGGAGGATGTCTTTGAGCTCGCAGCCCGAGAAGGGAGTAGACAAGAACGGTAATCAATGCAGGGGGAAAGCTGATGGCGAACAGGAACGCTGTCGTGTCAGCAGGACCCGCCAGTGTAGGAAGCGGGTTCCCTATCCCTACGAAGATGAAGAGAGATACTGCGGAGACCACGGTGGACATGATGTATCCTGCCCGGGGCCTCCACCAGAGGGTCAACAGGCTCAGCGTATACAGTGTCAGCAATGGAGTCCCAAGCAACAGCGCAAAGACATCTCCTGCGGTAATCGACAGCAGGACATTAGATGCCAGGACCAAGTCCGCGCATAGAAGACCGAGGATAGGTATCAGGATTAGCGGATCTCGGAGACGCGACCCTCTAGACCGGGACTGCATTTCCGAAACTAAAGTCGGTGGAGTTTGGTTATATAAATACCCGAAAAGACCTTCAATCCTGGCGTTCATCGTGGGGACGGAAAAGAAGGGAAATCTTGTCGTGCCAGGTTCACTGAGTTCATACGCCGAGCTCGGGGCGATCCATGGGCCACGAGGATGGCTCTTTTCCTGAGGCTCTCTGGGGATGCGTTCGTTGGTTACTTGCCTGGGAAGAACTTTCTGAAAGGCAACATAAGTCCGAATATGGCCAATCCGAGAAAGAGGATAGGTACTGCCATGTCAGACAGGATGGGAAAGTGGAGCGATGCGTCATAGACAAGGAGGATTGGCACGTAGCAAAGTGCATACCAAGCCCACTTCTCACCCTTCCTATACCCGAACCATGTTACAGCTT
>Ga0209690_1000194_pt1 | contig 30880 bp, 30 predicted proteins | sample GraSoiAngelo_150_FD_186164 | JGI IMG/M metagenome (GOLD analysis project Ga0209690, IMG submission 186164) | Grasslands soil microbial communities from the Angelo Coastal Reserve, California, USA - 14_1009_09_40cm (SPAdes) (version 2) | ecosystem: Environmental > Terrestrial > Soil > Grasslands ... | reverse complement strand
CCGTCACGAGCGGGTGGAGCCAGCCGTCGGGGCGATACTTGTACCGGCCTTCCCAGCCGAGGAGGGTGTCGCGCTGCTTTTCCGTCGTCTCGCCGCTCGCGACCGACATGCCGAGCTGCACCGCGTTTGCGTTGCCGAGCTCGAGGAACGTCCGGAGCCGGCCGGTGAAGAGCGGGACCCGGAGCGTGCCCCGGCCAAAGGCGGTCTCGTTGTCGCCGTTGAAGACCCCAGCGAGCCCCTCGAGATAGAAGGGGAGGTCGGGGACGATCGTCAGCTCGACGCCCCTCTCTTGCAGACCCTCGGCGCCGAGGAAATTCCTGAGCACGTTGGGACGATCGATCCATGGCAGGTCGTGCTCGTGGATGACGTTCGTATACCCGAAGCGGTTGCGCACCTGGCCGACCTTGGCCTGGGTCCCGAACGGGAGGGTGAGCAGGGTGAAGTGAGCCTCGGCGAGCTTTATGTTGATCTCTTCCCCGCGCCCCTCCTCGCCCCCCTCGATGCGGACCTCGGCGTAGGCGTAGGGGTCCACCTGGCCGAAGAGCCCGAGCTCGACCTCGCGCGGGAAGAAGCGGTTCTCCTGTCCCGCGAAGGTGCCACCCTGGGCCTTCTCGACATTCGACTGGGTGACGTTGCCGACGAAGTCGCCGGCGATGCCGATGTCGAAGAGGAGATGGCCGGCGCCCCGTTGCTGGTAGAGGGAGAACGGCTGGCGCGGGCGCGCCAGGTCGATTGGCGAGATTCCTGGATACGTCGGTGGCGCGGGCTGGAGCGCCGGAGCAGCTGGTGGCGGCTGCGATTCCAGACGCTGGAGGCGGTCACCCAGCGCTTTCAGTTGCTTCTGGAGCTGCTCGATCTCCTTGCGCAGCGCCTCGGCTTCCTGCGCGGCCGCGGGCGCACACGTGAAGGCCACGCACATCAGAGCGAACAGCGGAACCTGCACACGCATGACGATCCTCCGTCTGAAGGAGTTCGAAAGCCGTGCCGGCAGACTCAGCCGGCGAGGGGCTCGGAGCTACGGAGACGGGCGGAGGAGGTTAACGGAGCGGCGGCGCGCGCGGGGCGGAGAGCCGGAGCGGGGCGCTGGCGGGACGGGCGCCAGTCAGCGCGAGCGCCAGGATCAGCGCGAGCTCGAGCGCCATGACGGGCGTCGCGTCCGGCTGGGATGCGGCGGTCCCGAGCGCAGCCAGGAGGCTCAAGTCGTGCTCTTCGTTCCAGAGCCCGAACTCGCCCGAGGCGTGCAGGTGGGGCAGGCTCGCGCCTGCGAGCACGAACGCGACGAGACCCAGCAGCAGCGCGAGGGCGCGACGCTTCGCCATGACGTCTAAACCAACACGATTGGCGATCGATTGCAAGCGGAACGTTAGAACCTGACGGCGAGCCTGCCGAGCACCGTGCGCGGATTCCCGGGCGTGCCCTCGAAGTCGCGTCTCACCTAGCGCGGGCGGAGAGCCATCCCGTGCGGTGCCTTGCCGACGGCGATCGTCCGCACCTGCGCGTGCGACGCGAGGTCGATGACGCTGACGAGGTCGGCCCAACGGTTGGTGACGAGGGCATAGCGCCCCGTCGGCTCCATCGTCACGAGGTCGGGGTAGCCCTTCTGCGGGATCGTCGCGACGATCGTGTCGTCGGCGGTCCTGACGACGACGATCTTGTTGGTCTTGCGGAGCGTCGTGTAGAGGAACTTGCCGTCCAGCGTCAGGGTCGCCTCGTGGACGACGCCGGGTAGCGCGATCTGGCCCGCGACCTTGTGGGTGGCCGTGTCGATCTTGAGGATCGCTTTGTTCTCCCCCGCGGCCGCGTAGAGGGTCTTGCCGTCACCGGTCAGCGCGAGCCCCATCGCGTCGCCGCCCCCGTGGACGACGCGCGTGACGGCCGCCCGCGCGGCGGCGTCGATCACGGTCACGTCGCCCGCGGTCTCGCCCGAGACGTAGAGGAGCTTGCCGTCGCGCGAGAACACGCCGTGGGCCGGCCAGGTCGAGACCTCGATGCGCCCGTCGATCTTCTCCGCCTTGAGGTCGTAGAAGATCACCGCGTCGTTGCTTGTGTCGCTCGACCAGTCGAGCACGAGCAGGTGGCTCCCGTCGGGCGTGAAAGCGAGGTTGTACGGGTTGCCGCCGACCTTGACGCGCCGGACGAGCTTCCGCGCCTCGGCGTCGATCACGCCGAGGTCATGGCTCTTGTCGTACACGACCCACGCGGTCTTGCCGTCCGGGTGGAAGACGATCCGGTTCGGCTTGCCGCCGCCGAGCGGGATCGTGCCGACGACCTCGAGCGTGTCGGTGTCGATGATCGAGACCGACTCGGACTTGGTGTTGGTGATGAAGAGCGTCGCCGCCCAGGCAGGCACGCCGGCGCCCAGCACGGCGGCCAGCATCAGCGTGACGACCCGTCCCAGCACGCCCGTCCTCCTCACCTAGCCTTCTCGATCGTGATGATGGCCACGTTCGGTGGCACACCCCGCACGGTAAATCGTACCGCGTCTCCCACCCGAACGGACTCGTGAATCTTGGGGGAGGCGGCGCGGAAGCCCATCGTCATCGCGGGCATGTAGCCGGGGATCTCGCCGTGAGTGAGGACCATGACGTTGATCTCGGGCAGGATGGCGCGCACCACGCCCTCGACCTTCCACTCGCGCTCGACGTTGCCAGTAGTCGCGCGCGCCACGGCGAGCTCGCGCTCCAGGCGTGCGGCCCTGAGTCCCCAGAAGAGGTAGCCCCAGCCGACGCCGATCAGGAGGGCCAGGTTGATCAAGACCACGGCCCGCCAAGCGCGCATCAGTGTACGTGCTCCTCGGGCGCCGGCGTCGTCGTCTTCTCCTCGTTCAGCTGCTGAATCTCGGCGAGGAGCGCGCTCATCTCGGCGGCCTCGCGGCTCTCGCGCGTGATCGCGCGGATGTAACCCTGGCGGTCGATCAAGAGCTCGGCGTGGGGCGAGCGGGCGAAGAGGCGGTACGCCGCGACGATCTCGGCGGCACCGTCGGTGACCACCGGGAACAAGACGCGCGGCTCGGCCCCGAGCCGCTTCAGGGCGTCGGGCGCGGCGTCGGTCGGCACGGCGATGACTTCGGCGCCTAGCGTAACGAGGACGTCGTAGCTCTGCGCGAGCTGAGCCATCCGCGGGCGCGAGCCCGGCAGCGCATAGAGGACGAGCAGCACGATCCGCCGCCCGCGGTACTCCTTGAGAGCGCGCGTCGGCGTCGGGCCGACGGCGAACGTGAAGTCGGGCGCCACGAGCCAGGAGCGCTCGGGCTCGACGACGGGTCCCAGGCTGCGCGCCGCGTGCGCGGAGGACAGTGCGCGGAGGAAGTTCACGAGGTCCCACCGCTCCTCCTCGCTCACGCGGTCGCCGAACGCCGGCATCGCGGCCAGCGGAATGCCGTGGGTGATCCACCAGAAGAGGTCACCCGCGGTGTGCTGGGCCGTGTGGGGCGCGCGGAGGTCGGCCGGCCGCCGGAGCAGGCGGCCACCGCCCGGGCCGTCGCCGGCGCCGGTCGTCCCGTGGCAGACGGCGCAGTTCGTCTGGTAGAGCGCCGCACCCGTCGCGATCGCCGTCGCCTGGTACGGGACGGCCGGGCGCAAGTAGGTCGTCGGGTAGGCGTCGAGGGCGAGCGGTGGCAGCGCAAGGCCGGCGCCCGCAGCGAGGATGATGATCCCCCCGGCGAGGAGGCGCAGCCGCCAGACCTGGCGGACGAGCGCCGCGACCACACCGACCAGGCCGAGCACCGCGAGCTGGCTGCCGACGAGGGCCCGGGTCGCCGCGTCGGGCGCGCCCTCGAGCGCCACCAGCGAGAGGCGGAAGGAGAACGGCCACTCGGGCGGCTCGTGGCGCGCGGGCGGCGTGACGCCCATCGCGCCGACGACGGCGAGGATCGCGAGCGCGAGAGCGCCCTCCGCGACGACGAAGCGCGCGAGGCGCCGCATCGCTGGGCGCCCGACCGTCGCACCATCGGCGGAGAGGCGCGGGAGATGGACCGAGCGATTCACGGCCGCGAGTGTCAGGACCGGAACCAGCAGGGCGATTTTCAAGAGCAGCAGGCGCCCGTACCGGGTTCCGACGAGTCCGGCGACCGTGCCGACGTTCGTCACCGCCATCGTCGCGCCTGAGAGCACGAGCGCGAGCACCGCGGCGAGCGCGCAGCCGGAGAAGCGATGCGCCACGAGGACGGCGTAGGGCCGCGCGTCGGCGCCCTCCTCGCGGCCGGCGGCGCGGAGCAGGAGGGCGAGCGGCAGGAGCCCGCCGGCCCACACGCCCGTGGCGAGAAGGTGAAACCCGTCAACGGCGATCGCGAGCGCCGTGGACGGCTCCACCGCGGCGGCGTGGCTCGACGCCGCGATCGGGACGAGGGCAGCGGCGCCGAGCAGCACCGCCTCGCCCCGCGCGGCGCGCCAGTCCACGCTGCGCTCGACAGAGAGACGTGTCATCAGGAAGCCCGCGAGTAAGAGGAGGACACTGTAGCGGACGAGCCAGACGTGGCCGGCCTGGGTCTCGACGAGCACCCGCCCGATCGCCGAAGGTTCGAGCGCGGCCGCGGCACGCCCTTCGAGGAGCGCCGTCTGGAGGGCGAGCTGGACGAGCCCGGAGGCGAGGGCCCCGAGCGTGAGGGCGCGGGACCAGGCGAGCAGCCGTCCCTCCCAGTGGAGCGCCGTCGGGCGATCCGAGCGGCCGGCCAGCACGAGGATCGCCGAAGCGCCGACGAGGAGGACAGAGCAGGCAAGGTGCGCCCAGCGCACGGCGAGCCCGAACGCGTACACGCGGCTAGTGTACCGGAAGGCGGAACCGACGTTGAGCCGGGGGTGTTGTTCGGGTAGAGTGCCGCTCATGCGTCTCGGCGCCCTCGTCATCCCCGCGTTTCTCGCTGCGAGCCTGCTCGGCGCAGCGGGATCGGCCTGGGCCCACGAGGGCTCGCAGATGTCGGCGGTCGAGGCGGCGTTTGCTCCCGGGGCACCGGCGCTCGTCTGGCCGCTGCTGGCCCTCGTGGTCGCGGCGGCGCCCGCGCTCCGCCGCAGGCGGAGCCTCCGCCTGGCGGCCGCGGCGCTGATGCTCGTCCTCCTGGGATTCGCGTTCCAGTCCGCGCTCCACTCGGCTCACCACGGGCTCGACCACGCGGCGACTGCAGCGTGCGCGACCGCCTCGCTCGCCGCTCACGCCGACGCGTCGCCCGCCCAGCCTGTCGCAGTGGAGACGCAGGCTCTCCTCGCCGCGACGCTCTTCCGCGAGCAGGGTCCGCTCGCTCCCACCGACCGTCCGCTCGGCGCCCGCCTCGGACGCGCGCCACCCTCCGCGCGCGTCTAGTTGCAATCCGCTCGACCACATCTCACGGAGGGAATCCATGAAAACGATGCTGAGCGTGTCTCTGCTGGCCGCGGTGGTCGTCGCGGCCGGGACCGAGCCGGCGTGGGCCCACGGCCTCGCCGGCAAGCGCTTCTTTCCCGCGACGCTCGTCGTGGACGATCCGTTCGTCGCCGACGAGCTCTCGCTCCCGACGGTCTTCCACAGCAAGCTGCCGGGGACGGGCGACACGCTTCCGCGCAAGGAAACGGACGTGAGCGGCGAGCTCGCCAAGCGCCTCACCCCCGACCTCGGGCTCTCGCTCGGCGGCACGTGGAAGGCGATCGACCCCGCTGGCGGAAAGTCCGTGACGGGCTTCGATAATCTAGAGCTCTCACTGAAGTACCAGTTCTTCAAGAGCGAAGCGCACGAGACGGTGCTGTCGGTCGGCGTCGGCTGGGATGTCGGCGGCACGGGCGGCAAGAAGGTCGACGCAGAGTCGTTCGACACCGTGACGCCCTCGGTGTTCTTCGGCAAGGGGTTCGGCGATCTTCCGGACGGTCTCGAGCTGCTGAGACCGCTTGCCCTCACGGGGGCCTTCGGCTGGGCGGTGCCGTCGCGGGTCCGAAACCAGAAGATCTCGTCGACGGCAGACGGCGACGTCGAGGTCGAGCGGGAGTTCAATCCGACCCTCTTCACGTGGGGCTTCTCCCTGCAGTACGGCCTCCAGTACCTCCAGTCCGTGGTGCGCGACGTGGGGCTCCCGCGCCCGTTCAATCGCATGATTCCCCTGGTCGAAGTCGCGCTCCAGACTCCCGTCGACGGCCCCCGCGCGCGCTACACGACCGGGACCGTCAATCCGGGGATCATCTGGGCGGGGCGATACTTCCAGATCGGCGTCGAGGCGGTGGTGCCGGTCAACGCCGATGCAGGGAAAAACGTCGGCGTCCGTGCGCAGCTCCACTTCTATCTCGACGACCTCTTCCCGACGACGCTCGGGCGCCCGCTGTTCGGCAACTGATGCTCCGAGGCTACGCGGCGCTGCTCCTCCTCCTGGTCGCCCTCCTCGTGGGGGCGGCCGGGGTGGGGGCGCACGCGTTCCTCGATCGCGCCGAGCCGCGCGTGGGCTCCACCGTCCGGACGGCCCCGGCGGACGTCAAGCTCTGGTTCACAGAGCGCCTCGAGCCGGCGTTCAGCCGCGTCGAGGTCGTGAACGAGGCCGGGCAGCGGGTCGACCGTGCGGATGGCGCGGTGGATCCATCGAATCCCGCGCTCCTGCGCGCCTCGCTCGTCCCGCTGTCTCCCGGCCTCTACACGGTGATCTGGCGCGTCGTGTCCGTGGACACGCACGTCACCGAGGGGGAATTCGTGTTCCGGTTGGCGCCGTGATCCGCGCCGTTCTCTTCGACGCCGGCAACACGCTCGTGCGAATGAACTACGCGGCGATCGCCGCCGAGCTCGCCCGGCACGGCGTCCGCGCGACGTCGGAGGAGGTCCACCGCGCGGAGTGGCAGGCGCGCGTCCGGCTCGACGCGGAGGTCTTCGCGCGGGCGCCCGGCGCCTCCACCGAGAACCGGGCCACCGCCGCGCACTACGTGCGCCTGATCCTCGAGGCGCTCGGCGTCACCGACCGGGCGGTCGTGGAGGCGATGACCGAGTGGCGGCGCTCGTACAACGCTCCCGCGGGGCTCTTCAACGTCGCCGACCCGCTGGCCGAGCCCGCGCTCAAGCTCGTGAGGGACCGCGGGCTCACCGCAGGCGTGGTCTCGAACTCCAATGGGACCATCCGCGCGATCCTCCAGACCCTCGGCCTCCTGCCCTATCTCGCCTTCGTCCTCGACTCCACCGAGGTCGGCGTGGAGAAGCCCCACCCGCGGATCTTCCAGCTCGCCGTCGAGCAGGCGCGCGTCACGCCGCGCGAGGCCGTCTATGTCGGCGACCTGTACTCGGTGGACGTGCGCGGCGCTCGCGCCGCCGGGCTCGACGCGATCCTGCTGGATCCCGCCGGGTTATGGGGCGAGCGTGACTGCCCGCGCGCGCCTGACGTCCTTGCCGCGGTCCGCCTGATCCTCGCCGAGCGCTGATCGCGGACCGCAACGCCGGCGGCGGACGGGCGGGCCCGGGAGGCTCCGGGCCGGGGCCGCGTCGACCACGCGGCTCGCGAGCGCATCGCCCGTCGCCGCTGCCCGCCGGAGCCTGTCGGAGAAAACGGCCGTCGCTCGAAGTTCGAGCGCCGGCTCCGCCGGCGCAACCGATCCAGGGGGGAGGCTTCGGAAGGGGGGCGAAGCCCCCCTCCGAGTCAACTCAGTCGGGCAGCGTGACGAAGGCGTACTTGCGGAGCGCGTCGTAGATCACGCGCTTCATCGCCTCGATCTCCGCGTCCGTGTGTGCCTCGAAGCGCAGAGTGAGGTAGGGGTTCGTGTTCGACGCGCGCACGAGGCCCCAGCCGCTGCCGGGGAAGAGCACGCGCGCCCCATCGGTGTCGATCGTCTCGTACCGCGCCTTCAGCTCGCGCGTCAGCTCCGCGATCACGCGGAACTTCTCGCCGTCGGGGCACGGCGCCTTCAGCTCGGGCGTGGCGCGGAGGTGCGGCACCGAATCGAAGAGACGCGAGATGGGCTCGGGCGAGCGGGCCGCGGTCTCGATGATCTTGCAGGAGGCGAGGATCCCGTCGTCCACGCCGTAGTAGTTCTCGGCGAAGAACATGTGACCGCTCACCTCGCCGCCCAGGAGGATGCCCTCCTCGCGCATCTTGCGCTTGAGGTGCGAGTGCCCGGTCTTCCACATGACGGGCACGCCGCCATGCGTCCGGATGTCGTCGATCAGCGACTGCGAGGACTTCACGTCGAAGACGATCTTGGCTCCCGGGTGGCGTCCGAGGAAGTCGCGCGCGAGCAGGATCAGGATGAGGTCGGCCTCGTGACGCCGGCCGCGCTCGTCGACGACGCCCACGCGGTCGCCGTCGCCGTCGTACGCGATGCCGAGGTCGGCGCCGGCCTCGACGACCTTCGCCTGGAGATCCACGACGTTGGCGGGGTCTTCGGGGTCGGGCAGGTGATTGGGAAAGCTGCCGTCGGACTCGCAGTGGAGCTCGACGACCTCGCAGCCGACGCGCCGCAGGAGCTCGGGCGCGTAGAGCCCCGCGACGCCGTTGCCGGCGTCCACGACGACGCGCGGGCGCCGGTCCAGGCGGATCAGCCGGCTCACTGTGTCGAAGTAGTCGTCCCGCGGGCTCCGCGTCTCCCGCGCGCCCTGGCCGCTCTCGAGGTCGCCGCGCTCGATGAGCTTGCGGAGCGTTTGGATCTCGTCCTCGGTGAGGGGCGCCGCGCTCCGATGGACCATCTTCACGCCGTTGTACTCGACCGGGTTGTGGCTCCCCGTGATGTTGGCCCCGCCGTCGAGCCTCCAGTGCGCGGTCGCGAAGTAGAGGATCGGCGTGGTCACGAGGCCGACGTCCACCACGTCCACGCCGGCGGCGCGGACGCCCTCGACGAACGCCGCCTTCAGCGCCGCGGACGACACGCGGTTGTCCTGCCCGACGGCGACCCGGCGACCGCCGTCGCGCCGGATCAGCGTGGCATACGCGCGGCCGACCTGGCGGAAGACGCCGGGGTTGATGTCCTGACCGACGAGGCCGCGCACGTCGTACGCGCGGAACACGTGGGGGTTGAGCATTGTGCGACCCTCTTCGCTACGTTATTGTGACGACGGCGCGGGCTGACCGCGCAGTCGAGGGTACCATAGCGCGGTGGCGAATGAGTTCGCGTGCTGACGGACGCCGATCGGAGGGCCACGGCATGGACGAGCAGACCCTGAGGGAGCGGACGAAGCGGACGGCGCAGATGCTCTTCCATACGCTCAAGGGCGGCACCGGCTTCGAGCTGTGGAAGAAGTTCGACAAGCGCCTGGCGCGCGAGCTGTCGATGTTCTTCACCGGGGTCCTGTACAGCCGCGAGGTCCTGTCGCAGAAGCAGCGCGAGCTGTGCGCCGTCGCCGCGCTGACCGCGCTGCACCGGCCCAACGAGGTGCGCGCCCACATCCACGCCGCGCTCAACGTGGGCGCGACGCGCCAGGAGGTGGCAGAGACGATCTTCCAGCAGGTCACCTACGGCGGGATGCCCGTCGTCGTGGACGCGCTCGAGGTCTACGCCAACGTGCTCGCCGAGCGCGGCGAGCCTTTTCCCGCCGACGAGGAGTCGCCGTGAGCCAGCGCGCGCTGGACGCGGCGGTGGACGCGGCGCGCGCGGCGGGGCGGATCGCGCTCAAGTATTTCCGCGGCGGCTTCGAGGTCGCGAAGAAGCCCGACGACACGCCGGTCACCCCGGCCGACCGCGAAGCCGAGCAGGCGATCGTCGAGATCCTCGGACGCGCCTTCCCGGACTGCGGCGTCCTCGGCGAGGAGTTCGGCGGGCGCGGGCCGAAGGAGGTGCGCTGGATCATCGACCCCATCGACGGAACGAAGAACTTCGTCCGCGGCATCGGGATCTGGGCGACGCTGATCGCGCTCGAGGAGCGCGGCGAGGTCACGGTGGGCTTGATCCACAACCCGGTCACGGCCGAGCTCTACACCGCGCGGCGGGGCGCGGGCGCCTTCCTCAACGGCGAGCGCATCCGCGTCTCGGACGTGGCGGAGCTGGGCCGCGCCTTCTTCCTGCACGCGGGGCTGGGCATCGTCCGCAAGGGCGGCCACTGGGACGGCTTCGCCCGGCTCATCGACGCGACGGACCGCCAGCGGGGCTTCGGCGACTACATGGGCTACGGCCTCGTCGCCGAAGGCAAGGCCGAGATCTACGCGGAGCTCGACCTCAAGCCCTGGGATCTGGCGGCGCCGAAGATCCTCGTCGAGGAGGCGGGCGGGCGGTTCACTGATTTCGCAGGCCGGCCGACGATCTACACGGGCACCGCGCTCGCGACGAACGGGCGCCTGCACGACGCCGCCTTGGCTCTCCTTTCCCCCTGACGCTCGCCATCCATCCCGGCGCGCTGGGCGACGTCCTGCTCGCGGTCCCGGCTCTCCGGTCCCTGAGGCACCGGTACCCTCGTGAGCCGCTGGTCCTCGCCGCCCAGCCCCGGATCGGCGGGCTCCTCGCCGCGCTCGGCGTCGTGGACCGAGCGCTCTCGTTCGACAAGCTCGACCTCGACGGCCTGTTCGGGTCCGAGCCGCGCGACCCCGCCCCCCTGCTTCGCGAGGCGACGCGTGTGGTGTCCTGGTTCGGCGCGCGCGACCCCGACTTCGTCCGCCGCCTCGGCGCGCTCGTCGCCGACGTGGTCGTGGTACCGTCGGTCGGCGAGGGACGGCCAGTCTGGGAGCACCTGCTCGCGAGCGCGGGAGCGCCGACCGACGACGCGCGCACCTGGCGCGAACCTGTGGTGCTCCGAGACGCGCTCGTCGACGAAGGCCGGCGCGTCCTCGTCGCCGCGGGCTGGGACGGCCGGGCACGGCTCGTCGCGGTCCACCCGGGAGCTGGCGGCGCCGCGAAGCGCTGGCCCGCCGAGGGATTCGCCGCCGTCCTCGAGGGGCTGCGGTCGGGAGGCGCGCTCGTCTTCGCGATTCACCAGGGGCCCGCCGACGCCGGGGCTGTCGCGGCGCTGCGCGCGCGGTTCACGGGTCCGGCCATCGTGCTCGACGAGCCGTCGCTTGAGCACCTCGCCGGGGCGCTGGCGTGCGCGACCGCCTATCTCGGCAACGACTCGGGCGTTAGCCACCTGGCGGCGGCGCTCGCCACACCCTCCGTGGTGCTCTTCACCCAGGACAAGCTCGCGTGGCAGTCGTGGGAGCCGCGCGCGCACACGCTGGTCGTGTCAACCACGTCGCTCGAGCACGGCGATCTCGATCGCGTGCTCGTGGCCATGCGCGGGCTCGTCGGCTAGAATCGCGGCGGGAATCTGCTTAGAAGAAGTCGACGGCTACGGGCCGGCGCGCCTCCACCTCAGCAGCCAGCTCCTCCGCGTCCTTGGCCTCGTCCGGGTCGATCACCGTCGGTCCCAGATCGGGCCGCTCTCGGATCGCCAGGTCGTACCAGAGGTCCATCGTCATGCTGCACCTCCGGGGCGCCTTGAGGCCCCGTCCGGTCGTTTACGTCTGGTGAACCCTGTCGAGCAGGAGCCGTGCCAGGGGAGAACTGACTGGGAATCGGGGATTTACCCGACCGCCCGGGTGACGCGCCAGGGAAGTTCGCCCGACCTTCTCTGGCAAACTGCCCTGTCGCCGCCGAGCCCGCCGCGGCATGTCAGCGGTCGGGCTTCTTCCAGATGCCGCGGTCGTGCATGAGCTTGATCTGCCGCTTGATGACCTTCTCCCGGTACTCGGCGTGCTTCATCGGCGCGCGCTTGAGGTAGAGGTTCTTCGGGTAGATGGGTTGCGCGTAGAGGATCTGGTAGAGCTCGGTCCGGACGTCCTTGAGCCAGTTGTCCCATTGGGCGCGCGCGCGGTGGTCGCGCAGCGCCTCGATGTCGATCACGCCCGCGACGTACGTCGAGCCGGCGCCGTAGTCCTGCTTGCCGACGATCCGGCCCTTATAGTCGATGATGTACGAGCGGCCGCCGAAGGTGTCGATGGGCGTCGTCTCCTCGGGGAAGAGGTAGTACGTTCCCATGTTGGGGGCCACGATGAACATGTTGTTATCGAGCGCGCGCGCCCGGCTCTGGATCTCGAACATCTCGTTGCCCGTTGCGGGGTGCGGGTAGGAGGCGCGGTAGACGACCTCGGCGCCGTTCAGCGCGAGCGCCCGCGCGTTCTCGGGATAGGAGCCCTCGTTCGCCATCATGATGCCGAGCCGGCCGATCTCCGTCTCCGCCACGGGCCAGAAGGCGTCGAGGGTCCGGCCGTACTTCTCGATCCACCAGTCGTAGACGTCGTGAGGGCAGACCGAGTGCTCGACCGGGAAGAGCGGCGAGACCTTGTAGTGTTTGAGGATGACTCGGCCGCGCGGGTCGACGACGAATCCGACGTTGAAGAAGCGGTCTTTCAGGTCGGGGTGCTTGGCCTTCGCCTGCGCCATGACGAACGCGTCGTACTCCTTCGCGATCTTGCCGAGCGCCTCGGTCTCCTCGCCCGGGATGTCGATCGCGCACTCGCGCGCGAAGGTCGCGTGGTCGAGGTCGAGCACCTCGTCGTTGAACGCCTGCAGGGCACCCTCCGGGAAGGCGATGAGGCGCACGGGCAGGTCGAGGCTCGAGAGCCAGGAGGCGGCCTTCACGAGGTGGGAGAGGTGATCGAGGTTGATCTTGATGTCCTTGCGCTTGCGGATCCCTCGGACGGTGGGGATCAGACCGACGGCGGTGTAGGGCTTGATCATGCGCGCTCCTTGTCTCGACGGGTTCACGCGGCTCGTCTCTCCTGGTGCCGAGTTCGTCACGCGCTCTCCAGGCGTCCGAGGTCGTCGATCACTCGCACCGCCACCAGCCCACCGCGGTTCCGGACCGTCACCTCGTGGCGCGGGAACGCCGAGACGTCGATCGCCGCACGGGACGCGACCTGCTCGGAGAGGACGAGCAGGCAACCGTACTCCTTCGTGAGCTGCTCGAGGCGGCTCGCGACGTGGACCGTGTCGCCCACCGCCGTGAGATAGACGCCCTCGCCGTAGCCCATCCGTCCGACGATCGCGGGGCCCGCGTGGATGCCGATCCCGATCTGGAGCGGTACCTGCAGCTCCTCGCCGAGCTCGCGGTTGAGCGCGGCGAGGCCCTGCACGATCTCGCGGGCGGCGGCGACGGCTTGGCGGCAGCCGAGCTCGGCCCGGGTCTCGATGCCGAAGAGCGCCATCACGCCGTCGCCCGTGAACTGGTTCGGGATGCCCCCGGCTCGCTGGATCGCGCCGCCGACGGCCTCGAAGTACCGGTTCAGGATGAACACGACGTCGTAGGGCAGCTTGTGCTCCGCGACGCGCGTGAAGCCGCGGAGGTCGGCGAAGAGGACCGCGATCTCCTGCTCGCGGCCCTGCCGCACGTCCGAGCCGAAGGCGTCGGCGGCGGCGATCGACGGCGCCAGCAGCGGGACGACGGCGACGTCGCGGACCGGGCGGGCCTGGCAGGCCAGCCGCACGTCGGGCGCGGCGCCGACGCGCGCGAGCAGCCGTTGCTCGGCCTCGCTCGCCGGCGGCAGGTCTGCGAGGCCGCGGACGACACGCACGCGGCAGGTGGAGCAGCGGCCACGGCCGCCGCAGACCGAGGCGTGGGGGATGCCGGCGACGCGACTCGCCTCGAGCACGCTGAAGCCGACCGGCACCGTGACGACGCGTCCGGCCGGGTAGAGGATGCGGATCGAGCGGCGCCGCTGCCAGAGTGTGCGGACGCCCCGCGCCGCGAGCACGGCCCCCAGCGCGACGAGGTAGGCGTCGAGGAAGCCGCTCCTGATGCGGCCGAGCGCCGCGGCCTCGGCGGCACCGGGCGGGTGGGTCGCGCGCATCAGCGCTTCGGTCCAGCCGGGCGTGCGTGCCAGGGCGGTGACCTCGCGGCCGCCGGCGACGAACCCCGCCAGGGCGAGCGTGGGCAGCAGCAGCGCGACGGTGAAGAGCGCGCCGGCCACGCGCGGGTACCAGGGCCGGAAGCGAAGCCAGTAGTGCACGCCGATGCAGGCGTGCGTCCACGCGGCCGCGAGCGCCACCGCCTGCCAGGCGCCGCGCTCGGGTGCCTGCACCCAGAAGAAGAGCAGCAACCGCGCGTAGCGGTCGTCGGAGCCGGTGTGCCACCACGCGACTCGCGTGCCGACGACGTGGGAGGCGAGCAACGCCGGCAGCGCGAGGCCCAGGGCGTACTGCGCGGCTTCCCACCCCGGCATGCGGAGCGTCCGACGCTGGTAGAGGAGCCACAGCCCGAGCCCCCCGTGGACCACGATCGCCCCGTACAGCGCCAGCGTTCCGAGCTGGCTGCGCCAGATCATGAGGAACCAGCGGCGCCCGGCCTCCATGGCGTCGAGGGAGTAGAGCCCGAGGGCGTGGTTGCTGAAGTGCAATATGAGATAGGTGAGGAGCACGAACGCCGCCCCTAGCCGCAGGCGACGGATCTGCATGGCGGCCATCAGCCGAGCGGCGCCCCTCCCTGCTGGCGCTCGACCTCCTCCATGATCATCGTGTTCAAACGCTCGATGAGCTCTCCACGCGGGATCGCGCCGTCGTTCGTGATCAGCTCACGGATGCGCGCCGGGCGGGCCGACATCATCACGAGCGTGGTGCCGATGGCGACCGCCTCCTCGATGGAGTGGGTCACGAAGAGGATCGTGCGCCCCGTCTCCTTCCAGATCCGACGCACCTCGTTCTGCATGATACGGCGGTTCTGAGCGTCGAGCGCGCCGAAGGGCTCGTCCATCAGCAGCACGTCCGGCTCGATCGCGAGCGCGCGGGCGATGGCGGCGCGCTGGCGCATGCCCCCCGACACGCGGCCCGGGTAGTACGTTTCGAACCCGGCGAGACCGGCGAGGGCCAGCTGGCGCCTGGCCACTGCGCGGCGCTCGGCCGGCGAGAGGCCCAGCGGCTTGAGGACGAGCGCGACATTCTCCGCGAGCGTCATCCACGGAAGCAACCGATCTTCCTGGAACACCACGCCCACCTTCCGGTCGTGCGCATCGCCGGCGACGACGGGCTTGCCGTCGAGGAGCACCTCGCCGCGCGTCGCGGGCTCGAGGCCGCCGATGATCCTGAGCAGGGTCGTCTTCCCGCAGCCGTTCGGGCCGAGGACGCACACGAACTCTCCCGCCTCGACGCCGAACGCGACGGAGTCGATGACCGGGATCAGGTAGTCCTTGCCGACACCCGCGACCTGAAGCTTCAGCGCCATCGCGCGAGCCGTCTCGACACCGCGTCGAACACGAGCTTGTCGGTGAGCATCATCACGAGGATCATCACGAGGGCCCACACGAAGACCATCTGCGTCGCGAGGATCTCGCGGCTGTAGTTCATGATGTAGCCGATCCCCGAGGTGACGCCGAAGATCTCCGCCACGACCGACACCTTCAGCGCGAGGCCGAAGCCGACCTTCATGCCGGCCATGAGGTAGGGGAGCGTCGAGGGGATCACGACCGCCCGGAACTTCTCGCCACCCGAGAGGCGGTAGACGTCGCCCATCTCGAGGAGCCGGCGGTCCACCTGCTCCACGCCCTCGACGATGTTCGAGGCGACGACGGGGAGCGTGATCATGAAGGTCGTGAAGATCGGTGCCCAGTTCGAGAGGCCGAACCAGATGATCGAGATGACGATCCAGACGAAGACCGAGGTCGAGTTGAGGACCGCGAGGGCGTCGTGGACCACGCCGCGCGCGAGCCGCGAGAGGAACGCGGCAAGCCCCGTGAGAACCGCGACGAGCACGGCGCCGCCGAAGCCGACGAGGATGCGGGCGAGCGAGGCGCCGGTGTGTGTCCACACCTCGCCCGAGCCGACGATGTCGGCGAACCCGCGGACCACCGAGAGCGGTGAGGGGAGCAGGTACGCGCCGTAGCGCCAGGAGAGGAGCGACCAGACGGCGACGACGGCCAGCAGCGCACCGAACGTCGGGAGGTGGAGGCGGGCAGGCCAGCGGCTCGCGCTCACGCGGTCTCGCCCCCTCCGAGGCTACACCCGGTGGAAGAACTCGCGGCGGATCCGGTCCGGGCTGTCCCAGAGGTCCGACTTGAGGAAGCCGAACTCCTTGTTGATCTTGAGCTGCGCGATGAGCGTGTCCACCTGCTCCTCGGGCAGGCCGTAGAGCATCCGGACGGTCTCCTTGTGGGCGACCTGGACCACGTCCGTCGGCAGCTTGGTGACCTCCTGGACGATCTCGATCGCGCGCGCGGGCCTGTTGTACCAGATGTCCACCGCGTCCCGCTGCGCGTCGTTGAGGTCCCGAGCGATCGCCGGGTTCTTCTGGAGGAACTCGTGGTGCACGAGGTAGCAGACGTGCACCGGGAACCCTGTCGGCCGGCCCGTGGCCTTCCGCCAGAGGTCGATCTGCTTGGCGAGGTACACGCCCTCACCGCGGAAGACGACCGAGTCGGTGATGGGCTGCCACGCGATGATCGCGTCCACATCCTTCTTGCCCAACAGCGTCACCATGTCGGGCGGCGCCGTCGCCGTGATTATTTGCGTGTCCTTCTGCAGATCGAAGCCGTAGCCCTTGAGCGTGAGCGCTCGGATGTCGAAGAAGGTCGAGGTGCCGACGATCGCGGCGATCTTCCGCCCTTTGAGGTCCTCGACCTTGGCGAGTCCGGCATCCTTGCGCGCGACGATGGCGCCGAGCACCGCGGTCGCCACGCCCGTGACCCTGAGCGGCACGCCGTCCTCGAACGCCTTGGCGGCGAGGGCGAAGCTCATGTCGATCGCGTCCACGTTCTTCGAAGCGAGCTGGTTGAGGAGCGGCCCGGGCGCGCCCGGCACGATCGAGTACTCGGCCTGCCAGCCGCGCTTGCCGAGCAGGTCCTCCTTGTGGATGATCTCCGTCGCCGCCCAGCCGAGCTGGAGGTAGGCGAGGCGGACCTTGCCCTTCCCCTGGGCCCGCAGCCGCGCGGGGCGACTCAGCGCGGCCGCTGCCGCCGCGGCCGCGCCGGCTCTGAGAAGCTCGCGACGTCCGACCGTCACTCGCGGCTCTCCTCTACGCCTTGACCTTCGGCAGCTGCCTGAGCGCCTCTTCGACCTTCTCCGCCGGGTACTCGTAGTCCTGGAGCTTGCCGGCGAGGAACGCCTCGTAGGCGGAGAGGTCGAGGTAGCCGTGGCCGCACAGGTTGAAGACGATCGTCCTCCGCTTGCCTTCCTTCCGGCACCGGAGCGCCTCGTCGATGACACCGCGCACGGCGTGGGCCGCCTCGGGCGCCGGCAGGATGCCCTCCGTCCGAGCGAACTGCACGGCGGCCTGGAAGGTGCCCACCTGGGGCACGGCGATCGCCTCGAGGACCTTCTCGTCGAAGAGCTTGCAGATCGCGGGCGCCATGCCGTGGTAGCGAAGGCCCCCCGCGTGGAGCGAGGGCGGAATGAAGGTGTGGCCGAGCGTGTACATCTTGACGAGCGGCGTGAGGCCGACCGTGTCGCCGAAGTCGTAGACGTACTTGCCCTTCGTGAGGCTCGGACAGGCGCTGGGCTCGACAGCGACCACGCGGAGCTTCTTGTTCTTGCCGGCGAGCTTGTCGGCGACGAACGGGAAGGAGAAGCCCGCGAAGTTCGAGCCGCCGCCGATGCAGCCGACGAGGATGTCGGCCTCCGCGTCCGCCTTCTCGAGCTGCTTCTTCACCTCGAGGCCGACGACGGTCTGGTGCATGAGGACGTGGTTGAGCACGCTGCCGAGCGCGTACTTCGTGTCGTCGCGCGTCGCCGCGTCCTCGACCGCCTCGCTGATCGCGATCCCGAGGCTGCCGGGCGAGTTCGGGTCCTGCTGGAGCATTTTCTTGCCCGCCTGCGTGTCGGGGCTCGGGCTCGGGACGACCTGCGCGCCGTACGTCTCCATCAGCACGCGCCGGTATGGTTTCTGCTGATACGAGACCTTGACCATGTACACCTTGCACTGCAGGCCGAAGAAGTTGCACGCGATCGCGAGCGCCGAGCCCCACTGGCCGGCACCCGTCTCCGTCGTGAGCCGCGCCACCTTCTCCTTCTTGTTGTAGTACGCCTGGGCGGTCGCCGTGTTCGGCTTGTGGCTGCCTGCCGGGCTCACGCCCTCGTACTTGTAGTAGATGCGCGCGGGCGTATCGAGCGCCTTCTCGAGGCGCCGGGCGCGGTAGAGCGGCGTCGGCCGCCACAGCCGATAGATGTCGCGGACCTCGTCGGGGATCTCGATCCACCGCTCCTGGCTCACCTCCTGCTTGATGAGCTCCATCGGGAAGAGTGGGGCGAGGTCCTGGGGCCCGATCGGCTGGCCGGTTCCCGGGTGGAGGGGCGGCGGCAGCGGGGTCTTGAAGTCGGCCTGGATGTTGTACCACTTGGTCGGAATGTCCTTCTCGTCGAGGACGAACTTCGTCTGGCTCTCGTGGCTGGACTTGGTTGCCATCATCGGCCTCCTTCGGATCTCGATCAGGCGGGACCCCTGGGAAAGTGCGCTAACGATACGCAAGGGGGATTGGCCCTGTCAATACACGAGTCTGTTAGACTCTTGCCGCAGGAGCGGATGCCATGGCCCGAACGCTACGCCTGCCGCGCGCCGACGGGACCCTGACGCCGTACCGTCTGACCGGCCAGGCTCCGGTGCAGGCACCGGGCGGGCCGATCAGAAGCCGCATCGCGTATGCGGCGGTGCACGTCGTCGCCGATCCCCTGGCCGACATCAACCCCACGCTGGAAGCGGTCCTCGACTGGGAGGCGACGCTCGCCTATCGGCGCTACATCTGGTCGCTGGGCCTCGCCGTCGCCGAGGCGATGGACACCTCGCAGCGCGGGATGGGATTCGACTGGCCCACGGCGAAGGAGCTGATCCGGCGCGCCGTCGCGGAGGCACGGAGCCTCCCCGGCGCCGTGATCGCGAGCGGCGCGGGCACCGACCACCTCGAGCCCGGGCCTCGCGTGGCGCTCGCCGACGTCGAGGCGGCGTACGAGGAGCAGTGCGCGTTCATCGAGTCGGTGGGGGGCCGGATCATCCTGATGGCGAGCCGCGCGCTCGCCGCGTGCGCGAAGAGCCCGGACGACTACGCGAAGGTCTACGGCCGCCTCCTGGCCCAGGTGAAGGAGCCCGTGATCATCCATTGGCTCGGCGACATGTTCGATCCCGCGCTCGCCGGCTACTGGGGCTCGCGCGACACGGACCGGGCGACCGAGACGCTGCTCGCGATCGTGCGCGACTACGCGCCGAAGATCGACGGCGTCAAGATCTCGCTCCTCGATCAGGCGCGCGAGATCGCGATGCGGCGCCGCTTCCCCAAGGGCGTCCGGATGTACACCGGCGACGACTTCGACTACCCGACGACGATTCGGGGCGACGGCGAGCGGTACAGCGACGCGCTCCTCGGGATCTTCGACGTGATCGCCCCGGTCGCGTCCGCCGCGCTTCGCGCCCTGGACGCCGGCGATGTCGCCCGCTACGGCGCGATCCTGGCGCCGACCCTCCCGCTCTCGCGCCATGTCTTCGGCGCGCCCACCCGCTTCTACAAGACCGGGGTTGTGTTCGCCGCGTACCTCAACGGCCATCAGTCGCACTTCCGAATGGTCGGCGGGCTCGAGAGCGCACGCTCGGTCGTGCACCTCGCCGAGCAGTTCGTCCTGATGGACCGGGCGGGGCTCCTGCGCGACCCCGACATTGCCGTCGAGCGGATGCGCCGCGTGGTCGCCGTCGCCGGGGTCGAATAGCCACTCCGATCCGTCGAGGCCGAGGGGGTCTTTCGGACCCCGGGGAGCGCCCGGCTGGCAATGCCTGGACACTCCCTGGCACCCGGCTGCCGAGAACCTGACCACCCGTAGAGACGGCGACCGGCCGGTGCCGTCGATAGCTCCGCAATTCAAGGAGTTTGCGCCACGACTGGGCATATTTAGGTCCGTGGTTCGACTCTTGCAATTTCCGCACGGATGAGGCTCGCCCTGTGAAGTCAACCGTCTTCGTCGTCGAGGACTCGCGCACGATGCGAAGCCTCGTGCGTGATGTGCTCGAGAGCGGCGGGTACGAGGTCCGCGAGAGCGCCGATGGCCGCCAGGCGCTCGACGCGCTCCACTCGATCTCGCCGGACCTGGTGATCACCGACATCAACATGCCCGAGATGGACGGGATCACCCTGCTGCGCGAGATCCGCAAGCACCCCGCGCTGGGCCGCACGCCGGTGCTGATCCTGACGACCAGCACCGACGACGAGGTGAAGGCCAGCGCGCGGGCCGCCGGCGCGACGGGCTGGATCGGCAAGCCGTTTGATCCGGACAGGTTGTGTCAGGTCGTCGCGCACGTCCTCGCGAGGCGTACCGAGCGATGAGCCACGACGCGACCCTCGAGATGTTCTTCGAGGAAGCGGCTGATCTCGTGCGCGACTGTGAGGCGGCGCTCCTGCGCCTCGAGCAGGCCTCGAGCGAGCCGGATCCGGGCCTCGTCAACCGCATCTTTCGAAACGTCCACACGCTGAAGGGGTCGAGCGCCATGCTGGGGTTCGACCGCCTCGCCGGGGTTGCCCACGCCCTCGAGGACGTCCTGGTGCGCATGCGGAAGGGCGAGCAGGCGATCACGCCGCTCCTCGTCGATACGCTGCTCGCGTCCGTCGACGTCCTTCGACGGCTCCTCGAGCGTGCGCGGCAGGGAAGCGCCGGGGAACCCGAGGACCTGGAGGCGACGCTGACGACGTTGCGCGCGCTCACCGTGGGCGCGGCGGCGCACGTCGGCGGGAACGGATCCGTGACGATCCCGGCAGGTGGCGCGGGACTCTTCGGCCCGACGCCGGACGAGGGCGAAGGGCATGATCCCGACCCCTCGGCCGAAGCGACGACGGTCCGCGTCTCGATCGAGAAGGTCGACAGCCTGGTCAACCTGGTCGGCGAGATCGTCATCACTCAGTCCATGATCGACCGGCTCGTCGCTGACCTCGCGCCGGACCGCGTCGCACAGCTCGAGCAGGCCGTTGCGCAGATGGATCGCCACGCCCGGGAGCTGCACGAGCGGGTGATGGCCGTGCGCATGCTGCCGATCCGCACGGTGTTCAGCCGGTGCCAGCGCCTCGTGCGCGATCTGGCGCACGCGCAGGGCAAGCAGGTGGTGCTCGAAACCTCGGGCGAAGACACGGAGTTGGACAAGGGGGTGATCGAACAGATCGCCGATCCCCTGACCCACCTGCTTCGCAACGCCATCGATCATGGCATCGAGACGCCGGAAGCGCGCCGCCTCGCGGGCAAGCCCGAGGTCGGCTCTCTGCGCCTGCGGGCGTATCAAGAGGGTGGCAACATCCACCTCGAGGTTGCCGACGACGGTCGGGGGCTCGACCGAGAGCGGATCGCGCGGAAGGCTGTGCAGGTCGGGCTCCTGACGGCGGACGCGCGCGCGACCGACGACGAGATTTTTGGTCTTATCTTCCGGCCGGGCTTCTCAACCGCCGAGACGGTCAGCCAGGTCTCGGGCCGCGGGGTCGGCCTGGACGTCGTCCGCCGCAACATCGAGACGCTCGGCGGCTCCGTCACGGTCCACACCGAACCCGCGCGCGGCACCACGTTCCATATCAGGCTGCCGCTCACGCTGGCCATTCTCGACGGCCAGTCGCTCCGCGTGGGGTCTCAGACCTACGTCCTGCCGCTCACCGCGATCGTCGAGTCGGTGCGGCCTCGGCCCGAGCAGGTCCCTGGCGCCCACACCGACGGGGAGGTGGTGGTCATCCGCGGCCGGGCGCTTCCCATGATCCGGCTCCACCACCTGTTCGACATCGTGCCGGCGGTCGAGGATCCCGCGCAGGGAATCGTGGTTCTGGTCGAGCACGAGGGACGCGACGTGGCGCTGCTCGTCGATGAGCTGCTCGGCCAGCAGCCGGTCGTGATCAAGGGTCTCGAAGCCAACTTTCAGAAGGTCGCCGGAGTGGCTGGAGCCACGATTCTGAGCGACGGTGGCGTCGCGCTGATCCTGGACGTGCCCGGGTTGGTCGCATTGAGCCGTGCACGGTCGGGCAACGGAGGAGGACGATGACGAGCGTCGATTTGCGCGTCGGCTTCGTCGCCGGGGTCTCGATCGTGGTGGCGGCCACGGCCGCCCATGCGACGTTCGAGATCACGTCGGCCATCCAAGCCGAGCTCGACCGGCAGAAGAAGGTCATCGCCGGCTGGGCGGCCGACCCCGTGATCGTCAAGGCCGTCGCGGACCAGAACGTCAAGGGACCGTTGCCCGGAGTGGACAACGCCACGTGGAAGGCCCTTCGGCGAAGCGATCCTGTCGTCCGCGCCTTCCAGTCGAACCCGGCCGGCAAATTCCTGCGGGCCAAGATGGAGGCCAGCGGCGGGCTCATCACCGAGGCGTTCCTGAGCGCGACGGAGGGCGAGAAGGTCGCGTTCGCGGAAAAGACGACCTGGTACATCCACAAGGGTATGCCCAAGTTCGACGTCCCGTTCACGACGCGCAGCGCGTGGCAGGGCCGTCCGGAGTTCGATGAGTCGGCGCAGACCTACCAGATCCAGATCTCGGTGCCGGTGCTCGTGGACGGTCGACCGGCCGGCGCGCTGGTGGTCGGGGTCGGCCTGGCGCAGCTCGAGAAGCGGGCGCAGAAGTGACCACGCCGACATCGCGGGAGGGCACCATGAAGGAGCGGCAGGCGCTCTCGATTCGGGCCAAGGTGATCTTGACGTGCGTCGGGCTGGCGCTGACCACCGGGTTCGCCGGAGGCCTCGGCATCTGGGCGTTCTCACGCGTCAACGCCGCCTTTCAGGTGGTCGCCACGCAGAGCCTCCCGGCGGTGAATCACATCTTACAAGCGGACCGCGAGATGCAGCAGGCGATGGTCGCCGAGCGCAGCCTGATGTTCATGAGCATGGCGACGCCCGAAGCGAAAGAACAGACCAAGGTCCATGCCGTCCAGCTCACGCAGGTGCTCGAGCGCTGGCGCGAGTACTCGGCCATCCCGGCCAGCGAGGCGGAGCAGAAACTGTGGCCCGCCCTTGGGGAGGCGGTTCGCGACTGGGTGCAGGTGTCGCGCGATACGGTGAGGATCCTGTCCGAGGAGACCCCGTCGTCCCGCCGTGATGCCATCGACCTCTCGATGAGCCAGGGCGCCGTGAAGTTTGAGAACGCGCGCAAGATCCTGAGCGAGCTCACGGCGATGCGGATCGAGCAGGCGGAGAGCCACGCCAAGACGGAGGAGGCGCGCGCGGCCGCCATGCTGTGGTGGGTCGTGAGTGCCGTGCTCGGCGCCATGGCCTTGGCGTTGGTCCTCAGCTTCGTCCTCGCCCACGCCATCGCGCGCCCCCTGGGCCAGACCGTGGGGCTGCTCCGGGACATCGCCGAGGGGGAAGGCGACCTGACCCGACGGCTCGAGGTCCGAAGCCAGGACGAGCTCGGCGAGCTGGCCCGCTGGTTCAACACCTTCATCGACAAGCTACGCGTCATCGTCGGTCAGACGCGGGAGTCGGCCGAGCGCGCGACCCTCGCCGCCCAGCAGCTCTCGACGGGGGCGGAGCAGATCTCCGCCGCCGCCCAGGAACAGGCGGCCTCGCTTGAGGAGACGGCGGCGAGCATGGAGGAGCTGACCGGAACCGTCAAGCAGAATGCCGACAGCGCGCGCCAGGCCAGTCAGCTCGCGATGGAGTCGCGGGACACGGCCGAGCGGGGCGGGCGCGTCGTGGGCTCCGCGGTCGCCTCGATGGAGGAGATCACTCGGTCGTCGGAGCGAATTGCGGAGATCATCACGGTCATCGACGAGATCGCGTTCCAGACCAACCTCCTGGCCCTGAACGCCGCGGTCGAGGCGGCGCGCGCCGGGGATCAGGGCCGCGGGTTCGCCGTGGTCGCCGCGGAGGTCCGGAGTCTCGCGCAGCGATCGGCTGCCGCCGCCAAAGAGATCAAGGTGCTGATCCATGATTCGGTGCAGAAGGTGAAGGCCGGCTCGTCGCTCGTGAACCAGTCCGGCCAGACGTTCCAGGAGATCATGGCCTCCGTGAAGCGCGTGACCGAGATCATCGCGGAAATTGCCGGCGCCAGTCAGGAGCAGTCGCAGGGCATCGAGCAGGTCAACAAGGCGATCGTCCAGATGGACCGGCTGGTTCAGTCGAGCGCTACCCAGACCGAAGAGCTCTCCTCCACGGCGCTCGCCCTGGCCGTCCACGCCAAGCAGGTGCGCGCGCTGGTGTGGCGATTCAAGCTGGCCGCGGCTGTCCCGGATCCGACGCCTGCCGAGACGGGGCCGGACGCGGGGCTCGAGACGGCGCCGGCGCCGTCGACGGCCGCGAGAGGCGCCGCGGCGCGCACGCGCACGGTGGAGGCGCGGCTCGCGCGCACGTCGCCCGGCAACGGCTCCCCGACGCGTGACACCGAGGACTTCGAGGAGTTCTGAGCATGGAGCCCATCGGGGCCCTCTCGAGCCAGCCCGCCATCGCGGCGGACGGCCCGCAGTACCTGACGTTCCGCCTGGGCGCTGAAGAGTATGGCGTCGAGATCCTGAAGGTCCAGGAGATCAAGAGCTACTCACCGATCACGCCGGTCCCGAACACGCCGCGCGCCGTCAAGGGCGTCATGAACCTCCGGGGCCGCATCATCCCGGTCGTGGACCTTCGTCTGAAGTTCGGCATGCCGGAGACCGAGTACAACCGATTCGCCGTGGTCATCGTCGTTGCGGTCTCCAGCAAGGTCGTCGGACTGCTGGCGGACGGCGTCACCGACGTGCTCACGCTCGCCAAGACGAATGTCCAGGCCGCGCCGGACTTCGGCACTCCGATCGAGGCCGGGCTGATCAGCGGGATGGCGAAGGCCGGAGAGAAGGTGGTCATCTTGCTGGACGTCGAGCATCTCCTCGAAGGGGATGCGACGTCTGGCCCGCGGGGTCCCAAGTGAGCGGGCTCGCACCCGCTCCCCGGACGTCGCGTGAAGACGACCGCCGCCGGTGAGCCCGTCGTCGTGGACGACTTCGTCGTCACGGACCACGAGTTCAGCCGGTTCACGGCGTTCGTCCATCGACAGACCGGGATCGCCCTGAATGAGACCAAGCGGCCGCTCGTTTGCTCTCGGCTGAGCAAGCGTCTGCGTCACTACGGCTACGTGCGGCTCCGACAGTATTACGACCACCTCACCGAGCGCGACCCCACGGGCGAAGAGCTGGCTCACATGGTCAACGCCCTGACGACCAACAAGACCGAGTTCTTCCGCGAGGCGCATCACTTCGCCCTGTTGCGCACCGAGATCCTCGAGCGCTGCGCGACGGCGAACGGTCCGAGGCGGCTGAGAGTCTGGAGCGCCGGGTGCTCGAGCGGCGAGGAGGCGTACAGCATTGCGTTCACGGTGCTCGACGGGTTGGAGGACGCTGCGGACTGGGACGTGAGAATCCTCGCGTCGGACATCGACACCAACGTGCTGGCCCTGGCGACGCGGGGCGTCTATGCGGCCAATCGCGTGGCCGGCGTCCCCGCCGCGCTCCGGGAGCGGTACCTCCTGCGGGGGCGCGGACCGAGCGAGGGGCTCGTTCGCGTACGGCCCGAGGTGACACGGCTCGTGACCTTCCGGCGGATCAACCTCCGAGACGAGGCGTGGCCGATCCGGGCGGCGTTCGATGCGATCTTCTGCCGGAACGTCCTGATCTACTTCGACCATGCGCTGCAGCGGCGCGTCGTCAGACGGCTCGCCGAACACCTGAAGCCCGGCGGCCACCTGTTTCTGGGCCACTCGGAATCGCTGCTCGGCATGGGCCCGGGGCTCCGGTCCCTCGGCAAAACCGTCTATGCGAAGGTCCGCGGCGGGGAACACCGGTGAGCGGCGAGCGGACCGGCGGCGGCAAGGCCGAGGTCACACTTCACGTCGGCGGCGTGTACGCGACGCGCGAGCCCACGATCATCCGGACGTTGCTCGGCTCGTGCGTCGCCGTCTGCCTCATCGATCCGAGCACGCGGGTGGCGGGAATGAATCACTTCATGCTCCCGGCGCCGGCCCCCGGTCCGGAGGATGCGTCCGAGTACACCCGCTTCGGCATCTACGCGATGGACTGCCTCATCGGCGCGCTGCAGAGGGCGGGCGGCGACCGCCGGCGCGTCAAGGCGAAGGTCTTCGGTGGCGCACACGTGCTCGAGATCGCTCAAAACGGCGACAGCGTCGCCCAGCGGAACATCACGTTCGTCGACGAGTTCTTACGGTGCGAGGACATTCCCGTCGTCGGTCGCGATCTCGGTGGAGAGCTCGGCCGCCAGCTCTACTTCCACACCGACACCGGCAAGGTCTACGTCCGCCGACTCCGGGACTGGGCTCGCCGACAGCTCCGGACCGAGGAGCAGGCGCATCTGCGGGCGCTCGCGCAGGCGCCGCCACGGGTCGGAGAGGTCCTGCTCTTCGAGCCATGAAACGGAAGGTCCGCGTCCTCATCATCGAGGGTTCGGCGGTGACACGACGCATTCTCACCGCCATCCTGGCGGCGGATCGCGAGCTCGAAGTCGCGGGAGCGGTGCCGGACCTGCACGCCGCGCGCGAGGCGGTCGCGAGGCTCGAGCCCGACGTGGTCACCCTCGATGTGGCCGTCCTGTCGAAAAGGGCTCTCGGCTCGCTGGAACGGTTCATGCGCGCCTCGCAGGCGCCGGTCGTCCTCGTGTCCCCACCGACGCAGACGGCGCGTGAGATGACCGCGCTCGCCCTCAACCTGGGCGCGGTGGGCGTCGTGAGGCTGCCCTCGCGGGAGCTGGTGAGACGGATGCCGGACGTGGTTTCGGAGATGCTCGACACCGTGAAGGCCGTCGCCCGTGGGCGCCCGCGGCCCAAGACCGTGTCGGCACGGGCGGAGCCACAGGCGCCCCCGGCCGAGCGGGCGGCGCCTGCGGCGTCTGCGGAGCGCGTGATCGCGGTCGGGGCATCGACCGGTGGGACCGAGGCCATCCGCCAGTTTCTCATGGCGATGCCGGCGGACGCTCCCGGGCTCGTCATCGTCCAGCACATGCCCGAGCGGTTCACGCGGGGCTTCGCCAAGCACTGTAACGAGCTCGGTCCCGTCCGGGTCCAGGAGGCGAGGGACAGCGACCGCATCAGGCCAGGTCATGCGTTGATCGCGCCGGGCAATCTCCACCTGCGCGTCCGTCGCGACGGCAAGGGCTACCGCGTGGCGCTGGAGAACGATCCGCCGGTCAACGGGCACCGGCCGTCGATCGACGTGCTCTTCGCCTCGGCCGCCGCCGCCGCCGGGTCCAACGCCGTCGGCGTGATCCTGACCGGCATGGGTGCGGACGGCGCGCAAGGCCTGTGGGCGATGAAGCGCGCCGGCGCCCGCACGCTCGCCCAGGACGAGTCGTCCTGCGTCGTGTTCGGTATGCCTCGCGAGGCGATCGCGCTCGGAGCCGTCGATCACGTGCTGCCACTCTCCGAGCTCGCCCGTGCGGCGCTGAGACTGAGCGGCGCGGGTGACCGGTGGCCCCCGATGAGGCCGGGTCGCCGGGCAGGTGGGCGAGCGGGAGGTCCTCCACCTCCACGACCGTGAGCGTCGCGGGGTCGGCGCCGGCGCGCACGGCCTAGTCCTCGGCGAGCCCGCGGGCACGCTCGATCGCCTGTCGCGTGGGAGGTTCTGGAAGATCTGGTCCACCTACTCCGTTTTTTCGCCCGTGCGGCTCTGGGCCGAGTCCTCCTTGCCCATGTCGCGCCTCTGGATAGCATTCAATAGGTTGGACTGGGCTAAGGCATTGTCAGGGTTGAGGCGCAGGGCGTGCCGGTAGTGCTCGATCGCCTCGGCCCGCTTGCCCTGTTGGGCGAGGGCAAAGCCCCAGTTGTTGTGAGCTTCGGCGAAGTCAGGCTTGAGGCGCAGGGCCTGCTGGAAGTGTTCGACGGCGTCGGCCAGCCTGCCCTGCTGACCGAGCACGACGCCCCAGTTGTTGTGGGCGTCGGCGGAGTTCGCTCTCATTTGCACGGCCAGTCGGTAGTGTTCGATCGCCTCGGCCGGCTTGCCCTGTTGGCCGAGGACCACTCCCCAGTTGTAGTGGGCGGCGCCGTGGTCCGGCTTGATGTTGAGGGCCTGCCGGTAGTGCTCGATCGCCTCGGCCGGCTTCCCCTGATCAGCGAGCGCGAGGCCCCAGTTCGTGTGGGCTTCGACAGAGTCTGGCTTGATCTCAAGGGCCTGCCGGTAATGCTCCATCGCCTCGGCGAGCTTCCCCTGATCAGCGAGCGCCAGGCCCCAGTTGTTGTGGGCTTCGGCGGAGTTCGGTCTCATTTGCAGGGCCAGTCGGTAGTGTTCGATCGCCTCGGCCGGCTTGCCCTGTTGGCCGAGGACCACTCCCCAGTTGTAGTGGGCGGCGCCGTAGTCCGGCTTGATGTTGAGGGCCTGCCGGTAGTGCTCGATCGCCTCGGCCGGCTTGCCTTGATCAGCGCGCACCCGGCCCAAGCCGAACTGAGCCATGGAAGTCTTGGGGTCAATGGCCAGAGCATGGGTCCAGAGTTTCTCCGAGTCGTGCCAGACCTCGACCTGGTTCCAGGTGAGAGTTCCCAAGCCAGAGAGAAGAACGACGGCGAGCCCGGTAAGCACGAAAGGTGGCCATCGCCGCCACGTGGAAAGCAGGCCGGCGCCGGCCAAGCTCGCCCATCCGAGGCCTGCCAGGTAGGTATAGCGATCAGCGGCAATTTGCGGGCCGCTCTGAAGGATCCCGAGTACCGGCAAGAGGACCACCACGTAAGCCACCCACGCCGCCGGCAGGCCCGGCACTGGACGGCGGAGGGCCAGGACGATCGCCGTTATGGCGAGAACCAGGGCATAGCTCAGGATGAACGGCGGCGCCACGGGATCCATCGTGCGCGGCAATTCATAGAGCGGCGAGAGGTTCACGGGCACGACCATCTTCCAGAGGTAGAAGCCCAAGCCGTACGCCGAGACCACCAGCCTGCCCGGGAGGCTCAGTTGAGCCAGCGAGGCTGCGGCGTGGACAGAAGACTGCGCCATGACTGCAATGGCAGATGCCGCCGCCGCCAGCAGCACGAACGGGATCTTCTCGATGTAGATCCTCCGCGCGGGCTCGCTCCACCAGCCGATGGCCCCCCCAAGGCGTCTGAGGGGATAGACGTCCAGGATCAGCAGGACGACCGGAAGATTCACGACCATCGACTTAGAGAGAAGCGCCAAGACGAACGTGGCCACGGCCAGCCAGTACCACCTTCGGCCGCGCTCCTCTCCCTCGCAGGCCCGCAGGTACACCAGGATCGTCACCAAGTAGAAGAGTCCCGAGAGCACATCGCGCCGTTCGGTGACCCACGCCACGGATTCCACGCGCAGGGGATGGATCGCAAACACGAGGGCGGCGAACCCGGCGGACACAGCAAGCGCGTGACCGCGTTCAGAGAGACTGGGCAGAGCCCGTGTCAGGATGCGACGGACGACGAAGAAGAAGACCACCGCATTGGCGGCGTGCAGGAGGAGGCTCGTCAGATGATACCCGACGGGATTCATACCCCAGAGCAGGTAGTCCAGGCCGAGGGTCATCCACGTTAGCGGAATGTAGTGGCCCAGGTGCGTGGTCCACATCCAGCGGAGGTGGGTCCAGGCGAGGCCCCGATAGTGAGGGTTGTCGAGGAAATTGTCATTATCATCAAGGTTCACAAACTGGTTCTGGAGGGTGGGCAGGAACGCAGCGCAGGTGATGAGAGCAATCACCACCGGCACCAGCCACCGGACCCATCGCTCGGCCGGAGTGCGGACTACGAGCTCACGCGGCGATGGTCCCGGGTGGTGGCGATTGGCGGCCGCTCTAAACTGGCCAAGCTTGCTCCGGCGGCTCATTGGTGCGCTCGAAATCTGCTCAAGATCTAATGTCTCACGGGTCGTAGTAGTTTTGACAATTCAGGAAGACACAAGAGCGACGGGGCGATGAGCAGATCGAAGATACGCGAACTAATGATGGAGCGACGGCCTCCGCGACGTCCTCGACCCGAAGAGCCGAGGGTGAGGACGGGGACCGTCGACGCCTACACCGGCACCGCCGTCACGTCGAACTTGACCTCGGTCGCGGCCGCGACCGTGCGGTAGAGGGGTCAGCGGCTCCGGTAGGTCCGGACGAGGTCCTCGGCCTGCCCCTGCGTCACGCCGGCAAGCTCGAAGCGCATCGTGACGCTCGCGAAGCGGTTCGGCTCGGCGGCGGTGCGGACGCCCTCGATCGTGATGTCCATCCGCTTCAACGGCACCCCGGTCTCCCGGGCGTGCACCTCGATGAGCGTCACGCCGCAGGACGAGACGCCGGCGAGAAATGCTTCGCTGTTGGTGAAGGCATCGGGCTGGGGGTGCGTCGACGAGTCGAGGGTGAGGCGCTGGCCCCGCACGTGGCTCACCGCGCGGCCGATCGTGCCGCTGCTCGAGGACCGGATCGTGTCGATCTTGTCACTGCTCATGATGGCTCCTCCGTTCAGGCTCCGCAGATTACGACGGACTAGAGCACGTGGAGCAGCGGCCGCGCGGCGAGCTCGGCCGGCTTCCAGAACCCGCTCTCCCCAAACCAGCGGAGCGCTTCGACGGGGTCGGCGCTCTTGACGAGCGCGAGTGTCTGGCCGTCTTCGAAGAAGCCGCCAAACCCGACGCGCCCGGCGCCGCGCATCTCGATGAGCGCGAACTGCGCCATCGCGTGGTCGGTCACGGGCCCCTCGACGATCGTGACCTTGCGCGAGCCGTCGAGGACGACGGGGACCATCTCCCACGGCTCGACGAACTGGGCGAAGCTCCGGGGCTCGTAGCGCGTCCAGACGCCGCCCGTCCAGTAGGGGTCCTCCTCGATCGCGTTCTTGAGCTGCCCCGGCTGCTGGAGGCGATAGAAGATGTCGGCGGTCTTGCCATCGGGAGCTGGCCCGCCGCAGATCAGGATGCCCGCCGCGCGTAGTCCCTGCAGACGCTCGATGTGGCTCCGCCGGTAGGCCTCGCGTCGGGTCGCGTAATCGGCGGCGGCTGTGATGGCGACGTGGTAGACGATCATGGCGCGTCCCGTCGAGTATAGTCCTCGCCGCACCTCACTGCCACGCCGAAGGCCGTAGGAGCCACGCGGATGCCGCCGACCACTCGTGGTACTGTGTCGAGTGATGGAGCTGCTCGAGCAGTTTCGCGCCCGGTACCCGTTCCCGCTCGACGACT
>Ga0209690_1000192_pt1 | contig 30949 bp, 32 predicted proteins | sample GraSoiAngelo_150_FD_186164 | JGI IMG/M metagenome (GOLD analysis project Ga0209690, IMG submission 186164) | Grasslands soil microbial communities from the Angelo Coastal Reserve, California, USA - 14_1009_09_40cm (SPAdes) (version 2) | ecosystem: Environmental > Terrestrial > Soil > Grasslands ... | reverse complement strand
CATGGACAGTAAAGGAGACGGCCCGCTCGCGTGTCATTATCAGCGCTGGCTGCGTCCCCGGAGAAGCGAACGGGCTTCCCGCAGCCAGCCGGGCCGCGGCCGATAGGAGCGGCTGCGGGAAAAGCCCGCTGCCCAGCGGCGGCCGGACGCTTTCCGCCGTTGTACCCCCTTCTGCGCCCGCTCGACTCGGTAAGTTCATCACCGCCGAAGCCGGCTGCGCAGACGCGTGCTGCTTCGCTTGCGTACGGGTGATCGGAATGATCACCGCGATCAAAGACGACGTGGCGAGGGCTAATGCCACTGCGAGATGAAGGTGGCTGTTCGAGGAGCTCCGTCTTTTTCGGCGCCTATCGGGCGCCACCGGTGGCCGGTACAGTACCGGACGCCTGGCGTTGGCTCTCAGCAACACCTTATCCAGTTTGGGCCCAAATTAGCCTGGGCCAGTGGCTTTGGCCGTGCACCCACTGTCGATCCGGACCGCAGACTTGTCGCCAGCCGGCAGCTCCAACCCGGTTTATCTGCGGCGCCCGAAACTAACCACTTACCGCTGCTCCCTTCCGGGCCTGACGGGGTTCGCAGCGTCTCGCCGCGCAGGGCCAGGCCATCGACGCTGACATGCTGACAGCAGTCTCCGCGGACCCTGGACCTCGAGCGGGACTTCAACCCCGCTATAGCGGATTGCGGGTACAGGGCACCGCTAGCTCCCCGTCTAGCACGACCGCGCAAATACTATCACGATTATGTTCGGCTCTGTCAAGCTGCACATAACTGCAGCGAATTCGGGCGATAGTTGCGGCGAACAAACTGTTATGTGCCTGTAACCGTCCCGGACAACCCTTTGCCCGATTCGCGTGTTGCTCGGCGAGCCGCGTTCAGCACCTCTCCTTGTCGCCCCTTCGCACCTGAGATAGACTACGCTCGCAACAACGCCATGAACTTTCGCGCCGCCGTATGAACGTCCGCAAGGCCGTCATCCTCGCCGCGGGCTACGGCACACGGCTTCTCCCGGCCACCAAGGCCGTCCCCAAGGAGATGCTCCCTCTGGTCGATCGTCCCGTCATCCACTACATCGTAGAAGAAGCGCTTGCAGCCGGGCTTGACCAGATCATCATGGTTACCAACGCCTCCAAGACCGCTATCGAGGGCTACTTCGACCGTGACTTCGAACTCGAAAGCGTGTTGGAATTAGCGCAGAAGCACACCCTTCTCGCTGCCGTAAAGAAGCCGGCCGAGGTCTCCATAGCTTATGTTCACCAAAAAGAGCGTCTCGGTAACGGCCATGCCGTCGCAATCACCCGAGACCTGGTGGGCGAGGAACCGTTCGCGGTCTTCTTTCCGGATGACGTCATCTTCCACGACGTCCCCGCAATCGGCCAGCTCATCGACGTCTTCGACCGTTTCGGCCACACCGTCCTCGCCGTCCAGCAGGTGCCGCGCGAAGAAGTCGTGCAGTACGGAGTGATCGATCCTCGGCCCCTCGGACCGCGCCTTCATGAGGTTCGCGGCGTCGTCGAGAAACCGCCGGTTGCCGAAGCACCTTCCAATCTGGCTACCGTTGGCCGTTTCGTGGTCACATCGGACATCTTTGATGTCCTCGCAGAGACGCCACCCGGACGCTCCGGTGAGATCTGGCTTATGGACGCCTTCGACCGCCTCATCGCTCGCCAGCCTGTCTACGCCTTTGAATACGAAGGCCTTCGCTTCGACACCGGGCGCCCGCTCGGCCTTCTTCAGGCGTCTATTCACGTGGCTCTGCAACGCGAGGATTTGGGCCAGGACCTCCGCGCCTACCTCAGATCACTCAACCTGGGTTGACCATTATGCGCACCCTCGTCATCGGCATTCCTCTGCCGCGCGTTTCCTTCGATAACTATTCCTTTGTTTCGGCCCCCGCCTTCAGCGACTACGCCCGGCTAATCGTCGACGCGGCCGCGGTTTCGAGGGCCGTCGAAGAAGTCGTCTCCGGCGAGGCGGAACACAGGAATTTCGCTGGACATCCCGTCACAAACGGCCCGAGCACTGCGCACGCCTTTAGCCTCCAGCAACTCCTAGAGATGCGCCGGCGTGAGAGCGAATGGTTTCTCGCTCGCGGCGGCGTCATCGCCTGCCTGGCCCATCCGGATGTCGCGCACCCGGGCGTAGCGGAGAGTTACGGCTGGCGGCGCTACGCCTGGCTTCCCGCGCCGCCCGGCTTCCGCTACCAGGAGCACCTCCTGCCCGGGTTCGGGAATCCTGGCGCCGAGCTGACCGACCAGGATCATCCCTTCGCCCCTTACATCACCGAGCTTTCCTCTCGCCTTGCTTACCGCACGACACTGGACGAGGCCGCACCTAATTTTAGCGACTACGCGCGTGTCTTTGCCCGCAGTCGCGGCGGTGGTGCCGTCGCCGTCGAGCTCACGGTTGATCGCGGCCGGATCGTCCTCCTTCCACCGCCCCTCAACCCCGAATCCGATCGCGCCTTGATCGCCCAGACGCTCCACGGCTGCTTCGAGCGCTGGTCGATAGCGGGTGATCGCGATTGAAATCTGTGCTGGGTCGTGCGTGCGTAGCTCCGCGGCTACACACGCGGACATTTGCGACGTGATCGACCGGAGCCTAACCCTTCGGCCGCTCCCGGGGCCCATCTCCTCCGCTCTCCTCCTGCCCCTCACCTTCCAGAAGCTCCCGCAGGATGTCCTCACCCTTACGCCGACGCCGCTCGCCTGCTTCTCGCAGCATATCGATCACGTCCGCCAGTCCTTCCAGCTCGCCCGCAAGCTCCGGGTACGACTCGAGCTGCTCGCGCAGGTTTGCCTTACCTGTAATCACGTCCTCGAGGTTCGCCGCCCTCGACCGGCGCGGGTGCGGGGGCGGTTCCTCGTGGGTCTCCGGCTCCAGGGTCGGGGCGGCATCCGTCGTCCTGAGCGCCTGTATTGCCAGCTTTAGCCAGCGTTGCTCGCCGAGCGAAAGTGAGGACACCCGGCGGAAAAGCGATTCGTCAACGTCGCGCGCCCCGGCCATTCTGTCGACATCTTACGTCAACACCTGCGCCGGTGGACTACAGAAATTACCGCAGCCCGAGAACTTCTTCGGTGCCCCGTATTTCTTAGTGGACCTGTTCCTCGTTGAGCGGCACTAGCCCCTTGGTTAACGCCACCCGCACGAGGTCCGTCCGCCTCTCCACCCGCAACTTCGACATGATGTGGCTGACATGCGCCTTGACGGTCCCCTGGGAAAGGAACGTCTCCTGGGCGATCTCCTTGTTCGAGGCGCCTTGCGCGATCATCGTTAGCACCTCTATCTCCCGCTCCGTCAGCGTTTCCGTCTGTGTCTCCGTATAGCTCGCCCAGTGCATCAGCCGCACCAGGATCCGCTTGATCACGTCCGCCTCGCAGACGAAAGTACCCTGCGCCACCAGGCGCACGGCATCGATCACTCGCGCCGTCGGCCCATCGCGGAAGATGAATCCGACCGTGTTTAGCTTCATGTACCCTGGCAGGTCGTCTGGGCTAATTACGCGCGCGTCTTCCTGGTTGCCCAGGAACAGGACCTTAAGCGCCGGTAGCCACTCGTTCAGCTGCGCCACAGTCCCCTGCGCGGCTCCTCCCAGCGCATCCACGTCCACCACGAAGACGTCCGCGTCGCGCAGCGCCGCGTTCGCGATCATGTCCCCAAGGCTCGTCGTGTCGCCGACGATTTCGATATCCGGTGAGCCTCCCAGCGTCTTCACCAGCCCCAGTCGCAGCGGCTCAAAGCCGGCGACTATGCACACCCGTATGATGTTGTCCATTTTGCGTAGCCCCTCCTCAACGGTGGCGCCAGTTTACCAGAAGCTGCACCACTCGTAAACGCCTTTCTTCGTTCGTACTTAGCCCCGTACGATTCGACCTTCAGGCTCTATGCCTGCCCTCCTTCGAGTCTCTAGGCTCCTTGGCCTTTCACCTTTCTCATCTCTCATTTCTCCTTTCACCTCGCACCTCCCTCCGCTATACTCCCGACACATGTCCATCGTCGCCGTCGGCTCCATCGCTCTCGACACCATCAAGACGCCCTTCGGTCAGGCCGACGATGTTGTCGGCGGCTCCCTCACCTACTTCGCTGTCGCCGCCTCCTATTTCACCGACGTCAACCTCGTCGCCGTTGTCGGCAAGGACTTCAACGAGCAGCACATGCGGGTGTTTGAGGGCAGGCGGATTGACCTCCAGGGCGTCGAGCACGCTCGCGGCAAGACCTTTCGCTGGGGCGGCGAGTATAGCTACAACCTCAACAGCCGCGAGACGCTCTTCACCGACCTCAATGTGTTCGAGCAATTCCAGCCCAGCCTGCCCGACTCGTATAGAGAGGCAGACATCGTCTTCCTCGGTAACATGCACCCCTCGCTCCAGCTCAGCGTGCTCGACCAGGTAACCTCGAAGCGCATCGTCGGCATGGACTCGATGAACCTCTGGATCGAGACGACGCCCCAGCATCTACGCGATGTCCTCAAGCGCGCGGACATTCTCAAAGTCGACGATGCGGAGGCCCGTCAGCTCTCGGGCGAATACAACCTTCGCAAGGCAGCCGCCGCCATCCAGAAGATGGGCCCGAGGATGCTCGTCGCGACCCGCGGCTCGCACGGCTCGATGCTCTTCAACGAGGACGATATCTTTGCCGTGACCGCCTATCCCTTAGAGGACGAAGTCGACCCCACCGGCGCCGGCGACAGCTTCGCCGGCGGCTTCTTCGGCTACCTCGCCCAAAAGCCGGAGCTAGACCAGGCCACCCTTCGCCGCGCCGTCATCTTCGGCAGCGTCATGGGCTCTTTCTGCGTCGAGGACTTCGGCACCCGCCGCCTCGAACGCCTCTCCTTCGACGAGATCCTCGACCGCTACCGCCGCATCAAGCAACTGACGCACTTCGAGGACATCTAAAGTTCGTTCCTCCTCCCTCGTCTCTCGTACATCGACCCTTCGTGCTCGTCACTCCGTCGCAAGCTTCTCTCCCGTCTGCTGGCCCGACAGTTGCCCCGCCGCCGACACGAACCGCCAGTCCGCAGCCAGATGCAGCAACCGGTGGATCATCACCAGTAACTCGTCATCGCCGCCCGCCACCGGGAGCATTCATACGTAGAGGCTTGAGCGAGCTTCTGTCGGCCTGCCGCCATCATCGAACTCCTCCTTCGCAGGTATAATCTCGCCCCAACGCCTCCCTTCCAGCCATGAAGACGACCGCTCTTGCCCGGCACCTGCGCCGCTTCGGTTGTGGGTTCGTTAAGCCGAAACCGGCGGGCCGCTTGCATGCCAAGTGGGTTCGATTCCGCCTCAGCCGGGTCCGCATGAGGAGCGTCAACAACCAGCCGCCGCCTTTCCACAAACGAACGTTGATAGAGGCTGGCGCTACCGGGGCAAGCAGCGCTTACTGGAAGAAGGAGAACGACGCTAGAGTCCGCGGAAAAGGAGGCAAGTGGAGTGATACATCGGGGAGTGGAGTGGTTTCTCGGTCTTTTCCGCTGGTTCGCCTGGCCGTTCCTGGTGCTGGTCATGCTTGAGCAACCGGCGGTGATGTTCGACCTCCTCTAGCAGCGCGAGCGACACCGGCCGGCGACCGTATCGAAGCGACACTTAGCGACCTCCTTCCCGACCATTGGGGCCGAGCGCCTGGGGCGGCGCCCGGCCCCCCGGGCCGGCCTCGGCAGTCCCTTTTTCGCTTCGGCCACCTTCCTTAACCACGTCAACCCCACTAAGGCAGCGGCTCCTAGAACTCGCCATCCAGGTCAAAACCAGTCGAGCACATCCTGCCGCAGCCGCTCCCGGTCCCTCTCGTCCTCGAGGAGGGGGGAGCACGGGCGTTTGCGCGAACACACCATGCTTAATCGCGTTCCGTCGCGCCCACTGCTTTCCGTCCGGCGTCCCAGGGCGGCCGCCGCGTTTCTTATTCCGTTCCACCGCCACGTCATCCTCCTCCCATTGCCTTAGCCCGATCAATGAGCGCTGAATTCGTTTTGCAAAAAAAGGGTTTTTTGCGGCCGTTCGTTCGCCGCCTTGCGCGCCCGGGGCCTCATCAGCTCCTGCCCTCTTCCGCCGCGACGTCATCATCCTCCCTCCACTCACCTCTACCCTAACCGAAGCGGAAAGCGATCTCCAAGAGGCAATGTCACTGCGACCAGCTCGCCTGGCCCTAACAGACCTGCGCGGGGATAATCGCAGCGGAGGTACGGATCGTATGCAGAACTACAACCGGGGGATCATTGAAGAGTTTCGAGTGAACGAGGGCAGAGTGGGGGGACCGTTCGCGGGCGCACCGATGGTGCTGGTGACCTCGACGGGCGCGAAGAGCGGGCGGCCGCACACGACGCCGCTGGTCTACCTGCGTGAAGACGGCGCTTCCGGCGGGCCAGGCGACCGCATCTACGTCTTCGGTTCGATGGGCGGCGCGCCGAAGCACCCTGCCTGGTACCACAGCTTGAAAGCACATCCGGACGCGACTGTCGAAGTGGGCACGGACCGCTATCCGGTGAGAGCCACGATCATGACCGGCGAGGAACGCGATAGGCTCTTCGAGAAACAGGCATCGTTGCGCCCTCAGTTCGCGGAGTACCAGCAACGGACGACGCGAAAGATACCCGTGATAGCGCTGGAGCGCCTCTGAGGCGCGGTCACCCGTTTGCCTTAGTCGTTATCTTCGAGGCCCATGGTCAAGCGGAACGGCCCCAGATGCATAAAGAACAAGAGGTGAGTCCAGTCGAAGCCCGGGTCCAGGTCAGCATCGAACCATAACCCGATGCCCCAGCGCCACCAGTCCCACTCTGGACGGAAGATCTTGTGGGAGTCCCGTAGCTCGCGGTACAGCGTCGCCAAAAGGCCGACAACACGCTTCATTTCGGTGCTGCCTGTTCGTTCGCGGGCCGGTTGTTGATACTCGGATTATAGCCCCTACGAGCTGGTCCTCCCAGCGGCTGGCCCCATCCGCGGGTCCGTGGCATGATTTGCCGTGAGGACGGTCATGAAGTGCAGCCTCGTCTCCTTTGGACAGATCGAGATCGATGGCCGGCGCTTCGACCACGACGTCGTCATCGAGAAGGGTCGCATCCGGCGGCGTAAGAAAGGGCCATCGAAGAAGCAACGGGCGGCGTACGGACATACCCCGCTCACCCCCGACGAGGCGGTCCCCTGGTCGGCGCCGCTGCTTATCGTCGGTACCGGCGCCAGCGGCCAGCTACCGATTACCGACGAGCTCTACCGCGCCGCCGCCAAACGGCGGGTAGAGGTCGTCGCTCGGCCTACCGCCGAGGCCTGCGAGCTTCTCGCCCGGCCGATCGCAAGTCAGTGGCAGCCATCCTCCACGTGACCTGCTGAAAGGGCTTCCGGCGAGAACCTGCCCTGAGGGTTGGGTGGACACGAAGGGATGACAGCGGGTGCGCCAGCACCCGTTGTGCCAAACAAACTCGCCGAGCGAGCACTTCAAGCCGTCTTCCCGAGGTCGTCGGGCGGCTCAAGGTTGGGCGATCCGTAGCGTGGTCATCTCATCTCTCGCACTACTGACATCCGGGTGTCACCTCAATCGCGGATAATCGTTCCTGGAGCAACCGGATGAATCCTCACGTAGACCTCGGTGCTGCGGCCGATTTCATCTGGCGGAACGCTCGTGTACTCGAACGCCACGTCTTCGCGGCGCTCTTCCTAGGGGGCGACATGATGCGTGCTTTGGAAGCGCTGCGCCCCTACCAGAACAAGGACGGCGGCTTTGGCAACGGGCTCGAGCCGGACATTCGTGGGCCGGTAAGTCAGCCGGTGCCGACGGAGTTCGCCTTCAGGACGCTCGATCAGGTCGGCGCGATCGAAGAAACAATGATCGGGCGAGCGTGTGACTATCTACAGACCATCACAACAGACGAGGGTGGGGTTCCTTGGGTTCTACCGTCCGTTCGAGATTACCCGAGGGCGCCCTGGTGGGAGACCAGCGACAACCCGCCTGCCTCGCTCAATCCGACCGCCGCGGTAGCGGGACTTCTCCAAAAGTGGAAGATCGAGCACCCATGGCGAGATCCGGCAACCGCCTTCTGCTGGCGAAAAATCGATGAGCAGGCGGAACTCGGCGGATACGAGGTGAGATCGGTCCTGACGTTCCTCGAGTACGTTTCCGACCGGGCGCGGGCAGCGAGCGTGTTCGAAGAGTTTGGGAAGCGGATGCTGCAACTGGGCGACCTCTCGCTTGACCCGGATGAGCCGCGGGAGGTCTTCAAGCCGTTGGATTTCGCGCCAACGCCGTCGAGCATCGCCCGTAGCCTTTTTGCTGAAGAGGTAATCGATGCGCATCTGGACGCACTGGCAAGGCTTCAACAGCCGGACGGCGGATGGCCCATCACATACTTCGTCTGGACGCCGGCGACAGAGCTGGAAGGCCGCTCCTGGCGGACAATCGAGGCGCTATGCATTCTGCGCTCCTACGGTCGGCTCGGGAATTAACCCCGCGCAGGGCCGAGGGTCGCCGAAGGCGGGGTGAGGGCCATTTCTTCCAACAAACTCGCCCGTTACGCGTCGGCAACGCGATTTTGCCAAACAAACTCCGCCGCAGGCGGTCCTTCGTACCTCGTACTTCGTATCTGGTACTTTCACCGCGGCCCTGGCCGGGGCTCAGCCCCTTCGCGGCCGTGGCATCGATCCGCCGCCCCTCCGGCCGATTCCTTGTACCGTGAGGTCTTCGGGTACATGCGCCGCGGCAGACTGCGCGGCGGCGAAGTTGCGGCCCTCGAGGCTCGCTCGAAACGCCCGCGCGGCCTCGGACTTTACCTCCTCGCTCAGGTCGTCCCTAAACAGCACCTGTCCGGCGTCCTCGACGAGGTCTTGTATCACCCGCTCGTAGCGATAGTACGTGAGCAGAGTCCAATCGATCTCCGTCTCGCCGTATCCCTGAAAGAACGGAGAACCGTATTCGCGCGATGCGTGAGCTGTCTCTCCGACAAAAATGAAGTCTCGCTCTCTGGGAGCCAGCATCACGTCGTCCCAATCGACGACGAATACATTGCCGGCCCGGTCACGCAGCAGGTTGCCCGGATGCAGGTCTGCGTGACAGATGACGTGTGGCCGGAATTGTGTCCGGAGCACGCTTGCGAGCTTGTCCATAGAGGTGAGCAGCGCGTAAATCGTCGATCGGTGTTTTGTCCACGAGCGGCGGAGAGCCTGTTCCGACTTTCGACCCCCGACTCCCAAAGTTTCCAGGTGTGTGTCGAGGTTCTCGATTGAGCGGGCGTATCCTGACGGGTCGAAGGTTTCCCTTCGCACGCCGTCAAAGCCCGCAGGCGGCAGCGCGACCTCGTGGACCCGTCTGAAGATGGCGCCTGTGGTCTTCCAATGCTCTTCGGACATCTCCGCCCAGCCCGTGTCCCCTTCGAGGTAGGGGTACACGAGCACGGTCCATTCTCCAGCCCGCGCCCACAAACCGTTTGTCGTTGTTCGCAGCGCGGCGACCACAGATTCGATGCCCTCATCGGAGAGGTACCGCGGAACGATGCAGCTCGCTGCGTAGAATTCCCCGGACTTGACCTTGAGCAAGTAAGGAGCTCCCTTCTCGCTCAAGACGCGATAAACGCCCGCATTCATGTCCCTTCCAATCGGAAGGAAGTCGATCGTCGCTGGGACCAGCGCAAACTCTTTTTGCAGACAGGCTCGGAGCGTCTCGCGTGGGATCCTCGGTTCTTCGCGCATCGATTTGGCGAATCAATGCATGGCTACTATGCGGCCGCGGACACGGGTCGTGAGCGTCTTGAATATCCGCCCGGCCGTTATCAGCGTTTCTCGATCCGTTTCAATTCTGCATCGACCAGCTGAACGGCTTCTGCATCCGGTGAGACGAATACATGAACGAGGCCGTAGAACTGGTCGCCTGTCGCGGGGTCTGTGAAATCGATCGGCTGTTGGGTGAAAACAAGGGTATCCGAATCACCAAGACCAGTGAGCTCCGTCTGCTGGACCACGTTAAGGCATGCCTGGAGCAGGGCGGCTATGAAGCGTTTCGCTTCTTCGCTTGTTAGGGCCATTCCGTAATTCTCCCTTCGTCGAACTATGCGCCTTCACGGCTGAAGCAGTCGGGCGGCCGCAGGCCCATGCCATTTCTGCGACCTGTCCGCGCTGGCAACCCCGCCCTCCGCCCGCCGCGAGGATCTCGGTCCTCCGCACCGTCGTAGGTCTTAGTGATATATACCAATCCCACCTTCTTAGCATGGAGGCAGCCTTATGCGCAGGCGACATATCTCTGTTCTCGCCCCAATATCAGCGCTGGTCGCTGTGTCGATGGGGCTTTCTGCCTGTGGCGGCGGCAGCAACGAAGCCACACCTTCTCCGTCTCTGTCCGCCGTAACAACGGCGAGGCCTTCGGCCGCCGTAACAACGGTGAGGCCCTCGCCCACCGGACCGGCCGCGACAGCATCACCCGCCGCTGGTTCCACGACCGGCAGCTTCACGGTCCAGGCTTCCAACAACGCCACCCTTGGCAAAACGATCCTGGTGGATGCGCAAGGGATCACTCTCTACCGATACGATAAAGACAGCGCCGGAACGAGCAACTGCACCGGATCGTGCGCCACCGTCTGGCCGCCGCTGGCCGCCGCAGGCGGCACGCTAACCGGGGGCTCGGGCGTCACCGGCACGCTCGCGACGATATCGCGAGCAGATGGCAGCAAGCAAGTCACCTACAACGGGATGCCACTCTACACCTTCCAGCAGGATGCCAAGCCCGGAGACGCGACTGGTGACGGGGTGAATAGCTTCCATGTTGTCACACCGTGATCGGCGCAGCGCTCGCAGCGCGCGGTTCTGGGAGGCCCGCTCTCTCCACAAATCCGGCGCGTAGCCGTTGCATGACAGTAACGCTGGTTAGTACGGGTCCGGAAATGTCATACCGGTGGCTCGCGTGCTGCGTCCGAGCACCCCATTTCTAACTCCCCTCTCCCGCGCACGGGAGAGGGGGCCGGGGGGTGAGGGCCGCTACTTGCCAATCCGCAGCAGCGACATGAACGCCTCCTGCGGGATGTCCACGTTCCCCACCCGCTTCATCCGCCGCTTGCCCTCCCTCTGCTTCTCCAGCAGCTTGCGCTTGCGCGTCACGTCCCCGCCGTAGCACTTCGCCAGCACGTTCTTGCGCAGCGCCCGCACGGTCTCCCGCGCGACGATCCGCCCGCCGACCGCCGCCTGGATCGGCACTTCGAACAGCTGGCGCGGGATCAGCGAGCGCAGCTTCTCGACGATCGCCCGGCCGTGCGGCGTCGCCTTGTCCGCGTCGATCAGCACGCTCAGGGCATCCACCGGCACGCCGTTCACGAGCACTTCCAGCTTCACCAGGCGCTCGCCGGAGTAGTGCGAGACTGCGTAGTCCATCGAGGCGTAGCCCTGCGTTCGCGACTTCAGCTGGTCATAGAAGTCGACGAGCATCTCGGATAGCGGCATCTTGAACTCGAGCAGGACGCGCCTTCCTTCGAGGGCCTCAGGACGAACGGAGGCCGAGGCGGCCGGGGCGTGGTCGAGGTACTCCATCCGGACGAAGACGCCGCGGCGGCCTGTCACCAGCTCCATCACCGGCCCGTAGTAGCGGTCGGGCGCAACGATCGAGATGTTCATCCAGGGCTCGCGCACCTCCGCGATGCGGGTGGGTTCGGGCAGCTCGGCGGGGGAGTCGACCGCGATTTCGCCGCCGTCGGTGAGCAGCACGCGGTATTCGACCGACGGCGCTGTCGCGAGCAGGTCGAGGTCGTACTCGCGTTCGAGCCGCTCCTGCACGATGTCCATATGCAGCAGGCCGAGGAAGCCCGCGCGGAAGCCGGGCCCCAACGCCACCGACTGCTCCGGCTGGTATTGCAGCGCGGCGTCGTTCAGCTGGAGCTTCTCGAGGGCGTCGCGTAGCAGCTCGTAGTCCTCGGAGTTCGCCGGGTACAAGCCGGCGAACACCATCGGCTTCGCCGGTTGGTAGCCGGGAAGCGGCGCGGCGGCCGGGCGCGCGTTGTCGGAGATAGTGTCGCCCACTCGGCATTCGCGGACTGTCTTCAGACCCGTCGCGACGTAGCCGACCTCGCCCGTCGAAAGCTCGTCCGTGGGCGAGAACGACGGCCGGAAGACGCCGGCTTCGAGCGGCTCGACGGTGCGCTGGTTCGCCATCAACCTGAGCCTCTGCCTTGACGTCAGCTTCCCGTCCACGACGCGCACGTAGGCGATCACGCCCTTGTAGGAGTCGTACTTGGAGTCGAAGATGAGCGCTCGCAGCGGGGCTTCGGAGTCGCCCGATGGCGGGGGCACCCGCTCGACGATCGCCTCGAGAAGCTCCTCGCAGCCCGTGCCCTCCTTCGCCGAGACGAACAGCACCTCGTCGCGCGAGAAGCCGATCACGTCGACGAGCTCCTGCGCCACCCGTTCCGGTTCCGCGGACGGGAGGTCGATCTTGTTGACGACCGGGATGATGGTCAGCCCCTTGCCGTCGCCGGCCGCAGTCTCCTGCCCGAGAGCCATGTACACATTCGCCAGCGTCTGCGCCTCTATCCCCTGCGAGGCATCCACCACCAGCAACGCCCCCTCGCACGCCGCCAGCGCCCGCGAGACCTCGTACGTGAAGTCCACGTGCCCCGGCGTATCGATCAGGTTCAGTTCGTAAGGCAATGGGCGATTGGCAGTCGGCGATTGGTTTCCGGCGTGGATCGCTGATTGCCGATTGCTGATTGCCTCGTTACCGCGCCACTCCATCCGAACAGCCGTCGCCTTGATGGTGATCCCCCGCTCGCGTTCGAGCTCCATCTGGTCGAGCACCTGCTCCGCCATCTGCCGCGGCGGGATCGTCCCCGTGATCTCGAGCAACCGGTCCGCCAGCGTGCTCTTGCCGTGGTCAATATGCGCGATGATACAGAAATTGCGTATGTGGGACTGCTCCATGCCAACGGCAATCGTAGCAGAGGTTAAGCTGTCGGCCGTGAAAGACGGCTTACGGGCGCAGCATTGGAGCAGACGAAGGTTGGTGCGTCAACGTCGGCTGTCGGGCCCGCGAGGCCCTCACTGGTTGGCTCGTGTGCTGCGCCCCTACGACGCCGGGGATTGGGTCAAGCGTGTTTTTGTAGCGATGACGCGAGCATGCCGGAGATCTCTAGTGGTCACGGATTGGAGGACTCTAATCGTCCGTCAAACTTCTTTTAATCCGGGGCTAATATTCTGGGACCGACACGAAGACGACAAGGATCGAAGGGATAGTAGCGTATGAAGAAGCTTCTAATCGCAGGGGGCGCGGCCATGGCCTTGGGGCTCGCCGGTGTAGTCGCCGTGGCCGCCGGGTGGTACTTCCTGATCCGCGAGAACGCCGAGCTGGCGAGCGACCCGCCCGAAATTCCCGCCGCCCTCCTGAACGTGACCACGTCGCCAACGACCGCAGCATCGACGACCGGGCTGACGGCCACCACCGCGCCGACGACTGGGGCGACGCTGGCCTATCAGATAAAATCCGACCTCTCCGAGGCGGCCTACTTCGTCGATGAAGAGCTGGCATCCGTCGGCATTCCCTCAACCGCAAAAGGGGCGACGAACGAGGTCAGCGGGACACTGTACCTCACCGGCGACGGGACTGCCCTCGCGGCCGATCAGACCTCAAGCTTCTCGGTCAAGCTACGTAATCTCACGAGCGACAAGTCGATGCGGGACCAGCGTGTCCAGCAAGCGCTGGAGACCTCCAGGTACCCGACGGCGACTTTCACGATCACGAGCGTCAGCGGGTACAACCCTGCCGTTGCCGAAGGCCAGGAGCAGACACTGGAACTAAGCGGCAATCTCGAGCTGCACGGCGTGACGAAGCCGGCTACGTGGGAAGTAAAGGCATACCGCCAGGGGAACGTGATCTCGGCGCTGGCTACCGTCACCGTGAAGTTCAGCGACTTCAACATCACGCCGCCCAGGTTCCAGGGGCTTCTTTCGATTAGCGACCAGGCAACGCTCCAGGTACAGCTCATCGCTCAAGCTGGATGAACGTGGCTTATCGCCCACGCCCGAGGGGGGGTTCCGCCGACCGGCCCTCTTTCCTCGTCTTCATCCCTTCGCGATACTGAACACATGCCTGATTTCGCTCATTTCGACGCCCGCGGTTATCGCACCGTCGACGTCCGGAGCGGCTACGCCGAGTGGGTGCCGACCTACGAGGCCACGGTGGCCGAACTGATGGATATCGCGCTGCTAAAGGCGCTGACGAGCGTGCCGTGGGCTTCGCTTCGGAGCGCCGCCGATCTCGGTTGCGGCACGGGGCGCACCGGCGCCTGGCTGCGTCGCTGCGGCGTCGACGCTATCGACGGAGTGGACCTAACGCCGGAGATGTTAGCCGTCGCCCGCGAGACCGGCGTCTACCGCCGGCTCGCCGAAGCCGACGTCGCCGAGAGTGGCCTCCAGACTGGCGCTTACGACCTCGTCACCGTGTGCCTTGTCGACGAGCACCTGCCCGACTTGTCCCCGCTGTACGGAGAGGCCTGGCGGCTGGCGAAGGCCGACGGCCTGCTCGTGCTCGTCGGCTTCCATCCGCACATCATCATGGCCTCTGGGATGCCAACGCACTTCCAGAACGCCGCAGGCGAGCAGGTGGCGATCGAAACTCACGTCCATCTGCTGAGTGAGCATGCTACGGCCGGGCTGAGCACCGGCTGGAGGCTCGTCGAGATGAAAGAGCGGCTCGTCGACGACGACTGGCTCGAGGTCAAGCCGTCGTGGGAGCGCTTCCGTGGTCACCCACTCTCCTTCGCATTCGTCTGGCGGAGGCCCTCCGGCTAAGCAGCCCCGAGGCCGAAGCCGCATATACCCGCAAATTCACTGCATCTTAATCCAAACTTCTCGCACGCTTCATGCCTCCTCTCCACCCGGCGCATAACCTAGGGGATGTACTTCCCTGGGCAGCCAGGAGGGCGGTGGGGACCGGTGGACGGCGACATGTGAGGCAGTACTGGCGCCTCCTGGCTGCCAGGGTCGTCGGATGAACCCTCAACCATAATGAGTGACAAATTTCCCGCTACCCAGCTCCGAACGGCTCCGTATCCCGGCCTCGTGATGCCACGAGCCCCGGCCACGCCTGTTGTCGCGCCCGGCTCAAATCCTGAAGAACGCTTCGCAGGCCCAACGATCGCCCAGGACCTCGTGGTGCTGGGCGGCCTCTATCGCGACTTGCTCGCCCTGGCTGTTTGGCGGCGGCTCAGCGCGCGCTTCCCGGAAGAAGCCCGCGAGGTCAACTCCTAAACGTAGCGATCTCTCCGGGTGATCAAAGGAATCAGCCGACTCCATCGAAAGCAACCAGCCCCGCCGGAAGGCGGGGCTGCTTCACTCAAAGCTGATAACGGACGGCCGACAATCGTTTGCGTCCGCTAAACGCGGATGCAAGCCACCCAGTGCTCCTTGTCCGATGTGCCTACGTTCCGCCACTCCGGCAGAATGCGCGCGCAGTCTTCGATCGCGATCGGGCAGCGCGTGTGGAAGACGCAGCCGGAGGGCGGGTGTAGGGGGCTGGGCACGTCGCCAGTCAGGATCACGCGGTCTCGGCGCGCTTCCACCGAGGGGTCCGGGATCGGCACCGCCGAAAGCAGGGCTTTGGTGTACGGGTGGAGCGGGTTCTCGTACAGCTCCTGTCGGTCCGCCAGCTCCATGAGCTTGCCGAGGTACATCACCGCCACGCGGTCACTGATGTGCCTCACTACCGACAGGTCGTGCGCGATGAACAGGTACGTGAGCCCGAACTGGTCTTGGAGGTCCTCCAGAAGGTTAATGATCTGCGCCTGGATCGACACGTCCAGGGCCGACACCGGCTCGTCGCAGACGATGAACGCCGGCTGCACCGCCAACGCCCGCGCGATGCCGATGCGCTGTCGTTGGCCGCCCGAGAACTCGTGCGGGTAGCGGTTCGCGTAGTACGGGTTCAGCCCGACGACCCGCATCAACTCCTGCACCCGATCGTTGCGGTCCTTGCGCGTCTTCGCCAGCCCGTGGATAACCAGGGGCTCAGCGATGATGCTCCCGATCGTCATGCGCGGATTCAGCGAGGCGTATGGGTCCTGGAAGATCATCTGCATGTGCCGCCGCATGCGCCGCAACTCACCCGGCTTCAGCTTCGTCAGGTCCTGATTGTTGATCAAGACGTTGCCCGCAGTTGGCTTGTAAAGGAGCAGGATCATGCGCCCCAGCGTTGTCTTCCCGCAGCCACTCTCGCCCACCAGCCCCAGCGTCTCACCGCGCTTCACGTCGAAGGTCACTCCGTCGACCGCCTTCACGTCCGCGATCTTGCGCTGGAAGATGATCCCGGAGGTCACCGGGAAGTACATCTTCAGGTCCCGCGCCTGGACGAGGTTATCGCCCGGCCGCGCAGTCTCTGTTCTGGAAGCCTGTTCTGTCGTCATGTCGTCACCGTCCTAGCACCGACACTAAATCTACGCCGGAGCGGGTTCCGGCGATTTCGCCACCCGTGCCACGCGCTCCCACTCCCAGCAGGCGCTATGGTGCGCCTCCGCCACCGTAAGTAGCGGCGGGTTCTCTTCCTTGCAGCGGTCCACGTGGAAACGGCAGCGGGGGTAGAAGGGGCAGCCCGCTCCCAAGTGGATCAAGTCCGGCGGCATACCCTCGATCGGGTCCAGTTTTTCCTTGCGAATCTCGTCGAGCCGCGGCACCGACTTCAGCAGGCCGAGCGTGTAAGGGTGCCGAGGGTTTGCATACAGTTCCGCAGCAGTCGCCGACTCGATCACCTTGCCCGCGTACATCACGAACACGCGGTCCGCATAGCGGGCGACAACGCCAAGGTTGTGCGTGATCACGATCACTGCCGTGCCAAGCTCCTTGGTGAGCCGGGTCAGAAGCTCGAGGATCTGGGCCTGGATCGTCACGTCGAGGGCGGTCGTCGGTTCATCTGCCAGCAGCAGCTTGGGGTTGCAGGAGAGCGCCATCGCGATCATTACGCGCTGCCGCATGCCGCCCGAGAACTGGTGCGGGTAATCGTGGATGCGCCCCTTGGCCTCCGGGATGCCCACCATCTCGAGGAGCTCGATCGCGCGCTGGGTTGCCGCCCTGCGGTCCATTTTCAGGTGGAGCTCGAGCGTCTCGGTGAGCTGCCGACCGATGGTCAGCACCGGGTTCAGCGAGGTCATCGGCTCCTGGAAGATCATCCCGATCTTGTTGCCGCGGATATGGCGGACCTCCTCCTCGTCCATCTTGATCACGTCTTCGCCGTCGAAGATGATCTCGCCAGACACGATCTTCCCAGGAGGGTTGGGGATCAAACGCAAGATCGAGAGCGCGCTGACCGTCTTCCCGCAGCCGCTCTCCCCGACCAACCCGACGATCTCGCCAGGCTGGATGTCATACGAAACGCCCGCGACAGCCTGCACGACCCCTTCCTCCGTATAGAAGTTGGTCTTCAGGTCCTTTACTTGCAGAAGTGGCTGCGCCAACAGGCCCTCCTCTATGCGCGCCGCCCGGACGCGTCCGTTCGCTCAATGGTGGGGAAGAGGGGACTCGAACCCCTACGCCTATTGGCACGTGATCCTAAGTCACGCTCGTCTACCAGTTCCGACACTTCCCCTCCTGGTGGGCCACCCAGGACTCGAACCTGGAACCTAGCGATTAAGAGTCGCTTGCTCTGCCAAATTGAGCTAGTGGCCCTTGATTAGCGGCTCATTTGGTCAGGTTCGCGAAGTATATCACGGCGCAAATCGGCGAGGCAAACTTGCGCCCCCGATGCACTCCCGGTCCTTGCAGCAATCTATATTTTCGCTGAGATTAGGGGTCGTTGGCAAGCCGGTGACATTGGTCATTCCGAGCTCGCGCGGTGGGGTCAACAGGTAGTCCCCGCCTCCGGCGGGGAGCAGTCGGGGGTGGCGAGGAATCTCGCGCCCCGTGCGCGGCCTCTAGGGTGGTCGCTTGATCTTCCACACGCCTGATTGCACTCGCTCCTAATGGCGCACGGAGCTCGGTTGACTGCCTTGCGACCGGTTGCTAGCATGAGCGATGCGGGCGATTAGCTCAGTTGGTTAGAGCGCAGCGTTGACATCGCTGAGGTCGCAGGTTCAAATCCTGCATCGCCCACCACCTCAAAAGGCGTAGACCGGGACGAGCGGCCGCGGCACGGTAACAGAGAGGCAAGCGTTTTCTGAGAGCAGGCCGGCCCACTGTCGCAGCGAGCACCACCCGCGAGCCGGCCGTCGAAACCCAGTAGGCGGCCCCGGAGGCACCCGTTAGCGGCCAAATGAGGTCGCCTGAAGCGACAAAGATGGGTGGAACCACGGATTGCCCTCCGTCCCACGGACGGGGGGCGTTTGATTTTGGAGAGAAGGAGCATGGAGCAAGGAACCAGGCGGGACCGCGCTGCCGCTAGTCCGCCGGCACAGCCGGAAGGCTTCGGCATGTTCGTGCTACGGCTGTGGATGTGGGCCGTACCGGTGCTCATGTTCGCCGCGGCGGTGGTCTTCGGCGCGATCGCGGCGTCGGACAGCGACTGGGGCCTGGTCGCGGTCATGGCCGTGATGGGGCTAACCGCGATCGCGTTGTTCGTGTTCCATTGGTGGGTGCTCTATCGCTTCGGGGGAAGAGAGCGATGAAAAGTTGGGTCGGCGCCTGGAATCGCCTGAGTCGGGGACGAGAGTTCTGGCTTTTCACGATTAGATACTACGTTCCGCGATGGCACCGCTGGAAGGCATCCCTATCAATGGCGAATGAAAACGGCGAGAGGATCAATCTGCTTCTGCGCATCTCAAAACATAGTGACCAACTACATTCAGGCTGTGATTGTAGGTGTCGTCATGTTCCTCTTGGCGAAGAATGTCCTCGAGGCGAACTGGCTTTCTGTTGGCGCGCTTCTTGCAGTGGCTCCAGCTTTGTTGGGCGTTCTTCTCATTCGTTTGCAAGCTCCCTTCAGGTTGGGTTTCGGGGAGAGAGGATAGGATGAGCGCGATGACGCTCTCCCGCCTCCTTGCCCGGATCGGCTGGGGCTTCGAGGGATGGATCATATGGACCGGCACCGCCGAGTTGAGGAATAGGGAGTAGGCAAATGAGAAATGGCAAAGCGTTGGTGCTGGGACTGGACAAGATGACCAAGGAAGAGCGCCTGGAACGGATGCGCCACTCCGCCGCGCATATCATGGCGGAGGCCGTGTGCGAGATCTTTCCCGACGCCCGTCTAGGCATCGGCCCGCCTATCGACACCGGCTTCTATTACGACTTCGAGCTGCCGCGCACATTGACGACTGAAGACCTGCCGGTCGTCGAAGAGAAGATGCGCACCCGCATCAAATCGGACGTCCCCTTCGAGCCATCGCTGATCACGAAGGATGAGGCGCGAGAGCGCTTCCAGGACCAGCCCTACAAGCTCGAGCTGATCGACGAGATTCGGGACGAGAAAGTCGGCCTCTACCAGCAAGGCGAATTCGTGGATTTGTGTCAGGGACCGCATGTGGAGAGGACAGGCCAGGTCCCGGCATTCAAGCTCATGAGCGTTGCCGGCGCCTATTGGCGGGGCGACGAGCACAATCCGATGCTCCAGCGGGTCTATGGAGCCCTGTTCGACACGAAGGAAGAGCTGGAACAATACCTCGAGCGTGTCGAAGAGGCCCATCGCCGCGACCACCGACGTCTGGGCCGCGAACTGGACCTCTTCTCGTTCCACGAGGAGTTTGGCCCGGGACTGGTCTACTGGCACCCGAAGGGCGGCCGCGTGCGGACCTTGATTGAGGACTTCTGGCGGGAGGAACACCTGCGCGGCGGTTACGACATCGTCTATTCGCCCCACATCGGCAAGTCAACTCTATGGGAGACAAGCGGCCACCTGGATTTCTATAGCGAGAACATGTACTCGCCGATGGACATCGACGGCCAGGACTATTACGTGAAGCCGATGAACTGCCCATTCCACATTCAGATGTACAAGAACTCATTGAGGAGTTACAGGGAATTGCCGATCCGGCTGGCCGAACTTGGGACGGTCTACCGTTACGAGCGCTCGGGGGTGCTACACGGCCTTCTTCGCGTCCGCGGCTTCACCCAGGACGACGCGCATATCTTCTGCCGGCCGGACCAGGTCAAGGAGGAGATCGAGCGCTGCGTGGAGTTCATGAGGTTCTTTCTGGGCGCCTTCGGGTTCGAGAAGTTTCACGTCTACCTCTCGACGCGCGACGCTTCAGGCAAGTACGCGGGCTCGCTTGAAGACTGGGGAATGGCGACCAACGTCCTCCGTGACGTCATCAACGAGCAGGCTCTGCCACACGACATTGATGAAGGCGGGGCCGTGTTCTACGGGCCGAAGATCGACGTCAAGATGGTCGACACGCTGGGCCGCGAATGGCAGTGCACGACGATACAGTTCGACTTTAACCTCCCGGAACGCTTCGACGTCAGTTACATCGCCGAGGATGGGCGCGAGCGGCGGCCTTACATGGTGCACCGTGCCCTACTGGGGTCCATGGAGCGCTTCTTTGGCGTCCTCCTCGAGCACTATGCCGGCGCGTTCCCGCTGTGGCTGGCGCCGGTGCAGGCAATCGTCATACCTATCGCGGACAGGCACATCGATTACGCGCAGAAGGTCGCCGGCGAGCTTCGGTCAGCGGACCTCCGCGTCGAGATAGACGCAAGGAGCGAGCGCATGCAGGCGAAGATCCGCGACGCGCAACTACAAAAGGTGCCATACATGCTCGTCGTCGGTGACCGCGAAGCCGAGAGTAACGCCGCCGCCGTCCGCCTGCGCAGCGGCGAGGACCTGAAGGCTCGGCCGGTGGAAGAGATCATCGCCCGGATGAAGGAAGAGGTGAGCCAACGAGTCTAGGTCGAGAGAAGGGTGCAGTTGTCGAAGCCGGCCTATGCCAGGCCTGTGAGCACTGCCGCGCCGTGCAGAGTTCGCGAGGCAGCCGCTTCTACCTGTGCCTCCTGTCAGAGACGGACCCGAAATACGCGAAATACCCGCGTCTGCCGGTATTGAAATGCGAGGGTTATCATGCCGCGCGGGAGGGCAACGACGCCCGCAACGATCAGGCTGATCCCGCGTCTCTCTTTATTGATGAGGCAGAAGCCTTGTGCTAATATGTCGCTAATTGTGGCGCAAGCGTTGACCGAGAGGGCCTGACTTATTCTCCGAGAGCTTCGGATTAATGAACGGATCCGAACGAGAGAGGTCCGTCTCATAGGCGCGAATGGTGAGAACGTAGGCGTAATCCCTTTCCCGGACGCAATGACGCGCGCCCGCGAAGCCGGCCTCGACCTGGTCGAGGTGGACGCCAACGGCAATCCTCCCGTCTGTAGACTGCTCGACTACGGGAAGTGGAAATACGAGCAGGCGAAGAAGGAGAGGGACGCTCGGAAGCACCAACGCGGCACAATGGTGCACGAAGTGCGCCTGCGCCCGCGTACGGGGCAGCACGATATCGACCTGAAGGTCCGCACGGTTGAGCGACTACTCGCTGAGGGCGATAAGGTCAAGCTGTCAGTGATGTTCCGCGGACGGGAGATGTCACATCCTGAGGTCGGTCAGGAGGTCCTCGACCGTGCGCTGTCTCGCCTCGGCGAAGCTGCTTCGGTAGAGAAGCCGCCCGGCATGGAAGGCCGCTTCCTCAGCGTTATACTGACGCCGACAGTGAAGAAACCGCTTAAGGGAAAAGAGCCGGGCGAGAACTCGGCTTCCCCCGATGGCAACGGCCGCGGAACGGGCACAGACGGCGCCGAACCGCTGGCCAGCAGCTAACGCAAAGGTCGGAAGGACGAGAACACCGTGGCGAAATACAAGATGAAGACGCATTCCGGCGCGAAGGGCCGCTTCTACCTTACCGGTAGCGGCAAGGTGCTCCGCCGCAAGATAAACATCAACAACTTCCGGCGAAAGAAGCGCGGCGAGACGCTTCGACTCATCTCACGCAAGATGGCTGTGTCGCCCGGTACCGCAAGGCGCGTGCGCCGGCTTATGCCGTATTCTTAAGAGACAGGAGAAGATCTGTGTCCAGAGTCAAGGGCGGCGCGGTCACGCGACGGCGCCACAAGAAAATCATCCGCATGGCGAAGGGCCATCGCGGCTCACGGCACAAACTCTTCCGCCAGGCGAACGAGTCCGTCATGCACGCCCTTCGTTACGCCTACGAGCATCGGCGCGACCGCAAGGGCCAGTTCCGCAGGCTCTGGATCACGCGCATCAACGCCGCCGCCCGGCTCCACGGCCTCAGCTATTCGAAGCTCATCGACGGGCTCGGCAAAGCGAAAGTCGAGATCGACCGCAAGGTGCTCGCGGACCTCGCCGTTCGCGACGAGGCCGCGTTCGCGAAAATCGCGCAAACGGCCAAAGCGGCGCTGGCCGGCTAGCTCAGCTTCGTAATTCTGCCCCGAGTTCTCGCCGCAGCCGCTGGACTATCCGCCGTCGCTCCTCTGCGACTTCTTCATCAGTCAGCGTTTTCGCACCGGACTGGAAGGAAATCGAGAACGCTAGAGACTTCTTCCCCTTTGGAACCGGCGGGCCGGTATATACGTCGAAGATTGACACCGAACGCACCATATGAGAATCCTCGATCATTCCGATCACCCGGCCAGCCGGAATGTCCTCGTCAAGGATTATCGCGAGATCCTCTTCCACCGATGGATATGGAGACACCGGTTCATAATGGACGGTCTCAGGCACGTGCGGCATTAGCGCCTCGAGATCCAGCTCGAACATAGCCACATCCTGCTTGATTTCGAACGAAGCAGCGATGCGTGGATGCAGCTCTCCGAGCAAACCCACGCGCCTGCCATCGATCGCCACCTCGGCGGTGCGGCCTGAAAGATAGGGGTGCTCGACCGCTTCTCGGTATTCAGCGGCAACACGAAGCCCAGCGAGAACGTGCTCCAGGTGAGCCTTCGCTTCGAAGAAGCCTGCCGGTTCTCCGGTTGGCTGGCCCCAGCGATTGGGCTTGCGCCCGGAAAGGGCGGCACAAACAGTCTCGATCTCATGAGGCAGGTCATTGTCGCTCCGTAGGTAAACGCGCCCGGCCTCGAACACACTGATCAGATGGCCCCCCGACACGCGGATATGCTTGGCAAGCGCTTGAAGTATTGAGCCGCGCAACGTTGTCCGCGCGTATTCGAACTCCCGGCTCATCGGGTTGGCGATTCGAAGCGGTGGCGATGTGGCTAGGTCCTCAGGAGGGAGTACCTTCTGAAGCGTGGGGAGATCCGTGAGAGAGTACGTAATGACTTCGCGCAGTCCTGAAGCGGCGAGCGCATGACGAACCCTCTCCCGCAGCTCCCGCATCGGCTGCCTCTGAGCGGGGGGGATCTCGCCGCGAAGATGCGTCGTTGGCAACTCGTCATAGCCGACGATGCGCGCGATTTCCTCCACCACGTCGTCGGGGATCGAGACATCGGTCCGCCAGTAGGGAACCCGTACGATGAAGCGGTCGGGCGGGACCCAGCGGCAGCCAAAGCCCAGTCCTTCCAGCACCCGGCGGACCTCACCGGATGGCAACTCGACCCCGAGCACGCGCTGCAGGCGCTCTTGCGTAAGTGTGACGCGGACGTCCTTCGGCTTTCCGGACGTGATATCGATGAGGCCTTGCGCCGCTCGTCCTCCGCAAATCTCGACCATGAGCTTGACAGCCCGCTCCGCAGCGATGGGTGGCAGGTGGACACTGAGCCCTTTCTCGAAGCGCTTAGACGCATCCGTCTCGACTTTTAGGGCCTGACGCGTTCGTCTGATGCTCGTCGCCCTAAAATTAGCCGATTCCAGGAGCACCGTCTCCGTCTCCTCCGTTACCTCGCTTTCGGTGCCTCCCATTACACCGGCGACGCCTACGGCATTGTCAGCGTCCGCGATGACCAGCATCTCCGGCGACAACTCTCTGTCCGTTCCGTCGAGAAGTCGAAGACTTTCGCCGCGCAGTGCTCGCCTCACGACGATTCGCCGGTCCTTTAGCCCAGCGAAGTCAAATGCGTGCAGAGGCTGGCCCATCTCAAGCATGACGTAGTTCGTTATGTCGACGACGTTGTTGACCGGACGCATGCCCGCCGCGATTAGACGCTGCTGCATCCAAGCGGGTGACTCGGCGATCTTCACACCCTCGACCAGCGCAGCGACGTAGCGCGGGCAAAGCTCGCGGTCCAGCACGTCCACTTGCGCGCGCCCCCTAATGGGCTCGCCGGTCGCCTCGTACACAATCGACGGATCGCGCACTTTGCTGCCGCTGAGTGCCGCCACCTCGCGGGCAACCCCCAGGACTGAAAGCAGGTCCGGCCGATTGGGGGTCAGGTCAAGGTCGAAGATGGTCTCGCCGAGGATAGACGCAAGTGGCTCCCCTACCGGCGCGTCCTCGGGCAGCACGCGGATCCCTTCATGCTCATCGGATATTCCCAGCTCCTTCTCCGACATGATCATGCCCGCGGACTCCACGCCGCGGATCTTCACTTTCTTCAGTATGGTCCGCTCCCCCGTATGCCCGTTGATATAGCGCGTCCCAACAGGACCGAATGCCACCCTCTGGCCGACGGCGACATTCGGCGCACCGCATACGACCGTCTGCGTCCTATCGTCTCCCAGGCGAACCGCGACCAGGACAAGCCGCTCCGCGTCAGGATGTGGCTTTATGTCGACGACCTCCGCGACGGTGACACCCGCCCAGTCGCCCGCAGAGGAGATGATCGCGCCCACCTCTACGCCTGCCGTCGTGAGGCGACGAGCAAGCTCTTCGGTCGGGAGCATGAGGTCAACGTAATCGGCCAGCCAGCGAAGCGGTATTCGCATAAAGGAAGCGTCAGAACTGCTGCAGGAAACGCAAGTCGTTCGCGTAGAAGTGCCGGATGTCGTCCACGCCATGGCGAAGCAGGGCGATGCGCTCGATCCCCAGGCCGAAAGCGAATCCGGTGTAGCGGTCCGGATCATAGCCCGCGTTGGCGATGATCTCAGGATGCACCATGCCGGCGCCCAATATCTCGATCCAGCCGGTCCGGCCGCAGGTGCGGCAACCCGCGCCCCGGCAGATGAAACAATCGATACGCAACTCCATTCCGGGCTCGACGAACGGGAAGTAGTCGCAGCGAAAAGCCACCTTGCGCTCTTCTCCGAAGATGCGACGCGCGAATTCTGCCAGTGTACCTTTCAAATCGGCCATGCTTATGCCGTCATCAATTGCCAGGCCTTCCACCTGGGTCATCATCCATTCGTGCGTCGGGTCCGTTGCCTCGAAGCGATAACACTTCCCCGGGACCACGACGCGAATGGGCGGCTGAGTGCGTTCCATGATGCGGATCTGGTTCGGCGACGTATGCGTCCGCAGAAGCATGGAACGCCTGCCCTCACGCTCGTAATCGATCCACAAGGTGTCCCACATGTCGCGGGCGGGGTGGTCGGCCGGGATGCGGAGGGCCTCGAAATTGTAATAGTCCCACTCGATCTCGGGCCCTTCTGCCACCTGGAACCCCATGCTCTCAAACGCGCGCAGAACATCTTGCAGAGTTCGGGTGATTGGGTGGAGGCCGCCCCGTGGCAGAGGTGGCCCCGGCAACGTCACATCGAGCCGCTCGCCTTCCGTTACTTGAGCGACGCGGTCTTGTTCGAATCGAGCAAGTTTCTCTCGGTGAGCGGTTTCAAGACGCAATTTGATTCGGTTCGCCTCAGCCCCTAGGCTGCGTCGCTGCTCGAGCGGCAGGTCCGCGAGCCCTCTTAGGATCCGCGTCAGTTTCCCTTTCCGACCAAGATAAGACAGACGCCACGCCTCGAGTTGGGTAGCATCACTTATCACGGCTAGCTCTCGCATAGCAGCGTCTTCGATTTCGGAGATAGGGTCTGACACGGACGTCATCTTCTTCGATAGGGACCGGAGGGCCGTTTGGCGTGGCATATTATAGGCGGCACAGGAAATCGCGGGCAACGCGAGCCAGCTGGTCTGCGTGCTTGACAGGCCTCTCCCTCGCGATATGATTTGCAGCGCAAAATCGAGAGTGCATCGATAGAGGAGGATTTCGAAAATGCGGGCTTACGTCTTAATCGAATCGGCTGTGGGCAAGGCCAATGCCGTCGGAGAGGGGGTAAAGAGGCTTGAGCTGTCGGAGGCGACCGTCGTCGCGGTTGACGCTGTCACCGGACCATACGACGTAATCGCTCTGCTCGAGTCCGACGATCTCGACAAGATGGGGCGGGCGATCACGGATGGCATCCAGCGAGTGGACGGCGTGCAGCGTACGACCACCTGTCTGGTGGTGCGGCTCGGCTAGATAACCAGGGAATTGAAACCAGCGAAGTTCTATCTACTCTCCATGATATCCATTGAAGAAGCCCTCAGCCGCATTCTCAGCTACGTAGACGTCCTCTCCGCGGAAAAGAAGCCGTTGGTAGATGCCCTGGGTCAGGTGCTAGCTGAGGACGTGAGCTCGTCGTTCGACATTCCGCCTTTGGACAATACCGCCATGGACGGCTACGCGGTCCGCGCTGCGGACACGACGGGCGCCAGCGCAGAAGCCCCGGTGCAGCTCCGCGTCATCGGCGAAGTTGCCGCAGGCTACACCTTTGATGGTGGCATTGTGCCGGGAACGGCGGTGCGTATCATGACCGGCGCCCCGGTGCCAGGAGGCGCCGACGCCATTGTCCCTTTCGAGGAAACGGACGAACCGTTCGAGACCGCTCCGTCGGGTGCGCGCCAGCTAACTGCTGACGTGAAGGTCCTTAAGGCCGCCCAGCCCGGAGCCAATATTCGCCGGGCGGGAGAGGACCTCCGAGCGGGTCAGGTCGTTGTCTCGAAAGGCACTGTGCTGCGGCCCTCGGAAATCGGCGTCATCGCTTCAGTCGGGACAGCGGCCGTGAACGTTTTCAGGCGGCCTGTAGTCGCCGTCTTATCGACGGGCGATGAGCTCCTCGAGCCCGGCCAGTCCCGGTCCGGCGCTCGCATCTACGACAGTAATGCGCACAGCGTCTCCGCTCTTGTGCACCGCTACGGCGGTAGGCCGATGATGCTCGGCATTGCAAGGGACACCGTAGAAGAGCTTGCCGCGAAGATCCACGAAGGTTTGGCAGCGGACCTGCTGATTACGTCCGCCGGCGTTTCAAGAGGCGATTACGACATCGTGAAGGACGTCCTTACTCGCGAGGGCGAGATTGATTTCTGGACAGTGGCGATGAAGCCCGGAAAACCGCTGGCATTTGGCTGCTTCCAAAAAGACGGCCGGCGCATACCGCACATCGGCCTGCCGGGCAATCCCGTCAGCGCAATGGTGGCGTTCGAGATCTTCGGACGGCCGGCGATCCTGAAAATGATGGGCAAGCGCGAGTGGCGCCGGCCCCTCGTCCGCGCGATCGCACAGGAGCGGATCGTCAATCGCAATGACCCTCGCGTATTTCTGGCGCGCTGCATCGTGACCGAGCGCGACGGCAAGCACTATGCGTCACTAACCGGCGCGCAGGGTTCGGGAATTCTGACCTCGATGATGCGCGCCAACGCCCTTACTCTTATCCCGGCCGAAATCGACGTAGTCGAACCGGGAGAAGAGATCGAAGTGATCATGCTCGACTGGAGCCGTGGCGAGGAGTGGGGGTCTTATCTCGCTGAGGGACAAGGGTCTCCCATATCGCGATAAGCGGGGCCCATCCTCCCGGCGGTACGGCTCAAAGCTTTGGCGGAAGGCGTCAGAAAGCCGGCAAGATGTTTCCGAAGCCGGACGCTATCGCGACACCAAGCAGCGTGGCGGCGAGCACGCAGACGGCAACGATAAACGTCAGGATGAGGCTGTACTCGGCCAGCGCCTGGCCTGATTCGTCGGGCAATCGCGTCCCTGTAAGTACATTAGCCGCTTTCATGATTTCGCTTCCTTCCTCGTATACTGCCTCCTAATGAATAGACGCCGCCAATCAACTCGAGTTAGCGCATTTCGGTGAAGATTTGACTAATGTCTCTGGGACAGAGTGGCCGCTGCGGCCAGCAGCGAGCGCGCACTGTATTTCCTACGACAGCGGTACGGTCTGGCCACCCGCGCTCGCCGAGGTGTAGATCGCATCCACAGCCCGATGCGCCTCGAGCGCAACCCGGAAGTCCGGAGATGGGTCGTCACCTCGCGCGACCGCGTTGAGGAACAGATAGTCTTCCAGGGAGAAGCGCAAGACGCCTGCAAAAGGTTCCGCCGGAAGGCCGATCAATTCCAGGTAGCGTTGGGTCACTTGGTCTTCGCTCATGATGACCGGCTCCTCATTGTGCTTCTGAAAGCTAATCGGCCCGCTGAAGTCGTTCTCGATGTGAAAGTAAGCGTTCTCGAAAAACAGCTCCAGGCGGCGCGAAGACGGCCGGCGAAGCACATTGTGCCAGATCGAGACCAATTCGGCGCGCGCTCCGCTCGTAAACTCGATGTGAGCCGCTGCCAGGTCCTCGACGCCCTCATGACCGGCGAAATTCTCGATGCTTCCCCTCACGCTTCCAATATCCCCCGCGAACCAGTGGAGGACGTCCACGTCATGGATCGAATGTTCGAGCAGCGTCCCCGATCCCGATAGCGACCGGTCCTTTCGCCAATCGCTCGCATAATGTCCCTGTGCTGGGAAGAACTGGTCATCGCGGAAAACGGCAATCATCAGGCGGCCGAGCGTCGGGTCTTCGGTTAGCGACTTCAGGACGGTCAATATCGGCGAGTGGCGGAGGATCAGCCCGACGCCGGCCTTGACGCCCGCCGCCTCAGCCGCGGCCACCATCTCTTCGACGTCGGCGAGATTCGTCGCCAGCGGTTTCTCGCAGAAGATATGCTTCCCCTGTTCCGCCGCGCGCAAGACGAGTTCCTTGTGCCCGGCGGTCGGCACACATACGTACACGACGTTTACCTCACGCGAGTCGATGAGTTCCTTCGCGTTCGTTGCGACCAACTCGGCGTCCGTCCGTTCCGCGAAGGAGAGGGCGCGCGCTTCGTCAAGATCGCACACCGCCACGTAGTGGGCATCGACGAGCCCCTGCTTTATCAAGTACCGGATGGCGATCGAATGGAAGCGGCCGATGAAGCCACAACCGATCAGGCCGATGTTTAGCGAAGTCACCAGACCGTGCGTTTGCGATGACTTCGGGAATTTGTCACGAGTTCTGGGCGAGGCCCTGGAGTATGTGGTCGAGCGCCGGCGTCACAAATTCGCTAAGCGCGGCCCGCCTGTCTTCAGCCTGTGCGCCCGGCGATACATGGCGGCCCAGGAGGCTCTCTTGAAAGGTCATCAGTATCGTGTAGATGATGTGCCGCGCCACGGTCGCGGCGGAATTCTGCGGAAGCTCGCCCTTGTCTTCGTAGCGGCGCAGGACCGAGGTCAAGGCATCTTCCCAGAGGCCGAGCAGCCGGCCGTATTGCTCCAGCGCCGCCTCATCACCGCCCAGACCTTCCATGATGATCAATCGTAGAAAGTCCCGGTTCTGGTCCATGATGTTGATGGCGCCGCGGGCGGTCCAATGAAGAGTCTCTTTGAGCGGGGCGTCCGCCTGAAGCCGCGCCAGGTTCTGCAGGCTGCTCAAGAAACCGCGCTCTTCGACCAGCGCCTCCAGGAGCTCTTGCTTGGAATCGAAATGATAGTAGATCGCCGCATCCGTGATTCCCGCCTGCCGTGCGATATCGCGCACGGTCGTCCGGGCGAAACCCCGCTCCGAAAAGAGGCGCAGCGACGCGTCCAGGATCTGCTGCCGTGTGTGCGGACCGCGACGGGTCCGCTTGGCGGCGCGCAGATGGGTAGTGCGTGGCGAAGATGTCACGTCCGGCTTCCCTCCACGACGGAACTTAGCACCGGCTAAGCTCTGCGGTCAATGCGGATTACGGGGATTCTCGCCCGCTTCCCCGAAGCAAATCGCAGCTTCGATTAGTCCTGGCCGCGACCTGCCTCAGGCACGCGCGGGAACTTGCTGGGACAGCGTCTCCTTCACGATCGCGTGGAAGCGCTCGGGCTGCTCAATGTATGGGAAGTGACCGCATTTATCGACGAGATAGACACGGAAGCCCTTAGCGCGAAGGTAAGGAGCATCCCAGACGAAGCGACGGTCTTGCTTCCCGAAGATCGCGACCGTGCGCACCCGTGTGGCGAGCGGAGAAACATCGATTGTGCGAAACGCCGCCCGCATAAGTGGCCTGGAACGCTTCGGATCAAAGCGCTTAGGCACCGACAAGATCGTACGTACTTCCTCCACTTTGTCACGGTTTCCAACATCGTGCTTAAGGGCAAATTCAGTCCAGTCGGTATCTTGCCGCAAGCTCGCGGTGATTTGCATGGTCCAAATAGACCACGCACTCGGTGAGACGAGGACGCCGTTCCGGCCTCGAGCGGGACACCCAACGATGATTAACGTCTGCACGCGGTCGGGCCAGCGCAGGGCATAGCGAAGAGCTATGAGACCGCCGTAGGAATGCCCGAGAAGGTCGATCCTGTCATGGTTAAGCGCAGCCCGAGTATCTTCGACATCCCGAGCGAGCCTTGCGAGCGTGTAGGCGTCTTCAGGTGCGTCATCCGAAGCACCGCACCCGCGTTGGTCCAACAAGTACAGCGTGCGATATTCCCCGATGGGATCCAGGTAGTCGCCGAACGTACGATGGTCGTTCATCGGGCCGCCATGCAGAACCAGCAACGGTGGTCCCGACCCCTTGACGTGTGCAGCGACTTTGACCCCGTCAGAAGCCGCCGCCGTGATGGTCTCTAGCATCGGCGTACGTCGGCTGCCTAGTAAACGACCTGTCGCGCCTTCAGGGCTTCAATCTGCCCACTCGATAGGCCGAGCAGCTCGCCGAAAACGTAGTCGTTGTCCTGGCCCATAATAGGCGCCGCGCGCCATACCCCGCACGGTGTTTCAGACATTCGCCAGGGGACGCCGGCATGCTGGCGGACGCCGACCTCCGGGTGCTCCTTCTCCACGAAGAAGCCACGTTCGCTGAGGTGAGGGTCTTCGGCCAGCTCGCGGTTCATGAACGGCGGCGAGGCGGCGATGCCCGCAGCTTCGAGGCGTTCGCTGGCCTCGAACGGCTCTTGCGTGAGCGTCCACGACATGATCTCGGTCTCAAGATCGTCTTCGTTC
>Ga0209690_1000189_pt1 | contig 31077 bp, 18 predicted proteins | sample GraSoiAngelo_150_FD_186164 | JGI IMG/M metagenome (GOLD analysis project Ga0209690, IMG submission 186164) | Grasslands soil microbial communities from the Angelo Coastal Reserve, California, USA - 14_1009_09_40cm (SPAdes) (version 2) | ecosystem: Environmental > Terrestrial > Soil > Grasslands ... | reverse complement strand
CGCACCTGGGCGAAAGGGGGTCATCCGCTCGTCATCGGCGAGCTGGACGTGGGCGCGCCCGTCACTCTGATCGTGTACGAGATGTACGACGTTCAGCCGGTCGGGGACCTGAATGCGTGGCAGGCGCCGCCCTTTGGCGCGGAGATCCGCGACGTTCCCGGCGTCGGCCGAGCGGTCATCGGCCGCGGCTCGACGAACTCGAAGGGCGCCCTCGCGAACCACCTCTTCACTTGGAAGACGATCCGCGACGTCGACGAGATGCCGGTGAACCTGAAGATCCTCGCGGAGGGCGAGGAAGAGATCAGTAGCGCGAATTTCATCGCGTACATCCGGACTCACCGTCGAGAACTGAAGGCGGACGCGGCGATCGCGAACGACTACTCCGAGGACCTGCGCGGCGTGCCCACGATCTACCTGGGCGTGAAAGGGTGCCTGTATCTCACGGTCTGGTCCCGCGGCAACCCGCAGGCCGGCGGTCCGATGGACAGCGAAATCCACAGCTCGAACGCAGTCTGGATCGGCTCCCCGGTCTGGCGGCTGCTGCAGGCGCTCAACACCCTGGTCGACGAGGACCAGCGTCCGGCCATCGATGGAATCTGGGACGATGTCGTCCCGCCGACGAAGCGAGATTCCGCGATGGTGAAGACCCTCGCGAAGACGTTCGACCCGTCCGCCTGGCTTCAGGAGGAACGGACGGCGAAGTTCAAGTTCGATCTGCCGAAAGATGAGCTCCTCCTGAAATACCTCTTCGAGCCGACCGTGAACATCTGCGGCATTTACTCGGGGTACATCGAACACGGCGGCACGAAGACGGTGCTCCCGCACGAGGCGTACGCGAAGATCGACATCCGATTGGTCAAGGACATGACGGTCGAAGGAACGCTGCGCAAACTGCGCGCCCACCTGAAGAAACGCGGATATGACGACTTACGAATCGAAGTGCACGGTCCGTACGGCCCCGCGAAGACCGACCCGGGTTCGTGGATCGCGAAGGCCGCGGTCGAGGCCGTCGAGGCGAACGGGAAGCAGCCGGAGGTCTGGCCTTCGAGCGGGGGCACGATGCCCGCCTTCGCCTTCGACGAATACCTCAAGCTGCCATGGGTGTCGATGGGGCTTGGCCACGGGTCTCGGGCGCACGCGCCGAACGAGTATGCGTCGATCGACGGAATGAAGCGGTTCATGGCCGGCGAAGCGACGCTCCTCTACGCGGCCGCGAAGCGGGCGCCGAAACGACCGCGATAGGCGTTTCGAAAACCGCGCTGAAAACGCCGTCAAAATCGCGGCCCCAAAATGGTCCTTCTCACATGGAGAAAATCAACTCATTCTCAAGGTCAGATTTTCAGCGCGACACCTATAAATAGCGTCATCCAGGATGGGCCGATGGAATGTCTACGAGGAATACTCCTCAGGTGCCTTCATGCGTATTCTGATCCGCGACATTCGCCGGGACGAGGAAGGGGTCGCCTCGACGGTCGGCACGATCATGGCCCTGCTCGTGTTCCTCACGTTTCTCAGTCTCATCGTGAACCAGTATGTGCCCGTCTGGATGAAGGACTCCGAGGCGTCCCACATGAACGGGGCGCTGGGCCAGTTTGGCGGGATCAAGGGGGCGATCGACCTTCAGATCCTCGCGGCGCAAGCCGCCCAGATTAGCGGGACCCACTACATCCCGGTGACGGCCTCGTCCGCGGTGAGCCTCGGGGTCGACGGGGTGCCGATTTTCGCGGCTTCGACCCTCGGCACGCTGCAATCGTTCCCTGACGGAGGCCCGTTCACCGTTTCGTTCGACTACCTGATCCGAGGCGTCTCGACCCATGTCCAAGAGCAATCGAACGGGTCCATCGAACTCGACGTCGGGAACCGTTACTACGTCCCCCAGAAGATCGCCTACGAGAACGGCGCGGTCATCCGCTACCAATCGGACGGCCAGGTCATCCGGGCCCAGCCGACCTTCAGTGTCGTGAAGACGAACAACACGCTGGACATCTCGTTCGGCCTCGTCAGCCTGTACGGCGCGGGCAGCGTCTCCGGGACGAGCACGGAGGTCGTGAACACGCAGGTGTTCGCCTTCGACCGGCAGGATTACCAGGGATTCCCCGCCAACGCGGTGATCTGGGTCAACCACACCTCGCGGTACGGCCTCTCCTGGTACCGGTTCCTCAACCAAACCCTGGCGGGCGCGCTCAATCTTGGAGGGAGCTTCTGCCCGTCGCCGCTCTGCCCGTCGCCGCTCGACATCTCGTACACAGGGAAAATCGGCGTGGTCGTGATCTACAAGGTCTCCGCGAGCTACAATCCAGCCGCGCGGACGTACACGATGCGCCTCGAGATTCACAACTCGGCGCTGCTCGCCCTGAGTTTCTTCCGCCTGCAGCACGCCCAGGTCCAGGTCGGCGTGGGAGATACGAGTTCGAACGTCCAGTTCTAGGGTGAACCAAGATGCCGAAACAGAAAAAGATCCTCATGCCGCGGGGCGCGATTCAAAAGAAGGCCGAGTGGTCCGGCACGCGCGGCTCCTACCTCACGCACATCCCGAATCTCGCGCGCGACACCTTGGAGGAAATCGAGGTCATCCCGATCCGAGAGCCGTTCACCTACTCGCGCGTCGTCTATGACCACGATCGCTCCGAGTACGTCTACGAGGTCTGGGAACCGCAGCTCAACTCGGAGGAGAAAGAGTTCCTCGACATGATCAAGGACTCCCTGAACCGCACGCTCGAATACGAATGGGACAAGATGGCGGAGAAGGACAAGAAGGAGTACCTCCAGGAGGCAGTCGACTCGTTCATTCAATCGCGCGGCCTGCGCCTCGCCCCGGCCTCGAAGGACAAGATCGTCTACTACATCATCCGCGACTTCGTCGGATACGGCCCGGTCGACGTCCTCATGAATGACCTGCGAATCGAAGACGTGTCCTGCGACGGCACGAGCATCCCCCTGTTCATCTTCCACCAGAAGTTCGAATCGCTCAAGACGAACGTCATCTTCGATGACGAGGACGCCCTGAACTCTTTCGCGGTCATGCTCGGCCAGCGATGCGGCAAGCAAATCTCCGTCGCGAACCCGATCCTCGACGGGACCTCGGTGGAAGGCCACCGTGTCCAAGCGACATACAGCAAGGAGGTCACGACCCGCGGGTCGTCCTTCACGATCCGGCGGTACAAGGAGAAACCCTTCACGCCGGTCGAACTCGTGAAGTTCGGCACCGCGAGCGCGGAGATGGTCGCGTACCTCTGGATCGCCGTCGAGAATGGCAAGTCGATGATGGTCTGCGGCGGGACCGCGAGCGGGAAGACCGCGACCCTGAACAGCGCCGCCCTCTTCATCCGACCGGGCGCGAAGATCGTGTCCATCGAGGACACCCGGGAGATCAACCTGCCCCATGAGAACTGGATCCCCGGGACGACGCGGTCCGGGGTCGGCGAGCGGGGCCCCGACGGCAAGGCGGGCGGCGAGATCGACATGTACGACCTCGTCCGAGCCGCGCTGCGGCAGCGGCCGAACTACATCGTCGTCGGAGAGGTCCGCGGCAAGGAGACGTACACGATGTTCCAGGCCATGGCGACGGGCCACCCGACGATGTCCACGATGCACGCGGACTCCGTCAAGTCGATGGTGAACCGCCTGGAGAACCCGCCGATCAACACGCCGCGCATCCTGCTGACCGCCCTGAACTTCGTCATCATCCAGTCCCACGCCCGGATCGGAGACTCGATCGTGCGACGGATGAAGCAGATCGTCGAGCTCGTCGGGTTTGAGCCGGAGACGAACGAACTCATCACGAACACGGTCTACGAGTGGGACGCCGCTACGGACACCTTCGTCTACAAGGGGCACTCGTTCCTGTTCGATGAGATCATGGAGATGAAGAACATGACTCACGAGGAGATGGAGGCGGAGTTCCAGCGGCGCGTCGATATTGTCAACTACATGTTGCAAAAGAACATGATCGACTTCCGAGAGATCGCGAAGATCGTGGTCCAGTACTACCAGTACCCGGAGGACACCGCGAAGCGGGTCCGAGAAGAGATGGGCTGGCAGGACCACGCGGTCATGAAGGCCGTGGACACAGGAGGCGAGACGGTTGGGTAGCTCGGCGTTCGAGAAACTCGAGACGCGAGGCACGCTCACGAAGACGAAGCGGTTCCGCCCCGGCGAGGAGTCCGACAAGGGCGCCCACATGGTGAAGCTCCCGAAGGGAGCCAAGCCGGTCAACGTCAGCCTGCCCCCGAAGGCTCAGGTCGCGTGGCGCATGTTCGGGAAGTTCGTCCAGGCACGGACCGGGAGCGACCCGGAGCTCGAGGACAACCTCCTGAAGGCCCACATCCGGCTCCGGCCCGAAGAGTACCTGGCGGTCGCCTGGATGAACACGACGTTCGCGGCGGTGGGCGCGGTCGTCGCCGCGTTCGTCGCGGCGCTGTTCCTGCTCATCCTGAGCATCCCGATCGTCACGCTCCTCTTCATCTTCGCGATCGTCGCGGCGCTCCCAATCTTCTTCTCGTACATGTACGCGTTCGGCCTCCCAGTCGGTTATCACGGCAAGCCCGCGGGCATGGCGAAGAAGCGCGGCCACAAGATCGACAAGCGGATCTCCGGCGCGATGTCGTTCATCTCCGCGATGAGCTCCGCCGACGTCCCCGTGGACGTGATCTTCAAAGAGCTCTCGAAACAGACCATCTACGGCGAGGTCGCCAAGGAGGCGGAGTGGATCACCCGAGACACGGAGCTGCTCGGCCTAGACATCCTGACCGCGCTCCGGAAGGCGGCGCAGCGCTCCCCGTCCTCGAAGTTCTCGGACTTCCTGCAAGGCGTCGTCACGACATCCACAAGCGGCGGCCAGCTCAAACCATACTTCCTCGTGAAGGCGGAGCAGTTCGAGAAAGAAGACCGCCTGGAGATGCGGAAGAAGATGGAGACGCTCGGGATGCTCGCGGAGTCCTTCGTGACCGTCGTCGTGGCGTTCCCGCTTTTCCTCGTCGTGATCATGGCGATCATGGCGCTGATCAGCAAGACGGGGTCCGGATTCGTCGTCCTCCTTTTGTACGTGGTCGTCGCCCTCATGATCCCGATGAGCCAGTTCGGGTTCATCTTCGTCATCTGGAACATGGAACAGGAGGGCTGAGATGACGAACGTCGAGCTCGAGAAAGCCCGACTCCGGCGGACCGAGAAGGGGGACCGCCGCAAGAGCGTCATTGGCGTCGCGTCGGCCCTGTTCGTCCTCTTCGGGTTCGTCGCCTTCCTGAACCTGATCGACTCGGTGAACCTCGCCTTCCGAGCCACCCAAGGGAACGTTGAGCGCTTCCTTTACTGGCTCGTGGTGGCGACCCTCGGCTTCATCGGGCCGTACGGCTTCTACGTGGCGAAGCTTCAGCGGGAGGTCAAGCAGATCGAACGCCGGCTCCCGGACTTCCTCCGCGATGTCGCGGAGGCCGGGCGGTTCGGCATGACGCTGGCCGAGGCAATCGTCGTCTCGTCCGGAGGCCGCTACGGCAAGCTCACGCCGGAAATCAAGAAGATGGCCGCCCAGATCACGTGGGGCGTCCCCGCGACGGAGGCGCTGCGCCTGTTTGCGGATCGCGTAAAAACCCCGATGGTCGGCCGGGTCGTCGCAATCATCGTCAAGTCCTCCGATGCGGGAGGCGACGTCGCCGACGTCCTGACGATGGTCAGCCATGACACGAAGGAGAACCAACTGACCGAGGACGAGCGCCGAATCGCGATGTCGACGTACATCGCGGTGATTTACATTTCCTTCATGGTCTTCCTCGTGACGATCTGGATCCTCGACGTGACGTTCCTGCCGAAGATGCTCGAGGCGAGCGGCGCGCTGGCCTCGACGGCCGGCGCCGTCCAGAGCCCGCTGGCCCAAGACCTCCCGGGGGTCGTCAATCAAATCCGAATCGCGTTCTTCATCGCGACGGTCGTGCACGGCCTCGGGGATGGCATCCTCGCCGGAGTCCTGGACACCGGGAAGATCCCGAACGGGCTGAGGCACAGCTTCATCATGCTCGTGATCGCCCTCTTCGCGTTCCTGTTCATCTGAGGTGACCGAATGGCCCAATCCACGGAGCGGAACTACGCGCAGACGGAGGACGCGGACCGGAGGGGCTCCGACCGCGAGGAAGCGAAGCGGATGCTCGACGGCATGGACGAGAAGAAGAAGGGCAGCACCTCCGCGGCCCTCGACTCGATCAAGAAGCGGTACTTCTCCCGACTCCTCGGGGACAAGGGCATCAAGGTCAAATCGCCGAAGGTCAGCAGCGTCGAGGAGACGAGCCTCGGCAAGATCACGACGATCCCGAAGATCGTCCAGCGAAACATGAACGAGATCGAGATCCAGCCGATTCTGAAGAACTTCTCGTATGTCCGGATCTTGTACGACACGGTGGCGAACGAGTATTTCTACGAGGCGATCGAGCCGAAGCTCATCGAGGAGGAGTCGGAAGTCCTCGATGTCCTCAAGGAAATCCTCGTCGAGAACCTCGAGATGCTGGACGACGCGGACCGCGCCCGGAAGGAGAACTACCTCCGGCGAATCGTGGACGGCCTCCTCCGGGAGCTGGGCGTCGAGCTCCATCCGGTGTCGAAGGAACGCGTCCTCTACTACGTGTATCGAGACTTCATCCGGTACGGCCCGATCGACGTCGTCATGACGGACGTTCAGGTCGAAGACGTCTCGTGCGACGGCGTCCGCGTGCCGCTCTATATCTACCATCGCAAGTACGGCTCCATCCCGTCGAACCTCAAGTTCGACAATGCGGAGGAGCTCGATTCGTTCGTCGTATGGCTCGCGCAGCGGTCCGGGAAGCACATCTCGGTCGCGCAACCCATGCTCGACGCGACGATCCCGGACGGCTCGCGTCTGCAAGCCACCCTCGGCATGCACGTCACGAAGCGAGGATCCTCGTTCACGATCCGGCGATTCCGAGAGAACCCCTTCACCCCGCTCGACCTGGTTCGGTTCAAGACGATGTCGCCCGAGATGATGGCCTACCTGTGGCTCTCAATCGAGAACGGGCAGTCGATGCTCATCTGCGGCGGCACTGCCTCCGGGAAGACCACGACGCTGAACGCGATCCTCCTGTTCATCCCGCCCCAGATGAAGATCGTGTCCATCGAGGACACGCGGGAACTGAACCTGCCCCACGAGAACTGGGTCCCGCTCCTCACCCGCGCCGGGTTCGGCGGCCGGGTCGCTTCCACGGGGAAGCCCGCAGGCGAGATCGACATGTTCGACCTTCTCACAGCGGCCCTCCGTCAGCGCCCCCAGTACATGATGATCGGAGAAGTCCGTGGACCCGAGGCGTTCGTCGTGTTCCAGGCCATGGCCACCGGCAAGTCCGCGTACACGACGTTCCACGCGGATGACGTCCAGGCGATGGTCCACCGCCTCGAGAACGATCCGATCAACTTGCCGCGGGCCCTCGTCGCGGCCCTCGATATCGTCCTGCTTCAGGCGCAGGTGAAGGTCGGCACGGACATGACCCGGCGCGTGAAGGCGATCGTCGAGGTCGTCGGGACGGACCCGGAGTCGAACGAGCTGATCACGAACTCCGCGTACACGTGGAACCCGGCGGATGACACGTTCAACTACTCCGGCCACTCGTACGTCTATGAGAAGATCTCCCTCGCCCGGAACTGGAATCAGCGGAGGATGGAACAGGAGGTCAAACGCCGCCTGGACATCTTCGAATACATGAAACGGATGGAGATCAAGAACTACCGGGACGTCGCGAAGATCGTGTCGTCGTACTACAAGGACCCGGACGGGATGATCAAGATCATCCGCGACACGCTCCAGGCCCAAGGCGTCGCGGTGCCCGCGAACTGAGGACCGCTACGCATTGAACCGGCGACGAGCGCCGAGGGACGCCGTCCCGGAAGCCGCGAGGAAGCCTCCCAGGACCAGGAACAGGATGGCGCTCGCATGGTTCGCGATGAGCCATCCCGCGAGCGCCGCCCCGAGCGATCCGATGCCGAAGACGCTCAAGAACATGAAACCGAAGGCGAGGCCGCGAAGGGGCCCGGGCACTTCTCCCGTAACGAGGATGTTCTGAAGGGGCTCGAGCGAGAACAGGAGGAACCCGAAAAGCAGCGCCGCGGTGGTGAACGCGCCTCCCGGCGGGAGGACCGCCAGAAGGACCAGGACCGTGGCGGCGGCGACCGATAGCCCGAACAAAATGCGCTCGGATTGGCGGCGGTCCGCGAGTCGACCGGACACGACCTGTCCGATGGCCCCCAGGGCCAGGGCCAACGCGAAGAATTCGGCCCCCACGAAACGCGGGAGGAACGTGAGCCCGCCTTGATAGGCGAAGCCCGCGAACATGTAGACGAGGAGGATGAACGCAAATGGGCGACTCCATAAGGGCCGTGGAGAGCGGCTCGAGCCGAGGGCCGGGGCGGGCCGCTCGACGGGGAGTCGCGCGACGAAGAGCAGGAGGAGCGCGACCAGACTCGGGATGACCAGGAGGGCGGCCACGGACCGCCAGGACCAACCGATCGCCAACATGGCCCCGACGAACGCCGGGCCCGCGGCAATCCCGAGGCTCCCGCCCATGCCGTGCCAGCCCATTCCTCGGCCCTGCTCCGCGACGACGCGCGAGATGATCGACAATCCCGTGGGGTGGTAGATCCCGGAGAAGAGCCCGAGGGCACCGAGGGACAGTGCGAGAACCGGAATCGACGGGCTCGCCCCGACGCCCACCATGGAAATCGCGATCCCGGCCGCGCACAGGAGCAGCAGGCCTCCCGCGGGTCGTCGGTCCGCGAGGAATCCGAAGGGGACCGCCCCCAGGCCATAGAAGCCGAATCCCGCGGCCGCCAGCAGGCCCAGGGTCACGTCGTCCGCGCCGAACTCCAGCTTCCAAGCCAGAAGGAAAATGGGGATCGACAGGATGTTCGCATGGACCACGCCGTGGAGGAATCCGAGGACGGCCACGACGCGCCGATCCTCCCGCCGCATCCGTGGCCGCATCGATCAGGCGGCATAAGGACTTCTGCGGTCACACACGGAGAATCGCGCGGACCGCTCCTGGAATCTCGAGGACCAAGGTCACGACGATCGCGAAGAGCCGCCAAAGCCCGCGAGGGAGAGACACACGACGAAAAGCGCGAGGGAGGCTCATGGTCGTTTGGGTATCGTTCGGCCCGCGCCGAACCGGTTCCGAGGAAGGACTACCCAGTAGAACCGAAGGGCGGACCGGAACGAGTTCACGACTCGTCGTCCTTCGCCTCGTCGTCGGCTGTCCCGGACTGCGATTCGGCCTCATCGTCTTCGACCGCCTTCTTGACGATCTTCCTTTGGATGAGCGGTTGGGGCGTGATCGCTTTGCGGATGACCCGGCGCGGGATGGCGTCCGTCAGGGGAACTCCCGCCGGAGTAGCGGGGGCGGCTCCGGGTGCGGCTTGCGAACTCGAAGGCGCCTCGGGGGGGGACGCGGCTCGGACCGGTTGGCGGGCCGCCGACGGGACCTGGACGACTCCGCCGCCTCCGCCACCGCTCGGCGGGCGTTGCACTTCCCGCATCAACGATCCGCACTTGTGGCACACGTTGGCCGTTATCGAGTTGAGGGTCCCGCACGTGGGGCAGGGCTTCGAGCCCATCTTGCGCATCTCCTCTTCCTCGCGGAGCCAGTCTTCGAACGTCACGAAGGTGGGTTGTTTCTTCCACCACTCCTGGAAGTCCCGGTCCGAGAGGTCGCGCCCGAGCTGCCGCGAGGCCTCCTGTCGCAGTTTCGACACGACCTCGTCGTACTGGAGGCGCATCTTCTCCTCATAGTCGGCCATCTCGACCTCGCCCGTCGCGAACTCGACGCCGCACTCCGGGCACTGTTTCACGTCGACCGGGATCCAGGCCTGGCAGTTCGAGCACTTCGCCATGTCCCGCTCGAACTCGACGCCGCACTTCGGGCAGGTCGTCGCGTCCTCCGGGATGAAGGCGCCGCACTCGCCGCACTCGACCATCTTGCCGAGGCCGTAGACCTTCCAGTATACGGTGACGCCGGCCGCGATGGCGACCGCCGCGCCGAGGATGACCAGGAAGAGCCACCACGGGACGCCGAGGATCGGGACCGGGCTGCTGAGGAACGGCAGGGTTTTCTTCACCGTGATCGACTGGGTCCCTGGCCCGATGATGCTGGACGAGGGCGTGACAACGACGTCGTAGGACCCGTCCGCCAGACCAGAGGGCACGGTGAGCGTGCCGATGAAGAATCCGTCGGCCTGGGTGAGAGTCGTGTTCGACGCCTTGACGGCAGCGCCCTGACGCAGCTCGATCGTGAGGGCCACGCTTGGGATTCCGTTGTTCGTGCTGAGATCCCGGACGAATCCGGAGACGCCGAGGGAGGTGCCCGGCTCGAGCGTCTGGCCCGCGCTCGGCGACATCATCGCGATGTATCCCTGAGGCGGCAAGACATTGAGCGTGACCGTCGCGGTGTTGTTCGCTTCCTGCGCGGCTCCGCCTTCGTTGATCCGGTTGTCGGGGTCGACCTTGAGGATGATCTGCTGGTTGCCGGTGAGGGGGATGCCGCTGACATTGAGCGAGACGTTCAGGAAGGTCCCGATCGTGCGGCCGTCGACCCGGCCGACTTGGAGGGCGCCGAAGAACGCGGCGACCGATACGTTCAGCGCAGCGGTCTGGCCCGCGTTGTACACGAGCACGTCGATCGTGAACGGCTGATTCTGCGTCACGGTCCTCACGCCGGGGTAGTCGCTCTGATGGAGCGCCAGGTCTGGCGGCGTGAGCGCGTTCACAGAGAACGTCGCATTGTTGTTGCCCAGGACGTAGTCCTTGTTGCGGATGTCGGTGGTCGTCGGGGTTCGCAGGCTGAACGTCAGAAGATGGGCTCCGGTGGACGTCGGCCGCCACAGGACCGTCAAGGTCGTGTCGACGCCGGGGCCGATGTCGAACGTCACCGGTCCGCCGACCCGCTGCGCCCCTTCCCAGACCTCGAGAATCGCCCCCGTGGCCCGGTTCGTCCCCACGTTGTGGGCCACCACGCGCACCTGGGCGTCGTTGTTGAGGACCGGGTCGGTTGCAAACTGGACGTCCGCGGAGGTGATCGCGAGGTCCGGCCATGTAAAGAGGGTGAAGGTCCGCGGGAGGATGTTGTTCAGTTCGTTCGTCTCGCGGATCGCTCCGCCGTCCGAGACCGAGAACAGAGGCGGATCCACCACGGCGGACACGGTGCGGCTCGATTCGAGGGCGCCGTTCGGCCGCCAAATGATCGTGGCCGTCGTGGTCGCGTTCTTCGGGACGAGCGCGAGGACCGTGTCGTTGATCCAGACTCCGGCCGCCATGTAGTCGAACGGAGTGAAGTCCATCACGCCGTCGCCGTTGCGGTCCACGTTGTCCTCGAAGAAGCTCACGCGGACATTGTGGACGTCGACCTGGCCCGCGTTTCGGATCCTCGCCGTCACCTGGATGTTCGTGTTGACCGGCTGGAGGGCCGACGCCCCGTTGCCTCCGAGGACGGTCACGGCCGTGATGCTGAGGTCCGGCGTGAGACTCGAGAACGTCAGCTGCGCGACCGAGTCGGCCGTCAGGAGGAGCGAGGCCGGCGAATCCGGTTGGTACGTCGTCACGTCGACGACCGCGGATCCGGTGGCGAGGTAGGAGTTGTTCAAGACGCGGGCGGAGGTCGTACGGGTCTCTTCAAACGCCCGATACACGACCGAGCCGCTCGGAGCGGAGACGGGCCACGTCGTCGAGTTCGCAAGGTAGATGTCATCGACCGCGGGGTTCGGGACCGTAAACGGTGTCAGGGTGTTCGGGTCGAGGCGTTGAACGAGGATGTGTACGTTCGCGCCCGCGAGCGACGTCCCGGTCCCGTCGACCGCGTTCACATGGAGCCACCAGTAGCGGCTCACCTGGGCGCCACCCGTGATCATGCCGACCCACCACGAACCGTTCGGATCGAACGTCTGGACCGAGGTCAGCTGCACATTCTGCGCGCCGCCGAAGATGAGTTGGGACGTCTGGACCTGGTTGAACGTCGTGTTCCGGATGTCCAGGTCAACCGTGTTCGCGTTGCCGTCATCCGTGAGGAACGCGAGGGTCGTGACGCCGGTGAGGGTCGCGTCCCAGAGGTGCGTCGTCTGAACCGTGTCGATCCAGAAGCCGGGACCGAGGAGTGAATCGCGCACGAGGGTGGCGCTGCCGCCGAACAACGTGACGTTCGCGTCGATCGTCGAATCGGAGATCGCGACGCTCGACGTGGGACCTTCTTCGCGGAGCATGCCGGGGGAACCCTGGGCCGTCAAGGTGAGCGCGCTGCCTCGGCTAGCGTCAAGGGTTCCGCCGTTCGAGACGTAGAAGGCGAGCGGATAGTTGCTCCAGACCGTGGAGTTGACCAGGGTGAGCTGACCGCCCGAGAGGATCTTCACGTACGCCCGCGAGTTGCTGGCCGACCCCTGATCGACGTACAGACCGCCGTCCGTGATTGAGATAGATCCGGAAATCTCGAGGCAGCTGGAGACGGATACGGAGCCGACGATCTGCCGGTCGAACGACCACGTCGTGACACCGGTCGGGCATACCTGAAGGTTGCCGAACGACATCGTGACCCACTTGGAGTTGTTCGCAGCGCTGACCGCGGGATACGGGTCGTAGAACTCGTCGCCCGTGGTGCTCGAGGCCGCGTACGTCACTTGCTGGTGGTAGTTCCCGAAGGATTCGGCGTTCGGCAGGCTGGCCGTCGTGATCTGGTCCGTGAAGAGCGGGATGAGGGCGAGCCCATTCGCGTCCGTCCGGTTCCAGGCGTTCGCTCCGCTCGCGGTCCGGCCGAGGTACCAAAGGGTGCGTGAGGTCGGGGTCGTGGCGAGCGCGTTGTCCGGATATTGCGCGGTCGTGCTGCTCGGGCTGAGCGTCGACCAGATGGTCGCACCGCTGACCGGGATTCCGCTCGAGTCGACGACGGTCGCATGCAGCCACCGCATGAAGTCCACGTTCCCGCCGGCGGCCGTCGGACGGAACGCCGGGACCCAATCCGCCTTCGCGGCGGGGTCTTGCGTTCGGTCGATCGTCACGTTGTACAGGTACGCGTTCGAGGTCCCGTCGACACGGAGCTCGTTGTGAACTCCAGGCGTGTTGGAATAGTCCACCCCGATGTACGAGTCGTAGGAGTAGAGGTTGCTCGTCGCCGTCAGGAGGATGTTGCCCGCCGTGCCGCCCGTGTACTCGTAGAGTCGTTCAATCCGGGATCGATACAGACTCGCGGTCGTGGTCGCCCATGCCATCAGAGGCGCGTCGTTGTTGTCATCCGTGTTGATGCCGAGTCCGGAAATCTCTGAATCGGTGAAGCCGGTGATCTTCGAATCCGTGACGTTGATCGTCGCGCTCGTCGCGTTGAACCAACCGGGGAACTTCAGGATCGCGCCGTTCTTCATCGTGAACCGGCTGTTCGCGCCCGAGACGGTGAAGGCGAGCCGGAGGAAGGGAGCAATCGAATCCGTCTGCGTCGTGACGATCGAGTTGTCGAGAATGAGTTCGCCGCCCCCGTTCACGTTCAGCGCATAGCCTGCGTGCGATGTGTCCTTCGAGAAACTCAGGCCGCCGTCGGTCAACGTCAGACTGCCTCCCGAGTTCACGTTGATCGTGCCGTCGACCGAGTAGAGAATCCCGCTGCACACCTGTGTGTTCGTGATCGTCCAGTCGCCGGTGATCACGCCGCCAACCTGGTCGCAGGTCCCGGCGCGTGCCGCCGGTATCAGGGCGAGGAGCGTCGCGAACAGTACGGCGAGGGCGACCGACCAAACAATCAGGAGCGTGAGGGCCCTCGCATTCCGTTCGGCGGGCCTAGACATCCGAGGCACCCCGCGGGTTGAGGCACCGGGCTACCCCATAAGAAATGCGACCGGTGGGCATGATATGCGACCCATCCAGGACCGATTCTTAAAAAGGTTCTCGGATGATTATCCAACCCGATACGTATCCGTTCTCACGTCGGAGAATATCCGGTTCGGCCAGGGTCGCGATTTCTATTTCAATTCCTGAATAAAGAACCGGTTCAATCGCGCGGATGTGCAGCAGCGTCGACGCGGCCCGATCACGTGCGTGCGGCTAATGGCGCGCGAGCGACCGCGATTCGCCTCCGTTGCACGATTGTCCCAAGCTCGCCGGACGCCCGTTCGAAGTCGCGTCCCGACTCGCGGTCTTGGGTGCGCCTTCCGCGGCAGGCACGTCTACGCGCGCCTCGTGATTCTCACGCTATCACGGGTTGGTAACTACCACGAACAATTTATATATCGTCGGGTCGGGTGCGAGTGTGTTCTCCCTGAGCCCACCGGGAGGCCACTCCATGAGAACCATCCTCCGCCAAGACGAGTCGGGTGTGTCCGAGGTCGTCGGCACGATCCTGATCCTCGCAATGACCGTCGTGCTGTTTTCGGTCATCATCGTCTGGGTGACGAATATCCCGACCCCGAGCGCACAGGCTCGGACGGATATCCAGTCCGAGATGAACCCGATCTACAACCCGCTGGGCGTGGAAATCGGGGTGAACATCACGCTCACGCATCAAGGCGGCGAGGCGCTCTTCCCTGTACCGACAATCATTTATGTCATCGCGCAGCGAGGCTCGAATAACCCTCAGACGGACGTCTGCCTGGTCCACACGTACAACAAAGTGATCGGAAACGGGTTGTTGGACGGCACCGACAGCGTCTGGGACATCGGCGAGCGATGGAACTACAAGAGCCTGCCCGGCTTCTACTGTTCCCTGGCCTCGTTCGGCCCGCTCCTATCCTCGGACCAAATCACGATCATCATCGTCGATCACCTGAAGAGCATCGTCCTGTGGACCGGCCCCATGAACGCGCCGGTCGGCACCCGTCCCCCAGTCTTCGTCGACAAGTGGACGGACGGGGTCTTGGCCACGGAGGAGATCGACCCGGTCCAGGCGACCCAGGGATTCTACATCTTCGCGAAGGTCACCGATCCGGACAACGACCTGAACGTGAATTCGGTGTATGCGACGATCACCGCCTGGTACGGCTCGGGCACCTCCTGCGCGTTGCCCCAACAGATGAAGGACAACGGCATTTCTCCGGATCGCATCGCGGGAGACCGGATCTTCACCCTGGGAGGGAGCGCCTGCACGAATCCACCGTATCCCGCCCTCACGTGGGCCGGATCGATCATCCTGCTTAATGCGACCGACTCGAAAGGCCACCAGACCACGACCCGCCTCGTCTTGGACGTGGTCGCGCCCCTCACCGGCGGAGGTGGGAACAGCGGGACGATCCCGAGCCAGCTGTGGCAATACATCGGCTACGTCCAGATCCGGACCGGGGAGGTCTGGGTGTCGAACCTGAGCAGTCCGTACAACTCGCCGAACACGTACCAGCCGTACCGGGTCACGCGAGCCCAACTGAACGGGAACGGCGGAGCCCTATTCCATTACAAGATGGTGAACCACGGCAACACCACGATCTTCATCGATGGATGGAGTGAAGCGTTCTTCCAGAACACCCAGTCCGCGAGCGGCGCCGTCGCCTTCATTGTCGCGCCGTGCAGCACGGCAATCGCGGCAAACGCGGGCGGAGTCGCGGCGTACCCTGGCACGGCTGGGAACATCAACGATTTCCAGTACGCCCACACCGGCGTGCCGGCCGGGTGTTCCGTGACGAGTCCTATCGGGGTCTTCGACATCAACACGTTCAACCAGGACACCGGTGGCACCCCGTACGTGATGCTAGCGTACGCGAAGACACCATTCTCCACGGGCTCTTCGAATGTCTGGGGCTCCGCCACCTTCTTCATGAGCATCCTCGTCTCGGGGATGGCGGGTCCTTCGAACTACACGTACGCGCAACTCACCGGGATCGGAGCCAACCCGAACAGCTGCGGCGGGCTCGGACCTGCGTACAACCCCTTCAACCACCTGACCGACCCGATCACGGCGTGCCGGACCTCGTGGTACGCCCAAGTGATTCCGTTTATCGGGATGGTCGTGTACTAGTTCGCGAAGCCGGGATCGGGGGTAACCCAGCCGCCAAGCGTGACGCAACCATCCGCGCTCGTTCGCCAACCGACCGGCGCGTGCTCTCGGGTGCGCGCACTCCGCGTTTCGGGTGCACTCCCCCAAGCCGACGGACATCCGCTCCGGAGCCAATCTGAGTACCGTACCGAGCGAGGGTGTCGAGGCGGAGACCTCCGCGCATGGTCCGGCACCTCCCGGGCAGAAGGTTGAACAACGTCGCCCGCTTGCCGGGAATGCACGGGTCGAATAGAGCCCAAGAGGATCCGCGGTGTTCACATGTCCGATCCGAATGAGGTACATCCCCTGCGGGATGGCGGGATCACGTGGGTGTTCTATTTCCGACGCTCGGAGGTGCCTCCGCGGGAGCTCGCCATCGTTTCGCGGGCCAAGCGGGGAAGGCTTCTGCGCCTCGCGGTCACATTCGGCTTTCCGGACCCTGGCTTCCGTGAATACCAGAGTACGACCGCAGTCCACCTGTGGCAGATGGACACGCTCCCGACGACGATCTCCTGGCGCGAGGTCTTCGTGCATGTCTTCACTCACGAGCCGCTACACCACGCGATTGGCAGGTTTCTGGCCGAAATGGCTGAGAGCGGAGACCAGGAATGGGTCATCAGCCGGCTCGGCGACGGGCGTTGGTGGTAGTCGCCTCGGGGCGGAGCGTCCCTAGGCGACCGTGGGGCACGACGAACAGATGCTCGAGAGCATCGTCGCGGACGTGCGGTGGCGCCTGGGCTCAACCATCGGGTCTGGTCACCGGGTCCTCGATCGACTCCGGGCGCATGAATCTCGGCTGGCGACCGCAACCATCCGTTAGGGGCGATGTTGATGCGGGAGTCTGAAGCCGCGAGAGTCGGTCGCGGCTGCGAACTTCGCTGGGATGGCGGTGACTGAGAGGGTGATCGAAGCAGCGAACAGGAGCCCGCCGCCGTTCGGCTAATCGACGCAACGAGCCGCCGCGGTGGCCTGGTGCGATCTTCGTTGCGGTGCAGCAAAGCACTTCATGCGGAGAACTGACGTGTCCTCCCGAGGGTCGCTGGGGAGGAGTGGCCCGAGCCATCAGCTCTCTCAGCCCGCAGGACACCGTCGGACGAACCCGGGCGCTCGCATCCAGAGGCGTACCGACAACAATCGACATCGTGAGGTGGGGTTTCGGTGTGTCCTCTGGTCAACTCGCTGGCACGCCCTTGAGGGTGAGAACAGAAAGGACCCGCGCGACTCGAGGCCGTCGCGTCATCGGGTTGTTCGCCATCAGCCGGAACGGTCTCCACGCGGGCGGCGGAAGGTTCGGCCTGAGAGTGAGAAAACGAAAAGGGGTTGGGGGAAGGCCGGCTCAGAGATCGTCGGACGAGTTCCCGTCGCCGTTCTGGCCTTCCGAACTCTCGCCTTCTTTGCCTTCGATCGGCTTCTTGATGACGCGCTTCTGGACGATCGGCGCGGGCGCGTTGGTCGGTCCGGGCGGGGACATCGGCCCGCGGGCCTGGACTCTTCGCGCCGGAGCGCCAGCGACGACCGCTCCACCGCTGGGTGGGCGTTGATCGCGCATCAAGGATCCGCACTTGTGGCAGACCGTGGCCGTCACGGAGTTGAGAGTGCCGCAGGTCGGGCACGGCTTCGAGCCCATCTTGCGCATCTCCTCTTCCTCGCGGAGCCAGTCTTCGAAGGTGAGGAAGGTCGGCTGCTTGCGCCACCATTCCTGGAACTCGGTCTCGCTCAGGCTGCGGCCCAGCTGTCGGGAGGCTTCCTGCTTGAAGCGGGCGATGACCTCGTCGTACTGGAGGCGCATCTTCTCCTTGTAGTCCGCCATCTCCAGCTGACCGGTCGCGAACTCGACGCCGCACTCCGGGCACTGCTTCACGTCGACCGGGATCCAGGCCTGGCAGTTCGAGCACTTCGCCATGTCCCGCTCGAACTCGACGCCGCACTTCGGGCAGGTCGTCGCGTCCTCCGGGATGAAGGCGCCGCACTCGCCGCACTCGACCATCTTGCCGAGGCCGTAGACCTTCCAGTACAGCGACACGCCGATCGCGACGGCCGCCGCGGCCGCGAGGATGACCAGGAAGAGCCACCACTCGATGCCGAGGACCGGGACCTTCTGGAACAAGAAGGACGAGGATTTCTGCACGGCGATGGTGGTCGAGTCCGGTTGGATCAGCGTCGTTGCCGGTGTCACGACGATCGAGTACTGCCCGTCCTGGGTGGTCGAGGGCACGACAATCGTCCCGACGAATAGGCCGTTATTATCCGACATCGTCGAGGTGTTCGCGAGGACCGTGGCGCCGCTGCGCAGCTCGATGTTCAGGACGACGCCTCCAATGCCGTTCGAGCCCGAGTCCCGAACGTATCCCGTGACGCTCACTGCGTTTCCGGATACGACGGACTGGCCGCTGGTCGGCGTGAGGATCGCCGTGAAGCCGGCCGGAGGCGGCTGGACGGTCAAGGTGATGTTCGCGAAGTTGTTGTTCTCCTGAGCGGCGCCGCCCTCGTTGATCGTGTTGTCCGGGTCGACGATGAGCTCGAGCGTGTGGCTCCCGACCGTGGCGACGCCCTGAATCGTCATCGTCTGGTTCAGGGACGTGGCGACCGTGAGGCTGTCCACTCGGCCGTACGTGACCGCGCGGCTTCCATCAAGGTACGCCGCGACGGAGACGCCGGTCGCCGTGGTCTGGCCCTGGTTCGAGATCAGGGCGTACACGGTGAAGGGCTGGTTCTGCAGGACGGTCATCGCGGGGCTCGCCGGCGCAACCGTGAGGTCCGGACCGGTCCGCACCTGGACCGCGAGGGACACGGTGACGGACTTCGTGTTGTTGCCCGCGCTGATCGCCGGATACGGGTCGAAGTCCACGCCGCCCGGCCCGGTCGTCGCCCCGAAGGTCACGATCAGCTGATAGTTGCCGAACGATTCCGCATTCGGCAGGCTGGCGGTCGTGATCACGTCGGTGTACAGCGGAATCACGGCGAGGCCGTTCGAATCCGTATGGTTCCAGGCGTTCGCCCCGCTTGCGGCCCGGCCGAGGTAGGCGAGGGTCCGCGCGCTGGGCGTCGACGAGAGACCGTTATCCGGATACTGGGCCGTCGCCGCACTCGGGCTGAGGGTCGACCAAATCGAGGCGCCGCTCACCGGGAATCCAGTCGAGTCGACCACGGAGGCGCGGAGCCACCGCAGGAGGAACACGCTCCCGCCCGCGGCCAGCGGATCGTAGGCCGGCTGCCAGGTCGACTTGAGGACCGGGTCTTCCGATCGGTCGATCGTGACGGCGTACAGGTACGCGTTCGAGGTCCCGTCGACCCGAAGCGCATTGTGCAAGCCGACGACGTTGGAGAAGTCGACACCGATGTACGAGTCGTACGCGTAGAGGTTGCTTGAGGCGGTCAGGGCCACGTTGCCTTCAATCGGGCCCGTGGCGTTGCCGCTGCTCGCAGTCGTGTTCTCGTAGATCCGCTCGATTCGCGATCCGTAAAGGCTCGCAGTCGTGGACGCCCACGAGATGAGCGGGCTGTCGTCGTTGTCATCGTCGTATACCCCGAGGCCGAAGAGCTCGGACGACGAGAAACCGGTGATCGTCGAACCGGTCATGTCAATCGTCGCGCCGGTCGCGTTGAACCAACCGGGGAACTTCAGGATCGCTCCGTTCTTCATCGCGAAGTGACTGTTCGCTCCGGAGACGGTGAAGGCGAGCTTGAGGTACGGATTGATGGCGTCCGTCTGCGTCGTGACAATCGAGTGGTCAAGGACGAGTTCGCCGCCCGCGTTCACGTTGAGCGCATAGCCTTGATGCGAAGTGTCTTTGGCGAAGCTCAGGCCGCTGTTGATCAGCGTGAGGCTTCCGCCCGCGTTGATATTGATCGTGCCGTCGACGGTATACGGGGTCCCGGTGCCCGTGCACACCTGGGCCGTCGTGATCGTCCAGTCTCCGGTAATGACGCCACCGACCTGGTCGCACGTTCCGGCCCGCGCGGCCGGGCTCAGTGCGACGAAGGCGGCAAAGAGGCCACCCAGGGCGACGGACCAAACGATCAAACACGTCAGGGCCTTTGCATTCCGTTCGGATCGGCTAGACAACCCAAGACCTCCTGAGGTCGAGTCGGCCGAACGTATCCGGAGGACTACGACCGGTGGGCATGTTGCGCGGGCCATCCGGGGCCTCTTTATAAATAGGTTACCGCGCGATTATCTATCCCGATACGCACCTGTTCTCACACGAAAGAATAACGCCGGAATATGGAGGAAAACATTTTATCATTTCGTGAATATAGAAATGAGCAAAAGTCGATGAAAATGGACCAAAAAGTGCATGAAAAGCCGGATGGACGGAGGTCCCGCGCACGCTAGCGTCGCCCCGACCGCCGGCTCAAATCACTTTCTTCTTCATGACCTTCTTCACGCTCACCGGGGCCTTCTTTGCCTTGTCGTCATCGGACGCCATCCGGTGGCCGCACGCGTAGCACATGATCGCATCGGACGAGATCATCGTGCCGCAGGCGGGACAGGGAATCTCGGACTCGCCCTCCGTCTCGGAGGTTTCTTCCGCGGCCGTCTCATCCTGCAGACGGTGGCCGCACGCGTAGCACATGATCGCATCGGACGAGATCATCGTGCCGCAGGCGGGACACGCCATCTCCGATTCGCCGCCGGCAGCGGGCTCGGCTTGGACCACGACCTTCGCGACGGGTTTGGCCACCTGCACGACCGCGACGGGCATTTGGGCCGCGGGCTTCGCGGCCACGGGAGCCGGGTTGGACGGCACCGGTTGGGGCCGCAGTCCTGCCTGGGGTGCGGGCGTCGTCGGGACGACTTTCACGGAAACGGCAGGCATTGAAGCGGGAGCCCCCGCCATTGCCTTCATCGACTGTTCCTGGGCGAGCAGCGCCTTCTCGCGATCGAGGAGTCGCTTCCCTTCTTCCGCGATTTTCGCGCGGGCTGCCGCGAAGTTCTCTTCCTCGACGGCGAGCTTCCTCTCGCGCTCCATGAGCTCGCGGTTCCGACCGATCTGCGCATCGAGCGTCGCCTTCTGATCTTCGAGGAGCTTGACGATCTGCTCCTGCCGCGCGGCGATCTCGGTCTTGCGCGCCGCGATGTCTTTCGCGTGCGTGACCGCTTCCGTGTCGCGCCGACCAATCTCCTCGTCCCGCCTCACGAGGGAGTCGAGGCGTTTCGCGAGTTCCTGCTCCCGGGAGACGAGCGAGTTCTCTTTGGCGAGCACCTGTTGTCTCGTGGCCTCGAATTCCTGCTCCCGGTCCGCGATCGCCCGTTCACTCTGCTCCAGTTCCTTCTCGCGGGCGCGCATTCCTTTCTCCCGGCCGACGAGCGAATCCCGCTCGTCCGCGAGGGAGGTCCGCTCCTGGTCGAGGACCCGCCGGTCTTCCTCGATCTTGGACCCGTGTTCCTGGAGCGCGGCCTCGCGCTCTCGGAACTCCGCGTCCCGGGACTTCAGGCTTTCTTCGAGCTTTTTCAGTGCGTCCAGCGCGTCGAGGATTGATCCGTCGGCCATCTACGGTGCCCTCCGATGTTGGTGCATGGCGCCGAGCCTCCCAGGCGTCGGCGTGCAAACGTGTTTCATGAATTCCCTCCCGTCTCGAAGATCGGTCCGAGGACGGTCAGCCCGCCTTTCCGGACCTCGATCGCATGCTTCTCCATCGAGTGGTCGACCGATCGCATCTTCTCCACCTGGAGATACCGAACGAGCTTGCCGCGGGATCGGTCGAGGCCCAGAATCACGATGCCATCGACGAGAAACCCCTCGTTCCCGAGGAGCTGGCTCTCGCCGTTCGGCGCGCGCTCCATGACGACGAGGGAGGTGAGTTCGTTGTCGCGGAGCATCTTGAAGAAGTAGAACATCCGCTTTCGCATGTTGGTCGTGTTCTCCATGAGCGAGTAGAGCGCGCCGAGCGAATCGAGCGCGAAGAGCTTGAACTTGTGACCGTGCACCTTGCGGTAGTGGCCGATCATCCGCTCGATGAACGCCAAGTAGTCCGTCTGGTCCTCCGGGCCGACGACGGCGTCGATCTCCCGCAGATCCGTGAAGTCGCTGATCTGCATGTTCATCGAGAGCTCGACCCCGAGGGACTCCATGTTCCTCAGATGCGACTGGACCGTCTCCTCGAGCGTGGTGTACAGCCCGAACTCGCCGGTGTCCTTCAGGTAGCGCGACATGAGCGTGTAGCAGAAGGACGTCTTCATCGATCCCGGCGGGCCCGTCACGAGGATGACCTTCGGTGGGAGAATGTCGCTCCGAATCACTTTGTCCAGACCCTCGATTGCACTGCGAAATGCCATGGCCGCGCCGGATACGCATCACACGGGGGCAAGGCTCACTTAATCGTTTTGAGGTGATTATCTGGGCTGAGGACTTATCATTCTCTGAACTGAGTCCGGAAAGTCTTTGTACGCTGCTTCAAGATAGAAACGCGTCGACGAATTCGAGGTGTCGGCTTACGCCAGCGAAGGAAACGAAAGTCTGTCCCGTCTGTGACACACCGATCGACGCGAACGCGCGTGTGTGCCCTTCGTGCCAGACGGACCTCACCTTGTTCGACATCGGCGGAGGCCTCGACCCGACCGACACGCCCGTGAAAGACGGACGGAGCATCGACGAGATCCTGGCCTCGATCATGGAGGGCAAGGAGGACCACCGGGAAATCTTCGAAACGCTGAAGAACGTCGCCCGAGAAACGCCGGAATCGGCCGACGTCGACGCCGCCACGAAACCCCGGGCCGTGACGGAGGCCGTGGCCGATCTCGGCGAGCAGTTCCTGTGTCCCGTCTGCGAGACGCTCGTCTCGGCGGACGCGACCGTCTGTCCGGGTTGCGGGGCCGAATTCTCCGAGGGCGAGGCCACGGAGTACGAGTGTCCGGTCTGCAAGGCCTCGGTCCCGGCCGATGCGGATCTTTGCCCGAGCTGCGGAGTCCGCTTCGCCGAAGACCCGCAGACGGCGACGGCGCGGATGGGGAAGATCCGAGAACCGCCGCCGATCGTCGAGGCTGTCCGGACGGAGGCTCCTCCGACGCGGTCGTTCGCCACGCCCGCCGCCAGCGGCAAGCCGACGCGGTCTCCCCTCCAAAACCGGATCGACCAACTTCGCCGAACCCGACGGGAATCAGAACGCCGGATCCCGACGGGTGACCGAAAGCTCCTCTACCGCGAACTCCCCAAATTGGTGAACGAGGTGAAGCCCCTCCTGGTCTCCGCGAAGCGGATCGGGCTCGAGATCGAGGAGGGGAAGCGGATCATCAACGACGCGATCCAGGCCGGCAAGGGACGCGACATCGAACGCGCGGTCACGCTCATCGCGGAGGCGCGTCGAACGTTGGACGTCGCGTTTGTCGACTTCATCGGCGGACAGATCGACACTGTCTTGCAGGAGCTCCGAGCCGCCAAAGGGGACGCGGGCGTCCAGGCGGCCACGCCGAAGCTCCAGGAGGCCGTCGGCCGAATGGAGGCGGGCGACTACGACGCCGCGTGGGACCGGTTCCAAGGGGCGCTCGGGACGTTCCACACGGAGGCGAAAGACTTCCATGAGGCGCGCAAGATCATCGACGATGGCGATCGGACCGTGCGCGAGGTCCGGTCGATGGGCATGGACCTCCGCGACCCGGAGCGGCTCCTCCGGCAAGGGCGGGAGTCGCTCGACCGGCGGGATGTGGCAGGCGCCCTCCGGTTCGGGCAGCAGGCGCAGGAACGGATGAAGCGGGACGTGCCGGCGTTCGTCCAGGACCAGATGCGGAAGGCGCGGAACGAACTGTTGGACCTGAAGGTGCGCGGCAGCGACCTCTCTCGACCCATCGGCATCCTCAAAGAAGCGAGCGCCTACGTGAAGCGGGAGGCGTGGGGCGACGCGCTCCGGCAGATCCGCGAATTCCACAAGGCCGTTCAGGGCCTCGGCTAGCCCGCTCGCGATTACGGATAGCGGATCACTTCCATCTCCCGTTCGAGCACCTTGAGCTCCTGGTCTTTCAGGGTCGCAGGCCCGAGGGAGATGATGAACGCGTACCGGCTCTCGGAGATCGCGTCGAGCAGCCGCCGGACGAACATGAGGACGGCGTCGAACGAGTTGTTCGAGACGAGGTACTCGATCCCGTCCAGGAGGATCGCGCCTCGGGGCTGCTTCCCCATGAAGTCCTCGATCTCGTAGACGATCCGCTCCAGGGTCGGCGCGATCGTCTCTTCCGCCGACCCCTCGCGGTCCGTGAGCCACAGGACGCGCTCCGTCGGAAGGTCGTGCGCCTGCCGGACCCGTTTCGGGTTCGTCCGACTGATGACCAGGCCGCCGCCCCCGCCACCGAGGAAATCCGTCAAGAGTCGGAACGCCTTCGCAGGTCGTTCCTCCTCTATCAGGTAGCTGCGGCCTGGTGTGAGTTCGTGGTTCGCCGGCGCAGAGACTGTCGGCCGGGCCGTCTCCTCCGGCGCGATCCGCTCGGACACCGGCGACGCGATCGGTTCCGCGGACGGCTCGGCGGTCGCACCGGACAAGACTTCGCGGGCGAGATCCTGCGTGATCGGGCGATTCATCAACGAGGAGAACGCGACGACTCGGTTGAACGCCCCGCCGAGCTCTCGCACGTTGTTGTCGACGAGATTCGCGATGCACGTCAAGACTTCGCCTTCGATGGAGACATTCTCGTCGCGGGCGCGGTGTTCGAGGATGGTGACCCGCATCAAGAGGTCCGGAGGCTCGATGCCCGCGACGAGGCCCGATTCGAACCGGGAGACGAGGCGGTCGTCGAGGTTCGGGATCGCCTTTGGGGGCCGGTCGCTCGCCAGGACGAGCTGCTTCTCCTTGTCGTGTAGATCGTTGAACGTGTGGAACAGTTCCTCGTGAATCTCCGGCATACCGCTCAGGAACTGGATGTCGTCGATCATCAGGCAATCCATGCCACGAATGCGGTCTCGGAACGCGGAGAGGGTGCCGACCTCCTTCGCGTTCGCAAGGCTCGACGCGAACGCTTCGCAGGTCAGGTAGAGCACTTTCGATTCGTTCGCATGGGCCACGATGTAGTTCCCGATCGCGTGCAGGAGATGCGTCTTCCCGAGGCCCGGACCCGAGGTGATGAGGAGTGGATTGTATTCCTTCGCGGGCTGCTTCGCGACCGCGACCGCCGCGCCGTGCGCGAACCGGTTGCTCTCCCCGACGATGAACGACTCGAACGTGTATGTCTGGACGAGGTTCGTCGCCGCATCCCGGGCGGGCATCGATTCTTCGAGCACCTTCCGCGCGATGTCCTCGGTGGAATACGGACCGCCCTCGGGGCGGAGCGCCTGTTGCTGTTTCATCACGAGGTCCAGGACCTTCCGCGTCCGCGCCTGGGAGTCCCGGCCTCGCTCCATCTCGGCCTGGCGACGCGCCTCGATCTGGCGCAGGCTTTCCACGGCATCGCGGAGGCTCTCGACCTCCGTGTCGATGTCCGGGTGTCGCACGGGATCCTTGAGCTTCTCCCGGAGGATCGCGGCTCGCGACTCAAACCCGGACACATCGAGACCGGAGAGGATCTCGCCCACCGCCTCGGCCTTCTTGACCCCGTCGCGCATCGCGACGACGGACGCCGCGAGGATGGACGGCTCGGCATCGAGGTTCGAGTCGACGGAGGACACGTCGTACCCTCGGTCCTTCCACGACCGGATCTGCCTCTCGATCTCCGATCGTTCCATCGTCTGCGGGATCTTCGTCTTCTTGACGACCTTCGCGGGCCGCTCGAGGATCGCATCCGCGTATTCGCGGACGAGGCCGTCCATGTCCACGCGGGCATGGAGCTCCAAGACGCACGACTCGTCGTACGAGTCCTGCCACACCTTCTTCAGGGCGCTCCGCCCGCGGTCCTGGGTGCCGTCGCGATGGTACAGGCTGGCCTCCGGGTTTCCGCCGCGGAGGAGCACGATCCCTTCGGCCCGCTTCCCGGTCCCGCTCCGAACCGTCCGGACGTAGCCGGAGAACGAATACTTCTTCAGGTCGAGGAGCAGCTGCTTGAGCGCGTTAGGACCGCCCCGCGTGGTGCGGATGAGTTTTCCCTCTGGCAGGAGGAGGTCCTGAGGCGTGAGGCTCCCTCGGTGGCCCCGGCCCATTCCCGAGGTCCCTCTAAAAAGGTTCCAACCCAGTTTTCTCGTTTGAGAACGGGAGGCATGCGACGCGGCGGAGGACGCGCCCTCGCGATGCGAAAGGACTATTATGCTCCGGGATTTTGCGTCGTGTGCAGATGGCCCGGGACTTCTTCACGATGGATGATTTTGACCTCTCGGGCCGCACGGTCCTCCTGCGCGTGGACATCAACTCTCCGATCGATCCCGCGACCGGCGAGCTGCTGAACGACGCGCGGATCCGGGAGCATCTGACGACGATCCGCGAGCTCCGAGGTTCGAAGGTCGTGTTGCTCGCGCACCAGTCGCGACCGGGGAAAGACGACTTCACGACCCTCGAGGTCCACGCGGATCGGATCGGCGCGCTCCTCGGACGTCCCGTGCGGTATGTGCCGAGCCTCTTCGGCCGACCCGCGATCGATGCGATCGATGCGATGAACCTCGGAGACGTGATCGTCCTAGAGAACACGCGTTTTTACTCGGAGGAAGACGCGCTCGCGGACGCGAAACTCGACAAGATGGCGAAGACCCACATCGTGAGCCGGCTTGCGCCGCACGCGGACTACTTCGTCCTCGATGCGTTCGCCGCGGCCCACCGAGCGCAACCGAGCCTCGTCGGCTTTTGCGAGGTCCTCCCCTCCCTCGCCGGCCGGGTGATGGAGCGGGAGCTCACGATGCTCACCCAGGCGGTCCAGCAGCCCGAGCGGCCGAAGATCGCGCTCCTCGGCGGCGTGAAGGCGGACGACTCGATCGCCGTCGCGCGCCACATGCTCGAGAAAGACTTGGTCGACAGCGTGCTCACCTCGGGCGGCGTGGCGAACCTGTTCCTCGACGCCGCCGGAATCGACCCGGGCACGCCGACGACCGACTTCATGCGACGCGAGGTCGAGGACTACGAGGCCCACCGGGCGATGTGCAAGGAACTCCTCGCGCGATTCCCCGGGCGAATCTCTCGGCCGACGGACGTCGTCCTCAACGACGAGGGTGAGCGAAGGCCGGTCCCGGTGTCCGCCCTCCCGGCGAAGTGGCCCGTGTACGACATCGGGCTGGACACGATCGCCCACTACGTCGAGGAGATTCACCGCGCGAAGACGATTTTCTTCAACGGTCCCGCAGGCGTCTTCGAACTCGACCCGTTCTCGGTCGGCACGCGGGAGTTACTCACTGCAATCGCCGAAGCGGACGGCTTCTCGATCGTCGGTGGCGGACACACGGTCGCAGCGGTCGAACAACTCGGACTCTCGGACCGAATTGATCACGTGAGCACGGGAGGGGGCGCCCTCATCAACTTCCTGGCGGGAAAGGAGCTCCCGCTCGTGACCGCGTTGAAGCATTCGTACAAGAAGTTCGCGCAGACGAAGAAGTGAATGGCCGAGCGTCGGCCGCCAATCCGATATATACGCGGAGGGCTTGGCCTTCCGATGTTCCGGGTGCGGAGGCCGCCGGAATGGGGCGTGGAACCGGTCCCGCATGGGTTGCGGGTCCTCCGGACCTTCGATCTGTTTGTCCTCTGGTCGAGCCTCGGGATCGGGCTGCTGGTCCTCGCGGCCGGCACGCTGCTCATCGGAGTGGGCGGCTTCGGATTTGGGCTGACCCTCGGCGAGTCCGCGATTGTCGCGCTCCTCGGTTCCGTCCTGGGGAGCCTGATGCTCGCGGCCGCCGCCCACCACGGGAGCCGCGCCGGCGTCCCGACGATGGTGAGCCTCCGTCCCATCCTCGGTCGTCGAGGCTCCTACATCCCGACGGCCCTGAATGTGTTCCAACTCCTGGGCTGGGCGACGTTCGAACTGCTCGTGATGGGAATCGCTGCGGCGACCCTCACCGGGAACGTGTTCGGACCGTCCACGCAGCTCTTGTTCATCCCGCTCTTCGGAGCGGTTGTCGCGGCCCTGGCCCTCGGAGGTCCGCTCGCGGTCATCCGGGCGTGGCTTGAAAAGTTCGCGATCTGGCTCGTCTATGCGTCGACGGCCGCGATCGGAATCGCGCTCATCTGGAAAGGCCCCGACCTCGGCCTGCGGTACGCGCCGTTCTCGGGGACGACGTCCCTCCTCTTGGCCCTCGACCTCGTGATCGCGATGCCGATTTCTTGGTGGCCGTTGATCTCGGACTACAACCGCTTCGCGCGGTCCTCGAAGGACTCGTGGGTCGGGACCACCGCGGGCTACACCATCGCGAACACCGTCTTCTACATGCTCGGTGCCGGCCTCATGGCCCTGGGGATCGCCTCCGGTCAGCCGAATTTTCTGGCGGTCATCGGCTTGCTCGGCCTCGGCGCGTTCCCGTTGTTGATCATCCTCGTCGACGAAACGGACAATGCATTTGCCAACGTCTACTCGACCGCGGTTTCGATCCAGAACCTGGCGCCGAAAAGACGTCAACTTGGCTTCATCGTCGCCGCGACCCTGATCGCGATGGCTGGGGCCGCATTCCTCTGGAGTCGGGGCGAAGGCATCGGAGGCTCCTACGAGGGGTTCCTCTTCCTGATCGGCGGGCTGTTCGCGCCGCTTCTCGGAGTCGTCATCGCGGATTCGTTCGTGGTGCGACGAGGGACCTACGCGGCGGAGGAATTCTTTGACGGCGCGCGACCTTGGCGATGGTCGGCGTTCGCAAGCTGGGTTCCGGGGGCCGCCCTGTACTTCGTGATCGTGATCTTCGCACTTCCGGTCGGCGCGACCCTCCCTTCGTTTGCCCTCGCAGCCGGCCTTCAGGTCGTCTTCTCGCGGCTCGAGTCGTCGCTCACGCGGCCGACGTCGGCGGCTTCGGGCGGCGATCCGTGAGCTGGCACCGAGCCGGCGCTCAGGACTCCCACGCAACGATGACCTGGGGCAACGGGGCCACGGTCCCGTCACTCCGGGTGTACGTCGTCAGCGTGTCATCCGTGAAGATGATCGCTGCCTTGCCACTCTGCAGATTGATCGCGACCTCGAACAGATCGAGCAGGTTGCGGGTGCCCCGGGCACAGCCGGTGCCAAAGGTACAGATCACCCCGACGTGATTCGCGTGCGCAGACACGGTCGTCTGGACGAAGTGCGAACCGTCGTCGGTGGTCTGGGCCATGTACGTGTTCCAGACCGCCGCGGGATCGTCCTTGCTCGACGCCGTGGTACCGTAGTACACGACATCGACCTTGCCGGCAAACGCCGCGACCCATGGGAAGACCGCCGTTGCCGCAGAACCGCTGTTCACGGCGACGGCCGAAGTCCAACTCGACCCGTGGTCGGACGACGCCGCGAACCACACCGTGTGAGCATCGGACCACGAGGCGTACGCCTTCCCGCTCGCCGGGTCGACCGCGAGGGCCGGGAAGACGTTGTTGAGCGGGTTGTTGACCGGCGCATGGGACACGATCGTCGGAACCCAAGTCAAGCCCTTGTCGATGCTGCGGGAGACCACGATGTTGTTGAAGTTCGCGCTCGTCGCCTTCTGGTGGCCACCTTGTCCGGCCGCGTATACCGCGAACACGCTGTGCGTGGTCGGGTCCGCGACGATCGGACCTTGGTCGTTGTTGAACGTCGACATCGCGGTCAGGCCGCCCTGGCCTGTAATCGGATCGGCCACCCGGGTCCATGTGAAGCCGTCATCGTCCGATCGTTGCACGTGAATCCCCGTGCTCGAGCCGCTGTCGTGATACGAGATATAGACGGTCACGCCGTCGGACGTGATCCACGGCCGGTCGGCTTGGGTCGTGTCGATGATCTGCGCCTTGCAGTTCGCGAAGTTGTTGGATACGTCCGCGTTTCCGCATGTGATTGCCGAGACGCCGAACCGGGCGGCGGTGAACGGCGGGTTGACCAAGGCGATCAGGGAGGTGAAGTGGAGCGTGCCGGTGGAACCGATGTCGACGTCTGCGTCCTCGCCTCCCAACTGTCCCGAGACGATCCCGTTGTCCGGTATTCCCTGGAAGGCGGGGGATCCGCCGAACGAGGTTTTCCAGACGTTCGTCCCGAACGTGATCCACGAGAGCGACGTGAAGACGGTGGTCCCGTCCGGACCGATCGTCACGGCAGGTTCGCTGCTTCCGCTGTCCAACAGCAACGCGGTGTTCGAGAATGTGGTCGTCGAGGCGGTGCTACCCGGTTTCGCGGCGCTGACCGACGAAACGAGCAACGAAAGCGCCACGGCGAAACCGATCAGTCCAATCAACTTGTATCCCATGACAATGCCCTCCTCCGGGCGGCAGGGCGAAGGGAAATGCTCGCCAAATACCTTTCCCCAAGAGGATCCAGACGAGACTTGCGTTATCGGAAATGAGACCCGCAAGTTCAATCCGAATCGCAAACGGCGGCGCAACTCCGACGCTGGGAGTCCGTTCATGCGCACTGCGTGTTCAGAGCCCGACCAACTGGATTCGGTGGGTGAATCCCCACTCCGCGACCACGCGTTGGACGGCGGGCTCGCAGGCTTTCGGAATGCCGAGGACGAGCTTGTATTCGGAGGGGAGGCCGCCGCAATAGTTCAGCAGCTGCTCCTTCGTATCCTGCGATGGAAAATCCCCACAGAGTTTTGCTTCGCCGTAAACGATCTTTGCGAAGTAGTCTGCCTGAACATCCGGAACCATGTCGGCGACCGGATCGGCGGGCGTCTTGACATTCGAGAGACCCTGGGTTGTGAACCAGGCGGCGAGAGCCTCGCGCATTCGTTCATGCTCGGCACCCTCGGTTTTCCCAACCATACAGTCGACAAGCCAACGGCTCCACCATAAAGCTATCCGGGAGGGCGCCGAAGGCTCGGCCTCGAGCACCGCGGTTGCAATGAAACTGGCCGGAGCGCTTAAGGTTCGGGAGAAGGTGTCGCACCTATGGTCAAGATTATCTCGCCGGTGACGCAGCGCCAAGTGGAAGCAGAGCAGATCGATTTTGAGGCCAAAACCGAACCTTGGTCCACGTACGAATTGACGGATGGCACGACCTTGAAGGTCCGGGTGATCCTGACCGGCGTCTTGCGGATCGAAGGCGAGTACGATCAGAGCGGCAACCCGATCTACGTCGTCTCGAGCCAGACCGTGATCCAAGCAAACGCGCCGAAA
>Ga0209690_1000180_pt1 | contig 31535 bp, 25 predicted proteins | sample GraSoiAngelo_150_FD_186164 | JGI IMG/M metagenome (GOLD analysis project Ga0209690, IMG submission 186164) | Grasslands soil microbial communities from the Angelo Coastal Reserve, California, USA - 14_1009_09_40cm (SPAdes) (version 2) | ecosystem: Environmental > Terrestrial > Soil > Grasslands ... | reverse complement strand
CGAAACGGGCCGGCGCATTCGTCCGCGGACGCGCGGCGGGCGCGGGCCAGGCCGGCGGTCCCGCCGGGACGTTCTCCCAGTCCGGCCCAGGCCGCCCGGCAGGTGGGTCCGCCTTCCGCGCCGGGTCGTCATCGCCGTGGTGGTCCGCCGGCTGTCCGTTTCGCTGCTGGTTCAGGATCTCGCGATCCTCCGCGCGCGCGGCGCAGAACCTCTGCAGCGCCCAAAAAGTCCAGACCAGCGGCATCGCGTAGTGGTCTGCCCAGCCGGAGTTCTTCTGTCCCTTCTTGGGCCACGGCGAAGCGATCGCCCCCGCTGCGATCCATTCCTGCTCGTGCGCGTAGATGGTGCGCTCGACGTTCGCGTTCGCCTCGGAGAAATGGACGCTGATCCGGGCGGGGCTCGCGCCGTCGTTGTCCCTGAAGTCGTCGAATTCGCGGGGATCCTCCGGTCTCCCGGCGCCGCCCGCGTGCGGCTTCGTCGCGCCGTAGCCCGCTCCGTACGACTGGATGAGCTGCGCGGACTCGGCCTGCCCGCCGCCGCCCCCGCCCTTGAACATGGCGTAGACGGCGGTCTTCGGGTTGTTCTTGAGACCCATGCGGGCGATGGCGGCCAGCCCTTCGTTCGCGCAAGTGTCGGCAAACCCGAGCGCGCGCAGCTGGTGCGTCCCACCGTCCTTGTCCTTGAACTCTCCGTGCTCCTTGGCGACCTTGTACAACCCGTTGCTGCCATCGCAGCCGGCGCCGCTGTGGCCGGCCAGGATCACCTCGTCGGGATCGATCTCGAACCCCGCGTTCAGGCTCGCGAGCTCCTCTGCCACGCGCTGGACGAGCTTGCCCAGGTCGAATACGCGCCAGAGGTGGGTGGAGGACTTGTTGTCGTGCGCAGTAGGCGCGGCGACCGCGATCGGCCGCACCTTGCCGCCGTCGACGAGCGCCCTGGCCAGATGGCCGAGGTGGCAGCCGAACGGGTGGGTGGCGAAATCCGATTGAAGCTGCGGGTAATCGCAGTCCATCCCCTCCAGCTTGGTGGGGGCGATGCCGTGGAGGAAGACAAGCAGCGGCACCTTCTTCGCGAAGGGCGCGGCCGGATGCGCCCACAGGCGCGCGTCCTTCTTCCCCTTGTTGTCGTACTCGAACAGGTGGCCCGCGTCGAAGAGCGGATCGCCCGCGTTGCCGGCCGGCGCCTCCGCGGGCGCCACGTACGAGGTGTTCTGATCGTGCTGCGCCTGGTGCGCGTCGTCGTCCTGCTTCTTCTCTTCGGACGCGGGCTTCGGGGGATTGGGCTTCTTCCCCTTCGCGAGCTGGGCCAGCACCGTCGAGTGGAACAAGGTGTACTGCACCGATCCGCCGGCCGCGCCGACGAGCGAGAGGAGATTTCCCCACGGAGACGACGGGCCACTGCCGCCCCAGACGAGCTGCGCGCCCTTGTCGAGACGGCGCGGCGAATCCGCGGCCTCGCCGGGTGCGATCTGCACCGGGACGGCGCTCGCGTCGCCTTCGACGATGGTGTGGCCCTCTTCGGTCTTCGCCATCCGCTACTCTCCGCCCGCCCACCAGTACGACTCGGGCTGGGTGATGGTGTCGATGAACCGCTTCGCTTTGTCCGCCGTCTTGTAGTCGCTCTTGTTCCAGTGGTCGCGCTGACTCTTCTTCGCGTCCGGACCCGGTTCGGGGGTGAAGATCTTCGCATCGAGAGCGATGCGCACATACCCGGCCGCCGCTGCCTCGTTGCCGGGCGCGGGAGAGCCTCTCCAGCCGGTCTTCGGGTCGGGTAGACCCTTGCCTTGCTCGATCCGTTTTCCCTTTTCGCTGCCGTCGGCGATCGCCCAGTGATTCGCCAGGACGTTGCCCGGGTCGACGATGAGCAGCTTCCCGTCGGAGATGCCCTGGATGCAGACGAAGTGTCCGGGCATGCACACGACGAGCGGGCCTTTCGCGAGCGCCTTCTTCACCGCGGCCAGCCGGTCCTTGCCGAGCGACAGCTTCGCGGCGCCCTGGGGCATCCTCAGCGCCTTCTCCGCCGCCTCCCTCAGCTTCGCGTGATCGACCTTGCCGCCCTTCGCTGCCACCTGACCCTTCAGCTCAGGCCAGAACCCCTCGCACATGCGCGGTGGATACCAGTCCGCCGGGATTCGGGAGTCGGTTGCCGCCGGGAAGTCGAACTTGCCGGCCGTGGCCGGATTGTCCTCGGCGATCCACCGCAGCACGGCCGCGATGGAGCTCGGGTGGCAGCCCGAGTTCTGCCAGGTGGAGTCGTTGTCGTGCAGCGGCTTGCTGCCCCAGCGCTTCTCCCACTGCGGCAGCATGCGCAAGTGAGGCGTGCAGAGCGCGTCGCCCGCCACCGGCGGTCCGTCCTGCGGAGGCGCCGCGCCGAGCCCGGGCTTGTCGCACCAGCCGCGGATCTTCCCTTCCGGGACGAGTCGCTTGCTCCCGCCCTGGCCGTCCTTCAGCTTGAAGGCGTAGCTGCCGTTGCACAGGTTCCAGGCGTCCTTCGGATCCTCGTCGTGCCCGGGATTCAGCGACGCGCGCAGGTCGAGCGAGAGCTTGTTGCCGTCCTTGTCGACGAAGCAGGCGAACAGCGTATCGTTCCATCCGCCGCGCTTCGGTGAGCGGTAGCAGAGGTCCTGCAGGTCCTGGACACCCACCAGGTTCACCGCGCCCTTGCCGTCCTTCCACTGCCCGCCCCGGTCGGCCACGACCTTCTTGAGCACTTCGTACCGCTCAGCGGGGTCTGCGGGCAGGAGCGCGGCGCTGAGCTGCGTCCCAGGCGCCGGCGCGTCGCCGGGGTGCTCCGTGTGCCCGGTACGCGTCCCCAGGTCGTCGAGGTGCGACCAGCCCGCGAACTTGTCGGGTACGTCCTCGACGCGGACGATCTGGACCGCTCCCTGATCCTTGCCTCCCTCGGCCATCGGTCCCAGGAGCCGGCCGCCGCCCAGCCAGATCATCGGGTGCTGCGTGCTTTTGCGCTCGTGGTCGCCCGCGCCGAACCAGGCCAGGTCACCGGGAAGGATCCCGCCTGGAGGGTTCTTCGGATCCGAGCCGGAGGGCGGGTAGAGGCCAGCGAGCACCTCGGCCGTCACCTCGTCGTCGGCGTTGAACGCGCCGACGCGCTTCAGGCACAACCCGACCAGCCCGGATCCATCCAGCCCCTGGCCGGGCTTGTCGCTCCCCGCCTTGTACGGGACGCCGAGGAAGGACATCGCGGCGTGGAGGAACTCGTCACGCTTGCCGTCGGCCGTCGGCGAGGGCGGCGCCGAGATCGCGGGGCTGGTCGGGATCGGCTCGCCTGGCTTGCGCACCGACAGCGCGATGCGTCCGGGCCGCGGCCCGATGCGCAGCCGCACGGTCCGCGCGTCGACCTGCACCGGCGGAGGCAGCGGCTCCGGCGGAGGCTCCGCGCGCACGGGCAGAGCTGCCGCCGGCGCGCTCTTCTTGGCCGGCTCCTTCGCCGCCGGCGTCTGGGGCTTTTTCGCGGGCTTCTTCACCGGCGCAACGCCCTCGGCGGGATTGTTGAAGCAGTCTCCGACCGACAGCGTCGCGTAGCGGATGATCTTGTCCCAGTCGACGTACGGTCCCAGGTCGTCGCGGTTGCCCGGATTGATGTTGACGTGGTGGCAGATTCCCCGGAAGCGAGGCACGTCCTTTTGCAGGTCGAATCCCTCGAAGCGGTGCTCCTCGGGAAGGATCATCTTCGGGATGTGGTGCTTGTGGCAGATCGCCTTGAGGAGCTTCCCGACCGCCACGTACTGCGCCTCGGTCCAGGTCGCCCAGTACTTCTCGGTCGGTCCGCGCCACTGCTTCTCGACGTAGGCGTCCTTGTCGTCGGTCGTGCAGTATGGAGCGCCGTACTTGTGCGTCTTGTTTCCTTCGCCGTGGAGGATGCCGTCCTTGAGCAGCAGCTTGCCGATGTTGTCCACCTCGATGCCCACCGTCGGCGTGCTGAAAGGCGGGGCGTGGTTCACCTTGTACTCGGTGTCCACGAATCGGTAGACGTTTCCGTCGCGCCCGATCATGAAGTGGATGCTGATGAAGCCGCGGTCGCCCATCAGCGTGCCGAGATTGCCGAATCCCGAGGTGTGGTGCAGGACGACGGCCCGCTTGGGCGTTTCCTCCATGTGGCAGAAGCTGCTCATCGGGTGACCCTTGCGCGTGCAGAAGCGCACGGTGAGCGGCGAGTCGCCGGGGAGCTCCCACTCTTCGGGCACGTAACTGAACTCGTTGCCGTCATCCAGCTTGCCCGTGGACGCCCCGCGCCTGGCCCAGCGCTCGTTCACCACGGGGAGCTGCAGCTTGAGGGGCTTCATGAGGCGGCCTTCACTGGCACGGGCTCGAGGCCCATGATCTGCGCGTAGGTCGCCCGCTTCCGGAGCTTGATCACCGCGCCCGGCGCGAGGGGGCCGAGCGGCGTTCCGGCCGGCACGAACGCGATCAGCGCGACGTGATCGCCGTGGCGGCCCTTGAAGTCCAGCTTCCAGTGCGCCTCGTAGGACATGCCGCAGACGTGTCCCCAGCCGACCAGCCCGTCCCGGTCGACCTGCGCCTCGGGAACGGCGTCGTTGCCGTCCTTCGCGCGCGTGTTGCCGCTCGGTCCGTAGTCCTCCATCGAGCAGACCACCGCGTTCCCGTTCTGCGGGTTGATCACCACCACGCGCAGGTTCACTCCGCGCGCGACCGCCGCGGGCGCGCCGGAGTGGCCGCCGTGGTACGGGTAGACCGTCTGATCTCCCGACTTCGCGCGCATCGTCAGGGAGACGTACCAGCGCTCGCGCTCCTCGTCGTCCTTCCCCCGCACGACGGTCTGCAGGAAGCACTTCGACTTGTCGTGCCGCACGCCGTTGCAGACGCCCAGCGCCGAGTAGCAGTGCACCGCGACGATGGGGAGCCTGGCCGGCTCGGGCACGGCCGTCCGGCACAGGTTGCGTCCCTTGTCCGCCGCGACGTTCGGGTCGGCCTTCACGTTCTGGCAGGAGCGCAGGTTCGCGGTGCGGATCTCCTCGGTGCAGCCGGTCTTCTTGCCCGCGTCGCAGACCGCCTTCTTGCAGTCCTGCGCGCAGACGCCGACGGTCATGCCGTTGTCGCGGAAGAACGCCTCCTCGGGCTTCGCGAACAGGTCCTTGACCGGCGCGTCCGGGTAGAGGGCCAGCAGCGCGGCTTTCTGCTGCTCGAGCGCCCGGGCCGCGCTCAGGTGCTCCTGGGCCTCGGTGGCGAGGTGCATCTCGCGCACGATGCCGCCCACGTACATCTCGTCGCCGCCATCCGATACCACCCGCTGCGCCACCTCGCCCGAGAGCTGCGCCACCTTGCGCGTCTGCGGCTCCTTGCCGTCCTTGGTGCGGTGCCGATCGATGGTGCCGCCGCGATCGATCTCCGTGTACGCGTAGACGACGTGCGCGCCCTCGGGCACCTCCTCGGGAGGAGGCGGGGGCGCGTCGTGGATCCGCCCTTCCGGGTAGACGGCGATGGCCTGGTCGCGCAACGAGAACTCGTGGCTGCCCGTCTTCAGCTTCACGTACACGGGCCGGGTGGTGTTGAGGAGGTCGTGGTCGGAGACGAGCTGGTGCGGGTCGAAGGAGACCGAGAAGCCGCCGTTGGCCACCTTCACCTTCTCGCCATGCAGCTCTACGTCGTGCTCGGGCGCGCCGGTTCCAAGGATGGCGAAGAAGCGGACGTCGAGCTCCGCCCCGTCGTCGATGCTGGCCACCCGGCCGGCGAAGACGGGGTGATCGTTGAGGTGCGCGACCCGCGCCGACCAGGACGCCTGCACGGAAGGACCTCGCTGCCCGCCCGCGGCTCCCGGGGCTCCGGGGTCGGCCTCCAGGTTGTGCTCCCCGTCCCAGATGGACCACAGGTACGCGAGCTCGCCGCCGACGTGGGTCTGGATGGCCTCCAGCTTGCCGTCGTCCTTGCGATAGACGATGCGCTCGACGGTCAGCCGCGTCCCCGGCTCCAGGGCGCGGACGCGCTTCTGCAGCTTGAAGCCGCGCTCGTTCCACTCCTGGAAGAGCCCGGGCGATTGGCCCTGCCGCACCCGCATGGCGAGGCCGAGCCGCGCCTCGGGCAAGAAGTCGGTGCCGTTGAACGCCTGGTCTCCGGGCGGCGTGCCCGGCATCAGCGTGCGCGCCGCGCCGGATTCGTTGAGCACCGCGACCAGCTCGCCCTTGTCACCGAGCGCATCCTTGGCGACGGATATCTCGACGTCCTTGCCGGTCACCTTCCGGAAGGGAACCAGGAGCTGGCCTCCGGCATCGGTGCGATCCTTGAGGATCTGCTGCCCGTCCGACCTGACGGTGACCTCCACCTCCGCCAGCGGACCCTTCGAGTCGCGCAGCATCAGGACGACGTCGTCCTGCGGCCGCATCGAGGGTTCCTCGGCGGCGGGCTCTGGATCGTCGTGGTCCTGCGCGAGGCCGACGTGCGCCATCAGGCGGAGCGCGGTGACCGGGTGCACGAAGACGGCGACGCCGTCCTTGGGAAAGTCGTCGGCGGACGCCAGCTCGTCCCAGAAGAGGAACGCCTTGACGTTCTTCTTTAACTCGGTGCGCTCGGCATCGGTATGGGACTTGTAGCGCTCGAGCGCGACCATCTTGTCGACGTCCAGCTTGAACTCGCACAAGCCCTTCGCGGCCTGGTAACGGGACCGCCAGGAATTCGTCGGCGTCCGGTAGAACGAAGTGAGGTCCCCGGAGGCCAGGATGCCCTGCGGCACCTTGGCTAGATGCTGCTTGTCGGGATCCAGCGCCTGCACCAGCTGCTGCGTCTGCTCGTGGGTGCCGGCTTCGTGCGCGGTGAGGTCCAGGCTCGCGAGCTTCACCTCGTCCTTCGCGCCGTACTCCGCCTTGGGCAGCGAGCCGGTCGGCAGCACCGGATCCTTGGAGAACACCGACCAGTGGAACTGCGGCATGCCGAGGTACGTGCCCGCGATCCCGACGACCTCGCCGGCTTCCACGCTCCAGCGATGTTTTCCGTCCTGCTTGTCCGCGTCGAGCACCGCCACCTTGCCGTCGCGCAGCGCCTTGACGGCGGCGCTGTTCTTCGCCGCCACGTCGAGGTCGAAGTCCGCCCACGGGGACAGCTCGCGCGCCGCGCCGTCTCCGTCCTGCAGGGTGGCGCGGATCCACCCGCCGTCGAGCTTCACGTAGAGCGCGTGGTCCTCCGAGAGCCGATCCTTCTCCTCGTAGACGCCCGGCTTGACCGTGGTCTTCGGGTCGGCGTTCACCGGCGAGAAGCGGCCCTTGTCGGCCTCCTTCCAGGTGGCGATCTCCTCGGACACGCGCCACTTGGGCTTGCGCGCCTCACCGCCGCCCATCGCGGCGATGAGCAGACGGCGCAGCCACCCCGCGGCGCGGTCGGGATGGAGCGGCTCCCGCTGCACGTGCAGGACGAGGCTGTACAGCGCCTTGCCGCCGTCGATCGGATGCCGCAGCAGGACGAATCCCGTATCGCCCCACGGATGCTCGCCCGGAGCGACCGAGATGCGCGCCGCCACCACTTCGGCGCGCGCGATGGCGCGGATCGGGGTAGCATGATCCACCAGGAAATGCGCGCCGCAATGGAACGAGGCGCTGTCCGCGAGCGGGAAGTACCCGCCCGCGCCCCGCTCGGAGGAGTGGTAGAGCGCGACGAGCGCCTCGGCGGACGCGCTCGCCGAGCCGTTCACCTCGAAGGGCAGCGACGTGCCGCCGGCGGCGGGCGGCGCGGGCGGCTTGGGGCCCTTATCCGTTCTTGCCTGCGGGGTCGGATCGAGCAGGTGGACGAGGTCGGCGCCGTCCTTCACGGCCTGGTCGGACACCACGAGATAGCGGCCGATCTTGTCGTGCTCCATGTAGCTGAGGAGCCGCTTCCCGGGCTTGTCCGGGTGCGGCTCGAGAAGCCGCGAGGCGCGCACCCAGTACTCCGAGAACGAGCTGGGATGCCGCTGGACCAACGCCCAGTTCCGCTTCCCCAACAGGTCGTCGTGGGGGCTCGTCGGATCGTTGATGCGCAGCCACAGCTCGCCTTCCAGCTTCTTGAAGCCGGAGACGCAGACGATGTGCCCGCCGTTCTTGCTGGTGGACAGGCGGCAGTAGAGGACCACCGGATTGTTGCTCCGGATCGCGTCCAGCAGCGGAGCGAAGCGCTTCTCCACGCTGGCCCGGTCGGTCTCGATCTTTTCCTGCGCGCTCCGCTGCAGGTACCCCTCGGTGTGCTTCCACCCGGCCACCTCGAAGATCTGCGCCGGCGCGCAGCGGCCCGTGGCGGTGATTCCCGCGATCGCGTCCGCGTGCGCTCCGCCCAGGAAGCGCAGGTTCTCTTTCAGCTTGCCGTTCGCGCCCGGGCCCGGGTCGCCCGTCTTGTGTCCCACATACTCGGAGGTCTTGCCCTGCGCCTTGCAGTAGTAAGCGTGGACCATCGCGGCTGCCGCGCGGCCGCACCACATCCAGCTCTGGACCTGGCCGTTGTACTGGGCGAGACGGGGAACGTCGAGCCAGCGTCCCTCGGACCCGAGCCGGTCTGCCTGCGCCATCCGATCCGGCGTCCGGATCGTGTCGTCAGGCTTCAAGGGCAACGTGGGCTTCACCGCGCTCCCTCGCGCGAGACGCAGCACGCCGCGTTCGTCACCTGGCGTCCCCCCCGGATCACCACCTGACCTGCTTTGTAGTTTACCTGATTCCGAGCGACCTGTGGAGTGGGCACGAACGGCTTCTGCAGCACCCGCACCGACGGCGCCGGGCGATCAGCTTCTCGTGCCGTGCAGCTCGGAACGGGGCGCCGGCGGCACACGCTCTGCAGGCACGTCCAGCGTGACCGGCAGGTAGACCTTGAAGGTCGCGCCCTTGCCGGGCTCGCTGTACACCCAGATCGACCCCGCGCTCTGCTTCACGATGCCGAACGCGGTGGAGAGGCCCAGCCCGGTCCCCTTGCCCGTCTCCTTGGTGGTGAAGAAAGGCTCGAAGATGCGCGCGAGCGTCTCCTTGTCCATCCCGATCCCCGTGTCGCTGACCGCGAGCATCACGTGGGCGCCCGGCCGCACGCCGAGGTGCTCGGAGACGAATTTCTCGTCCAGCTCCACGTTCGCGGTCTCGATGGTGAGCTTGCCGCCGGTCGGCATCGCGTCGCGCGCGTTCACCACCAGATTCATGACCACTTGCTCGATCTGCGCCGGGTCGACGCGCACCCTGCCCAGACGTGGCGCGCAGCGCAGCTCGAGCTCGACGTTCTCCCCTACGAGGCGCTGCAGCATCCGGCGCATGGCTTGCACCACCTCGTTCAAGTCGACCACGCGCGGCTGCAGCACCTGCTTCCGGCTGAACGCGAGGAGTTGCCGGATCAGCCCGGCGGCGCGCTCGCCCGCGCGCCGGACCTCCTCCAGGTCGCTCCGGAACGGGCTGTCCTGTTCCACCCGGTCGAGCATCAGGTCGCAGTAGCTGAGCACGACGCTGAGCACGTTGTTGAAGTCGTGGGCGATCCCCCCGGCGAGGCGGCCGATGGCCTCCATCTTCTGCGCCTGCCTCAGCTGCTGCTCGGTGCGCTGCAGCGCGTCCTCGGCGCGGAACCGTTCCGCGATCTCGAGCTGCAGCTCGTCGGTGCGTTGCGCCACCCTCCGCTCCAGCTCCTCGTGCGAGGCACGCAGGGTCTCCTGCGCGCGCTTCATCTCCGTGATGTCCACCGAGATCCCCAGCACGTGCCTGGCCTCGCCACGGTCATCGAGGAGGGGGATCTTGCGGGTGTGCAGCCAGCGCGTCCCGCGGGGCGTCTGGACCGGCTCCTCCGCGATGTCCTGGATCGTCTTGCGCCGCAGCACCTCGCGATCGTTGGCGACGAACGAATCCGCCTGCTCCTTGGGAAAGAAGTCGTGGTCGCGCTTGCCGATCAGCTCGGCCCGCGGCAGGCCGATGAGCGCCTCCCCCTCGCGATTGAACCACTCGAAGCGGAGCTCGCGCGCATCCTTCACGAACATCATCGCGGGCAGGTTCTCCAGCAACGACTCGAGGAAGCGGCTCATCCTCCGGGCGCCGGAATCGCCGCAGAAGGGCTGCTCCACCCTCTCGAACACGATCACCACCGAGCGCTCGGGCCCGGGAAAAGCGCCGACGTTGAAGCTTCGTTCCCCGCCCGCGCCGGGAACCGTGACCGCGCCGACGGTCCGCGCCTTGCGCGTCTTGCAGACCTGGACGTACGTGCGCAGGCGGGTGGGGACGATCCAGGGCAGCGCCTCGCCGATCTTCCTGCCGATCGACCGGCGCAGGTCGACGCCGGTCAACTCGCATGCGGCGGGATTCGCGTACGACAGGCGGAGCGAGGACTCGTCGCCGCCTTCGTCCATCTCCAAGGCCACGAACCCCAGTGGCGCGGAATCGAGGATTGCCTGGCACAAGCCACCGTCCGCCATCGCTGCTCCCTCGCCCGCCTGGGCATCGGCGGGAAGCTGCGAGAACCTCCTCGAACGCTATTTCGCAGGAAGGGGCAGGCAAAGGGGGGACGAGCCGCCTGGCAGGCGCAGCGCCCTCTCTTGTCAGCGCAGGCGTCCACGCGGTGGTCGCGGAACGCGCGAGCAGGTACGCCGGCGCTACGCGGCGCGTTGCACGGTGTACTCGGCGATCTCGCGCAGCGCCTGGGCAACGCGTGCCGGGAATGGCGAGCCGTGCAGCGCGCGCACCGCCTCGCCACGCAGCCGCTCCGCATCCTCGCGACACGACTGCACGGCGCCGCTGCGCAGCAGCACGTCCCGCAGCGCAGCCGCTTCCGCTTCGCCGAGATCACGCTTGCCCAATCCGGCGCGCAGGAGGGCCGCGTCGCGCGGATCGGCGGCCTCCAACGCGCGCGCGACGAGGAGCGTCCGCTTCCCCTCGCGCAGATCGCTGGCGTTGGGCTTGCCGGTGACCTCGGGCGAGCCGAAGGTGCCGAGCAGATCGTCGGCGATCTGGAACGCCAGTCCTAGCGGGCGCGCGAAACGCTCCAAAGCGTCGAGGAGCGCCTCGCTCGCGCCAGCGAGCAACCCCCCGAGCCGCAGCGGCAGCTCGAAGCTGTAGCCGCCGGTCTTCATGCGCTGCACGGCGAGCACCTCGCTCGTGGAAAGGTCCCCACCGAAAGGAGCTGCCAGGTCCTGCATCTGCCCGACGGTGACGTCCTGGAGAGCACGCGCGAGCAGCCGTCCCGCCGCCGCCGTGCGCTCCGCCGGCACGGGCGCGCCGAGCACCAGCTCGAGCGCCCACGCCTCGCAGAGCGATCCGAGCAGCACCGCGAGGCTCGCTCCGAGGTGCGCGGATCCCGTCGCGCGCTGGAGCGCCGAGTGCACCGTGGGGCCGCCCCGGCGCACGTCGTCCCGGTCCATGAAGTCGTCGTGCACCAGGAGGTACGCGTGCAGGAGCTCCATCCCCACCGACGGATCGAGGGCCCAGGCGCGCTCGCCGCCCGCGGCCTCGCATCCCAGCACGACCAGCGCCCCGCGCAGCCGCTTTCCTCCGCGCAGGACGTAGTCGCGCAGCGCCGAGAAAGCCATCCGCAGATCGACCGGCAGCCGCGCGGCATCGGATGCGCGCGCGTCGAGGAAGGCGGCGATGCGCGGCTCCGCAAGCGCGGCGTATTCGGCGAGGAACGGCGGAGGAGCGATGCGCCCCGCGCCGGCGCCGGCGACGGACTGGCCGGGCGTCACGTCACTTCGGCGGCGGGCTTCTGCGCGACGAGCTTGGCGAGGATCTCCTGGGCCCGGTGCAGCTTGATCTCCCCGGCGGCGATGAGCGCCCGCGCGACTTCCTCCACCGCGGACCCCTTGGCGCCCGCCGACACGGCCACCGAGCGGGCGTGCAGCGCCATGTGCCCCTTCTGGATGCCCACGCTGCCCAGCGCACGCAGCGCCGCCATGTTCTGCGCCAGCCCGACGGCCGCCATGATGGCGGCCAGCTTCTGCGCGCCGGGGTTCCCCATCAGGCGCAGCAGCACCGGGACCAGCGGGTTCGCCTTCACCGCTCCGCCGACGGTGCCCACCTGGATGGGCAGCTCCGCCTTGCCGAGCAGGTGGCCGTCCTCGACCCACCAGCGCGTGAGCGGCTCATAGCGGCCGTTCCGCGCTGCCCACGCATGCGCGCCGGCCTCGATGGCGCGCCAGTCGTTCCCGGTGGCCAACGCGACCGCGTCCACGCCGTTCATCACGCCCTTGTTGTGCGTGCAGGCGCGGTACGGGTCGGCATCCGCGAACCGGCTCGCCTCGGCGATCCCGTGCGCCACTTCCGCGCCGGAGAAGCCGAAGTCCGCCAGCGCGTCGAAGGGGATGCGGCAGGTCGCTCGCGCGAGCCGCTGGTCGGCCAGGTTGGAGAGGATGCGGAGCCGCACCCGCCCGCCGCTGATGCGCTCGACGAGCGGCGAAACCCCTTCGCACATCGTGTTGATGAGGTTCGCGCCCATCGCGTCCTGCGTGTCGACCAGGAGGTGCACGATGGCGTGCACCTCGGCGGCGCCGTTCTCGGCGTCACGCACCGGGACCAGGCGCACCTCCAGGTCCTGTGCTCCGCCGCCGCGCGCCTTCATCGCCGGCTGGAGCGCGTTCGCCGCCTCGAGAATCTGACGCTTCTCGCGGAGCAGGGCGGCCTTGGCGGCCGGCGGATCGGCAAGGTTGGAGACCTGGACCTGCCCGATCATGCGAGGCGGGTCCGCCTCGGCCTGGAAGCCGCCGCCGTCGCGCGCGATCTTGGCCGCCAGGCCGACCGCCGCGATCACCGAGGGCTCTTCCACCGCCATGGGGATGAGGAGGTCCTCGCCGTTCACGACGAAGTTCAGGCCGACCCCGACCGGGAGCCCGAGGACGCCCACCGCGTTCTCGATCATCGCGTCCGCGTTGGCGAGGGGAAGGGTGCCGCTCTCGCCCAGCCCGTCCAGCTCGTCGCCGTCCACCTCGAGCTGCTCGGCCACCCGCCGGAGCCGCTCTGCGATGCGCATCTTGTAGAAGCCCGGGAGCCGGCTGGTCCCCATCCGTCACTCTCCTTGTCGATCCGCGCTGATTGTGCCGCGTCGAAAGCTTTCCCGCAGCACTGATCCGCCCAAATCGCTCACTCGCACTCCGCAGGCGCCCAGACTGGCCGACAACGCCTTTCCGAGTCGATGCCGGAGGATGGGGAACGATGATGAAACAGCCGTGTATTGTCGGGGAAGATTGCGGGAAGAGGCCTGCCGCGTTCGGCAGCCGCCGCAACGCTCAGGGCGAGCCGACCTCGGCGGTCTGCGCCGGATCCTTGCGCAGTCCGAAGAAGATCGAGCGGCCGTTGCGCTTCACGTAGAGCCGCGTCACCACGCCGCCCTCGCCGACGGCCTTGCGGAACGCGGCGCGGTCACGCACCGGGTGTCCGTCCACGTCGAGGACTACGTCGCCCTCACGCAGCCCCGCCCGGTAGGCGGCGCTGCGCAGATCGACCGAGGAGACGCGCAGCCCGGAACGACCCGGTTGTTCCTCGACGGACAGGCCGAACGGCTCCTGATCCTGGCGCGCCGCGACCATCGGGGGCGGCCGCGGTTCCGCAGGAGTGTCGCCGGGCCTCTCGGCGAGGGCGACGGTGGCCGTGCGCAACTTCCGCTCGCGCCAGATGCCCATCTTCACCGTCCGGCCGGGCCCGGCGTTCGCGGTCAGCCAGCGCAGGCGGTAGCTCTCGGTGACCGGGTCGCCTTCGAAGGACACCACCACGTCGCCCGCCCGGATCCCGGCGCGCGCCGCCGGTCCGCCGTCCACCACGTCGGTGATCACGACGCCCTTGCCGCCGGGCACTCCGAACCACTCGGCCAAATCGGGGCCGAGCTGGTCCTGGACGGACATGCCCATCCAGCTCCGCACGACGTGCCCCTTCTCCAGCTGCGGCGCGATCTCCTTCAGCATGTGGATGGGGATGGCAAACCCGATCCCCTGCCCGGCGGGATTGACGGCCGCGTTGATCGCCACCACCGCGCCGCGGGCGTCCAGCAGCGGCCCGCCGGAATTGCCCGGGTTGATGGCCGCGTCCGTCTGGACGAAGTCGTAGTATCCGGGCCGGCCGGAGGGATTCACGTCACGCCGCCCCTTGTACGAGACGATCCCGGTAGTGACCGAGCGCGACAGCCCGAACGGGTTGCCGATCGCGACCACCCATTCGCCGACCTCCAGTCCCTCGCTGTCCCCCAACCCGAGCACCGGGAACGGCCCGCCTTCGACCTTCACCAGGGCGAGGTCGGTCGCCTCGTCCTTGCCCACCAGCACACCTCGAAGCGCCCGCTCGTCCTCGCCCACCTGCACCGTGATTTCCGTGGCCCCCTCGACCACGTGCCCGTTCGTCGCCACCAGGCCATCCGATCGGACGAAGAATCCGGTGCCGATGCCGCGCACCGGCTGCTCTCGCTCGCCGCCCGAGCCGTACATCCGCTCCAGGAAATCGTGGAAGGGGTCCTGCGGCTCGCCTCGGGCGGTGACCGCGACGATGCCCACTACCGCGGGCATGGCTTGCTTCACCAGGTGGGCGATGGACTGCGGCGGAGCCGTGGGGCGTGCCGCGCTGGCCGGCGCCTCCGTCCAGACCTTTTGCGCCTGCGGAGCGCCGGCGGCTGCTGCTGCGGCAACCAGTGCGGCGAACATGCCCGTCCTCCCGCGGGCAGGCGCCCGCCCGGCCGCAACCTGTCAACGCCTGCACCCGGCCGCAACGCGCGTCCGATTCCGGACGTTCAGCGCTGGAGCTGATCGAAGAGGAGCTGGGCGGGGGGATTCGCCGGACGGGGAGGGCGCTTGCCGTCGAGAAGCACGCGGAACTCGTACCCGGCGCCTTGCTCGCCGGGGAGGACGCAGCGGACGTCCACGTCGCCCAGGAGGCCGCTGACCACCTTGCCGTCGCAGCGCGGGTCGCCGCGGCCGAGCCCGACCAGCGCGTCGAAGACGCTCTTGCCATCGCGGCCGGCGGGGCGATGCGCGAGCGCCAGCGCGATGCCCTTCTTGACGTCGCTCTGGTCGAAGCGCCCCTGCAGCCAGACCAGGATGGCGGCGAGCAAGAGCACCATCGCGATCGCGATCGGCAAGCGTCGCCGCGGGATGCCGAGGAAGTCCGCCATGCCGGACTTCGTAACATGGCGCCGCCGCTCAGCGGGCCCGCGAGTGCACGAGCCGATCGAGCGAGGCGCGGTCGTCCGGCGACAGCCGTTCCTTGGGCGGCGCCTTGAGGATGCGGTCCGCGCCGGGGTCGGGAGAGCGCCGTCCCGCCGCGGCGGCTGGCGGCGCGGCGGCGTGCAAGCGGTTCGGCCGCGTTCCGCCGAACCAACGGAGCGCGCCGCGCATCGCCTGGGAAGCCGCCGCAGGGACTCCACGCTGCTCCGCGCGTTGCCAGAGCGTCTTTCCCTGGAAGGGGACCAGGAAGGCAGCGACGATGGCTCCGAGGAACACCAGCAGGAGCGCCTTGCCCATGCGGCGGACGCTGCCATGCGCCCGGGGCGGCGGCCAGTTTCCGGACGCCTTGACGCAGCGGAGGGTCGCCCGCATGGTACCGGTTCCATGCCCTTTGGACCGTCTCGCGCCGCGGACCGCTTCCTCTGGGGTCTGGTGGCCGTCGCCGCCGCCGCGGTGATGGTGGTGGCCATCTCGCGCGGACGTTTCCGCGAGGCCCCCAGGACGAGCGCCGTGGCGCCGAGCGTCTCGCTTCCGCTCCTCGACGGAAAAGGGCACGCCGCGATCGAGAAGGGCCGGGTTACGGTGGTCGATTTCTGGGCCACCTGGTGCGCGCCGTGCCGCGTCTCGATGCCGCGCATCCAGAAGGTGTGGCGCGAGTACCAGCCCCGGGGGGTCGATCTGTATTCGGTCGACACCGACGATCCCGGCGCGGACCGCGAAGCGCAGGTGAAGGAATTCCTCCTCAAGAACGGGCTCGAGTTCCCGGTGGTGCTCGACGACGGCACCGCCTCGAGCGCGTTCTCGGTCGCCGTCCTTCCTACGATGCTCGTCCTGGACCGCGATGCCCGGGTGGTCTGGAACCACGTCGGCGCGCTCACCCGCGCAGACGAGGAGGATCTGCGCGGCGTCCTCGATCGGATCCTCTCCGCGGCGGCGGCGCGCGGCGGCGGCTGATCCCTCAGATCACCGTGCGGCCCATCGCGTGGTAGCCCTTGTCCACGTAGACCGTCGTCCCAGTAATCCCGCTCCCCAGGGGGCTGCAGAGGAAGGCAGCCGCATTCCCCACTTCGGCCGCGGCCAGCTCCTGCGGGAGCGGCGCGTTCTGCGCGTAGTACTTCACCATCTCGTCGATGAACCCGATCGCGCTCGCCGCGCGAGAGGCGTATGGACCCGCGCTGATGGTGTTCACCCGCAGGCCGTACTTGCGTCCGGCCTCGTACGCCAGGGTCCGCGTATCGCTCTCCAGCGCGGCCTTGGCCGAGGACATGCCGCCGCCGTACCCGGGCACCACCCGCTCGCTGGCCATGTACGTGAGCGAGAGGACGGAGCCGCCGGGGCGCATCAGCGGGCCCAGGCGCGCGAGCAGCCCAACGAGCGAGTACGCCGATACGCTGACCGCCGCCAGGTACCCGGCCCGGCTCGTCTCGAGCAGCGGCTTCTTCACCTCCGGCCCGTTGGCGAGCGAGTGGACCACGATGTCGATCGGTTTCTCCCCGAAGTCCTTCACCAGCTGCGTGGCGAGGCCCGCGATGGAGAAGTCGCCGCGCTCCGCGTACCGCTTGTTGGTGCGCACGTCCTCGGCAGCGTCCTCCAGGCGATCGTACGCGGCGTCGAGCGGGTAGATGCGCTCGAACTCGAGCATCTTGCCGTCCGACAGCTTGCGCGACTCATCCATCTTGCCGCGGCGCAGGAGGTTCTCGAAGATGTTCAGCGCCGGCGGCCAGGTGCCCACGCAGACGGACGCGCCCGCTTCGGCCATCGCCTTGGCGATGGCGAATCCGAAACCGCCGTCGTCGGCCACGCCCGCGACGAGCGCCCGCTTGCCCGAGAGGTCGATGGGGAGCATGCGCGCCCATATCGCGCGCGCCGCGCCGGGATGCAAGTCGCGCGATCTACCGCCGCGCCTCCGCCATCCTCATTCGGTCCGCCACTGGCCCATCGGCGCGGGCGGTGGAGGGATGTCGTCCTCGCGCGTGCGCCCGAGGCCGAGCGACTCCGCCGCGCGGGCGACCAGCCCGACCAGCTCGGCGTCGCGCCAGCCCTTCTTCGCCTCGCCGTAGAGGAACTCGATCGCCCCGGCGCGGGTGCGCGCGCGGTGGTACGGGCGGTCGGTGGTGATGGCGTCGTAGATGTCCGAGAGCTGCAGGATCTGCGGCGGCAGCGGGAACTTCGATCCCTTGATCCCGTCGGGATAGCCCGTGCCGTCGAGCCGCTCGTGGTGCCAGCGGATGATGGGGAGGAGGTGGCGCAGGCTCTTGAGCGGCTCGCAGATGCGCTCCCCGATCATGGGGTGCTTGTTCATCACGATGCGCTCTTTGTCGGTGAGCCGGCCCGCCTTGTTGATGATCTCGTTGGGGATGCCGATCTTGCCGATGTCGTGCAGCACGCCGCCCTGGCGGAGCGCCTCACGGGTCTCGTCGTCCAGCCCGGCCAGGCGCCCCACTTCGTCGGCCAGCGCGCCGACGCGCTCGGTATGGCCTTCCGTGTACGCGTCCTTCGCCTCGACGGCATTGGCGAGCGCGAAGATGACCTGCGTCGCGTCCTCCAGGCGCTCGGTGGCCGCGCGGTTGCGGAGCACCGCCCGGATGCGCGCCTGCAGCTCGGCGCCCTTCGGCGGCCAGTGCGTCACGTGGTCCGCACCGGCGTCGAGGGCGGCGACGGTCGCCTCGCCGTCGCTGGCGACGAAGCCGATGATCGGCAAGAGCCTCGTTTGGGCCGCGCCCTTGATGCGCCGGCAGACCGCGTGCCCGTCGCCGCCGGGACGAAGATCGAGGACCACCGCGGCCGGGCGCGCCGCGAGCAGCGCGTCGGCTGCCTCGGCGACGTTGGCCGCTTCGACCACCGTCCAGGATGCGCCCAGCGCCGCCCCGACGCCGGACCGGAAGGCAGGCTCGCCCGTGAGCAGGATGTGCAGCTCTGACTGCATCTCTGGAAATTTTAGCAGGTCGCCAGTCGCCGCCGATAGGGCCGCGGCGGTGTCGGCGTTTTTTTTCGGTGCGACGGCCACCCACAGCGGAGCACCTGGAATCCTGCACGGCTCCCCGGTCAGCTTCCCAGGCCGACCCACTCCGAGCCGTCCTGATAGTGCTCGCGCTTCCAGATCGGCGCGTCCTTCTTCAGCTCCTCGATGGCGTGGCGGCTGGCGGAGAACGCGTCGGCGCGGTGGGGGGAGGCGGCGGCGATCACCACCGAGACGGCGCCCGGGTCGAGGGTGCCGATGCGGTGGTGGATGGCGAGCCGCGTCCCCGGCCAGCGCGCGCGCGCCTCCTCCTCGATGCGCGCGAAGACGCGCAGCGCCATCTCTGGATAGGCCTCGTACTCGAGCCGTACCACGGCGCGTCCGCGGTTCTGCGCCCGCACCGTCCCCACGAAGGTGACCACCGCCCCGCAATCGGTGCCCGTCACGGCGGCGGCGGGCGCTTCGATCGACAGGGGACCGTCCGAGATGCGGTGCGGTCCCGCTCCGCCGGACACCGGCGGGATGAACGCCACCTCGGAGCCGTCGCGCAGCTTCCGTTCGGCGCCGGCGAATTCCTCATCGACCGCGAGCCTTAGCCGGTCCACGATCGCGCGCAATCCGGGATGGGCCGCGCAGGCGGCTTCGCGCGCATCGGCGGCGGTGGCGCCTTCGCGCAGCTCGAGCGTCTCGCGAGGAATCCCGGCCCGCTCTCGCGCGGCCGCGAAGTAGAGCAGGGTGACCTTCATGCGCCTTCTTCCTCCAGCTCGGGTCGAACGGACGTCGCTCGCCCGAGCCTGTCTTCTACATCGTGCACAGCCCCCGCCGAAGCTCATTGCCTCGGCGCGCCGGGTTTCCTAGAGTGCGCGCGCCATGGGCGCAGCGGGGCACAACCTCGGCACGGTCGAGCTCCTCGCGCTGCTGCGCGACGGCTCGCTCAAACCGGACAGCATCGCGGAGGAGATGGCGTGCGCCGGCGCGCACCCCTGCACCGCGGCGCAGATCGCCGAGGCGCGCGAGCTGCTCGGGCTGCTGCAGCAGGAGCGCACGGCGCAGTCCGCCGGGCTTGCGGCGGAAGGCGCGGCCGCGGAACCGGAGGTTGCGCGCCGCATCTCTTCGCTCCCGGAGCCGCTCGCGCTCGCCCTGGTGCGCGCGGCTGGCGACGCTCAGCGGCAGGACGCGCTGGTCGAGCTGGCCGCCGCGCCGCAGAAGGCGCTCGCCAAGGAGGCGAAGCGCGAGCTGCAGCGGCTCAAGCAGCGCGGCGTGCAGGTGCAGGAGATCCGACCGCGCGGCGACCCGGTGCTGAAGCCGCCGCCCGAAGCCGAGGCGCCGGCCTGCTATGCCAGCTCCATCGACGCCTACGGCGAGCGCGCGGTCTGGTGGTCGCGCGCGACTCGCGGCGGCGTCGAGGTGGTGCAAGCGGTGGTCTCCGACGTGAAGGGCATCCTGGCCATCGATGCGCTGGCGCTCTCGCGGCGGAACTTCCGCGATTTCGCCAAGCGCCTCCCGCGCCAGGGGGGCGTGGTGACCAGCATCGAGGTGCCCAAGGACCACGCGCGCTGGCTCATCGCGCAGGCCGCCGAGGAGGGATCGCGCAACGGGTTCGCGCCGCCGCCGGCATATGCCGACGCGCTCCGCATCCTCGGACCCGCGCCCCAGGACCCCCCGCCGCCACCCGCGGCGTCCATCGAGTTCGGCCCCGACGGCGAGCTGCCGCACCGCCTGGCAGGCGCGGCGCTGTTCGCCGATCCGCTGCTCCGGACCTGGATCCCGGAAGACGAGGCGCTGCGTTCGTTCGCCCTCAAGGTCGACGAGATCGCGGTGAGCCGCCTGTTCATCGACGACGACCAGCGCAGGGCCGCGTTCGATCGCGCCGCCGACGAGGCGGCGGAGGCATACTTCACGCCCCAGCGCCGCGTCCGCTACGCGCGCCGCCTGCTGGAGACGGCGCACGTGCTCGCCTCCGAGAACCGGCTCGATGCCGCCCGGGCCGCGCTCGCGGTGTCCCGCGATCTGGCTACGGAGCAGGGCGCGAAGGACGCGTTTTGCAAGGCGCTCTTCACCCACGCGCTCGAGGGTCGCTACCGGAAGGACGCTGCCCAGCCGCCCGCGGCGCCCCCAACGACCGGCGGGTTGATCACCCCCTGATGGCCGAGCACAAGAACCCGCTGCCCACCACCGACGCGGTCATCGCGGGGCCCGACGGGCGTGTGGTGCTCATCCTGCGCAAGAACGAGCCGCGCGGCTGGGCGCTGCCGGGGGGCTTCGTCGACCATGGCGAGGAGCTGGGCCACGCCTGCAGGCGCGAGGCACGCGAGGAGACAGGCCTCGAAGTCGAGCTCGTCGAGCAGTTTTTCACCTACTCCGACCCCCGGCGGGATCCGCGCAAGCACACCATCTCGACCGTCTATGCCTGCCGCGTCCGCGGCGGCGCGCTCGCGGCCGCCGACGACGCGCAGGATGCGCGCTGGTACGCCGAATCCGAGATTCCCTGGAACGATCTCTGCTTCGACCATGCGGAGATCCTGCGCGACTATTTCCGCTGGGCGAAGACCGGAGAGCGCCGCAAGCTCTGACCCGCCGCTCGATCGGTCGCAACCCAAGAATCCCGTCCGCGCTCTCCGCGTCTCCGCGGTGATCCCTGAGTCCTTACCGCGTCGACTCGGGGCCAGTCGGAGGAGGGACGGGCATCGGTTCGGGGCGGGCCAGCGTACGGACGCGGGCGTCGGTCTGCTGCCACTTGTTGTAGGCGTCCACGGCGCTCGCCCGCAGGTCAGCCGCCTGCTTGCGCAGTTGGGCCTCGCGGACCTGCGATTCGGCCACCCGCGCGTCGACGGCGCCGCCGTTCGCTGACTGCGCTTGTGGAACGTCGGCGGCCTTCATGGCGCGGAATTTGGCCTGCTCCACCATCGCATTCGCGGTTTCCACGTGTGCCGCCGCCGCGTTCCGGTCGGCCTGGGCCACCTGGACCATGCGCTCGAGATACGCGCGCTTCATGTCCGCGGCGCGGATCCGGTCCTGCCCGGCTCGTACTTCCTCGTCGCCCCTCGCCAGCTGGTCCTGCGGCGCGTACTGCTTCTTGAGCAGGTCCCGCTCGGCCAGCGCGCGCTTCATCTGCGCGTCGGCGACCCCGCGCTCGGTCTTGGCGACCTCCAGCCGCGCCTGGGCGTCGGCCTCGTTCGCCCGGGCGCGCGACAGCGCGTCCTGCGCGCGGCCCTGCTCGACACGTGCGTCGTCCACCGGCTGCATTTGCGAGTCATCGAGCCGGCCCAGCCCGGAATCGTCCACCTTCTGCACCGGTTTCGGGCTGCTCGCGCAAGCCAGTGCGAGCGCGCACGCTGGAAAGGCCCTGATCAGCTCACGCATGGTCGCCCCTCAGGCAATTTTCTAGAACGTAGGTCCTGCGGCGCAGGGATGCATCGAGTACACTGCCGCGCCGTGCTTTCCATCCTCTTGACGGTCGTCGGTCTCGGGCTGCTCATCGCCGCCCACGAAGCAGGCCATCTGGTGCTCGCACGCCTCCTCGGTATGCGAGTCGAGACGTATTCGCTCGGGTTCGGCCCTCGCATCGCCGGCTTCCGGCGTGGAGAGACGGATTACAGGCTGAGCGCCATCCCGCTCGGCGGGTATTGCAAGATCGCGGGGTTTTCGCCCGAGGAGCCCGCCGCGCAGGACCCCAACGACGCCGGGTCGTACGCCAACAAGTCCGCCTGGCGCCGCTTCCTGGTCATCGCCGCCGGGCCAGGGGTGAACTACCTGGTAGCTTTCCTCATCATCGCGGGCCTGTATACGACGCGCGGCTTCGTCGATCTGTCCACCACGCGCGTGCAGGTGCTGCCCGGCAGGCCCGCGGCGGCGGCCGGGCTGCACACCGGCGATCAGGTGGTCGCCATCGACGGCGCTCCGGTCTCCTCCTTCGGCGACCTGATGCGGGAGCTGCGCAAGTCGGGCGCTCCCGCGGAGCGTCGATTCGAGGTCCAGCGCGGCGGCGACCGGCACGCCATCGAAGTGCGTCCCGAAAACGGCGTGATCGGCGTCACCCAGGACAAGGTGCTGGTCCGCGTACCGCTGTCCGAGGCGGTCCCGCGCGCGGCGCGCGACGTCTGGGCGCTGAACGTCGCCACCTTGCAGGCCCTCTGGGACATCGCCCGCGGCCGCGGCGGCGCATCGCTGGCCGGGCCGGTGGGAATCGTGAAACAGGCGTCCGCGGAGGTGAAGCGCGGCCTGGCCGACTTCGCCGGCGTGCTGGCGAACATCTCCGTCGGGCTCGCCATCTTCAACTTCCTTCCCGTCCCCGCTCTCGACGGCGGCCGGCTGGTATTCCTCGGAATCGAGCTCCTCAGCGGGCGGAAGGTGAACCAGCGAGCTGAGACCGTCGTCCATCTGCTCGGCTTCCTCTTCCTCGTCGCGCTCGTCCTGGCAGTCACGCTGTTCGGGGATTTGCAGCTGGGACGGAAGCTGTTCCGTGGTGGCTGAATCCCGCGCTCCTATGGCCCGAGCGCTAATTTTGACCACACTGGAATCCATCGGTGTAGAGTGTGGCTGTGACTTTGCGGGTCGCGATCGTCCACGCCCACCCGCTCTTCCGCGTCGGATTGCGCGCGGCGATTTCCGACCATGATCGCGATCTGGAGATCGCCGGCGAGGCCGACTCGCTGGAGAGCGGGGCGGCGCTGCTCGCCGGGGCCCGCCCCGACGTGGTGGTGCTGGACTCGTCGCTGCCTGGCACTGGAGGCCTCTCGGCCCTGCGGGAGCTGCTCCGGCGTGACCCCGGTTGCCGCGTGCTGGTGCTCTCCTCGCAGATGGCGGAGGACTTCGCGGCGGAGGCTTTCGCCGCCGGCGCGATGGGGTACACGGGCAAGGACGGCAACGCGGACGAGATCATCCTCGCCATCCGCGAGGTGGGGGCCGGGCAGCGGTACCTGTCGCCGAAGCTCGCGGTCGAGCGCGTGAACCAGCATCTTCTCGACCGTCCCGCGGGAGATCGCGCCCCCCTCGACGTCCTCTCGGCGCGCGAGCGCGAGGTGTTCCGGCTGCTCGTGCTCGGTTGCTCGAACGAGGACGTGGCCGAGCGGCTCCGCATCAGCCGCCGCACGGTCGAGACGCACCGCAGCCGCATCTTGAAGAAGCTGCGCGTGCACTCGGCCGTGGAGCTGCTCCGCCTGGCGGCGCGGCACGGGCTGATCGAGTCGTAGCGCCCTGGCGACGTGCTACAAGGCTTTGATGCGCCGAGACGACCGCGATTCCGCCCGGTTGTGGCGCGCCCCGCCCCGAGGGTGCCCCTTCTAACCTTTCTCCGTCTGGGAGGGTCCGCCTTCCGATGCGCCGGAACGGTCACATCGCGGATCGACTTGGCGCCTGGCTGGCCGGAACCCTGCCGGAGGCCGAGGCTGCCGAGGTGCGCCGCCATCTCGACTCGTGCGCCGGCTGCGCCGAGGAGCGGGACCTGCTGCGGGAAGGGACTTCGATCGTCCCGCCGCTGCCCGCGGTCGAGCCGCGGGTCGGATTCGCGACCCGCGCCGCGGCGCGGGCGAGTGAGCTCCAGCCGCGCCCCCTGGGCTCTCCGTGGTTGCGGTGGGCGCTCGCCGGCGGCGTCGCGGCGGCTGCCGCCGCGGCGGCGGTGCTGATCGCGCGGCCGGCGCGCGCGCCCGGCGACGAGATGGTGGTCGCGCAGCGGCTCGACCTGTTCGAGGACCTGAACGTGGTGCAGAACCAGGACGCCCTCCGCGATCTCGACGTCGTGGCCGTGCTCCACACGCTGCAGCCCGAAGGCAAGCCATGATCCGCCTCGCCGGGCTCGCGCTCCTCGCCCTCGCCGCCGCGCCGGCCGCCTCGCGCGCGCAGCAGGGCCCATCCGCGGAGGAGCGGTTCCGTGGGCTCCCGCCGGAGAAGCAGGAAGAGCTGCGCCGCCGGTACCGCGAGCTGCAGCAGCTCCCTCCGGAAGAGCGGCAGCGGATCCAGGAGAACCTCGCGCGCCTGAACCGGATGTCCCCGGACGAGCACGCGCGCGTCGACGAGAACTACCGCCGGTTCCGCGCGATGCCGCCCGAGCAGCGCCAGCAGGTGCTGCAGGAGTGGCAGCGGTTCCGCTCCTTGTCCCCGCAAGAGCGCGAGCAGCTGCGCGAGTCGCTGCGGCGGGTGATGACCGCCGACCCCGATCAGCGCCGGCAGATCCTGGAGAACATGGATCGCTGGCAGCGCATGACGCCCGAGCAGCGGGAGGACGCGCGCCAGCGCTTCCGCGAACAGCGGCAGGAGAGGCGGCAAGAGCGGCAGGAGCAGCGCCGCGAACGCAAGCAGGAGCGGCGCGAGCGGCACCTGGAGCAGAAGGAGCGGCTGCGCCGCCACTGAGCGATGATCGCGCGAGCCCCCCTGCTCCTGGCTGCCGCCCTCTGCGCGCTGCCCCGACTCGCGTCCGCGGACGAAACGCCCCGGCCGCCGCAGGCCGAGCAGCAGGCCCAGCAGGCGAAGCCGCTCTCCGACGAGGACGCCGAGATCGTCCGGCAGCTCGCGCTGCTCGAGCAGGTCGACCTGGTCCGCAACCTCGACCTCTTCGAACCCCAGCCCGACGATGGGCCGCAAGCGAAGCAACAACCCGACGCCGGTACCCGCGAGCCGTAGAGGACAAAAAGCGTTGCACCACCGGCACCCGCGAACCCTGATCGAGACATTCAGGACCAAGGGATCACCGCGGAGTCGCGGAGAGCGCGGAGGGTTGGTTCGGAAACCAGAACTCCGCGTGCTCCGCGACTCCGCGGTGATCCTTGGGTCTGTTCGGCGGAGGCTATCGTTCCAGCTCGGTAGGTGGTTGGGGGAGGGATTCGTTGCCGGCGTCGTCGACGGTGGTCACGGCGAAGAACTCGTCGTCGGGGATGACGTTCTGGAGCACCACGTGGTCCACCTTGCCGACCAGCTGGGCGCGTTCCCAGCGGACCGAATCGGCGCGCCGCCGGTAGACCGCCACGTTGGCGATGCGGGGGTCGGGCGGGAGCGTCCAGCGGAGCCGGGTGTCCGGGCTCACCGCGCCGCCCAGCTTGACTGCCGCCGGAGGGGCGGGCGCCAGCGCCAGGGATTGCAAGGCGGCTGCCAGCGCGCGGCACAGCTTGGCGGTATAGGGCGAGTCGAAGTGCGCCAGGTCGTCGCCGTACTGGCGCCCGTTCTCGATGCGAGGCGTCTGGTGCTCGCGGTCGTAGTGCTCGACCATCTCCGACAAACGGACCGCGGGAAATCCCTGCTGGTTGAACGAGGTGTGATCGGAGCCGCGCGCGATGCGGTCGCGGCGCAACATCACCAATAGATCCAGGTTCTCCACGTACCGCTCGCCGAGTCGTTCCAGGTAGCGCGCCCACTCGCGCGACGCGCTGTCGTTCTCGCCGCCGACGGCGTCGCGCAACCGCTTCTGCGCCTCGGTCTCCGCGATGGGCGTCCCTTCCGAGTAGAGGCGGCCCCGCGTATTGTCCACCACCCCGTTCTGCCCCTGGATGTTGCCGGCGATGTCCACGCTGGTCATCGCCAGGACCTCCACGCCCTCCTGCTTGAGGCGCCGGGCGAGGTGGGCCGATCCGACCAGCCCCTGCTCCTCGCCTGCCACGGCCACGAAGTACAGGGCGACCGCGGGCTGCTCCCTGGCGAAGGCGCGCGCCAGCTCCAGCGCCATCGCCGTGCCGCTCGCGTCGTCCACCGCGCCCGGCGCGTCGCTCTGCGCGTCCATCACGTCGGACGGCATGCTGTCGTAGTGGCCCGTCATCACGATGGCCTGCTTCGCTCGCGAAGGGTCGGTCCCGGGCAGCACCGCGCCCACGTTGATCAGCTCCACGGGAGCGGGAATGCGCCGGCCCGGCTCGGCGGTGAACCGATCCTCGAACGTCTTGAGCCGCGTGCCCTGGGCGGCTGCCGCGAACTGCGCCGCCAGCCAGCGCCGGGCGGCGCCGATGCCGCGCGTCTCCGACCTGGTGTCGGACAGCGTGTGCCGCGTGCCGAACCCGACCAGCTTCGCCACGGTGGCCTGCAGCGCCGCCGGCTGGATGCGCTGCACCACTGCCTCGACGCGCGGATCCCGGCGGGCGGGCGCGACCGCGGCCAGCAGCAGGACGAGCAGCATCGATTTCCCCTCCACGGCGAAGTGAGCTTCAGGCCACGCGGGCGCGGCCCAGCACCTTGTTCAGGTACTGGCCGGTGTAGCTCTGCTTCACCCGCGCCAGATCTTCGGGCGCGCCGGCGGCCACTACGTATCCACCCTGGTCGCCGCCCTCGGGGCCCATGTCGATGATCCAGTCGGCGCACTTGATGACGTCGAGATTGTGCTCGATGACGATCACCGTGTTCCCCGCGTCGACCAGCCGGTTGAGCACGCTGAGCAGCCGCCGGATGTCCTCGAAATGGAGGCCGGTGGTGGGCTCGTCAAGCACGTAGAGCGTGCGCCCGGTGTCGCTGCGCGCCAGCTCGCGGGAGAGCTTGATGCGCTGGGCCTCGCCTCCCGACAACGTGGGGGAGGGCTGCCCGATCTTGATGTAGCCGAGCCCGACGTCGTCGAGCGTCTTGAGGATGCGGATGATCTCCTTGTGCACGCTGAAGTGCTCCATCGCCTCGCGCACCGAGAGGTCCAGCACCTCGGCGATGTTCTTGCCCTTGAAGGTCACCCGCAGCGTGGCGTCGTTGAAGCGCTTCCCGTGGCAGACCTCGCAGGGGACGTACACGTCGGCGAGGAAGTGCATCTCGACGACCTTCATGCCGTCGCCCTCGCACGCCTCGCAGCGGCCGCCCTTCACGTTGAAGCTGAAGCGCCCGGGCTCATACCCGTAGGCGCGCGCCTCGGGGGTGCGAGCGAAGACGTCGCGGATGCAGTCGAACACCTTGGTGTACGTCGCCGGGTTGCTGCGCGGGGTGCGGCCGATGGGCTTCTGGTCGATCTCGATCACCTTGTCCAGGTGCTCGATGCCCGAGAGCGCCTTGTAGGGCCCGGGCGCCTCGCGCGAGCCGTACAGCGCGCGGGAGAGCGCCGGATACAGGATGCGGTTCACCAGCGTGGACTTGCCCGCGCCGGACACGCCGCTCACCGCGGTCAGCGTGCCGAGCGGGAACTCGACGTCGACCTCCTTGAGGTTGTTGGCCGCCGCTCCCAGGAGCCGCAGGCTCTTCCCGTTGCCCCGCCGTCGCTGCGAGGGCACCTCGATGCGGCGCCGACCCGACAGGTACGCGCCGGTCAGGGACCGTTCGGCCTGCATCACTTTCTGCGGCGGGCCCTCGGCGACGATCTCGCCGCCCAGCTCGCCGGCGCCGGGACCGAAATCGACGATCCAGTCGGCTTCCTCCATCGTCTCCTCGTCGTGCTCGACGACGATGACGGAGTTGCCCACGTCGCGCAGGCGCTTGAGGGTCGCGAGCAGGCGCGCGTTGTCGCGCTGGTGCAGCCCGATGGAGGGCTCGTCGAGGATGTAGATGACCCCGGTCAGCTCGCTGCCCATTTGCGAGGCGAGACGGATGCGCTGCGACTCCCCGCCGGAGAGCGACGGTCCGGGCCGGTCCAGGGTGAGGTAGCCCAGGCCTACGTCGAGCAGGAAGCGCAGGCGGTTGCCGATCTCCTTGAGCAGCTCGGCGGCCACCACCGCGTCGTTCCCCTGGAGCGGCAGCTCATGGATGAACCGGGCGGCCGCGTCGATGGTCATCCGCGACACCTCGACGATCGACTTTCCCTTCTGCTCGCCGACGTCGCCGATCGTCACCGCCCGGCTCTCCGGGCGCAGGCGCTCGCCCTTGCACGCCGAGCACGCCTTGTCGCTGAAGTAGCGCAGGTAGTGCTTGCGCATGCTCTCGGAGGTGGTCTCCTTGAAGCGGCGCATGAGCATCGGGATGATGCCCTCGAAGCTGGTCTTATAGGTGCCGCTGCGCCCGCCCTCGCTCCAGCGGATGCTCATCGTCTCGTCGCCGGAGCCGTAGAGGAGCATCTGCTTCAGGTCGCGCGGGAGGTCCTTCCAGGGCTTGTCGAGCGGGACCTTGAAGCTGTGCGCGAGCGACTCGATCATGCGGAAGGTCCAGCCGCCGCCCCGCTCGAGCGCGTGCGACCAGGGCTCGACCGCGCCCTGCCGGATGCTCTTCGACGGATCGGGCACCACCAGGTCGGGGTCCATCTCCGGCCGGGAGCCCAAGCCGTTGCATTCCTGGCACATCCCGAGGGGGTTGTTGAAGGAGAAGCTGTGCGGCGCCAGCTCGGGGAAGCTGATGCCGTCCACCGGGCAGGAGAGGTGCTCGCTGTACATCGAGTGCGTCTCGCCCTTTTGCGGCAAGGCGGTCAGCGCGTGCAGCACGCCCTTGCCCTCGCGCAGCGCCGTCTCCACGGAATCGATCAGCCGCCGGTCGGTCTCCCCGCCCTTGATCACCAGACGGTCGACCACGATCTGGATGTCGTGCTTGCGCTTCTTGTCGAGGTCGATGTCCTCGTCGAGAGGCCGGATGGCGCCATCCACCCGCGCCCGCGCGAACCCGCGCTTGCGCGCGTCGGCCAGCACTTCCTTGTGCTCGCCCTTGCGCTGCTCGACGAGCGGCGCAAGCAGGGTGAGCTTGGTGCCTTCGGGAAGCCGGGCCAGCTCCTCGGCGATCTGCTGCGCGCTCTGCTTGCCGACGCGGCGGCCACAGACCGTGCAGTGCTGCTTCCCGACCGCGGCGAACAGGACGCGCAGGTAGTCGTGGATCTCGGTGATGGTGCCGACCGTCGAGCGCGGGTTGTTCGAGGCAGCCTTCTGCTCGATGGAGATGGTGGGCGACAGGCCGCGGATGACGTCGTAGTGCGGCTTCTCCATCTGGCCGAGGAACTGGCGGGCGTAGGCGGAAAGCGACTCGACGTACCGGCGCTGGCCTTCGGCATAGAGCGTATCGAAGGCGAGCGAGCTCTTGCCGGACCCCGAGACGCCGGTGAAGACCACCAGGCGCTTCTTCGGGATCTCCAGGGTGATGCCCTTGAGGTTGTGCTCGCGGGCACCCTTGACGAGAATGTGTTCGGGCTCCATCGGGACCGCGCAGGATAAGCGGAGACCCTGACGTTCTCAACGGCCCAGATCGCGCCCAGGCTGTCGTGACGCGTTGCGGCTCACGGTGCCGTGGCCACGCTAGCGCCTGCCCGGTCCCCTGGAAGGGAGGGGTGCATGCGACCGATCGCCGTCCTGCTCGCGAGCCTGTGTGCCGGCTGTTGGCTGCGCGCGGCGGTCCCCATCGCAAGCGCGACCGACTGCGAGCGGTCATGCAGGGCCGTCTCCGATCACTGCTCCGACGACTCCGCCAAGGAACGCCAGCCGGAGCCGACCACCTGCAACGAGGACCTGCACACCTGCGTCGACCGTTGCGACGATCAGGTCTCCGGCGATCCCGCCGCGCGCGCCTCCGCGGACCAGGCCGAGAGGCAGATCTCGATCATCGATCGCATCGTCAGCGGCATCATTCCCATCGCGTCCTGGGGTGGGCGGTAGGGATCACTGCCGGCTCCGTTTGCGCCGGCGCAGCTCGCGCGCCGCGATGAAGCCGAGCAGGGCCAGCGCCGCCCAGCCGGGCCAGTCTCCCACCACCTCGTACGGCGTGGTCCCTTCGAGCATCGGCACGTCGCGCACCGCGACTCCCCGCACGTCGGCCGGGATGCGCGACACCACACGCCCCGCCGCATCGACGAAGGCGCTGATGCCGGTGGAGGTCGCCCGGATCAGCCAACGCCGGTGCTCGATCGTGCGCACCGCCGCCAACATCAGATGTTGCTCCTGCTCGTGCCCGGCGCCGTACCAGGAGTCGTTGGTGAGGTTCACCAGCGCGTTCGCGCGCCCCTCGCCGTGATCCTGCATGGTCTTGCGCACGATCCAGGGCAGGATGTCCTCGTAGCAGATGAAGGTGGCGAATCGGTGGCCGGCCGCGCGCAGCGGCCTGGTGGTGGTGCCCGGGGTGAGATGGGTGGCGAGCGGCGACCACTCGTAGAGGAATGGGAACCAGTCGCCGAAGGGGATGTACTCGCCGAAGGCGAGGAGCTGGATCTTGTCGTAGTGGTCGCCGATCTTCCCCTCCGGCGTGATCACGATCGCGCTGTTCCAGGCCTCCTTGCCGCGGACGCGTTCCACACCCGCGATGACGGTGACGGGGATGCCGCCCTGGATGGCGCGACCGTCGTCGCCGTCGCGCACCCCGCGCAGGTTGTAGCCGACCTCCGGCCAGATCACGATCTCGGCGCCGCGCGCGTGCAGCTCGGCCGTGTCGGCCCAGAGCGCCTGCACGGAGGCGTACGGGTTCCGGTGGAGGGCGATCTCGCCCACGTCGGGCTGCGCGATTCCGATCCGCCGCGTCGGAGCGCCCTGCTCGCGCGCGTCGATGCGCGACATCCGCCACAGACCGTAGGTGAGCGAAGCGGCCAGGGCGAGACCGGCGCCGATCACCGGCCACGGGCGCCGGGTCAGGAACAAGTCGGCGAGGGCGCCGTTCGCCGTGGCTTGCAGGGCGGACAGCAGCAGCACGCCGCCCAGGTCCGCCACCTGCACCAGCGGCACCAGCGGCATCAGGGCGACTCCCGTGTAGCTCTGGAAGAGCAGCGGATAGACGAACTCCGTGCCGACCAGGCACAGCGGCAGCAGGATCGCCAGCGGCCACCCGGTCGCCGTCCAGGTGCGCCGTAGGGCCCAGGCGAACACGCCGAAGAGCAGGCCCTGCGCGAAGCACAGCGCCACGTACCCGGCGAAGGCGAGCGGCAGCGGCGCGAAGGCAAACACCGTCAGGAGATGCATCACCCAGGTGTACCCGCCCAGGTGCGCGACGAAGCCGAACCAGGCGCCCCGGCGCAACGCCTCGCGCGGGGTGGCGTCGCGCAGCGAGAAGAGCAGCGGCGCGAAGCAGACGAGGGCCAGCGGCCAGACGCCGAAGCCAATCCAGGAGACGAAGTAGAGCACGCCCGACAAGGTGGGCAGCGCGAGGGAACGCAGGCGGCGCATGCGGAAGCCGCTGGAAATACCACAGCCGTGCTAGAGACGGGACGTGGCCGTGCTGCTCAACCAGGCGTCCAACCTGCGCTTCCGCCTCGAGCTGTCGGCGCGCTCCTCCGACGGCGTGCGCAGCCCGGCCGCCCTCCAGGCGGAGGCGGCCATGGAGCGCTACCGCCACCGGCCCACCACGGGCGAGCACGGATTCGTTCCGGTGCTGCGGCTCCCCGACGTAAGGGTGCTCGACCTCGATCTGATCCGGTTCCTCGAGGAGCTCGAGGCGGTCCTCGAGGCGGGACAGCCGGGCGGGGCGGCGCTGGAACCGAGCGCCGATGCCGCGCTGGCCTTGCGCGTGACGGGCGGACCCGACGCGTACCAGGTCGAGGCGGGGCTCGACTTGCGGACCCTGCTGGAGGCGGTGGGCGGGCAATCCGGCGAGCCAGGATCGGACGTCGCGCTGTTCCGCTTCTTCGCCAACTCGCGCGCGGTCGTCGCCTTTTCCGCAGCGCTGCTGGAGGAATTCGCCCGCTTTCCCACCGATCCTTCGCGGG
>Ga0209690_1000179_pt1 | contig 31843 bp, 41 predicted proteins | sample GraSoiAngelo_150_FD_186164 | JGI IMG/M metagenome (GOLD analysis project Ga0209690, IMG submission 186164) | Grasslands soil microbial communities from the Angelo Coastal Reserve, California, USA - 14_1009_09_40cm (SPAdes) (version 2) | ecosystem: Environmental > Terrestrial > Soil > Grasslands ... | reverse complement strand
GAATGGATAAATAGGTCGGGCCCACTCGTGAGAATCCGTCGATGCCGACGGACATTTCGAAGATCATTAGTGACGCCGCATACCAGGCGTACGAACGTCGGCTCCTCCACCAAGTCCGACAGGCCGCAATCCCCCATCACGTGGCGATCATCATGGATGGGAACCGCCGGTTCGCGCGGGAAATCGGCCTCGGGAACGTCCTCGACGGCCACGTGAAGGGCCGGGACAAGCTCGAGGAGGTCCTCGAATGGTGTCTCGAGGTCGGCGTCCGCATCCTCACCGTGTACGCGTTCTCCACCGAGAACCTGCGGCGACCGAGCGAGGAGATCCAGCATCTCATGCACCTCTTCGCCGAGAATTTCCGGAAGGTCGGCGACGACGACCGCGTCCACCGGCACAAAATCCGGATCCACGTGTTCGGGGACCGCGAACTCCTCCCCGCCGAGGTCATCGAAGCGATCGAGTATGCGGAGGCCCGAACGAAGGACTACGACAGCTATCGCTTCAACCTCGCCGTCGCCTACGGGGGCCGGGAGGAAATCCTCCAGGCCATTCGAGACGTCGTGCGCGACGCCCAAGCGGGGAAAGTGGAGCCCCACGACATCGACGAGAAGTTCTTCTCGAAGCGCCTGTACACCGCCGACATGCCGGATCCGGACTTGGTCTTGCGCACGAGTGGCGAAGAGCGGATCTCGAACTTCCTCCTCTGGCAACTCGCCTATTCCGAATTGTATTTCGTGGACGTCTACTGGCCCGGCTTCCGCAAAATCGACTTTCTGCGGGCGTTGCGGTCGTACCAGATGCGGGCGCGGCGATACGGCGAGTGAGGCGTCCACCGGAGCCCTTAAGTCCCCTCGCCAAGTTGCGCGGCCCCGATGAAGGGGGAGGTCGTCTTCTATCGACTCTTCGACCTCGGAGCCTCGGTCGACCTCGACGAGATCCAAGGAAGGGTCGACATGCCGTTCCTCGCCGGACGCATGCTTTCCGAACGCGCCACGCCGAGATATGCCCGGTTCGCGGCACCCCTCCTGGTCTATGTGGACCAACGGACGCTCGAGACGAACCTCGGGTCGTTGGTCGCGTCGATCGCGGTGAAGCTCTACGGCGTCGGCGCACTCGCCGTCGTCGTCCGGACGCCGTTCGAGACGAGCGTCCTCCGGGACCTCCGGCCCTTCGCGGGCCTACGGATCCGGGCCGCGGGCAAGGAGGAGAGCCTCGACGCCTACTGCCGACGCCTCGTTGATCGGATCATCGAGGACCTCGTCCCGTTCCTCCATGATTCGTACGATGTCAATGTCGATCCGGAGCCGTACACGGTCTACTGCGTGTCCGTCACCGAGACCCCCGTCCGGGTCTTCACGACCGCGTGGCGACGCGAGGTGACGGCCCTCCTGGCGAACGACCCGCGGCCGGATGCGATCAGCGACGAGGAGGTCGACGACACGTGGCGCAACTGGTTCTCGTACTACCAGGACGACCTCGTGGTCCTGGATTGGGATGCGGCCCTCGTCATCGAGCCGAGCGCCTCGTACGAAGACACGCTCACCGTCTTCGAACTCGCGAACCTTCAGCTGCTCGAGTTACGCACGTACGACGCGTTCTTGGACAAGGTCGTCGACAAGGCATACGACGATCTCGAGGACCTGTTCGCACGCAGCTCCTTCTTGCGGAGCGGCCATGAAACCGTCAAAGAGCTGGCCGAGGTCCGCATGGATCTCGCGGAGGCGTCGTTCCAGGTCGACAACATCTCGAAGCTCTGGGGCGACTGGTTCCTCGGCAAGGTCTACCGGGCGGCCGCGAAGAAGTTCGAACTCGACTCATGGCGAAGGAACGTCGAGGAGAAGATGAAGGACCTCAGCGAGATCTACGAGGTCGCGGAGGCCGAGCTCGAGGCCCGGCGCCTCCTGATCCTGGAGTTCCTCGTCGTCCTGTTGTTCATCGTGGATCTCGTGCTCATCGCGTTCCGCGGGTGACCGACGAGGCCCTTCCCGGCCGACGCGCTCAGGTGATCTGAATCGAGCCGAGGACCGGGCGGAAGATCCACTCTCCGCCAGCCGAATGAATCGAGCTGGCGAGATCGAAGTCGAGCGTGATGCGGACGGACCCGCTCCCGGGCACGTCGAACGGCGTCGTCGTCTTCAGCTCGCCGCTCGGGACGACAAACGTGACCGGGGTGCCGTCGTTCAGGACTCCGTCCACCGAATTCACGACCAGGCGGAGCTGCGTGTACTCGCCGGCCGGGGCGCGGTCGAGGGCGAGGAGGCGCGTGAGATTCGCGAGGGCGACGAAATCGATGGTCGGCGAGGACAGAGGGAGCTGGATCCAACCGCTGTCGTTTTCCGCGTCCGCGCGATGGACCTGGATGTCCGAGAACACGACGTTCAACTGCCTCCAATCGGCCGGGGCATCGCGGACGTACACGTACAGATTCCCCGACGTGACGGAACCCAAGAACGCGAACCCGGCGATGAGAAGCAAGCCGGTGACCGCCATGGCAAACACGGTGCGCGGCCTGATCGAATCGTCCTCCGCGACTATCATTCGCGGGGAGGGGTATATAGATTCTCGGAACTTCCCGCGTTCAATAACGAGAAGGTTACGCGGGGGCGAGCGGCGCGACCGGCCCGATCGCTGAGTACACCCGGTCGATCGCTTCGCGCGCCGCCTTCTCGTCGTCCGTCTTCACGAGGATCTTGCCACTCTCGTACAGGGTGAGCTCCGGCTCGCCTTCGAGGATGAGCATCACCTTCACGTCGCTCACGCGCCAGCCGCGGCTCCGCAGCCGTTCCGCGGCCTCGGTGAGATCCACACGCCACGGCTTCTTCAGGGTCGAGATGAACGCGGTCGCGGTGCGACACGGTTTCAACAGGTAGTAGCTCATGCGGCGGTCCCCGGGCTCGAGGGAAGCGGTGCAGCAGGCCCGTCGGCCTTGAACTTTTCCGGGACCAGTCTGGAGAGACACGAAGAGACGAGCCCCGGAACGTCCAGCTTCGTCTCCTCGGCGAGAATCTGATCCAACCGCGCGTGGGTCGAGGGGCGGGGCGGCCCGAGGAGATCGCAGATTTCCGGCCCTTTCGACACCTCGTAGGTGCGAATCGACTTCGCGCGATCCACGATTTCCTGTTTGTCGAAGCCGATGAGCGGCCGGAGGATCGGGTGGCGCGCGACGGCGTCAATCGCCCGGAGGCTCGCGACCGTCTGGCTCGAGACCTGACCCAAGTTCTCCCCGGTAACGAGGACGTCCGCGGCCTCGAGGTCCGCAATTGCGTCGGCCAGCCGAACCATCAGGCGCTTCGTCAGGATGAAGTAGAAGCGTCGGTCTGCGTCGTGGGCGACCTCGGCGAAGGCCTCCCCCACGCGGACCACGTACAACGATGGGATTCCCAGGATTCCACAAAGGGTCCGTGCCTTGATCGCCGCGGCGTCGTCGGTGATCGGCTCCAGCGAGAAGTGGGCCGCGATGAGATCGAGGCCCTGGCGGGCCATGAGGTGCCCGGCGACCGGACTGTCGAACCCGCCACTGAGCAGGAGCACACCTCGTCCCACCACGTCAAGTCCCCACGTATTTTGCGTAGACCCCGCGCGCTTCCGCCTCATCCTTCACGCCGCGAATGAGCGCGCGGCCGTCGGGGAAAATCGTCAAGCGATGGCCCTCCACCTCGGCGACGAGGACGCCGCCGGCCCGGTGGGTCGACCCGAGGACCGCGAGGCGATTCGCGACGGCCTCCATGTCGATCGTGCCGCGGTGGACCGGATCGAGAGAAATGGTATCGCTCCCGCAAAGGGAGGCCAGGACCTGGGCGCGCCTGGCACCCAGATATTCCCGTTCGCCGAGGACGCAGGTCGGACAATCGGCGCGACGGGCGATCCGAATCTTCTGGACGTCCGGTCGCCATCCGTCGACCACATACAGGGCGCCGGACGGCGTCTCCCCGAGGAGCAGACGAAGGGCCTCGCCGGCCTGGATCGCCCCGACCATCGCGGACGCGGCGTTGAAGATGCCCGCGGTCTCGCAGGTCGGCAGGCTGCCCGGCGGAGGGGCCTTTGGGTTGAAACAACGGAAACACGCGGTGACCGGAGGTCGAATCGCGAACGCCATTCCGTACGTTGCGATGGCCCCGCCGTACACGAAAGGGATGTTCGACTCGATCGCGGCCTCGTTGATCAGGAAACGCGTCTCGAGATTGTCCGTGCCATCGACGACGACGTCGGCATCGCGCAGGATCTCTCGGACCGTCGCCGAATGGACGTCTTTCGAGACCGGTTCGATCTCGATTTCGGAGTTCACGGAGCGGAGGCGTTCCGCGGCGGCCTCCGCCTTCGGCCGGTCGACGTCGCGTTCGCTGTAGAGCAACTGCCGCTGGAGATTCGTGAGTTCGACGACATCCCGGTCGACGAGCCGAAGATGCCCGACCCCCGCGCGGGCCAGGAGGTCGGACGACATGCTCCCGAGGGCCCCCAATCCCACCACGACGGCGCGGGCACCCGCAAGCTTGCGCTGGCCCTCGACACCAATCTCCGGAAGGACTTCCTGCCGACGGTACCGATTCGGCGGCGGCACGGTCGGCGAAGGGGCGCGCCACTTATGGCCTTTCGCCCGCCGCCACCGTGGCAAACGACGCCGAAGAGACCACTTCACAATCGAAAAATTCTTTCCTGCTCGCGCCGCTTAACGGCGGGGATTGCATGGATTCGATGGTGTCGACCGCGCCGTCCGCGTGGCTCGCGATGGAGAATGCACTGGACCGGCTCACGAGGGACTTCACGATTTTGACGGTGCTCGTGCTGATCCTGGTCGTGGTGAGCCTGCTCTCTTGGTTCCGGACGGGCGTGTTGGACCTCGGCTTTGTCCTCGCGCTCGCGGTCCTCATCGCCTTACGCGACATCGGCGCGTTCTGTCGCGGTGCGATGGAGCGAATGCGACAACTGAGCCAGATGGTCTGATATCGCCGAGCCCGTGGAGAGACCTCCGGGGTGCGCCGCCTCGTCCGAAAAACTTGCGTCCCTTCGGTCCACGGATCAGTTGTAGAGGTTGAATTCGTCCTTCTCGGGAACCGAGTCCCAGTCCTCGTCCCCTTCCTCGAAAACAGCGTTGAAGAGGGCGCTAACGACCTCCCGGAGCTGTTGAATCTCCGTCCGGAGGCGCGCCAACTCCTTCATCACTTCCTCGTTGGAAGCGGGCATTCAGAACCTCTAACCGCTGCTATCACAGGGTAGGTTCATATCTTTTTGCCTTCGATTCTTGATGCTAATTCTCGGAACGAAACGGTCACGGAATTTCGCGACGATTCACCGTCGGCCGCGATCCCGATCCCTTCCGCCGCGACCTCCGGGACCCTGTCCGTCACGACCTCGGCCCCCGCCGCGGTCGCGAAATCGATCGCGCCCGCCGCCCCGACCTCGATCACGGCCGCCGCGATCGTGCCCCTCCCCGCGAGGCTCGCGGTGTTTCGCCTCGACCTTGCCGCCACCGAGTTCGGTGGCGGGGACGGTCAGCTTCAGGTCCGCGTAATCGGCGGCGAGTTTTCTCCGCTCCGTTCGCTCGTCCCGCGGGCAATAGAGCTCCCGGCCGCGGACCTCAAGGGGCCCACGGCAGACGGAACAGAGGGCTTTCACGACCCCGAGGTCCCGCTCGGCCGTCGTCAGCTGCACCGAAGGTTTGACTTGAATCACCTTGGCGCGAATGATGTCTCCGAGTCGGTACATGTCGTGAATGTCCTCGGTGTACTCCTCGGACACGTTCGAGATGTGAATCGTCCCCTCGGACTCGCCGCTAATCTGGCGGGGACGTCCATGGATCGCGGTGATCGTCGCGGTCGCCATCATCCCGCGGATGTCGTCGACCACCCCGTACACGATGTCCCCGACCTTGAGTTCCGCGGGCGGGTTGAATGCCCGCACCCGCGCGACGCGGTTCTCCGGGTCCAGGACGAGCACGCCCGTCGTCGCCGCAAAGACGAGTCCGTTCCGCTCGTACGTCCCCTCGCCGGGCTCGAATTCCTCCGCGACGGCAATCTCGTCGCCGGGGAGGACCATCTTCGCTTCCATTCGGTGCAGCGACTCCTTCGAGTCGGACGGAGTAGGCCCGTCGGTATTTATCCCTTCGCCATCTGGAAACGGTAGAGGACCACGTCAATCCGCCGAACCTCCTCCCGGTGGAAGTCGAAGGTGTGCGGAATCGGAAAGGCGTACGGCAGCCGGTCGGTAATCTTCCCGGAGCCGGACTCGATGCGCCGACGGACGTACGCTTCCGCCCTCGCGTTCAAGAACGCGTAGACGACGTGGCCCCACGCGAGCGCGGCATCGAAGAACGGACGGTCCGCATGCCTACGTTGGGAGCCGAAGGGGGGATTCATGAAGATCGTCTCGAAGCGCTCGCCGACGGATCCGACGTCGGCGAGGCGCCACTCGACGTCGACTCGCGCGCGTTCCCCGTTCCGGCGTGCGATTTCGACCGCCGTCGGATCCGAGTCCAAACCCATCACCCGACCGGCGCCCAGAAGCTTCGCGGCGATCCCGAGCACGCCGTTCCCACACCCGAGGTCCGCCGCCGACCGGCCCTCGATGTCGCCCTTCGCCGAAGCGAGGTACGCGACCTCGGCGGCGATGCCGGCGGGCGTCGGATATTGCTCCGCGGTTGCCGCCGGATGAGGCAGCGGGTCCAGGGACTCCAGGATCTTCTCGAGTCGGACCTTCTTCGTCGCCTCACCCCGTCGGGGAACTCATTCCTCGTCCCAGGTCGACTCTCGCTTGGTCGCCGCGATCCCGCGCGGGGTGATCACCGCCGTGAAGTCGGAGGCGCCGTGCCACAGCAGGGTCACGAGGCCTTCGCCCTCGAGGCGGCCGAGCTCGCTCTGGAGATCGTCGAAGTTCACACCTCGAAGAATCTCGAAGAACTGGTTCTTCTTCAACCCGATCGAACCGCGTTTGTCCAGGAGCAACAGGACCTTGTCCCGGAGGCCCCGTTCCACGGCCCGGGCCGCATCCTGTCGGAACGCGCGGTCGACCATCTCGATCGCCAACGCGTTGAAGGCGTCGTCAACGAGGGTCCCGGTCCGGGCCGAGGTGTAGACGATCGGAGCGGCGAACGCTTCTGCGACATGCCGCACCTCCTCCTCGGAGATCGCTCGCCGTTCCTCGAGGTCTCGTTTGTTCACGATGAGGTACACCGGCACGTCGCCCGCGATTTCGAGCGCGGAGGGGATCCATTCGTTGAGCGCGTAAAGGCTGTCCTTCCGCGTGAGATCGCACACCCCCATCAGACCTTGCGCGCCATGGTAGTACGTCTCCCGGACGAGATCTTTGAACCCGCGCTGGCCCATGATGTCGAAGATCGACATATCCATCTGGACCTCGGTGTCCGCGCCATGCGGGACGGTCAGCTCGACCTTGCTCACCCGGGTGCCGACCGTGTGGAGATACGTGTCCTGGTATTCGCTGAGGACGAACCGTCGAATCAGCGAGGTCTTCCCGACACCGCCTTCCCCCATCAGGGCGAGCTTTGCCTTCATGTGTCGTACGGTCGGCATCGGTATCGGCAGGGCTCCTCATTCGGAGCCCGGGTATAAGCAGTTTCGTCGTGTGGACCGGGAGACTCGTATCACGGACGTCAACATTGGTCCGGGTCGCGTCCACGGGCTCAGCCCGCGGTGGCTCTTCTCCGACCAATCGCTGTCAATGGATTCGAGAGGCTTTGATCGCGTGGCAACGGCGCTCAATTATCACGTCCATACCGGGGGCGTTCTATGTGCCGAGAATTGGAATCAGCACGAACATCGATGCCTTTATCTCACCGACGGGTCACGTCATCGTCATGCGATTTCGCCCCGAAGGGCCACGGATTCCCGTCCCGAACTGGCTCATCGAATGGTCGAAGTCCCGCGACCTCTTTCTCAGTCTCGCCCACGACCCGTGGGTCTTCCGCCCAAATTAGTTGGCGCGCAAAAACCGAAGATGTTATAGCAGCCTGAAGGATGCACTGCGCCGGTCCGAGTACTCGATGGCGCACCCGGAGCCCGCGGGCCATGAAGAGGAGGAGCACCACGGCAGCCCGTGGCCCGTCATCATCGCGGTGGGCATGGGCGTGGGGTACGTCGGAATCGTGACGGCGAGCATTCCGGTCCTCCTCGCCGGTGTCGTGATCTTCGGCGGGGGCGCCGGTGGGTGGATTCATCAGGACATGCAGCAGCCGTCGAGCGCGTTCTACGGACTCGCGGCCGCGGTTGAATCGAGACTCCCGCAGGTGAGTGCCCGTAAGCTCGGAATCTGGTTATTCCTCGCCACCGAGATCATGTTCTTCTCCGCGATTATCGGAGCCTCTTGGACATTGCGACTCCGGACGACCACGCTCGGCGACGCCTTCCAGGGACCGTGGGCACAGCCCGGCGAGATCCTGAACGTGCCTCTGACCGGACTGAACACGTTCATCCTGATCTGCAGCAGCCTCACGATGGTCGAGGCCCTCGCCGCCGTCGAGCGGGGCGATCAACGAAAGCTCCGGATTTTCCTCCTGACCACGCTTCTCCTGGGCATCACGTTCCTGAGCATCCAAGCGTTCGAGTACCAGCATCTGTACTTCGGCGAAGGGCTCACGTTCAAGAGCGCCCCGTTCGGGGTGAATCCGCTCTACGGTCCGACGTTCTTCGCCCAGACCGGAGTGCACGGATCCCACGTGACCGCAGGGGTGCTCGCCATGGCGTACATCACCCGGAAAGCGTTCAAGGGGGGATTCACGAAAGAGAATCACGAAGCCGTCGAACTCGTCGGACTGTACTGGCACTTCGTGGATGTGGTCTGGATCTTCCTCTTCACGATCGTGTACTTGATCTGAGGTGACCGATGGCGACGGCGACCGCAACGGAGACGGCGGGACCCCACGAGGAATCGAGGAAGCGTCCGTACGTGGTCGTCTTTGCGATTCTCGCCGTCGTGACCCTCGCGGAACTGAACGTCTACAGCCTCGGAATCCCGCACCTCGAGACGATCACGATCCTCGTCGTGCTCGCGACGATCAAGGCGAGCCTCGTCGTGGCGTACTACATGCACTTGAGATACGAGCCCCGGTGGATCGCGCTCATCCCGCTCGGGGGACTCGCCTTGGTGGCCGTCCTCGTCGCCGCGCTCACGGCGACATCGGCGCATGCCTGACCGCAGCCGCGTTACGTGAAACGGCCGTCTGCATCGTTCGAATCTTGAATAACCGACCGCCGATTCCGCGGGTTTATCCGCCGAATGGCTCTCGCCTCGCGAAGGCTCATCCGGAGGCTGAATTTGGAGGAGATTCGCGGGCGGGTACAACAATTTCTGTCCCAGGGCTGGGGCCTTGCGACGGCCCCGCTCTACCGGAACGCGCTCTTCATCATGTCTTCGAGTGTCGTCGGCGCCGCGTCGGGGTTCGTTTTCTATTTCATCATCGCACGCTTCTACTCCGTCAGCGATCTCGGGTACGCGCAAGGGGTTTTCAACACCATCTCATTCCTTGCGACCCTCGCCCTGCTTGGCCTCGGTCCGGCTCTCGTGCGGTTCCTGCCGTCCGCTGAGAACAAGTCGGCGACGATCAACACCTGCTTGACCCTGACGGGACTCGTCGCCATCCCCCTCACCATCGTCCTGATGGCCGGCATCGAATTTTGGCTTCCTTCGCTTGACTTCATCCTGAGCAGCCCGGTCTACTGGGTCCTCATCCTCCTGACGACGCTCTCCCTCACCTTCGCTCCGATCCTGGATCAGTCCGGCCTCGCGATGCGCCGTGCCGATCTCATTCTCTGGCGGACCGTCCTCGCCTCGGTCCTCAAGATACCGATTGCGCTGGTCCTCGTCTTCTCCGCCGTGACCGGCGGCCGTCTCGATATCTTCGTTGCGATCTCCCTGCCGTTCGGCGTCGCCGTCGCATTCGAGGGCGGGATCCTCTTGCCGCGGGTGTTGCCCGAATATCGGCCCAAGCCCAGCCTCGACCTGTCCCACATCCGCCCGATGGTCCGGTTCAGCACCGCAAACTATCTTGCGGCCACGATCGGGGCCGCAGACACCCTCCTGCTGATCCCGCTCATCTTCGTCGTCCTGGGGAGGACGGTAGCTCCGATCCAGGCAGGATACTTTCAGATCGCGACGGTTGTCGCGGGACTCCTGGGCGTCATCCCCGCCGCCGCCTTTGCGTCGTTTTATGCGGAAGCATCTCAGAATGGCGCGACATCCGCGGACCGCCACGTTGCGGAACGACACGCGATTATCCTGACGCTCGCGATCCTGCTTCCCGCCATCGCCGTCCTGTGGTTCTTCGGCCGCTTCGTCCTTGGCCTGTTTGCAGGGACCAATTCGGCATACGTCGACGGATCGATTGGGCCACTTCGCATTCTCATCTTCGGCTCGATCACGGGGTTTTTGAACAGCCTTCTCAGCACTCGCGTCCTAATCCGGATGCAGACGAGGCCGCTGATCGTCTCCGCCATCATCTCGAGCACGGTGACCCTTGGCCTCGGCTACGTCCTCCTGATCTGGGGCGGGATCACCGGGTTGGCGGCCGCAACGGTTGTGGGATCGCTGTCGCAGATCCCATATCTCTACCTCGTGGCGCGGAAGTCGTTTGGCTCGGAGGTGGACCGGCCCGTCGACGTGGTCTAGGCGTCCAGCGCCCGGACTTCGTCACCCGACGGCCAAGAGAAGTGGGCTCGACCGGATTCGAACCGGTGACCTTCGCTGTGTGAGAGCGATGTCATAACCGCTAGACCACGAGCCCGCGGGAGCGCGCAAAGGCCCGGACGGTATAAATCTCCATCGAAGAACGCTCGATTGTCCACGCCGGTGCGCAGAGCTTTTATTACCGCTGACCGGATTGGGCCGGTGGGAGGCGGTCTCGATGGCAAAGGAGGAAAAGTCCGAGATGACGACAATCGCGAAGAAGCAGCTAGAGGGCCGCGGCTATGTGGTCGCCCTCTCGACGACCCGGGAAGGTGAGAACCTGATTGGCAAAGTCCGCGTGACCGAGGCCGCGACGCACCGGACCGTCGCGAGCTTCGTCAGCGTCTGGAAGATCGACAACATGGAGCTCGTGTTCGGCATCGACGCCGGCGAGGGGATCGCGCGGGACTTCGTGAGCCAGGCGATGAACCTGTTCGACCTTTTCAAATACATCCTGCCGGGCGCGCAAGTGAAGGAAGAAGCGTGAGCGCACATCACGATTAAATAGTCTGGACTCCGTGGGACGAGCGCCCGATGGACGCCTCGAGTGTACTCCTGGCACTGGAAGAGCAGAAGAAGTGGCGGGAGCGCCGAAGACGGCTCCGCGACCGACTCCGACAACTCGAGCGAAGGCGGAACACCTTGCGCAAGGAACTCGAAGGAGTCCGCAAGAAGATCCTCGAATACAACCGCCTCCTGACGGACCTGCGGGATCGGATGCCCACGCCGGCCGTCCTCCTTCCGAGCACCCCGGGGCGGTGACGATGACTCGGGCGATGGAGGCAACCCGCAAGGAAGCCGAACGGTGGCGGCACCGCGAGAAGCGCCTCCGCGAGGCCCTCCGGAACGTCGACGAAGAACGCCGCCGCTTGGACGATGAGCTCTTGAAGGTTGAGCATCAGCTCACGTACTACGACTCCCTCACGCGGGACATGAAGCGCGAGCTCGGCCGGCCTGGGCTTTCGAGCCTCCTCTCCTCGCTGCGGCGGCCGTAGGAGCCATTCCGTGCGCGTCACGATCGACGGCGTCCCGCGGGAGATGCGAACCGTCTGGTTCGATGACGGAATCGTGAAGCTGATCGACCAACGCTACTTGCCGTTCGAGGTCCGCGTCTACGAGGCAAAGACCTACGAGGACGTGGCCGTCGCGATCGAAGACATGGTCGTGCGGGGGTCGCCGGCCATCGGGGCCACGGCCGCGTACGGGATGGCCCAGGCGGCCCATCAGGGACTCGACCTGAAGGCGGCGGCGGATCGACTCGGCAAGACGAGACCGACAGGACAGGACCTCTTCTTCGCGGTCGACTGGATGACGAGTGCGGCGTCCCGCGGAGAGGACCTCGTCGAGGTCGCCGAGCGATACGCGCTGCAGAACATCGAGCAGTGCCGAAAGATCGGCGAGAACGGAGCGGGGCTGATCCGCAACGGAGCTCGAATCCTGACCCACTGTAACGCCGGCGCCCTCGCGGCGGTGGATTACGGGACCGCGACGGCCCCGATGCGCGTGGCCCAGGAGAAGGGGCGACGTTTCTTCGTCTACGTGGATGAAACCCGGCCCCGCCTCCAGGGGGCCCGGCTGACCGCGTGGGAGCTCCTGCAGGCTGGGATCGAGCACGCGATCATCACGGACGGCGCCGCCGGCCACTTCTTGGGGCGCGGCGAGATCGACCTCGTCCTCGTCGGGGCGGACCGGATCGCGGCGAACGGGGACACCGCGAACAAGATCGGCACGTACGCGAAGGCCGTCGTCGCAAAGGAGAACGGCGTCCCGTTCTACGTCGCCGCGCCGACGAGCACGATCGACACCGGCCTGGCATCCGGGGCCAAGATCCCGATCGAAGAACGATCGCCGCAGGAGGTCCTCCATCTCGACGGTCAACCGATCGCGCCGAAGGAAAGCCCGGCCCGCAACCCATCCTTCGACGTCACGCCGGCCAAGTACATCACCGGGATCATCACGGAGCAGGGAATCCTGAAGCCGTCCCAACTCCGCCCCTCCCCACGCGTCGCTCCGAAGAAAAAAGCGCGCGCCAAGTCTCGGTAGGCGGATACGCTTTTACGGACCGACCCGTTTCGCCCCGCGCGATGCTCCTCTTGACGACGTGGTTCGGCTCGTTCTTGCTCGACGACGCGACCGTCGTGGAGAAGCGACTGTTCCCGATGGAACCGGCGGCCCTCGCGGACCGTCTCGCGCTCGTGGAAGACTGGAAAGTCCTGCCGGAGGAACGCGACCTGATGTCGCGCGCGGCGGAGGTCTTCGTGATCGAGACCCGTCTCGAGCGAGCGGGTGGCAACCGCACGACCGTGCGCCCGCCGTTCCTCAAACCCGAGGACTTCGGCTACGGCCGCGACCTCCTCCACGCCGCCATGGTCGAGCTGGCGAAACGACGGATGCGAAAGGCGATCGGACCGGAAGACCACCTCCGCCAGGCCGTCGGCGCCCTCGACGAGCTGCAGGAAGAAGAGAATGTCCTCGTCGAACGGCTGCGAGAGTGGTACGGGCTCCACTTCCCGGAGCTCGCCCCAATGGTCGATACCGGGACGTACGTCGAGCTCGTGGCGATGCACGGGCGACGAGAACAGATGCCAATCGATCATCGCGAGAGCGTCGGAGCGGAACTCGCGGAGCGGGAGGAAGCTGAACTCAAGGCGCTCGCCGGCCTCGCGAAGCTCGTCGGAGGTCAGCGGAAAGCGATCGAATCGTACGTGGAGCGATCGGCCCGCGAACTCGCACCGAATGTCTCCACCATCGCGGGTCCAATCCTCGCGGCCCGGCTCGTCTCCCTCGCGGGTGGCGTCGAGGACCTCGCGCGGGCGCCCGCCGGGACGGTCCAACTCCTCGGTGCCGAGCGGGCGTTGTTTCGCCATCTGCGGACCGGGTCCAGGCCGCCGAAACATGGAGTTCTCTTTCAACATCCCTGGGTCCACGGCGCGCCACCGTGGCAGCGAGGCGCGATCGCGCGCGCGTTCGCCGCAAAGATCTCTCTCGCGGCCCGAGCCGACGCGTATACGAAGCGCACGATCGGGCCCGAACTCCTGAAGGACCTCGAACGCACGATCGAAGAAATTCATCGCCGCAAAGCGGACAAACCGACACGGACAAACCGCGACACGACGCCGAAAAAACGTCGCGACCGAAAACGAACGCGACGCTGAGGAAACGTTTTTAGGGACCGGCCACATCGCTGCGCGAATCCGATGTCATGGGAGCAAGCGGAGATCCGGGAGCTGAAGGTGAATCGGTACATCGTTATCGACGATGAACCGTGCCGGATCATCTCGATCCAGACGTCGAAGCCCGGGAAACACGGCGAAGCGAAGGCGAGGCTCGAGGCGGTGGGACTGTTCGACGGCCAGAAGCGGTCGATCGTCCATCCCGTGACGCACAAGGTCCGGGTCCCGATCATCGACAAGCGAAAGGCCCAGGTTCTGTCGACCCACGCGAACGTCGCGCAGCTGATGGACCTCGCGACATACGAGACGTTCGAGCTCCCCGTGACGGAGGAGTATCAGGGCAAGCTGGCCTCCGGTCAAGAGATCATGTACATGGAAGCGCTCGGCCGCCGCAAGCTCACGTCCAATTGAGCGGGCTCGTCCTCAAATAAGCGCGTGCGATTTCGGTTCGCCCATGGCCGCGCCCCGCTTCGCGGACGCCGTCGCGAAGTATGACGAGGCGCGGATGGTCTTGTTCGGAGTGCCGTACGACCGCACGTGCTCGTTCCGCGGCGGCTCCCGTTTCGCGCCTCGAGCGATTCGCGAGGCCTCGTACAATTTCGAGACCTACATGATGGACCACCAACGCGACCTCCGAGACATTCCCGTGGCCGATCTGGGCGACCTGCCGACCTTCGGGGCGTCGACGGAGATGGTGGACGGCGTGACGAAGATGGCGGCGGATGTCGTCGGCGCCGGGAAGATTCCAATCGTCATCGGCGGGGAGCACAGCCTCGCGCCGGCCGTCGTGCGGGCGTTCCCGAAAGATGTCGGCGTGATCGGGATCGATGCGCACCTCGACTTCCGCGACTCGTACCTCTCGGACAAGTGGTCCCATGCCTGTTCGGCGCGGCGAATCGCGGACCACGTCGGGGTGGAGCATGTCGTCTACATCGGGGTGCGGTCCTACAGCCGCGAGGAGAGGGAGGATCTCGAGCGCCTCGGTTTGACCTACGTCAGCGTCTTCGACGTCCACGAGCGAGGGATCGGCGCATCGGTCGAGCGCGCGGTGAAGGCCATCAACCGCGACAAGGTGTACCTTACGATCGACATCGACGGCGTGGATCCCGCGTTCGCGCCGGCCGTCGGAAATCCGGAGCCGTTCGGGCTCGCGCCCCTCCAGGTCAAGAAAGTCATCGGCATGCTCGCCCCAGACCTCGTCGGCATGGACTTGAACGAAGTAAGCCCGGCGTGGGATTTCGGGCAGACGTCGCTGCTCGGGGCCCGCCTCATCCGCGAGGCGATCGTCGCCATCGGGGAGGCTCGTGGCCATGTCGGATGATGTGCACGTCCCCGACGGCCTTGGAAATCTATCGGCTCGCTACGCGGTGCGTGCGAACCCGATGGAACGAAAAGGGCGCGACGAGCTCTGGCCACCCGCGGAACCGCGGGCCTCCCCGATTTCCTCCCCCCTGTCTATCGGGGAACCCGAGCCCCGCGAATCCCGGCCGCGCGTGCCCACCCGAAGGCGACCCAGGAAGAGCGGATCCGGAGCTCGTCCAACCCGTGGCACGGGATATCACGGTAGCGGCATGAAGTTTGCGACGGACCCTCGGCTTGCACGAACGTTTATGTGCACTCCACACCTAGGCGCCTTTCCTGGTGTCCATGGGCGACGGATGGCATGGGCCGCTGAACAAAGTCGACGCGTTCCGCTACGAAATCCCGCGGTCCTACAAGCCCGCCATGCGCACGAACGGCGTGGTGTTCATCGACGAAACGATGGTGCCACAGCTCCGGCAGGATCAGGCGCCCGAGCAGGTGGCGAACGTCGCCACGATGCCGGGCATCCTCGGGGAGGCGATGGCGATGCCGGATATCCATTGGGGTTACGGCTTCCCGATCGGCGGCGTCGCGGCCTTCGACTACAACAGCGGCGTGATCTCCCCGGGCGGAATCGGGTACGACATCAATTGCGGGGTTCGCCTCATCCGGACGAGCCTCCGCGAGCCCGAAGTCCGGCCAAACCTGCGCGCCTTGACCGACGCGTGCTTCGAGAATGTGCCCAGCGGAGTGGGCGAAGGCGGCATCACGAAGGTGACGCGGCAGGACTTGGCGAAGCTCGCGACCGAGGGCGTCGGGTGGTCGGTCGATCACGGATACGCGTGGTCCAACGACCCCGATCGGATCGAGGCGCGTGGCCGACTCGAAGACGCGGAATTCTCGAAGGTCGGCGAGCGGGCGATCGCGCGCGGGAAGGACCAGGTCGGCAGCCTCGGCGCCGGAAACCACTTCGTCGAAATCCAGAGGGTCGATCGGGTGTATGACGAGGGGGCGGCGAAAGCTCTCGGGATCGGGGAGCTCGGTCAGGTGTGCGTCATGGTGCACACCGGATCCCGCGGGTTCGGCCACCAAATCGCGTCGGACCACATCGAGGCGTGCGAACGGGTCGTGAAGCGAGAGAAAATCGAGCTGCCCGACCTCCAGTTGGCCTGCGCGCCGATCGACTCGAGAGAAGGGCGGGACTACTGGCGGGCGATGTGCTGCGGAGCGAATTTCGCGTGGAATAACCGCCAGCTCATCACCTACGGGGTCCGGAATGCGTTCTCCAAAGTCCTCGGCCAATCGGCGGAAGCACTCGGCATGGACATCGTCTACGACGTGTGTCACAACATCGGCAAGGTGGAGGAGCACGTCATTGACGGGGCCCGGGCCAAGGTCGTTGTCCACCGGAAAGGGGCGACCCGGGCGTTCCCCGCGGGGCATCCGGAGACTCCCGCCGAGTACCGGGCCGTTGGCCAACCCGTCCTCATCCCGGGGGACATGGGCACGTGCTCGTTCGTCCTCGTCGGCCTGCCGACCGCGATGGAGCGCTCGTTCGGGTCCAGCTGCCACGGGGCCGGGCGCCAAATGTCGCGCAAGGCCGCGAGCCGCAAGTACGACGCGAACGAAGTCGTCAAATCACTGGAAAAGCGCGGAATCTACCTTCGTGCGGCCTCGCGCGCGGGAATCGTCGAGGAGGCCCCGGGCGCGTACAAGAACGTGGAGGACGTCGTCCGGGTCGCCGAAGGAGCGGGACTGACGAAAATCGTTGCCCGGTTGGTCCCGCTCGGGGTCGTCAAGGGATGATCCTCACCCTCCAGCCAGTCGGGCGAGTCGACGCGGCCATCCTGCGACGAGTTAGGTTCGAGCTCGCGTCGTTCGGAGAGGTGCGGATCGCGAGCGCGAAGCCGTTGCCGAGACGAACCTTCGGTCACGACCCGAAACGGTACCGGGCAGCGACCTTCGATCGGGTCTGCAAATCCACCGATGGCGATCGGGTCATCGCAATCACGAACGTCGAGCTGTGCGACCCAGAGCTCGGACTGACGCTCGTCTTCGGACACGCGGACATTCAAGGTCGATGGGCGGTCGTCTCTCTGTCCCAGTTTGGGGGCGATGGACAAGCGAAGCTCATCGAGCGGGCCGTGAAGACCGCGGTCCACGAACTCGGACACACATTGGGCGTTGGCCACCACGACGCAAATCCCGAATGCGTGATGTTCTTCTCCGAGAACCTGGCCGACACGGATCGAAAGGGTCGCGATTTCTGCCCCGAGTGCTCGGAGTTGGCGAAGCCTACTTTGTCGCGCCTACAAACGTGAACTGGGCCGTGATCTCGAAACCGTCTCGATAGCGCCGCGGCATCTCGGCCTCCAGGAATCGCAGGCCCCGTTCATACTCGCCGGGAGGCAGGAGATCGAAGGTCGACAGGTATCGATGCCGCACCCGGTCAAGCTGTTCCTCGGTCGTGAGCCGCCGAGCGTACGCTCGCTCGCGGACGACGGCGTCGTGGAAGCCCGCCGCCTCGAACGCGTCCAGGACCGCCGGAATGGACGGGAACCGTTCCCGGTCAATTGCCAGGAGGCTCGGGAAGGCCTCTTCCAGGATCCCGAGTCGGCGCGTGGCCATGTCGGAGGTCGCGACGACGACCCGATGCGCAACCCGAGCAATCTCGCGCAGGGCCGCCGCATAGTCCCCGAGATGATGGAGCACCATGACGATCATCGCGAGATCAAACGTATCGGCGCGAAACGGGAGGCGGCGACCATCGCCCCGCACGCATTCGAACGAGCCCTTGGTACGGGCGATCTTGAGCATGGCCGTCTCCGAATCGAGGGCGACGACCGGATTGGTCTCACAGAGGAGCTTCGCGAAACGGCCGGTCCCCGCTCCGATGTCGAGGACGCGCTCCCGATTCCGCAGGCCGCCTACCTCGATAAGCCCGCGAAGCCAGAACTCGCGGTCCGTCGTCTCGTCGGCACGAACTCGGTCGTAGTCCGCGGCGCGTCGCGAATAGTCCACCGCCACACAAGTTGCAAGAGGGAAGCGACTAATGAGGATGCCGAGGTCGAGCGATGACCATCGCGGAATTCAGTATCACTCCGATCGGGAGGGGCGTGAGCGTCGGAGAACATGTCGCGCGGGCCGTGGACATCGTGGACCGCAGCGGTCTCCCGTACCGCGTGAATCCGATGGGGACCGTCATCGAGGGATCGTTCGACGAGGTTCTCGCCCTCATCACGCGCTGCCACAAGGCCGTGATGAAAAACTGCCAACGGGTCTCGACGATCATCAAGATCGACGACCGCAAGGGTGTGACCGGCCAGCTCGACGCGAAAGTCGCGGCCGTCGAGCGACGCCTGGGCCGGAAGCTTAGGTCCTAGCGGTCGGACTCCACATGGAGAGCGCGACCGCCGCGAAGGTCGCCGTGACGGCGCCAAATGCAAAGGTGGCCGACGGCGCCACCGCGACCCAGAGGAAGCCCGCGACCAAGCCCGAGGCGAGCTTCACGACGCCGATGCTCGTGTGGTACGCACCGAGGACGGTCGCCTTGATGTCGGGCGGAGCGAAGTCCGCGACGAGAGCGCGTTGCGTCCCCTCGGCCATGCCGTATTCCAGGCCGTAGAGGATGAAGGCGATCACAAGGACAAAGAGCGCATTCGAGAAGACGAGGAGCGTCGCCATGCCGATGAATGCGAGATACCCGATGAGCACGACCGGTTTTCGCCCGACTCGATCGGAGAGGATCCCCGCGGGGAACGCGTGGGCCGCATAGACGATGTTGTACAGGACGTAGAGCAGAATCACGACCGTCGTGCCGTTCGTCTGGCCGGCGCGGAGGAGGAGGAACGCATACGAGAAGTCCGCGAAGGAGAACAGACTCGCGATCGCGATGAAGGTGAGGAGCGGCGGCGGGATGCCGCGGAAGGTAACCCGGAGCGGCCGCGGGGGCACCGGTGCCCGCTGCGGCTCGCGGACGAGGAGCACGATGAGGACGGAGAGGATCGCAGGGATCGCCGCAAGGAGCAGGACGAGGCGGTATTGCTCGGCGATGCTCGAGGACGTCGCGACGGTCGCGAGCAAGACCAGCGTGACAATGGGGCCTAGGATGGCGCCGGTCGTGTCCATGCTGCGGTGGAACCCGAACGCTTTCCCGCGCGTTTCGGCGGGAGTCGACTCGATCAAGAGGGCATCGCGCGGGGCGTCCCGCACGCCCTTGCCCGTGCGCTCGATCACGCGCAGTCCGATGAACTGAGGCCAACTCTGGGCGAAGGGGAAGAGGACCTTCATCACCGTGGAAAGCGCGTAGCCTGCGCCGACGAAACGCTTCCGTCGCCCCGCCGCGTCGGAGAACCGTCCGGAAAAGATCTTCATGAACGAGACCACGCTGTCCGAGAACCCTTCCTCCAGGCCGACGATCAACGCGTTCGCCCCGAGGACCTGAATCAGGAAGAAAGGGAGAATCGGCAGGATCATTTCGCTACTGATGTCGGTGAAGAGAGACACGACACCGAGGATGACCACGTTTGCGGTGAGACCGTATGCGAGCGTTCGCCGGGTGGAGGCCATGGAATCACGGCGGCGGATGGAAGAAGAACGCCACCCCGATCATGGCGTAGACCATCACGAGCAGCGCGCCCTCATACCAGTTGCTTCGACCGTCGGAGACGACGGCCGCGACGACGGCCGTCGCCAACGCCAACGACGCGAGTTCGAAGATCTCAAAGTCGAGGGTCATGACCTTCGCTGTCAGCAGGGACACGAACACAAGGATCGGCGCGACGAACAACGCAACTTGCGTGGTCGATGTCGTCGCAACCGCGACGCTTAGTTCCATCTTGTTCCTCCAGGCCATGAGCACCGCACTCCCGTGTTCCGCGGCGTTCCCGACGATGGCCACGATGATCACGCCGACGAAGCGCTCGGTCCAGCCCAGGATCTGCCGAGCGGTCTCGAGGGACCCGACCAGGATCTCACTCTCGATCGCAACCAAGGCCGTCGACACGATGAGGACGCTCAGTGCGAATCGTTTCTCCCAGCGCGGCTTCTCGGAGACTTCGGTGACCGGATTGAAGATGTCCCGGTGGGTGCGTAAAGAAAAGAAGAGGCCGAACACATAGGCGAGGAGCAGGATCCCCGCGATGCCCAGGCTCATCTCCTCGAGGACCACACCGGACGTGATGTCCGTCGAGCGCACGTACAGGGCGGGCATCACGAGGCCGATGACCGCGACGACGAGCATCGTGATTTGGATCCCGGACGCCTCGCGGGAGAAGTGTTGCGTCTTGTACTTCGCGCCGCCGGCGAGCATGCTCAACCCGAGGACCAAGAGGAGGTTCCCCACGATCGAGCCGGTGAGCGACGCCTTGACGACTTCGGTCAGGCCGCGAGACAGGGCGAAAATCGCGATGATGAGTTCCGTCGCGTTCCCGAACGTTGCGCTCAGCAGACCGCCGACTCCGGGACCCGCGTGTTTTCCGAGTTCCTCGGTGGCGAGGCCCAGGAACCACGCGAGCGGGATGATCGCGAGACCCGCGACCGCGAAGACGATGACGCCGGGCCCGAGGAGCAGGTCGAGGATCCAACTCAGGGGGACGAAGAGCCCCAGCAGGAGGGCCCAGGTGTACGCCCGCAACGGCGCGAGGTCCATCGCGCCCCGAAATGTCCGGCTGGTCTTAACTCCGCGGGCAACGTTTAACTAGCGTCGACCGAATGCGCGCTCGATGATTTCTCCCGCTGAGATGCGCGTCCTCGATCGGAACGCCCAGTACTTCGGCGTCTCGATCGTGGAGCTCATGGAGAACGCCGGGAAAGCCGCGGCCGATGTCGCGCGGTCCGAGTTCGGTGCGGCGGGAAAGAATGTCCTCGTCCTCTGTGGCACCGGAAACAACGGCGGGGATGGCCTCGTGGCCGCCCGTCACCTGGCGAAGGACGAGCGGGTTACGGTCCTCCTCGCGCGATCGCCCGATCAGTTCGCGTCCCCGGAGGCGGCGACGAACTTCGAACGACTGAGGGACGTGCAAGTCCTGGCGGGCCTCGACCGAAGCGAGGAGGCCATCGCGGCGGCAGACCTGTTGATCGACGCACTCCTCGGGATCGGTGCGGAAGGCTCGCTTCGCGAGCCGTACGCGTCGCTGATCCGCCAGATGAACGCCTCCGGCAAGCCAATCTTGAGCGTAGACGTCCCGAGCGGGTTCGGGACGGACCAGTCCGTCCGACCGACGGTCACGGTCACGCTCCACGACGTGAAGGAGGGGATGAGCCCCGAGAACTCCGGACGAATCCGCGTCGCGGACATCGGCATCCCCGCGAAAATCGCCGCGATGATCGGGCCCGGCGAATTCACGCTCTACCCGGTCCCGAGGGCGACGAGCCACAAGGGTCAGAACGGTCGCGTCCTCGTGATTGCCGGCGGGCCGTACACCGGGGCGCCGGCGCTGGTCGGATACGGCGCCCTCGGAGTCGGCGCAGATCTCATCCATGTCGCGACGCCGGCTCTCGCGGCCTCCGTCGTCGCATCGTACTCCCCGATGTTCATCGTGCATCCCCTCGTCGGACATCGGCTCCTGCGGGAGGACACACGGCAGATCGTCGACTTGGCCTCGCGCGCGGACGCGATCGCGATCGGCCCCGGACTGGGCGACGCCGAAGGGACCTTGGACGCCGTGACGGAAATCGTCCGCAGCGTCGCGCTGCCGCTGGTTGTGGATGCAGACGCGGTCCGAGCGGTCGCCTCGGATCCGAAGTGCCTCGTCGGAAAACGCGCGGTCATCACCCCCCATTCCCGAGAGTTCCAGACCTTGACGGGGAAGGTGCTCCCAGACGCTCCCGAAGAACGCGCCGAGATCCTCCGGGAAGCGGCGAAGGCGTTCGGCGCCACGATCCTCCTCAAAGGCCATGTGGACATCGTGACGGATGGGACGCGGGTGAAGTTCAACTACACCGGGAATCCCGGGATGACGGTCGGCGGGACGGGCGACGTCCTGTGTGGGGTTGTGACCGGCCTCATGTCGAAAGGCATGTCGCCGTTCGATGCGGCCCGGCTGGGCGCCTTCACGAACGGGTATGCCGGGGACCTCGCCTTCAAGGTCAAGAGTTACGGATTGACCTCCGTCGACGTCGCCGAGAACCTCGGCAGGGTCCTCGCGGAATTTCTCTGAGCCGCGGCGAATCGCGGACCCGGCACAACCATTAAGCCGACTCGCCCTTGAAGCGACCGTGGACCTCGAACCTGTTCCCGATGAGCCCGCCCTCCTGGCGGACGACATCCTCGTCGTCGCGGACCTGCACATCGGGATCGAAGAGGAGTTGCAGGAGAAAGGAATCCGCGTCCCCAGCCGCGCGGAGGTCATGGGGCGAAAGCTAATCGAGATCGCCGACCGCCGAGGGGCGACGCGACTCGTCATCCTGGGCGACGTGAAGCACCTCGTGCCGAAGATGGCTTCCCGCGAGAGACGCGATGTCTACGTGTTCTTCCGTGACCTGGCGCCGACGTTCCGCGAGGTGTATATTGCCCAGGGCAACCACGACGGCATGCTGAAGAACATCGTGCCCCGCAGCGTGCGCTTCAAGCCCGCGTACGGCTTCCGCATCGAGGACGTCGGGTTCTGCCATGGTCACGCCTGGCCGTACAAGAAGGTCATGGAGGGAACCGTCCTCGTCATGGGACACAACCATCCCGCCGCGGCGTTTCGCGACGCGATGGGGTCTCGACAGATTGTCCCGTGCTGGATGCGCGTGCCGTTCCTACGAAAGCACAAACGATACCCTCGGTTGCCGAAGGAGGCCATCGTCGTGCCCTCCTTCAACGACCTCTGCGGTGGCATGCCCGTGAACGATGTCCGGGCGCGGTTCATCGGGCCCCTCTTCGACGAGGACCTCGTTCGGGTCGAAGACGCGTCCGTGCACCTCCTCGATGGGACGAACCTCGGACGATTGCGGGACATCAAAGTCGACCTGGGCTTTCGGCCGGAGGACTATCGGCAGTGAGGTGGGAGGCGAGATGCGGTGGAAATGGCGCCTGGGTTTCCTTCTAATCGCGGCGCTCGAGATTCCCTTCTTGCTATGGATTTCGACCGCGATGGCAGCGCCACCAGAAATCCTCCTCTACGCGGGCGGCATCCTCGGTCTGGTCCTGATGGCGATGCTCCTCGTCCGGCCTCTCTTGTTCATGCTTCTGATCGTATGGCTCGGAGGCCTCATGGGCTCCGCATGGTACCTCGTCCGATTTCTGCCGCCGACCGCGGCGCTCGGACTGGGAGCGACTCTGTCCACGATCGTCTCGGCGGTAGGTGCGCCACTCGGGTTTCGCACACTCAAATTCGTCCTAAGAGAGCGGCTGTGGATCAGGCACTGACGGGAGACCGATGGGGGATATCCTAGGTTTGTCGGCGGTTGGAGGTCACGCGAAACGGTACCTCGACGTGAAGGGAAGGCTCCTCGCCATGGAAAGGTCTGAGGCACGGGCTCTCGCGATTCCATGGGCGACGGACACGCGATGGAAACGGAGAGTCCGCTCGGGCCTTCCACTCACGAACGGGCACGGCGGACGGGCCCTCGACCGATTCCGGTCCGCTGTCCTCTTAGGCAAGGCCGATTAGGGTGGTATCGGCTGGAAGGCAATTGGTACTATCCCGGGAAACCGATGGGCCCGGCCGGAATTGAACCGACGACCTCGACTTTGTAAGAGTCGCATCATAACCACTAGACCACGGGCCCGCGGGCGCGAAGGGCCGCAGCCGTCATTAAGGCTTCCCGGATCGCTCAGTCCACGTCCTTCGCAGCTGCCTGCGCGAATCGCGAAATCGCCGAATCGAGATCGGAGACCACGCGCTCGGGCGGGACGACGAGCACCACCATCGCGCGGCGCCCGATTTCCTGAATGACGACGGTCACATCGTTGGACTCCAGGAGGACGCGGTGGGGCGCGGCATGACCCAGCTCCGTGGCGGCCGTCATGCCCGCCCCGAGGATCGCCGCGCACATGATCGAGAATGTCTCCTGGGAAACATTCCGGGGAAGATCGGCGGCGACGATGCCACCATCTCGATTGACCACCGCGATGGCCTCCGCCTTCGTCACGTCGCGGAGGGCGCGGACCATTTCCACCAACGCGGTCATGCCCCGCCCTCCTGTTCGAAGACGCATTCGCGACCGCCGGTGCTCACGCACTCCACTTCCGCCAATCGCACCCGGTGCTTGGTCTTCGCCTCCAGCAGCTTCGAGAGGATTCCGCGAAGCCGGTGACACGTCTCGACGTCGCCTCCGGGCAGCGCCTCGATGGAACCGCGCACGCGCGCGCCGGAATCGGTGAAGGCGACTTCCTCCGCCCAGCCCCGCTCGAGGATCACCTTCTTGCCGACGTCGAGCGGATCTTCGCCGAGGGCCAGGCTCTTCGTGACCTCCTCGGCGAGGACCATCCCCTCGCGGAAGAAGAGGCCGTGGCACGCATACGACATGACGCTCTCGTAGAGCTTGCGGACCGAATCGAGTTCTTGCTGAGAAACCTTGACGAAACGGGCCAACGGCGGCCGAACCTGAGGACCGCGTATAAAGGTTCCGCGGCTGTTATCCAGCCACTCCACTCGATGGGCCCGTCAGCCGCCGCGGCACTCCGGACACGCGAGCAGGTTCCGATCCCACATCAGATTTGTCGAGTACACTCCGCACGCCTCGCAGTGGCCTTCGATACCCTTGGCGAACTGCGACTCGAGTCCGGCCCGGGCGTACTCCCGCGTGACCTCGATCAGTTGGGGCCAGATCCGGAGGATGTCGTTCTCCGTGATCATGCCGACGAGCTTTCCTTCCTGCACGACGGGAAGCCTTCGGATCTTGCGCTGCGACATGAGCTTCGCGGCCTCCGCCACTTCCTCGTGAGGATGCACCACGACGACCGGCGAGGTCATGATGTCCCGCACGAGGACTCGGCTCGGTTGTTTGTCGGGTGCCGCGATCTTCGTCACGATGTCCCGCTCCGTCACGATGCCCATCGGCTTGCCGGTCTCGACGACCACGAGGCTTCCAATCTCCCGTTCTCGCATGAGGCCCGCGGCGTCCTTCGCGGTCGCGTCGGCACGGATCGTCACCGGGGATTGCGTCATGATTTCGACGACGGGGACCCGCGCGCGCATGATCTGCCGCGGTGAATGAGAGGTCGGGGCCGATAAAGGTTGCGAGACCATTCGCACGGTGCGCGGGTCAACGAAAGAAGTCACCGCAAACTCGTTGCGAGACTCGATCGGAGAATCGCGCCGACAATGTTAAGATACGCGTCCTGTTGTCGAGGCGGATGTCGTATGCCGACCGCGAAGGCGAATGCGCGGTTCGCATCGCGCGCGAAGCCCTCGACGCTTACGTTCTGAGGCGCGTGCGACGCCCGGTTGAGATCCCCAAGGCCTTCGAGGAGAAGTCCGGAGCGTTCGTCACCCTCAACGACCATCCAGGCGGATTGCTGCGCGGCTGCATCGGCTACCCGCAGCCATTCTTCCCCCTCGTCAAGTCGATCGAGAAAGGCGCGGAAGGGGCCGCGGAGGATCCGCGGTTTCCGCGCTTGAGTCCGGAAGAGCTCGACCGCGTCACGGTGGAGGTCAGCATCTTGACCCCGCCCCAGTTGATCGAGGTGAAGAAGCCGAAAGACCTGACGAAGCACGTTGCCCCGGGCGCCGATGGATTGAGCGTCGCGCAGGGTCCATACCGCGGCCTCCTGCTCCCGCAGGTCGCCGCCGAGTACGGTTGGGACGCGGCCGAGTTCCTGTCCGAGGCCTGCATGAAGGCGGGCCTCCTCGCCGACGCGTGGCTCGACCCGGCGACGCGGGTCTACAAGTTCCAGGCGGAGGTCTTCGCGGAAACCAAGCCGCGCGGTCCCGTCGTGCGCCGGACCTTGGAGGCGGCGCGTGCGGGTCATTAGCGGCCGCGTGTTCTTTCGCGGTCAGCTCGAGCCCTTGAGCATCGGGATCGACGAAGCGGGTCGGATCACCGCGATCAAGAAAACGCTTCGAGGCGACGAAGCGATCGACCATGGCGACGCGCTCATCCTCCCGGGGTGTGTGGACCTCCACGTCCACATGCGAGATCCGGGACTCACACATAAGGAGGATTTTCCGAGCGGGACCCGTTCCGCGGCGATTGGCGGCGTGACGACCGTCGCGGACATGCCGAACACCGTCCCGCCGGTGACCACGCGCACGGTCCTCGATCAGAAAGAGGCCGCCGTCCGAGGACGGGCGACGGTAGACTACGCATTGTACGCGGCGCCTCAGGACGGGGACGCGGTCGGGCGACTCACCCCCGCGGTCGCGTTCAAAGTCTTCATGGCGGAGTCCACGGGGAATCTCGCGGTGACGGTGCCCCGCATGGAAGACATCCTTCAGGCTGCGGCGAAGAGTCCGAAGGTCGTCGTCATCCACGCGGAGGATCCTGGAAAGTTCACGAAGCAGAAAGCGACGGACCTGCGAGGCCACTCCGAAGCACGACCGAAGATTGCGGAGGAGACCGCGGTCGCGACCGTCGCGCGCCTCCGAGGGGAGGGACGGGTCCACGTGGCCCATGTCACCTGTGCCGAGGCTCTGGATCAGGTGCCCGCGAACGCGACGTGTGAGGTGACGGCCCACCATCTCTTCCTCGACTCGTCGAAGCCGCTCGGCGCCAGGGGGAAGGTGAACCCTCCGCTTCGATCGCCGGCCGACCGCGACGCGCTCTGGGAATCATTCCGCGGAGGCCGCATCGATGCGGTCGCGAGCGACCACGCGCCTCACACGCTCGACGAAAAGGGGGGGCCCTTCGAGGAGGCGCCGGCCGGAATGCCGGGCGTCGCCACGGCGTTCCCCCTCCTGATGCGTCGAACCCGAGCCGGCGAACTGGACCTCCCGCGACTCGTCGCCGCGATGGCGACTCGGCCCGCCGAAATCCTAGGGATTCCGAAGGGGACGATCGAAGTGGGCCGCGATGCCGACCTCATCGTGGTGGACCCGCGGGAGATCGAATCCGTCACGGCGAAGCGCGTACAGTACAAATGCGGGTGGACGCCATTCGAGGGAATGGAAGGGTGCTTCCCCCGAGCCGTTTACCTGCACGGGGAAACCGTTGTCGAGGACCGCGAGCCGGTCTCGGAACGGCACGGCCGATTGGTCCACGTTTCGCGATAGCGACTCACGAGGCGTGCATCGCGTCCTCGATCGCGTAGTAATATTCGCCGGCGGACTTCTGCTCCCGATCCAGACGGGAGTCGAGCTTGTTGATGCGCGGCCGGTTCGTATCCGCATCGCGACGGAATGTAATCCCGACCATCTTCAGGAATCGGTTCATCCCGTCCCGCATCGGGAACGGACCTTCGCCGACGCCGGTGCGGCCTGGATCTCCGGAGAAGACCATGAGGCTGTCCGACACCATGTCGAGGAAGTAGACGTCGTGGTCTACGATGAGGCCGGTGCGGGCTTCCTTCTCCATGACGCGTCGGATGGTCCGCGCCGCCTCCATCCGCTGGTTCGAATCGAGATACGCGGACGGCTCATCGATCAAGTAGATATCCGCATCGCGGCCGAGGCAAAGTGCGATCGCGACACGCTGCAGCTCGCCCCCGGACAACGTCGAGACATCCCGCTCAAGCATGCTCTTCACCTTGAGCGGCTGGAGGATCTCCGTCTCGAAGTAACCCGTGTCGGCTTTCTTTCCGACCGTGTTGCGGAGCAATTCGCCGACCGTGCCCTCGTAGACCGCCTCGAGGTACTGCGGCTTATACGAGACCTGCCAACGCCCTTCGACGGCTCCCGAGGTCGGCGTCTCCTGGCCCGCGAGCATCTTGACGAACGTCGTCTTGCCCGTGGCGTTCGGTCCGACGACGCCAACCACCTCGCCTTTCCGGAGGCGTCCCGGATGGACCGTGAGCTCGAAGTCTTCGAACCGCTTCGTGAGTTCGCCGAACGTCACGAGCGTGTCGGCCTTCCAGTCGGCCCGGGGTGGGCGCGTATCGAAGCCGATCGCGCGGTCGCGGAAGCGGATGTTCTCTTCTTTCAGGTAGCCGCCGAGATACACGTTGATCGCGGTGCGCACCGGCCGCGGTTGCGCGATGATCCCGTACGCGCCTTCCTCGCCGTACATCAGGAAGACCGTGTCCGCGAGGAAATCGAGGACGGCCAGGTCGTGCTCCACGACGACGACGTACTTCTCCTTCGAGAGGGACTGGATGACCTTCGCGACATGGAGTCGCTGATAGATGTCGAGATACGACGACGGCTCGTCGAAGAAGTAGATGTCCGCATCCTTCAGCATCGTCGCGGCAATCGCCATGCGTTGGAGCTCGCCGCCCGACAGCTGCGCGATGTCCCGATCGAGGAATGATGCGAGGTCGAGGGACACGATGAGCTCGGCGAGACGGCCTCGCTTATCGGCCTTCGTCAGGAGATCCCGGACGCGGCCCGTGTAGATCTTGCTCAATTTGTCGACGTACTGTGGCTTGATGGCGGTGGTCAATTTCTTATTGGCAATCTTCGCCAGATAATCGTGGAGTTCGGTTCCCGCGAAGTAGTCGAGCACTTCTTCCCAGTACGCTTTCTTTCGGCGATAGTGGCCGAGATTCGGCGCCACCTCCCCACTGAGGAGGCTGACACACGTGGTCTTGCCGATCCCATTCGGCCCGAGAAGACCGATAACCTCTCCCTGCTTCGGAACCGGGAGTCGGAAGAGACGGAACGCGTTCTTTCCATACTGGTGGACGAGATCTTCCTTCAAGGCTTCAGGAAGACCGATGATTCGAATCGCATCGAATGGACATTTGCGGATACAGATTCCGCAGGAGATGCACGTCTCCTCGCTAATCACGGCCTTCGTCGTCTCCGGATCAATCCAAATGACCTCGGTGCCGGTCCTCTGAGGCGGGCAGAAGGCGATGCATTCGAGATGACAGCGCTTCGGCTGACATCGGTCCTTGAACACGACTGCGATCCGCACGGGCATTCCATTAAACGGGAGCTATTTAAACGTATGACGGCGCGCGTCAATCCGCAGAAACTTTATCCGAGTCCCGACCATCCATTCCGATGTGATGCGATGATCCCGGGCGGACGTGTGAACCCGCGGCAGATGCGCCAGGCTATGAAGCGCATGGGCATCGAGCAGGAAGAACTCGAGGGCGTCGAGGAGGTCGTCATCCGCACCGCGAACAAGGAGTACGTCATTCGGGATCCGAACGTCACCGCGATGACCGCGCAGGGTCAGAAGATCTGGACGGTCGTCGGGGAGCCGATCGTCCGGGATCGAGCCGACGCCAAGAAACCGGATGCGGGTCAGGGACCGGCCATTCCGGAAGAGGACGTCCAGCTCGTCGCCGAGAAGGCCGGCGTCTCCGAAGCGGAGGCGCGCAAGGCCCTTGAAGAGTGCGGCGGGGAACCTGCGGAAGCGATCATCCGCCTGATGAGCCGATGAACATCGAGCGGGTCCGATCGATTCTCGGCGTGTGGGCGCCGATGGCGATCGGAGTCTTCATCATCGTGACATCGGTCAACTTCTACTTCAACGCGAATCTCACGAACGGATTGTTCGTGGGCGACCTGGGGTCGTGGCGGCTCGTGTGTTCCGCCGGCGCGTTCTTCGTCGGCGGAGTCTTGCTCCTATCCACTTTCGGCCGTTATCGGAAGACGAAGGCCGCGAGGCTCGAACAGCGAATGGGTCCGGTCAAGTGATAGTCCGTCCGCGACACGATCCTTTCCGTTCAACACGCCGTTAACATCGAGACCGAGAAAGCTAAATACGATGCCTCGGTTGAGAACGCGCTAGGCTTGACCGGGGGGTTGGGCGTCCCCTTGTAGACCCAAATCGTCCTCATGGGGCGGTGACAATCGGGGGCGGTGCTCCCAGTCTGGCGCTGGTCCGGATGCCGACGTTGAGGTTCTGTCCCGCGGGGCTGGAGGCGACAGGGAACGCAGCTGGAGAGCGGCGATCCCCGTCCCGATCGTGGGGAACGGGTCAGGCACGGAAGTGAGCAGCCTCACCGCGGACTACCAACGCTCGCGGGGGTGCGGGACCGAGGACGCATCCGGGTCACCCGGCGTCGGAGCTGAGCATCCACCTCGATGGCCTAGCTTCGCGGTCAGCGTTCGGTCAGTTTCATCTGCTTTGTCCCGAGCACGAGCGCGCCCATCCCGAAACGCTTGACGACCAGGTCGTAGAGAATCTCATCGCGAACCTCGTTGCGGCGCTCCGGCACTCCGTATGCGGGTTCGTTCGTCGGGACGGGGAGACCGAGTTTCACGAGGCCGCGACGGGCCTCCTCGCGCTCCTCCCGCGGAGCCTGCGGCGCGTCGACCGCGCCGCCGAAGCCGCACTCGCGGAGCTCTCGAAGAAAGATCGGACGGCGAAAAAGTTTCTGGAGGACCGAGACGGCGAGCCGGATTTGGTCCGCCTCCTCGCGGGTCGCCTCCCGACACCGGACGCCCACGAGCTCGTAGAGATTCGGCTCCCGGTGCGCGGACGTGCTGTACACCTTCGCCGGCGGGATGTCCTTCTCCCGGAGGATGCCCGCATCGGCGAGGGCCTTCAGGTATCCGGTCACGAAGAGTCGATGGAACGGATAGCCGTCCGCGCGGAGTTGCTTCGTCAGAGCGCTGATCGACCGTTCCTGTTCCCGGAGGTACGAGACCACGAGGTCCTTGAGGTTGCGGTCAGGGACAAACAACGGCTCCCGCCCGGACCTGGTAACAAACCGGATAACAAATAAACGTTTCCAGCCGAACCTTTGCTCACAGACCGAGTGCAAAAATCATCTTATCCTCGGCCCCCTGTCATGTTCCAATTCGCGCTTACTCCCCCTTTCTTTTTTGTTTTCCCTCCATACGCGCGCGACTAGCACCCGGTGATAACGGCCTCGGAACGGTTATTACGCGCTCCTTCCAATGGAATGCCTTGCTATGGGCCAGGGAGACCGTATCCGAACGTTCATCCACGGTTTTGACGACAAGCTCGGGGGCGGAATCCCCGAGGGTCACGTCGTCCTTCTCGCCGGAGAGCCCGGGACGATGAAGTCCACGATCGCGTTCAACATGATCTACCAAAACGCGCTCCGCGATGGGAGGCCCGGCACCTACATCTCGTTGGAACAGGGTCGAGACAACCTCACCCGCCATCTGGACCAGATGAGTCTGAGCCCGCGGGATGTGGAGAACAAAGTCAGCATTGTCGACCTCGGCATGATCCGTCGCAACCTGGACGGGATGGCGGACCGCACGTGGCTCGAGATTTTCAAGATGTACGCGATGAACTTGAAGCGGTCCCTGAACTACGACATTCTCGTCGTCGATTCGCTGCCGGTCCTCGAGGTCATGTCGCGATTCGAAAACCCGCGCGAGGATCTCTTCCAGTTATTCGAGTGGATCCGCGATCTGAAGGCGACGACGATCCTCATAAGCGAGATGAAACCGGGCAGCGAGGACTTCGGGAAGAACGGCGAGGAGTATCTGAGCGATGGAATCATCCATACGAAGATGGAGCGCGTCGACGACGCGAACATCCAGCGGCGGATCCGATGCGTGAAATTGCGAGGAACGAATCACTCGCCGAACTACTACACGCTCATCTTCCAAAGCGGGATCCTTCAAGCGACGCGCATCATCGCCGAGTAACGAGGGAACGGATCTCGACTCGATTTCGAATTTGGGCCAAAAGCCTAATGTGCGCGCCGTCGCATCTCGCGAATCCGAGGC